>Ga0268244_10000651_pt1 | contig 13643 bp, 19 predicted proteins | sample AgamicMgSfe_FD_200258 | JGI IMG/M metagenome (GOLD analysis project Ga0268244, IMG submission 200258) | Agave microbial communities from Guanajuato, Mexico - Mg.Sf.e (v2) (version 2) | ecosystem: Host-associated > Plants > Phyllosphere > Phylloplane/Leaf | place: Guanajuato, Mexico | collected... | reverse complement strand
ATCCATGATGGGCCAATTCAGCTCCAAGGTCTCCTCCTCTTCTCAAAAGAAGCACAAGTGCAAGATCTGCGACAAGCGCTTCACCCGCCCGAGCTCGCTGCAGACGCACATGTACAGCCACACGGGTGAGAAGCGTACGTTCTCCACACCACCCTATGATAGAAAAATTGTTCTCCCCGCTGACGAGATTGGAATAGCATTCGCCTGCGACGTCGACGGCTGCGGCCGCCACTTCTCCGTCGTGTCGAACCTACGCCGGCACCGGAAAGTCCACAAGGGCGAAGGAGGGCGCGATCACCCTTCCCCTCTGGACGACGATGACTGAAAACCACCCCGATACGGCAATGAATGTCGCTCTCTCTTTCTACCCCACTACCACCCCACCAACAACAGGCTCCCCGCGCGCTTACAAACCCGGCGCGCGATGGGGGAGATTTTTTCTTCGTTCACGATCTTCTGTTCACGCTTCAGTCGCTACTGCGCGGAAACTTTGATACCCCTTTTCGGCTTTCTTCCTTCTCCTTTACACCGCTCCTCCTTGGTATGGATGGGATCGGTCGATTTTGACTTGCATGGCGTTTCATGGCGTTTTTCTCGGGATGGGGTGGGTATTCATGATTGGGGGGGTTGTGCAGTGCAGGACAGTACAGTACGCGCGCGCTCAGAAGGAAGGAATTGTTTGATTTGTTGCTTGTTTGAAGGATGGATGGGATGAGGATGAGGCTGAGGATAAGGATAAGGATGGATTGTATCATCAAAGCGATCCAAAGTTCCAAAGTAGGCGTGGGTATTTGACCCCTTTTGAGTGTCTTGCTTTTAAAAGTCTGATGAAGTGGGATTAGAAGAAGTTGTTCGCTGTATCATAGGTGAGATGGTACAGTAGGTATGCATGGATTACTCTGGACTGTAACTTGTACTTGCTCGCGGGCTCGTTGGGTACTCGTGCGGTTGTTGAATGGTTTTATGGTACTAGACTCGCTGTAGGAAGTCCTGGATCTCAACAGCGTACATGTCGAAGACGGGAAAGTGAAGTCTGCATCCCACGTGGACCGAGCCATATACGGGGGTACCTTCAAGTTCACGCGTAGGTAAGGTAGGTGGCATTTGATCCATATGAGTGGTCTTCAGTCTGATGATGAGGGGTGTCATCTGGAGAAGAATGTGGCTTTGTCGTAAAGTTGAGACGGCATGCATGAGGTACATTGTAGATGGATGGATGGATGGATGGATTTTACTCTGGACGGTGTTTGTGCTCGCTCGTTCGGCTCGTTAGTGTGGTTGTTGAACGGCTTACGGTACTGGACTCGCCGTGGGAAGTTTATCAATAGTGTACATGTAGAAGACGAGAAGTGAACACCCGTATGTAATGTACGAATGTTCCCTTCCCCCATTCCCGAGCCTCCTCGATGAATTGTTATGCTAGTCTGAGGGCACGTGACCGACCCGTATACGGGGCCAAAGTCACATGTTAAGGCTACATGCAAAAGTGCAGCAGCCAGCATCTCCGGAAGGCTAGAACGCTTTCGAACCCCCCACCGCGCAGTTGCGCGAAAATCGTCCAGTGATCAAAATTGGCACACTGCGCGCGCCGCCCGTGTGATCTACCAATCACCCCTGTGCACCGCTACCATCGTGACCGGATGCTCGCACAGAAGAGGGCACGCACTGAGCTCCACGGCTGCTACCAGAGGACCGCTGGCCCTATTGAAGGTTGTGGATGAGAAGATCGGGCTTGGTTCGACGATGGGCCACAGAATCATCGTCATCGTCAACCTCATCGAGCTCATCATCGGTCAGCAATGGACTCTGGACCACCATGTAGGTGTCGTGCTCGATGTCCTTGACAACCACAAACCCGGCGCTGTGATCGTCATGTCTCAGCTGAGCGACTGGGAAAACTTTGTATTGGACAGGCGGGCCACCGTTCTCATTAATCGCAATAGCGACGATGCATTTAGTGACGTAGTCGCTGTCCGGGATGCCCTTGCATTCATCGAGGCAGTCGCTGTCTAGGTTTCCCTCACCGGATACGCTTGCGTGGGCATCATCGGTTTTCGAGATCGGGAGGAGCGTTTCGTCAGAGGGAATGTGATGCAGCGAGTATTCCCAGGTGCCTTGACCGTCATCCGTAAGAGTGAATCGGCCAGGGTCGCGCCTAAGGGCGGCTTGCGTTATGAACTGCAGCTTGCGGATGAAGAAGTCGCTTGACGCAGAGTTCAAGGCTTGTACGCCTTGCTTGAGACTTGCTGCGGATGGGACACTTGTCGCTAGGGGGGGGGGGTCCCTGCGCTCGGTAGTAAAATGGTAGAACAACGGTCTCGTCGAAGGCATCACCTATTACTACCTTGAGCGCATCTTTGCAAGGCTGAAGTTCCTTAGGAATCCAACCTGACCCGAATCGCCGCTGAGATCTCAGCAGCAGCCCCAAAAATTGATCTTCGTCGAAGTAATTCTCCCATATGATCGTCCCACTCGTGGGTGGTGGCGGCAGGAGTCCGACAAATAGACCAGTGTCGTACCAATCACGGACGTGGAGGACGATCGTATCTGAGGAGGAGCCAACGGCCGTGGGAATGTCGAATGTCATCAACGAGATTGGTGATCCCTGGATACGTTCCCTACGATATAGAGGCATGCAACACAAATGCCCGTCGGTGTAAGGGTCGAGGATCAACTGCCACCCTTGCGCACCCAAGTCGGCGCTGAATAGGAGGCGCTCGGTGTCCACGGGCCCGAAGTCCGAGGTGTCGGTATCCACGGTAGCCGTAGCAACTCCGATGTACCTGGCCGATGTTTGACAGTCGCCGTCGGCGGGATCGTTGCTATCGCGGTCGTTCGTAGCACTGCCTTCTGACCGAGCGGGAGTGCGATGGCGGACGGTCTTTGTGTAACCCTCGTACGGGCGGGCTGCGAAGCATACGAGCTCATCCAACGTGGTGAGAGAGACTACACCTATACACTCTCCGGTTTGCGACCGCAGTTCCACACTCTTCATCTGTCGCAGTTGATCAATGGCCGCACCGACCTTCGAGAAGACCTCGATTTGGTTCTAGCGAAGGTCGGCAAGCGATCTGCTTTCGCCAGTCCAGAGCTGGGTGACGGTGGATGTTGAATCCATGTTGCACAGGAGACCTTCCCCCGACGTTCTGCAAGGCGTTTAGTTTTCCTGATATTGAAAGCAACCAAGCTCCAGTCTGTGTCGTGAAGGTCAAATGCGATAAAAGTGCCGTGTTGTCTAATCGGGGTGTTGTGAGAAGTCCCGTCAATAATAATTGAGTGAAGAACTTGGAAGTGACTCACCAGTCGATCCAAAGCTACAGTACATAATGGCAGGTGAATGTTCTTTTGCGGGAGATCGCTAAGAAGTTCAGCCACGATGTTGCAACAGTCAAGAGCACTTTTACGAAAGCAAAAGGGCTCAAGAGCCTGTATTCAGAAGTGAAGTCGGATCAAATTCAAGGGGAAATCGGTAGCGCTGTCACGTGAGGGCGCAGTCCGGAAACTTGAAATCAGGATCTGCTGACAATCACATGATGTTGATCCGACTTCACCCTTGGATACAGTAATCACTCTACCGCATCGAAGACACCACCAGCCGTTATCACATCCCGTTCACTTCACCATTTTCTCCGCCCTTCTTCCAAACTCCCAAAACCTCAAACCCCCCACGCTCCAACGGCGTCAAACGAGCAGGCGGCGCCACCATATCACCCCCGGCCCCGGCCTTGGCTTGCTCAATCAGCCCATTACCCTCACCACTCCTCACCACCACCGGAAACGAAGCCAAAATCCCATCAATATCCCCCCACCACCGCGAAAACTTCGCATACCACTCCTTCGTGTCCCTGAGCCCTTGCTTGAAAGAAACACTCTGCTTCCACCCCAACTTCCTCAACTTGGCCCCATCCACCGCATACCGCCGATCGTTAAAGGGCCGGTCGGTGGTATATTCGATCCAGCCGCCGCGGGCCCCGCGGACATTATCGTTGTCGGTGGTGGTGGTGGTGGTGGTGACGTCGTCCAGGCCGAAGAGGTCCAACAGCTTGTGCGCGAGCTCGAGGTTGGACATTTCGTCGCGCGAGTCGACGTTGTAGGTTTGTCCGATTTCCCTCTGTGCAGGATCGTGTCGAAGGCGTCGGCCGCGTCGCCCGCGTACAGGTAGCGCCGGGTGTTTTGGCCGTCGCCGTGGATGCAGAGGGGTCGGTGGCGTTGGAGGAGGTTGATGAATTTGGGGATGATTTCTGGAGGACGGGGATCGTCAGCCTTGTGCGGATGAGTGGGAAGGTGAGTTGATTCTGTTCTCGTGGGGCGACGCACTTTCTGGATACTGCGAGCGGTTTAGTATGGGGTCTGACTGGGTGGCTATTCTGGAGCTTACCTGATGCGGTCCGTACACGTTGTTCAGACGGATGATGACCGCCGGCAGCCGGAAGCTCTTCACATACGCTGTCACCATATTCTCGGCTGCCGCTTTGGTCGCGGCGTACGGGTTGGTCGGGGCCAGCAGGCTGAGCTCCGTCAAGTCCGCCGCGTCTTTCTCGACTTCGCCGTAGACCTGTGTGTCTCCTCAGTCAGTGCTCTCCTGCTATCTCCTTCACCGAAAAGAACAGCGTACCTCATCCGTGGAGATATGGTAAAACCGCTTCACCGTCCCGACTTTATTAATCCCCTCCAGAAGCACATGTGTCCCCAGCACGTTGTTCGTCGTGAAGCTGTATGAATTCCCAAAACTGAGATCGACATGGCTCTGCGCGGCGAGATGGAAGACGGTATCGATCTGATGAATCCGTAGACACCTCAACACATCCTCGGCCTGCGTACAATCGCCGTGGAAGAAGCGGAAGTTCGGCCGGCTCTCCAGCATGCGCGCGTTCTGGAGGGAACTGCAATAGTCGAGCTTGTCGAAGGAGACGACGTTGTAGCTTTCTGGGTGTTTTGTCACGAGATGGCGGACGAGCCAGGATGCACTTATCTCTTCGGATCAGCTTGTGGTGTTTCGGAGGATGGGGACGAACTGCCACGCACATGAAGCCTTCGCCACCGGTCACGAGGATGTTTTTGACGTCGGGCAGAGGTTCGAATTGGCCTTGGCCGGTGAGAAGAGGTGCTTCTCGCCATAGGCCATCGTCAACGAAGAAGCGCGACTCGAGGCGCGATTGGGCTGCACTATCCGTCAACTTGTACCCGGTGGATGTTTCTGGATACACCTACAGGTAGAGTGCCAGCCGTTTGCACCTTCGATCATGTTGTCTCAGCGGTGGAATTCTTATCGAAGTTCGAAGGAAACGGAAAGGAAACAATGTCCTTCTTGAATGATCATGGCTACCTACAGCAAGGGGAGGGCGCGCGTGTGAGGAATGTTAGCACGTCTACGTTTCCGTGGCTTCGAATTGGGATCTGGTTGATCGCCAGGTCAATCACATGCAGACATCACTACGTACGATGGCAGACGAGAAAGAAACACTGCTCGAGACCGAGCAACAGCTTGGAAGCGATGAGGAGACCGCGAGCGATACATTCGACCCACCACCCAGGAGGACAAGCTTGAGCTGGCGCTTCCTTTGTAGCGCGGCTTTGAACACGTTCGCAGCGGTCGGCCTGGTCAGTGGAGAGTTTCGACTCAGATAGAATCGTGACTGACGTTGAGGTGTGCAGGTCTTCGCCAACAAACGAATCTTCTCCGACCCAGCCCTCCGCCACGCCCAAGTCACCTTCGCCGCCCTCCACTTCGCCATGACCGCCGGCCTCCTCTACCTCATCTCGACACCAGCGATCGGCCTCTTCGAACGCAAAAGACTCAACCTGCGCCAAATCCTGCCGTTGGCGATCGCCGTCATCTGTAGCGTCGTCCTGACAAACGCCTCGCTGGCCTACTCGAGCATCCAATTCTACCAGATCATGCGCGTCGCCGTGACACCGTGCGTCGCGTTCGTCAACTGGGTCATCCTGAAGAAAACCATCCCGCTGTCCGCCGCGGTCATGCTGGTGCCCGTCTGCGTCGGCGTCGCGATCGTGTCGTACTTCGATACCGCTGCAGCGTCACAGCAGGCTACTCGAGGCACGTCGCCGCTCGGCGTGTTTTTCGCGCTGATCAGTCTGGTCGCGACCGCGACATACACCGTTCTGATCAAGAAGTTTCACGAAACGACCGAGTGCAAGAGCAATCAGTTGCTGTTGAACCAATCTCCCGTGAGCGTGCTGATCATGCTGTACATCATCCCTTTCTCCGACGATGTCGCCGTCTGGCATACGGTCTCGGGGGAAGTGTGGCTCTACATTTTCGTCGTAGGTGACCCGTCACCTTTCGCTTCATCACAGATACTGACGGGAAGGAAATTTCAAGAGCGGACTCCTGGCCTGCTTGCTCCACATCTCCCAGTTCATCATCATCAACGATGCGGGACCAGTCAGCAGCACCGTGGTCGGCCACTTCAAAACCTGCCTGATCATCGTCATCGGCTGGGTGCAGAGTCGGAAATCGCTCACGGATGGGAGCATAGGGGGCATCGTGCTTGCGCTGGCGGGGATTATCGCGTAAGTCGGCTTTCTCTGCATACACGCACAGCACACGGTGATCGTTCGCTGACTGATTGGGCAGGTATTCGATCGCTATGCAGAGGGCGCAGAATGGAAACGCGTGATTTACGCGCTATGGCATGTGGGTTTTCTTTGCAGGCCATCTCTTTTTGAGTCACGACCTCCTTGCGTGGCGTCCACTGTATAACATCTTCACAATCTTGAGACGTATCCTCTTCAACCCCATCACTCTCATACATCGTCTGCATTTCCATAAACAGACTCTCTCTTATATTCGCCAAGCAAAATGGATCACCACGTCGATGCCGTCCGCTTCCTCATCTGGGGCCAAGGAGGCTGGGTGGCCGGGCACCTGGAGACCCTCCTCAAGCAGCAAGGCAAAACCGTCTTCACCACCTCCGTCCGGATGGAGAACCAAGCCGAAGTCCACCAAACCCTCGAGCACGTCAAACCCACCCACGTCCTCAACTGCGCTGGAAAAACAGGCCGACCCAACATCGATTGGTGCGAGTCGCACAAGTTGGAAACCATGCGAGCCAATGTGATCGGGACGCTGATCCTGGCGGATGAGTGTGAGAAGTTCGGTGCACATTTGACCGTGATGGCGACTGGGTGTACGTTACAGCGTTTCTAGCTTGACGATCTCTCCACCGCTGATAATGAGACTGTCCCAGGCATCTACGCTTCCGAGTACACCCCCGATCGAGCCCACCTAACCAGCCAACCCTTCACCGAAACCGACCCGGCCAATTTCGGCGACAGCTTCTACGCCTACACCAAGTCCCGGGTCGAAGACGTCCTGAAATTCTACCCGGATTGCCTGGTCCTGCGCCTGCGCATGCCCGTCTCCGACGACCTGCACGCGCGCAACTTCGTCACCAAAATCGCCAATTACCCCAAGATCGTCAACGTGCCCAACAGCAGCAGCATCTTGCACGACTTGCTCCCCGTCGCGGTGGCGTTGGCCGAGCACCGCGAGACGGGCGTCTACAATTTCACCAACCCCGGTGCGATGTCGCACAACGAGGTGATGGAGTTGTACCGGGAGTTCATCGATCCGAGCAAGAAGTGGGAGAACTTCACGGTGGAGGAGCAGGCGAAGGTGATTGTGGCGGGCAGGAGTAATTGTGCGCTCGATAGTGGGAAGTTGATGGGGAAGGTCAAGGAGTACGTTGGCGAAGGGTGGCAGTTGGATGTTCCCGAGATTCATGAGGCGTATCGTCGGTGCTTCATGAGGATGAAAGAGAACATGCAGCAAAACCCGGGCGCGCAGATTAACGGCGAGGCGTGAGGTGAATTTGAGGGTAGAGGTTTAGGTTAGACTTTCAGTCATTCATCTTCAGCGCCTTCTGCGCCCTCTTCCGGTGCATCGTGGTCTCTGCGCTTGCGCATCTGAGCGACGCCGTACAGAAGTTGGTCCAGCTTCTTGTCGTCTGCCTCGACCCCCGCGAAGCTGTTCAGAGTCTCTAGATGCTTCCCGAGCACCTGATCATCCTCTACCAGGGGGTCACTCTCTTTAGAGCTCTGTGTGAATCGGTAAGCCTGCAAACGCATCTTGGTTTCGTCGCGTCCGCCCGTGTTTCCCACAGGATCGAACGACATAATCACACTCTCGCCCACCACCGCAACATCCAAGAGTGGGCCATCTGTCCGCCGTACCGTGAACCTTGGCTCTGTCGGAGTCGCTTCTGACAATTGGCGGGATGGAATTACCGCATAACAGGACACCTTCTCAAATGCGACGACCATAGCTGGGCTTACACTGCCCCCTGCTGCTTTGATGGGCACAGTCCACAGCCCAGATACAGCCATCGGAAGCTGTCCAAGTTGGTGGGTGTCACTCTGTGAGTCTTCTGTCGAAACCGTTTGTGCTTGACGCAGGCCAGTTTGCAAGTCCACCTTTCCCCTGAGCTTGAAGGAAGGCCATTCCCAAACACCGAGCCAAGCGTTTCCGCCGGCGCTGACGAGCAGATTGGTGTCTGGGACGAGGCAGATCTTGCTTATGAACTCAGTATGGCCCAGGCAATAGCCCTCGATTACATGTGACTGAGGCGGTCCTTCCAGCGTATTAGTCCTGATCGCTTTTACGACGTGCATCCTCAGTCGGGGACGTACCTCGTGAGATGCGAATATGCTCGTCTCTATCTGCTGTGATGATGTAACCCCTCTGCCTCCCTTCCACTTCTTGCGTTGCGAAAGTGAGGTCAGTCAGCATCGACACATGGCCAAGTAAGAGCTTGTGTTCGAACTGCAGAGGCTCTTTTCTTGACGTGAAGTCTTTCTGCGCGAGTTGCGCTTCCAGAGCTCTTCGGTTGCGCTTGGTGTGGACGGTCAAGTTACTGGCGGATGGTTTGAATGCAGGGAGCTTCGCTGAAGCATCTTTTGGAACCGTAGCTTCATTCCGGGACTCGGCGGTTGCACTTTGAGCTTCTGCACCTGTTCCCGGGAACAAGGGTAACGAGTAGACATCTCCGAACTTGTCGCCACACAAGATAGTTGCGTTGTCGGGTAAGATCTGGATCGCACATGGTCGCTTTGGCATGTATCGCCGACTGAGCTCGACAAGCTCTCCGTCGCCGTCGACGGAAAAGACCCGTACGCACTTGTCGTCCGTTACAGCCACGACGTGTTGTTGATCTGGTGAAACCACTAGCTTGATCACATTGGGCTCAGTGGGAGAGGGCGGTGATGTCTTCTGCTTCTTCGCGGGCCGTTCTCCCGCAGCCTCGTCGCCATCCTGAAGGCCTTCCACCTGCTACATCTCAGCTTCACTTCTTCAGGCAACCACCGCATTCCTGATGACCTCTAGGTCAACACGTAGCCTTGGTGGCTTCCGGCCAGTGTTGACTTACCGAAGCCTCAAGCGGCCATGCTGTTGATCGGGCACCATTCGCGAGGCACGTTGACAGCAACTTCGGTCCACAAGCTGCAAGAAGATATTCTTTACTGCCCGCCTGGCCTCGCTGTGTGGTAATTGCAACGACGCACTGATATGGATGGCGCATCATCGTGCCGTGCTCAAGTGAAACGACCACAACTCTTGTACTTCTGCCTGTGCTGATCAACGCTCTCGTCCGTTCATGGATCGACGACGATTCATATGTCTTCCAACTCGGTATCGCTTGTAGTTGAACATGGGCAACGCCAAGACCTGCCGGCTCGGCAAAACTTCCCGCCCACCACCACGAAATCTGCCCGAAAGTCGCGAGCCCATCCGACAGCGACGACACCGCAATCCCACCACCACTTCAAACACCACATCACCGAACACATTCGCCTTAAACCCCGACCCTATACTGCACAGACACTATGGGGGGCAAGACAGGAACCAAGGCCGGCTACTTCGACAAGCTCAAGGGCTTGCTCGAGGAGTTCAAGTCCGTCTTCATCGTCAGCGTCGACAATGTCTCGTCGCAGCAGATGCACGAGATCCGCCAGTCCATGCGCGGCTCCGGCGTGGTCTTGATGGGCAAGAACACCATGGTATGAGATGGAGCAGGAGGGTTCGGAAAAGAACATCGGCACTGACGGTGGTATGTTGTAGGTGCGCCGTGCCATCAAGACCTTCATCTCCGACTTCCCGGAGTACGAGCGCCTCCTCCCGCACGTCAAGGGTAACGTCGGCTTCGTCTTCACCAACGATGACCTCAAGGCGACGCGTGAGAAGATCTTGTCGAACCGTGTCGCTGCTCCCGCGCGTGCCGGTGCCGTCGCCCCGGCCGATGTCTTCGTCCCAGCCGGCAATACTGGTATGGAGCCCGGCAAGACCTCTTTCTTCCAGGCCCTCGGTGTTCCCACCAAGATCGCTCGTGGTACCATTGAAATCACGACCGACCTGAAGCTCGTCGAGGCTGGTAGCAAGGTCGGTGCCTCCGAGGCCACCCTGCTGAACATGTTGAACATCTCTCCGTTCACGTACGGCATGGGTATTTCTCAGATCTACGACCAAGGCCAGACCTTTGACGTCAGCGTGCTGGACATTGAGGAGGAGCAGCTCCTCAAGGCCTTCAACTCCGCGATCGCCACGGTCACCGCCATCTCGCTTGCCGCCAACTACCCGACCCTGGCGTCCATCAACTACAGCGTGGCCATTGGCATGAAGACCAGCATCAAGAACATCACTACCATCTCGCTCGCCGCCAACTACCCAACCTGGCCGTCGGTCATGCACAGCCTGCTCAACAGCTACAAGAATCTGTTGGCCGTGGCCGTGCAGACCGAGTACGAGTGGCCAGCCATCTCGCAGCTCAAGGCGGCCATCCGGGACCCATCGGCTTTTGCTGCTTCTGCTGCCCCCGCCGCTGCTGCCGACAGTGGTGCCGCCGCCGCCGCCGAGGCACCAAAGGAGGAGGAAAAGAAGGAGGAAGAAGAGGAAGAGGACGAGGACATGGGCTTCGGTCTTTTCGACTAAGCGTGTGCGGTGGTGCAGGATGGTCATTGCTCTGTAGAGAAGCAGGCGAACGATTATCAGAAATGCAAGAATTTCAATTCACAGTTCATGCTGCGATATTTCTCCTCTTTCTGGCGCGAGTCGACCCCTCGAGCTTGCTGTCCCCACATGGACATGGTCCGTCTTTTTTTTTTTCCCATACACATCTCACCATCAACGAGTAAGTACATCGTTCCAGCGAGGTCTCTTGAGAAAGCATGGAACATTCGCAATAACGCACTTGTAGTCTGTTGGCGTGTCATGCTGCCTGCCCTCCGATTGGTAGAAAACCGTTCAGTCGTCTCAGACAATCGAAGTGATCGGAAATCGAGGCGAGCAGTGTAACATCGTCTAACCTGCGCTCTGAGTCGATAGTATGCACCTCGAGACCTTCCGATAGGCTGCCTCTGATGTCCATCAACGAGAACCAACTCCTCTATCATCCAAACCTAGACTCTCCACACAACACACTACCCACACGCCCACTACACCTTACCCAGATCAACCCGCAACCAATAACACAACCAATGACTCCTGCCCCCGAGACTCCGACACATCCCTTCGCTCCGCTCATTCCCTTCAACCACATACCCATGCGCCCACCTCACCGTCCCCTTTTCTTCCCTCTCAAAATAAGCCCCCATCTTCTCCCGAAACAACCTCGTCGTCAACGCCTTCGCCAGCCCCCTCCCCCGCCACTCCGCCTCCACATGCAACGTCGTCAAACTCCCATCCAACCCCACGAACGCCCACGCGATCGGCGCCGTCGCCTCTCCTGCTATCGTCGCGGGATAAATCGCCAGTGAAGGCGAAACAGCCAACGTGCGGTCCTGGCGCTTGATCTCCGTCCGCGACCGCACGAGGTTGAAGTACTCCCGTCCAACTTCGCCCCAGCGTAGTTTCTCTGGTAGAGGTCGCGCGGGCGGTAGATGGTCTACGTCGAAGACGAAAGTGGAATTCGGTACGACGGAGGAAACGAGGACGCCTAAGTTTTCCAGGACGGGTAAAGAGCGCTCGTGCACGGCGCCGAAGAGCACGATCTCGGAGTCGAAGGAGGAGCTGTCGAGCACATCTTGATGGATCGACGGCTCGACAGGGAGGTTCTTGACTTCGTGTAGCAGACTCGCCATGATTCGTTCAATGGTTGCCCAGGTGGAGGTGTCGGATGGTGCTGCTGAGGACGAGGATTCCCAGCTCCCGTACATCCAGATTTCGGTTTCGGGACGGCAGCTTCGGTCCACGAAGGCGATGAGCCATGGTGTGTTCTCGTCATCGTCATTGTCTTGGTTGAGGTTCGAGGAGGTGAAAAGGTGGCTGGAGGGGAGGAAGCGTCCGGATTGTAGACGACGGTAGAGGGGAAGGGAGGTGGGGAGGTGAGGGGTTAGGTGGTGTAAGGTGCGGTTGAGGACGGAGGGTGCTGAAGGGTTGGTGAGGGAATGGATTTGGAGGGTCATTCTTTTCTTTTCTACTCTCGGGTGTGCCTTCTTCTTATTGCGTTTTGTAAGAAATGATGGATGGTTTGTAATGGCAGAGGCTGTAATGATATTTCTCTAAACAAGACCATAAGCTGTTCAGTTTGGTTTGCATAAGTACAGTACATACAGTCACCGATGTAGGCCCTATCGATCGCATATGTAGACATACATAGTACCTTACGTGGTCCCCAACTTCCACCTCCTTCCACTTTCGGCCAAGCGGTGATGACCCCAATACAGATTACCGTGCTCTAATCCACATGCGGGTACCTTGCGGCCCTCTTGCATGATAGATCAACGCATCCAGTTGACTACAGTCACATCGACGAACACGGCCAAGCGTATGCGCATTGGATCGAACCAGACTGCTCGGCAAAACAATCGTCACAGTAACAAACGTGCATTCGCATCTCATCAAAACAGAACAAAACTTCAAACGTTACCACAAAACAATATCTTTTCGATCATCTCACATGCTTGATTTCGAACTAACCTGCTGTGTAGTCATTCTCCCATCTTTGACCCCCCCCGTCTTTCATATTCGCCACGCCCAAACGCCAGCCGCCACGGGGGCAAGCAACAATGCATGCACAACCTCCATTGCTCATGGGGAAAAAGCGACGACGACAAGAACAACAACAACAACAACAACAACAACAACAACAACAACAACAACAACAACAACGCGGGCCTTCTATCGATATCTCATGACTCTACGCAGTCTCTTTGCGCCGCGCGTGTGAGCAGTCTGAGCGTACCTAAGATAGAGCACACTCACACGGTCGCACAAGATGCAAGCCCGCACGCCCTTTTTGGAAAAGAGACGACGTCGTCGTTTACTGCGAAGCACACTGCACCCGCTCCCCACCCGCATGCATCTCGTCGTCGTCGTCCTCGCCCGTGGCGCCGCGCGCGCGCCCGCCCTCCTGCGCCGGGTCGACCTTCTCGAGCGAGTAGTCCTCGGTCATGGCGTCCGGGGGCGGGATCGACTGCGGGGCGCGCGGGGGCAGGACGCTCTCGAGGGCTTTGACTTGTTGCGAGGTCATGCCGGTCGGGTAGCCGTCGTCGCCCGGCGGGCCGTGGATGGCGTCGGGGAATTTGACGTCGAATTGCACGTAGAGGTTGCCGAAGTCGTGGTGGCGGTAGGAGGGCATGCCTTGGCCGCGGATTACTTTGACCTCACCTGAAAGTTGTGTTAGTAG
>Ga0268244_10000650_pt1 | contig 13660 bp, 9 predicted proteins | sample AgamicMgSfe_FD_200258 | JGI IMG/M metagenome (GOLD analysis project Ga0268244, IMG submission 200258) | Agave microbial communities from Guanajuato, Mexico - Mg.Sf.e (v2) (version 2) | ecosystem: Host-associated > Plants > Phyllosphere > Phylloplane/Leaf | place: Guanajuato, Mexico | collected... | reverse complement strand
GTGGAGAAGTGGTGATGCGCGACGGCGAATGAGGTGCGGGCGGTGGCGGCGTTGTTCAGGATGGCAAAAGCAGGCCGCGAGCGCGCGAACGCTGTCAATGCCCGCGGTGAAGACATCGTCGGGCGTTGTGGCTGCGAAGTTGAGAGGTGAAGATGAAGGTGGTGGTGGTGGTGGTGGTTTGTGGTGGCGGCGGACAAGCAGTTGGAAGAGGAGTAGTTCGTCGAATCGTTGCCGCCACACGGCCAATGAACGCCGTCACATTATTCCAGTACGGGCGCTACAACGGCCGCTCCCGTCATGCCGAAGGTTCCCCGAAAGCGGCGCCAAGCCAGTCTCTATATGGGAACCCAACCCCAGGTATTGTCGACGCGCTCATCACGTGTGCAGCGTGCGCCCACCTGTCTCCCCTCTCTTCACCAGTATATCGATGCGCATCTACCGACTGCCGGTGCGCGAGACGTGCAGAGCCAGCAATGCCTTCAACCTCCGTCGTGCTCTGCTTACCGCCTTCCGTACCGAATCCACCTCCGCCGAAGCTTCGGCCGTCACGATAAGAAACTCCAACAGGTCAGACAAGCCGGCCACTGGGGACAACGAGAGGTCTGCTGCGCAAAAGAGCTATCGGATCTCCGATTCCGTCCGATTGACATTCCCATACAGCGGCAAGTCTTTCACCCGCGAGCGTCAGAGCCAGTGGGGTGTGCAGCCACCGGCCACTCCGAACCCCAGGGCGACGTATCACGAGCAGCAAGCAAAGAGTGTTGGGCCACAGTCGCTTGGACTTGAACGTCAGCCAAGACAGCCTGATGAAGAGCTCATCGAGGACGAGCATCTGCATAAGGAGGTATCTCACCTCCTAGCGGTAAAGAACAACGACCAGAGCGCCGGTGAAGAGGGGTCCAGGCATCCGGATCCTGAGAGACCCGAGTCTGTGTTCAGATTTGTAACTTTTGAGGGACCCGAGTCTGCCGAGACTGATGCCGCCCGCAAAGTTCGGAAGCTGGAAGCCGGGTTAGATGGGCCGGACCGATGGAGGAGACATATGCGGTACCTTGCGAGCCAAGCGTACGAGTTGACTCGACAGGACACGAGCTCCTTTTCCGAACATGAAAAGGCGCAGTTCGAGTACCGACCCCGGCAAATACCCGTTGAACCTAGTTCTGGTCTGCTTTCGCAAACATCGTCAATACCCTGGGCCATGAGCCCCGCACACGCCACGGAAACGGACGCTCTCGATGTCCTCGAGCACGAGATTTCTCATTTCATGAGGTACGCGGAGCCTACAGTGGCGGAAATCGCGGCAAGGAAAGCAGTGACGGAGACAATGTTCGCCTTCATCCGGGCGAAAACGCAAGGAAACCCTGTCAGGACGGAGGTCTTTGGGTCCGAGGCTACAGGTTTGACATCAGCAACATCTGACATTGACATCCGCATCTACCGCCCGCCGCCTGCGGGCGCGGAGCCCAATTATGCTGCCATGGCCAAACTCATGCGGCGATTGAGCGCCCATATGAGCCAAAGCAAGGATTGGTCCATCGTGGTGAACAGACCGGGCCGTTATCCCATCATCAACGCGCAACACCGGGAGTCTGGCATCGATGTGCAAGTCGTCTCTGCGCCTTCTACCCACAAGCAACAAGAATACACGGCCAAGTACCTCGCGGAGATCCCGCACTTGCGTCCGTTATTTTTCGTCTTCCGGACGATGTTGGCCATGCGCGGTCTCATCACCGTCTTCTACGGCGGCACGGGCTCCTACGGCCTCTTCATGATGCTGGTCGCAAGCCTCAAACGTCGGAGTAGCCAGCCGGCCACCAAGATGACCGCCGCGCAGCAGCTCCTCCACTTCCTCGACTTCTATGCCTTTTTCCCGGCTCGGAGACACGGCCTCTCCATCGAGCCAACCGGCAAGCTATTCATGAAACACGACGGGGCCGACGCGACCCCCATCCATGCATACGCCGCGGCCGCATACCGCCGCGACGACCCCGTCCGCGCCGGGCAATGGGCGATCGGACAGCGGCGACCTCTGCAGCCGTACTTACTCTGCCTGCAAGACCCGGCCGACCCCAAGAACGACCTGGGTCGCAAGACCAACGCCATCAAGCACGTCATCGCCACCATTAAGTACGTCCGCCACGCTGTCCACAGGCAAATGGGCCAGGTTCGAGCGGCGCCGGCGTCCTCTCCGCCATCCGAGGAGCAGCGGCCGAAGTCGAAGAGTCGTAAGCGTATCAGTCTGTTGCTGGCTCTCGTGGGCAGGTGTCATGAGGTGTACCATGACCGGAGGGCTAAGGTTGAGGCGTACGGCCGTCAGGTTTTGGAGAAAGCGGCGCAAGGGGATGAACTGGTGGACACGGAGGGAGACGGGAAGGCGGAGGACGATTTCAGTCAGACAAAACAGTCGAATGACGAGCAGCGACCGGATTATTGGGAGGAGATGGCCAAGTGGGAGGAGCCTTCGGAGGAGGACCCGAGCAAGTCCGAAACTACGCCGAGTGAAACGTCGTGATGCAGGGTACGATCCATACTGCAGGGTGTATTTTCTCGGAAATTTGTATAAAATTGAATGTGTAAGGCATCCAATATGAATGATAAGGAGAAGTGTGATGATCCGTAGGTTAAAGTAGCCCGCTGTGAATCGCTAAGGAAAGCGCAACAACCTCTATAAACTCTATGCCGTTTTTCTAGGCCGCCCACCCTTTGATCGCCTATACCTCCTATCCGAAAAAGCATTCCCGCCTGCCTTCACACAACCCACGCCTTATGCGCGTACTCCACCGCTTGATGCCTCACCACCATCCTCCCAGCCCAAAAGGAAGAACAAAACCCCGAAGGAAAGAAGTGCACTAAACTAGCGTGAGTAGAAAATCACAACCTCGACTCCGGCACCGCGCCCTCGACGACCGCCACGGCCCCGACGTTCCCACTGTCGCTCTGGCCGTTCAGCAGCGCGATGGCGGAGATGACGTCGGCGGGCTCGAGCAGGTGCCACTGCGCGAGCGTCTGCTTGGAGCTGGCGCCGACGGTGACAGCGAAGACGTGCTCGGTCGGGAGGCCGGAGGCGTTGAGGGAGCGGAACATGTCTATACATCAGTCAGCCAAATCCGTGCGAAAAGTGTTAGGTGTTTTGTGGAGGAATTCTCACCTTCGTCCGTGAAATCGTCTCCCAAGCAAAAGACGAAATCCGGCTGTTTGTCCGCGCCCTGGCCGTAGGCTCTGATGAGGCGCTTGGCGATCTCACCTTTGTTGACGAAGCGGGGACGGACCTCGAGGTTGGCCTTGCCCGTCATGACTTCCACGTCGTACGACTTGGCGACGGTGTTTTCGAGTTGTTTCTGGCACTCGCGGGCCTGGAACAGCCCGTACTCCGGGTCGCTGCGGCGGTAGTGCCAGGTCAGGGCGATCTTCTTGCGCTCGATGAAGGCGCCCTGGGTGCGCTCGGTGTAGTACTGAAAGGTGTCGAGGACGGGGCTCTGCCAGGACATGTCCATCGTTTCGGCGAGGTTCTCCCACTCGGTGGTGTGCGGGTGGCGGATGAAGGAGCCGTGTTCGGCGGACAGGCCGAGCTCGGCGATGTGGCCCATCCATTCGTCGAGGAAGGCTTGGTCGCGGCCGCTGATGATCCAGACGTTGTTGTTGGGGTCCGAGGCGAGGGATTTGAGGGTGCGGATGACGCGGTCCGAGGGGATGGCCGATTGGGGGTCTTTGACGATCGGGGTCAGGGTGCCGTCGTAGTCGAACATGAACAGCCGTCGCGACGAGTCCTTGTACTGCGTGAGGAGCTTGGCCCGGTCGAGCGCTGGGGTGGCGATGGATTGATCGTAGGAGGAGAGGTTGGTGAGCAGACGTTTGAGGTAATTGCTCGTCCATGCCTGCACCGTATTTTTGGTCACGCGCTCGTAAAGTACCGAGTGTGCCGATTGCTTCTCTTCCGCCGTCATTGACAGGGCAATGTCGATGGCGTCCGCCGTGCCGCTCAGGTCCCATGGGTTGATGTGCAGAGCGTCGCCGAGACTACCCGCGGTACCGGAGAACTCGGAGATGATGAGTGGACCGTGGGTGTCGCGCTGACAGATGACATACTCCAGCGCGGTGGTGTTCATGCCGTCGCGGACACTCGTGATAAGTCCCAGATCCGCGACGCGGAGCAGGGCGAAGTACTCTTCTTTCGTCAAGTACTGCGGGTAGTGCTGCACGGGCGTGTAGCTGAGCGACCCGAACTGGCCATTGATTCGAGCAACGAGATCCGAGACCTTATTCGCGGTCTTATCGCTCTTGTCTTCTCTGTCCTCGATGCTGGTAGGGCTGGTGACCTGGATGAGCACGACCTTCTCGTGGTATTCCGGATGCCGCGCGAGGAAGATCTCGAAGGCCTGCAGTTTCTGTGCCACGCCTCTGACCGAGTCCAAGCGGTCGCGACCCACGATGACCTTCTTGCCGGCATACAGCTCTCGTAGCGCCTTGACCTTGTCTTCCACCTCTGGCACTTCGAATGCGGATTGCAACGTGGAAACGGCGTTGACGCCAATGGGGAAGACGTCGACAGCGACGTGCGCGCCATATGCATCCACACCAGCCGGCGACGAGTCGAATCCTAAGATGCGAGTGCAGCAAGACGAGAAGTGCCGTGAATAGCTGTAGGCTTGAAAACCAATCATATTAGCCCCAAGCACGCCCTCCAGGATCTCTTTCCGGCTCGGCAGACACTTGTAGTACTCGCTGCTGGGGAAGGGAATGTGTAAGAAGAAGCCGACGTAGATGTTCGGAATGCGCTGCCGCAGTAAACTTGGCAGAAGGAGCAGGTGGTAGTCGTGAATCATGATGATGTCTCCAGGCTTGTAGACGGTCATGATGGTGTCTGCAAACGCTCGGTTCATCCGGTAGTAATCCGCCCATGCTTTGCGCAGGTTCCGGCCGTCCGTTGGTTCATTCTGCTTGTAGTGGAAGAGGGTGAACAGCTCGTGCTCGCCATAGCGCCTCCACCTCTGCTGATCACGGAGAGTGTAAATGTCGCCGTCCTTGTCTTTGCCGTCCACGAGCCACACCGGCGACACTCGACCGCCGTGGTCGCGTTCGAGCTGCTTTTCTAGCCGAGCGCGATCGTCAGGAGGAACGCGCAGTTCGATTTGCTCGTTGAATACAGCCGGCTTGCTGCCGTTGACTGGGATCGGCGCCGAAGCCTTGTTGAGCGGGCGGGCGTTGACGGCGGAATTGGCATTGCCGTTGAGTTGGGAGGAGTTAGACCCGAGTGACTTCTCGATCTCGCCTGTCCATCCTACAAGCGTGTGGTTCCACGGCGATGATGCGGACGAGAGATAGGAAAAGGAGTCGAATAAAGCAGACGTCCCTCGTCGTGGATACAAACCCTGCCATGTGTTAGAGCACTGGGTTATGCTGGTATCACACATGTACGACTCACCCAGTCCGCGCCAGGAGTATATCGAAGCTTATACGGGACGCAGAATGTGGCGCTAATGACATGCCCGCTCAAGTTGAGGTTTTTGTGGGCAGCCCGTGGATCGACATCTACCAGGTCGGGATACTTCGTGCCTGCTCCGCTCAAACTAAACCGGCGGAGTAAGTCTTCGCCGTTTCGAGCGCCTTGCGCGACTTCGGTGGGCGAGCTTGGTCGACGGCCTTGTGGAGGCTCCGCAGGCGCGATGATGTTGGCGTTCCACGAAGGGCCCGCTGCGCCCGACGTCGATGCATGCTGCTCGTTGGCCTTTTGGAAGGTGTCCGAGTATGGATTGGGGTCCGTATAGGCGGTGCTGGTGATTCCTGGAGTGACGGGGACGTTTGTGTTCTCCTCGCTAAGAGCCGGATTGACCGTTTCCTGCCTCACGGCGGAAGGGTGGGGTTCCTTCGACATGCCCTTTTCACGCTGGGCGAAGTAGTCGTCCTCGGAGTCGTACTGCATGTTCACCATTAGTGGACCATTTCCGCCACAGGGACAGGTAGGCCGAACGAGGTGATGCAGAGGTTAGTAGGTGTTGGCGCCTGAAACATATGGTGACAGGTCAAGACCAGCGGCGGTAGGTGGTGAGGGATATGCTGGTGCTTTCTTTCGTGCGAGTTGGTACGTACAGCAGTGCCTGGTGAATGATGACCGCAATAGGAAGCAGCTCGTTTGGGAAGCGGGACGTGTCGAGCTGTTTGCGCGACACAATCTGGTCACTGCAGCCGCGCTTGGCAAATCACCAGAGCTGACTTCACCGGCTGCATGCAACAAGTCAGCAAGTGCAACACCGCAATGATTGCGTCGTTTGCATGGCGGTCCCTACCAGAAAAGCCGTGTCATTAGGTGTGGTGGGTGTGTCCAAGTTTCCCGTGCGGACGACGACAGCCTGACGTACAAGTGATTGGGGCCGAGTGCAGCGGGCTCACCCGGAACGACTATCATCAAGTGAAATGTGGGCGAAGACGAGCAGGAACCACTATAGAGTACTAAGGTATGTACATAGTACAGGTATGTATCGAGGCTTGTCCGATTTAGTACAGGGCTTTGGCAGGCTACAGACACAAGCGCCTCCTTTTCGTACACACAAGTATCTACATAGGTACCTACATGTCCTGTATGTATTGAAGGCGGTCGTGATTGCACATATCATCAAAGGGATACCGTATCATGCATTACTCCCGCCTGGTCCCACACGTATGATATACAGGTATGTAGGTAAAGAAACGTCGTGGTCAGAGTCACGCGACACATGATTTCTGAGACAACAAACAATACGATATTATGTAAAATTAGTGGTGGTGGGGCAGTCTTGCTACCCCTCCCCCAAAACCGAAAATGCCCACCGATTTTCGAGTCTCACTCACGGACACACCCCAAACCAACATCACGAGAACCTCCTCGCCCCTTCCCTCCACCACTCTCAACTGGTCCTCGCAATCATGGCCACCGACGAGGCGCCCGTCGATTACAGCCTCACCAACCCTGATACCCTCACCAAGTACAAGACCGCCGCCCAGATCTCCCAGAAAGTCCTCGCCGAGGTCAGCAAATGGTGCACCGAAGGCTCCAAAATCCTCGACATCTGTCAACGCGGTGACAAGCTCTTGGACGACGAGGTCGCGAAGGTGTACAAGGGCAAGAAGATCACGAAAGGCATCTCGCACCCTTGCACCGTCTCACCGCTCTCCTACGTCACGCCGTACACACCCCTCACCTCCGACAATGAAGAGGCCGAGACCACGCTGAAGGCAAACGAGCCCGTCAAGATCCAGCTAGGCGCGCAAATTGACGGCTTCGGGTCCATCGTGTGTGACACCGTCATTGTGGGCTCAAAGGGTGACATTACGGGCCGCCAAGCCGATCTCATGCTCGCAACCCACTACGCCAACGAGCTGCTGCTGCGGATGATGCTGCCTCCCGGTCTACTGGTATCCGGTACGGAAGAGGAGCGGAAGAAGGCACAGGGACAGAAGCCGTACAGCCAGTCGAAGATGACGCAATTACTCGAGAAGGTCGTCAAGAGCTACAACTGCAACCTGGTCGAGAACACCACGTGCTGGCTATTCGGTCGGAACGAGATCGAGGACAAGAAGAAGATCATCTTGGCTCCGGGGGAGGGCGTGAAGGGAGAAGGTTTGGCGGAGGTTGGCGAAGTTTGGGGTGTTGAGATGGGTGTGAGTACTGGCTCGGGCAAGGTCAAGGCGCTGCCCAACCGCCCGACGCTACACCGGAGAACGACGACGACATACGGCTTGAAACGACCAAGCTCAAGGGCGACGTTGTCCGAGATCCAGAAGAGGTTTGGCACGTTCCCGTTCAGCTTGCGGCAGCTTGACGACGAAAGGGCTGGCAAAGTCGGCATCGTCGAATGCGTGCGGGGAGGCGTCGTGAGACAGTACGAGGTGATTGGCTCGACAGATGGTGAGCCGGTGAGCAGACTCTTCAGCACCATCGCCATCAACAAGAACGGGGTGCAACGAGTGGCCGCGCCGCCGCAGCCCAACCTCGAGCAGTACAAGTCCGATAAGAAGATCACCGACGAGGAGGTCCTGAAAATCCTCGAGCAGCCCCTGGCGAACCCGGTCAAGCCCAAGTCGAAGAACAAGAAGAAGAAGAAGAAGCCCGCGAAGAAGGCGGCAGCGCCGAAGGAGGAGGCAGAAGACGATGACGAGGATGATGATGATGAGGACGATGACTCTGATGACGAGTAAATCATGCCTCTCGCGGGCGGTAGAATATTCGCCACTCGTGTTCGCCGCGACACGGCCAGGGGTCGCGGAGGCAACGAGGTGAGCTTTCTTCACGCTGAAGGACTGCAAACCCGAAAAGTATCTTCGCGAGCATAGGTAGTGATACGGGTCAGCTCCCCGAAAACTTCTTCGCTATGATCTTTCGCTTTCGTCAGCCTGCACATGAAGTGAGGTGTGAGGTTGTTGCATGATTGCGACTAGCATACATCTCTATTCTTCGAAGAGAACTCTCGTGACGTGTATTGTTGGATTATGAACGTGAATAGAGAGGAAGGCCATTGTGGTTGTATTGCGAGTACAATAGGACCGAGCCGTGTATCAGTCGTGATAATAAGAACCCAGTCCTCCCACGGGAAAGGGAGCGAGGCGTGCAAAGCCGCACTTCTCGGAACACCCGACACTTGCTCGTAGCATACCACACCTCGAGACTTTTTCGTGATCACGCAACACATTACACGTCCACTACAGGTTTTCGCCCGTACACGCATCGCCCTGGGTAAGCACAGTGCTGAAGATCATGTTGCAACATTGTGACTAATTCACGCGACAGTGGCGCATGCACAAAAATGCCTTCGATCAGCAAACCCGAGACACGCGAACGGCAGCTCCGGGACCGAACGTTGACGACAACACCTACTGAGTCCACCCCGCCGGCTCATCAGAACAGAAGCGTGGCGAAACCCAAGCCGCGTGAGAAGACGACCATGGAGAAGTGGGTGGAGCCTGCGGTGTCTGAGAAGCCCTCTTATCAAGAGCAACAGGGGGTGCCGTATGGCGTGTTGGAGCACATGCAGCCGCTCGGCGAGGCTCCCAGTGCACGTGTAAAGACACGCGTGAAGGCAGAAAGTTCTCGCAAGTCGGTCCTGGGGCGAAGCGCTGCCGCGGTCGGGGTAGACGCTCAGGAGACGCCTGACGGAACGCCCGCACCTCATGTACCTTCACCACCCGCTCAAGTCGACGCGTCCTCGCAGGCTCCCGTCGCCGTCGACGATGCGAAAGATGGTGACTGGGCGCCGGGCACAAAGAGCAAACACAAGGAGAAAGACCGACATACGCGCAACCGCACGACCAAGCGCCGCAGTGACGCGCACAACATCATCAAGAAAACCTCTACGGACCCCACCGACACGCCCGCGCCCGTCAACACCAACCGGATCTACGACGCCCCGAAACTGAAGCTCGTCGTGGAGTCGGCCAAAAAGCGAGCGCTCGAGGTCGGTAAGCCCGACCTCGCCGCCGCCGTGCACGAGATCTGGGTGCAGAGTCTCGACAGCGCGCGTCTGACGGCCCTGCTGGAGGCCATCCTCACGCAAACCGCCGCGAAATCGCAAATCTCCGAATTCCAGGACTTTGTGAAGCAGGCGAAAAAGAAGCTGAAGTACGCCAAGGACGACACGCGGAAGAAGCCGGCGGTCGGGGGCGCAAACGCCGCTCCGCCGCCCGACGCGTCCCTTCGTTCACCAAGCAAGCTCACAAACACTTCCACCACCGAGCAGGAAACTGCTGCGATTCCATCCACCGAGCGACCGGAACCACACAAGCCTAAATTCTCTCTCAAGGTCAAGCCTCAACACAAAGAGCACAAAGATCCCAGTCGCCGCCGCACCAGTCACGGTGGCGAGATGTCGGCGTCGCCGTCCAAGAAGCGATCTGGCAGCGTCGGAAGTGAATCCTCCCTCACGTCACTGACCTCGAATGGCGACAACGATCTAGATCTGGATGTACCTGATGAAATCGCCGAAGGGCCACCCGTGTCATCGAACAAGGTCAACGGCACCAAGGCGAAGGATCACGCGGCTGAACGCGGCAGCCTCGCAGTCTCAGACAAGAAGCTCAAGCGTACATCAGCCGACACCGACCTGGGCGAGGACGAGCGTGATTGCAAGAACGCTGCGAAGAAGCAGAAGCTCGACGCAGCCGTCAAGCGAGAGCCCGACGCGGCCGTTAAGCGGGAGTCAGAGCAGAAGCACAAGCGCACATCGGCGGACGCGGCCCTCAGTGAGGACGAGCGCGATCGCCAGTACGCCGTCAAGAGGCAAAGACTCGACGCATCCGTCACACGAGATTACCCGTACGAAGAGAGTGACGTGCGGATGACCGTGAAGGAGTCACCGACCGCGCGCAACACACGCACCACGCGGGCACAGAACGGCTCCTTGATCCCACCGCCAGTTTCACTTCCGCCCAACGGCGACCGGATCACGGATGCAAAGAGCGGCCGAGCAGCGTCGGCCGATGTCGAGTCGCCGCTGTCTGACCTGTCACCTCCGTCCTCGCAGTTGAGCACGCCTCATGTTGGGCGCGGACCATCGAGACCGCCTGGAAAACGAGCCAAGACTAAGACATCGTAAGTTGGCCATTTCCTTTGTATTACCCACTCCTGTATCGACTTGTGTTATGGCCGTCGTTCACATGCTTGCTTGCTACGTGGAATGCACTGATAAATTGGTGAAAACCTTTTGGCTGTTTTGGCAATCAACGCGGGGCTGTCGGAACCCTCGACGTTGTTGGACGGCATCCCGATAAAAGGTTGGAATCAAAAGCTGACATTTGAGTGCAACATCTAGGCCCGAGAAGAAGCACGCTGCTGCAGGCTATGGCGGACTGTCAGGCGCAGGTGGCGCAAGAAAGGAAAGCCCAATCGGGGATGATGACAATGAAGAGGTGAGACAATCCGCAGGCAGCGCGCTAACACTTTCGTTTTCCGGCTTCCTCCCTCCACACGACTTTTGCACACAACAACTTTCTTGAACTTCCCTGCAACGCCCAAACTCACCCTTTAATAATTCCCCCATGCATCTCCCTCCACATCGTTTTCCATCACCTTTTACTTTTCACATGCTGCCGTCGTCGAAGAAACGTAAGCACGATGATCTGACCGATGAGGACCAACAGTCTTCCGAGAACAGCGACTTCTGTTCGGCATGTCGTGGCGGCGGCTACCTGCTGTGCTGCGACGGCTGCGATCGCTCCTTTCACTTCGCCTGCCTGGACCCGCCCCTCAACGAGCACGCGAGCGAGCTGAACGAGCCGTGGTATTGCTTCGTCTGTGTGGCGAGGCGGCCGGTCGCCGTGGATGTGCCGGAGAAGCCGGCACGCGGTTTATTCGCGCCACTTCTGGGCAGTCTCCGGAAACGCAACCCGTCCAACTTCGAATTACCGCAAGACATTCGCGAATACTTTGAGGGCGTTGCTACTGACAGGACTGGATCGTTCACCGAAGCCGTTAATGTCAAGACTCGGTAGGTTTGCGCCTTGAAAGTGTTCCGGGTAGAGGTGAAGCTGACGCAAGCACTCCAGCAGTCGACCTGGTTACGATGAAATCCCCGACTACTACAAGGGCACCGACAGCAAGAACAACATCATCACTTGCTATTTCTGCCGGAAGTCGACCGGCGGTCACCGTGCCATCATCAAGTGCGACTACTGCCCGGCGCACTGGCACCTGGACTGTCTGGATCCCCCGCTCGCCAACCCCCCAGCCGCGGGTCTCAACGGCAAGAAAGTGCACGATTGGATGTGCCCGCTCCACGCCGACCACGAGCTGAGACGGGTGGATGCCCGATTGCTCAACCCACGCCGCCGGATCCACGTCCGCAAGCCGAAGAACGCGAAGCTTGTCGAGACGTCGCTCAAGCGCGGCTTCCGGAACAACGGGGTCGTGGACGTGCTGGATGACGATAGCGATGACTCTGACAGCGAGTTCTACGATGAAGAGACGCAGGAGGAGTCGGTCGTTTATCGCATGCCGGCGTCGGGCATCAAGCTTGATTTCATCGACAAGATCAAGAAGTACGTCCGAGATCCTTTCAATTGCTTTTCGTACAGCTTACTGACCACATTACAGCACACGCGTCCAGCATCTCCAAGACGAACATGTCCATAAGAAAGCGCGCATCGCCTCTAACGCCCCCAGCGCTCTACAACAAGCCAACTTCGCCCGCCGCTCCATCGTCGAACAACAACTGGCCCTTCATCTGACCCAGTTCGCCAACGCTCACCAGGACCTGAATCTCGGCCCAGACCAGGTGGAGAATTTGGTCGGCACCTTGATCGTGAGTCCTCGCCTCCTATACACTTACGTACCCTAATGACGTCAGTCCACGCTAACCATGTCCACTCCACCCGTCCACAGGCCGAAGCCCCAACCGAAGTCGTCGAAACGATGATGGCGCACGAGACGGCCGAACAAGCCAAGTCTCTGTCCGCGTCCATCACCGTGCCGCCTTCGCCGCCGTCGTCCGACCAGACGGACCAGTTGTCCGCCGAGCAGCGGAGTCAGTTGCAGATGCTGCAGGAGCTGATTCGGCGGAGGCTCGAGAGCAGTAAGGCGTGAAAGCGTCTGCGAATACCCGGATCGAAATCACGTCCAGCATCCAGTACGAGACATACATCGACCTCGAGGCGAACTGCTCAAGACCTGTACCACTATTCGGGCACTTGTCCATCGTACGAACAGTACCGCGCCTTTCTACCCAGCGAGCCCAAAGGACCGCAATTCCCACCCACGCCAACGAAAGAGTGTGGCAAAGCACTTACCCACGCCCATCCCCTTCCTTTCTCTTCACCACCATCACCATCACCGAGCCAAGGGGTACTTACTTTCTCCTGCTTAGCCCGTTCCCATGCCACCATCGTAGCGGCACGAGCATCCTCGCTTGTTTGCTCGAGCGTGAAAGAGGAGTGGACGACCCTTCTTCCGCTTTCCCGGCCTGTGGGTTTTCATTTGTTGCCGTGGTAACAGCTACGGAAAACCCCCCTCTTGGCTCGGCTCGGCTCGGCTCGTGAGATGCTTGATGACATGAAAAGAGATGAGACGGATGGAGTGGAAGGCGGCCTTTCTTGGGTTGCGCTCTGTTATGTATGAATGATCTATTTCATTATGGCGAAGCGGGGTTTCGTCACCCTTCGGTATGTGACACCGGCAGTGAATAACTGTACTGTACTGTGAACCTTTTTGGCAAGCATTTCAAGACCTATGGGCGGGTTCTCTGCGTGGGAGTTTTTTCGCCTACACTTCCTTCCCTGCTTTTGGTTATTTCTGCGCGGGAGCGGTGGTTATCATAGCGACACGTGCTAGCGATTCGGGACGATTTGCTCATACGCCTTGTGTATGTACCCTCGTGCTCATTCGAGGGGGGAAGGGAGCGAGTTGATAGTGGCGGAGGATATGGTAAAGCCATTGATGATCCAACGAAATCCATAACAACGATCCCACAAACGTCATTCAATTGTATCGTTTTACTACAATAAAGAATATTCCATCCCAGTCAAAGTGACACCGGATAATCATTTCCGACTTTCAGAACCAAGATCCAGTCTTCACCGAATTGGTGAAAGCCATTGGGAAAAAGGAAGAAACATAAAATTGGAGAATTACACTTTATACACACTACACACCCACTCTTCTCTTCTATTCTCACTTCCCTCCCCCTCCACCCTGCTCCCC
>Ga0268244_10000648_pt1 | contig 13675 bp, 7 predicted proteins | sample AgamicMgSfe_FD_200258 | JGI IMG/M metagenome (GOLD analysis project Ga0268244, IMG submission 200258) | Agave microbial communities from Guanajuato, Mexico - Mg.Sf.e (v2) (version 2) | ecosystem: Host-associated > Plants > Phyllosphere > Phylloplane/Leaf | place: Guanajuato, Mexico | collected... | reverse complement strand
CATCGGGAGCTCTTCGACTTCGGCCACCTTGACTTCGTTACCCTTCTCGGCCATCTGCGAGCGCGTCTCCAGGTTGCGGAACATGTCGCCTTCTCGGAACGCCGATGCGCCGGCTTCACTCTTCGCGTCCAGGTCGCGGCTCCCGAAGTATCCGGCCGCCTTATCGTCGTAATACCCGGAGCCCGGCGTCTGCAGCAACTGCACCTTGGACTCCCCGAACCCGCGCTTCCCGTCGCCAGGTGTGTGGCCTTCGGAGTCGCCGTACTGGTCACCGTTGAACGGGTTGGAAGCTTCGCCAAGGTCACCGACCCGAGCGATCTGGCGCCAGCATCGCTCGCTCAGGAAGACGCCGGTGCTACCGACTCTCGCCTCGTTACTGGGCCAGCTCTTGTCGTCAACGATCATCTCCGCCTTCTCTCGCTCGCTGCCCACGACAGACACCTCGCCCTCAGCATTGCCCAAGAACTCGCGAAACGGCATGAAGATACTGAAGTCGGCATTCCTCAATCGTTGGCTAATCTCGGCAATCCCGAGCGTCTGGATCTGGGTCCGGACGCATTTGCTGTCGAACTGATTGGCGATCCGCCGGTCGTTCGGCTTCAAGCAGAAGAAGAAGTACGGGTTCGTGTTCGTTGCCGTGAGCGATTTGGTGATGTTGTCAAGTGAAGACAGGAACTGCGCTGCGGCGCCCTGTTGAGCATCACTACCGGGCTTCGTGGTTCGGGAGAAGCTCCGTGTTCCTTCTTCACTGCTTCCATCGTCATCGAACGGTGTCGACTGTTGCGCGCCCAGTCTGGCCGGTCGTCCCGCCTTCCGACGAGCCATGCTGGGCATACGGGACGGTTTCGAAGCCACTGAGGCTTGCGTAATCGCCGTCCGATCCTTCGGGTGAAGGACCTTGGTGAGGGCCTCTTGACCGAAGAGCGTTTGGACAAAGTCGCTTCCGGAAGAATTGACCAAGTTCATGATGTCGCCCGAGATGACTTCACCGTTGTCCTCCAGCAAGCCTTCCACCGGGTACTCGACCTCGCCCGCGAAATGCTTGATGGTGAAGCTCGCGGTAGGGTTGGCAGTGGGGAAGTTGTTGCCTGGGAGAGTGACCACGGCACTGCTAACCTCGATCGCCGGGTTCTTGTGGTCAAAGCGCTTGCGGACCGAATCCAAGAACTGCACATCGGTCTTTCCGCGTCTCATCTGATCGTCCATGATGCTGAGCAAGCCATTGCCGGGCTTGAGAAGGCCTTTGACGGCGTCGCTGTTGTCAAAATAGCTGGTGGCTGGCACCGAAACCTCCTCCGTCTCCAGCAAATCGGCCTTTCGCTCGAAGAAGGACTGCAAACAGAAGTGGTACAGGGATTCCGTGGCCGCATTGCTGAGTAGCTGGTCAAGCGTGCTGTCTGTGGACGAAGTCTGCGCGAAACCAGGGAAGTCAACAATCGAGATTGTGTTCATGACGGCATCCTCCACGGCGCAGGTTTTCTGGTTGATCCTTTCCATGATGAGAGCCACCAAAAGCGAATATAACGTCTGCGCCAACTCATCCGCGTTCTCCCGCGCGCCTTTGGGGTCGAGCATAACGGTGACACGCTCACGGTGCAGAATCTTGGTCCGATAGCCGAGAGATTGCTCCAGAGCTGAGTCGTGCACCCCTAGGAAGGCAGCCACCATGGCCAGTGTCTCCTTGTTTTTCACCACGGTGATATCTTCGCCACCTTCGGCGCCATAGCCGCCGCTCTCATCGGCTGCTGGAGTGGTGGACTGCGTCGTCACGAATTCCAGTTGGCCAATGTGCAAGATAGCCGCCAAGATCTCGCACATGTGTGCAATCTCTTCACGAGGGAACTCGAGCTTTCGGAGCGCGGTCTTGAAATGCTGAAATCCTTCCGCGTCGTTGATGCCGACTTTGAGCTGCGATGGATGGCCCAGATACCGCCATCTTTTCGTGCCGGCTCCTGCCGAACCCCGGTTTCCACCACCAGAGGTCAAGTGTAGGCCCTCGTCCAAGCCCAAATGTTCCTTCTCAGCTGGTGACGTGCCAGCGAGGAGATAGTAGAGCACATGAAAGTTGCGTTCTCCTGCTGGCACGGTGGCGACTCTGCTCCTTTCGAGCCGATGATCGAGGACCTTACCGCCGATAAGTGTTGGGTGCAGAGTGGACGAAGTATCATACTGAAGCTCGAAGAACAGCCCAGCTTTGGACGCGGTCGGTGTGGTTATGGATTTGGTCGTGGTGAGTGTGTCGAAAACGAAAGCGGCGAAGGAGAGTCGTTTTGAGAGCGGGGTCGAGGAGTATTGGAGGAGTGAGGACAGGACGTGCGCTCGGATTGTGGTCTTGCCAGCACCCGTCTCGCCACTGACTAGGTATTAGTATCGCGATACATGAGGAAATGGTGCACTGTAGACTTCATGGTGCCATATCCCGAGTCCACGCAGGTAGTTGGGAGACTCACAGAAACACAGCAGCCTGGCTTTCTTGCCGCGCGCCCAATCTCGTGTACATTCTCTGAGCGAGCTCCTCAGCAGCGCCCACTGCGCTCCCATCCTTCCCTCCGTTCGGGCCTTTGGCCGCGGAAGTGAACGTATTCACGCTGATGTAGGCGTTGCTGCTGAGCGTAGTCACGGGCTGGCTGACGTGGTACCGTGAGGCGATGTGCGAGGTGAGCGAGGTGTCGCTCTGCATATGGGCGGGCAGAGAGACCAGGTTGGCCGTTTGAGGAGCGGCCATTACGCCGGTAATTGCTGGCCCTCACGGCCTCCTGCTGGAATAGCGACTGCAGCTGTAATATATGCCTCGTGAGGCTACGAAGCCTTCGAACGCTAGGTGGCGGTGGTGTATGCTGATGGTGCCTTTGCAAACGGATGTGTGATGAAGCAGTTGATGAGTTTCTCGGGACGCCCTTCTCAACTTTCCGAAACAGCGACTCGCCCCAGATCCTCCCTTGGAAAAAGGTCTCCCAAGCTATTACGAGCGAGTGCGTTCGAGAGCGACAGATGAACGACAGTAAGCAGAATGGGTATCAAGCCGCAAGAATTGGTGATGATGGTGGGAGTGGTGGAGGTAAGAAGGCGGTTGGTGTTGCAGTGGGTATTCTCCTCGACTGCAGTGAGAACGCGTGGGTCCAAAGGGCAAGTCGGCCGCGGCCGCATACGCATCACAACATCGGATTGCCTCAGAGTGAGGGAGATGGAAAGACGCTCACAGACGCCACACACTATACAGTACGGTGCATGCAGGGCTACCGCCGCTAGACTCGTCACTGGGCGACGAGCGCAGTGTAACGGACAAGGTGGATCTACACCCTTCACTCAATCTCGTTCAAAACAAAACGCCTATTACTACATACCTATAGTACTGTGTTCCCTTGATCATTTCAACGATTACCACGTTTGACGAAGTGTGACCGTCCACGAGTCAACCACGATGTTCCTCTCATCCAGGTCGCTCGCACACAACATATCTCGTCCAACCCTCGACGGACGCGTGCTGGGTCAAGCTGCGGTGTCGCCGGCATCATCGAGGACCACTATTGTGGCGCCGGCGGAGGGAACGGGGTCGAATAGACGAGCCCGAGCTGCCCGGCCGAATCTTTCTCACCCCTCGATATTCCAGAACAAGTCCCTTTATTAGGCGATGGTTCATACTAATTATTAGGGGAGGATGTAATGGCTCAACACCGTAATTGGGAACAGGAGGTAAAAGGAGGTGAGTGGTCGAAAGGAGATGGTAGGTACTGTAGCCACCGTTCTCGTAGGGCGGACGCGTAATGTAGGCCAAAAGAGGTACCAAAAAGCGGCCGGCGCAGAATGGGCTCATCATTGAACGCTACGGTGCCTGATGAGCGAGAAACCCGGCTATGAAGAGAACACGAGCGAAAACGCCGTGCTGTACCGTAAATAGAAAAGAGTTACCTAGGTAAGGTATTGTATGCGGATGTTCGGACGTCCCTGCGAGTGGCAAGACGCGGGCATGGCTCCCATGACATGAATGATGATGAGATGGATAGAGAGGGAGACACACGAAACGATGACAGAGATCTGGTGGTTATCGTCGTAGGCCAACGATGGTCGAAGGTCGGTGACGGTAGTTGGTGAGAGGACCGGTGTTGCTATGTATGGGTGGGTGTTGGTGCTGTGGAAACGAAGAAGAAGGGTGTGATGATTGAGAGTGAGGTGTATACATGTACTGTACTGTACGCGTGTTGTTACCGCCACCCACCAAAGCCGAGCTCCCCTTTTGAAAAGTCCTAGATGCATGTGGTTATTCTTAATTCTTATTACTTAATCAGCATTAGGGTGTCACTACATATGTAAGCCTCCGCGTCGCCATCCGCTCGGACCACTCATCAACGGGCGTGGCCGCATGGGTGTGTTTGAGACTGGATGGCTTCGACGTTGGTGAGGACGAGAGAGGGAGACAACGCCTCCTCTTCTTGTGTGTTTCCCTCTCATCGACATTCGTGTCCCGCGGTCGCTGGAGAGAAGCATTCGTTCCCTCGCTGTACACAGCCCATCCACGTCCGGCAGGCACAAGGGCTTGACCTGCACCCTTTTCACGCCCGCCTCGCCGACCACATCTTCCCATCTTGACCAGACTCGCCACACCCGCCCCGCGAGGGCAACCCCCAGCATCGATATCTGGCCGACATGGCCAACCGCATGTCGCAGTATTCCGCCCACGCTGGCCAGCCGCGGACCAACACCATGCAGAACGTCTCGCAGCAGATGTCGACGACGAGCTGTCTCAACGCTTGCCACTCCGCCTACAGCTCCAGCCAGGCATATCCTCTAGAACCCAGTACGAGCCTCGTCGTGAACACTTGGGTCTCGGGTTCGAGCACTGGGCCCGATGGCCGTTACGGTGGCACGGTCGACGGTGAGCTTGCCCGAAGAGCATGGGAGCACGCCCGGCGAAGAGCAGAAGATGGCTGTATTGTGCTTGGGTAGGTCCATACTGGATGTGTTACACGCCGTGAGAATGGAATGACTGACTGGTCGCAGGTCTCTGCACAACTCTACGCCCTCGCTTCTTGCGCCCTTCGTTTCCGCCCTTCCACTCTCCGTCCCGGGCACCTTCTACACAGCACTCAACGCGTTGCGGCCACTGCTGCATTGCGTGACGCCATTCAACCCATCGTTCCCGCGCTACTCTGGCCTATCCGCCACCTTCACGCTTTCGCTCGCGGGAGAAATCACAGGCGCCTCGCTCAGTCTGTCATCTTCGGGTGTCGACACTCGCGAAGGTCTACTCCACGTTCCGGCGGAGCAAGGGTACCGAGCATTCGACGTTTTTTACTACCTCCTAACTAGTGCTTCGTCGCAGCAGGAGCGCGAGTACCTCGGCCTGAAGCCGCCGTCACAATATGCGCTTCTCCGCAAGTCGGAGACCTACGGGCCACCTTCCTACCTGCCCACGGCCGACGACGCCGCCTCGGCGGAAGATTTTCGTGACTCGCTCAGATCGATTGGCGTCAAGAGCAAGTCTCTGCGTAGTCTGCTGTCTGTCGTGGCCGCAATCCTTCGCCTTGGTGATGGCCTGGGATTCTTCATCGATGAAGAAGAGCTGGAAGGTGTATGCGAGGAGGTGGGTGGCCTCCTAGACCTTGACCCGGAGGTCCTCGAAAAGAAGTGTGCTACCGAGGAGCGCGAGGTTCTGATTGCAGCCATCTACGAAGCGCTCGTAGATTGGGTGATCATGAAAGCCAATGAAGCCATCCGGTCGGAAATGCACAACGGTAAGGCGATCGGGTCCAGCAGTGGCAGCGATAACGGGGCCCCGACACCACCAAGCACGCAAGACGACGGAGACAGCGTCAGCATCACCGTCATCGAGGTACCAAGCCAGACGCTCGGCAAAGCCGCAGCCCTGAAGACGGTTTTCGACGACAGCGCGGGTATCAATGCGGAGATGAAAGAAGACGGTGTGCCAATTATTCCAGCGGGCTCCTCTGTCATTCGCGAAATGAAGGACGCCCTCGCTCACAATGGACCAGACCTAGACATCACCACGGGTCTTCTGGGCAGAGAGCGTGAGATCGAGCTTGACCGCCGCCAAGGTGTTCTCGAAAGAGTCGGTCCGGAAGCAGACGAAGACAGTTTCTTGCGAAGTATCTTGTACCCTGTGGACGGCGACGGCATCGTACTCGGAAAGACCGGGCGCTTCAACCTAGCTCAGGTGCTCGGAAGTAGCCGTGCCTGGTTCCAATTGTGCCTCCACCCAAGCGACGATTCCCCAGCGACTTTCGCGAACACGAATAACCTCCCGTGGTCTGCGGGGGCCGTGTCCAGCCAGATCCGCTCCTGGAGACTGCCGGAATGGGCCAATTACCGCAACAAGCAGCTCGACTTTACCGCTGACTTCGATCTTGAGGAGTTCGTCGATCGATACAGTCGTCTGGGCTGCCAAGGCGGCCGTGAGGGTGTAGAAGCTTGGATCATGGAGCGCGGCTGGAGCAACGGCGAGGTCGTGGTGGGACATGAGCGGATTTGGACACGAGAATCGGCGTGGTGGGAGGCGGAGAGCATGCTCGACATGAAGCCTCTGGAAGACATGTCACCCGGCGATATGCTTGGCGGGATGGTCGGAGCAGGCGGTCTGGAGAGCGGGTACTCCGTGCAAACACCAGCCGGTCTCGACCAAGGCTTCTTCGGTCCCAATTACGGCGACAACACGAGTCGAGACAACCTTCTCGGTCGTCAACCGAGTGGAATGGCGCCTAGCGGCATGGGCGCACGCTCTCTTGCCCCCACGCACGGCCAAACCATGCGCACTGCAAGCGGTGGTGACTACGGCCTTGGCCACAAGGGCGACGACAAGTACCAAGACGTGACCTACTATGGCGAACTGGATCCAGAGCTAGCGGAAGGCAAGCACATCGAAGTGCAAAAGGTCACCCTCGGCCGACGCCTCTGGGTGGCGGCCGCCTGGGCCGCGACATTCTACATCCCGTCTTTCGTCTTGAAGCATGTGGGCCGCATGAAGCGTCCGGATGTTCGCCTGGCGTGGCGTGAGAAGGTCCTGCTCATGATGATCATCTTTTTCATGAACGCCGTCGTCATTTTCTACATCATCGAGTTTGGCAACCTGCTCTGCCCGAAATGGAACAAAGCCTGGGACCGGAAAGAAGTAGGCTATCATACCGGGGACAACGATTATTGGGTCTCGTTCCGCGGCGGCGTTTATGATCTCTCGCACTTCTGGAAGCTTCAGCATTCCGACTCAAACACACCGACCACGACGGCGAATATGCAGCCTTTTGGTGGGTTAGACGTGAGCGAGTACATCGTCCCGCCACTTACCATTGCATGCCCCGGACTTGTCAACGACGATACGATCACGCTCCAGAGCAACAACACCTTGTTCGATCCGACTGCCATACATACATCGGGACCAATCAATCAGCCTGACACGACGACGAAGTTGCATGACATCAACTGGTACGTGCAAGACTTCTTGCCGCGGATGAAAGAATATTACAAGGGCGACCTGGTTACGATGGCGAGCAAGGTGAAAAGTGATGGGCAGAACAATAACCATTACTGGTTCATCATCGATGACAAGATCTACGATCTTACGGACTACTTCTACACCCTCAAACTCCAGAACAATTTGCCTTCGTACAGCTTCTTCCCAGATGATGTGGAGACGTTGGTCCAGTCCAATCCTGGCGAGGACCTTACCGAGAAGTGGAACAACAACCTCAACTACACCACTCGCATGAACAGTCTCAACTGTCTGAACAACATGTTCTACGCTGGCAAGACCGACTTCAGGAAGTCCGCTCGCTGTCAGGTCAACAACTACCTCTTGCTCGCCTTTGCCGCCGTCTTGTGCGCCACCATTGGGGTTAAGTTTCTGGCTGCCTTGCAGTTGGGCTCGAAACCTCGTCCGACCCAGCAAGACAAGTTCGTCATCTGTCAAGTGCCGGCGTACACGGAAGGTGAAGACTCGTTACGAAAGGGTCTCGACTCTCTGACTGCGCTCGCCTACGACAATAAGCGGAAGCTCATCTGTGTGGTCTGCGACGGTATGATTGTAGGTGGTGGCAACGATCGTCCCACACCCAAGATCGTCCTGGACATCCTCGGAGTCGACCCCAAGATCGACCCGCCCGCGCTACCGTTCAAGTCCATCGGTCAAGCTAGCGAGCAACTTAACTACGGCAAAGTGTACTCTGGCCTCTACGAATACGAAGGCAACGTCGTCCCCTACCTGGTCGTGGTCAAGGTCGGCAAGCAGTCGGAGCAAACCAAGTCCAAGCCAGGCAACAGAGGAAAGCGAGACTCGCAAATCATGCTCATGTCCTTCCTGAACCGCGTCCACCACCGCTCCCCCATGAGCCCGCTCGAACTCGAGATGTTCCACCAGATCAACAACGTCATCGGCGTGGACCCGGAGCTGTACGAGTACCTGTTCATGGTCGACGCCGATACCAAAGTCAAGGAAGATTCGCTCAATAGGCTTGTGGCGGCTTGTGCCCATGACGCGAAGATTGCCGGTATCTGTGGCGAGACCAGTCTCGAGAACGAGGGGCGAAGTTGGTGGACCATGATTCAGGTGTACGAGTATTACATCTCTCATCACTTGTCGAAGGCTTTTGAGAGTTTGTTCGGCAGTGTGACGTGTTTGCCTGGATGGTGAGTTTGGTGATGATGATCGTCTGTTACCACATGGTGCTGACCACAGTTACAGTTTCTGCATGTATCGAATTCGTACCGCAGACAAAGGTAAACCTCTGATCATCTCCGACAAGGTCATCACCGAGTACAGCGACAACAACATCGATACGCTTCACAAGAAGAACCTCTTGTCGCTGGGTGAGGATCGTTACCTGACGACCCTGATGACCAAGCACTTCCCGTCCATGTCGTACAAGTTCATCCCGGACGCATACGCACTAACCGAAGCGCCGTCAGAATGGAGCGTGCTGCTTTCGCAGAGACGTCGCTGGATTAACTCGACGATCCACAACTTGGCGGAACTGGTGTTCTTGCCGGATCTGTGCGGCTTCTGTTGCTTTAGTATGCGCTTCGTCGTCTTCCTCGATCTCTTCGGCACCGTCATCCTCCCGGCCACCTGCGCCTACCTGGTCTATCTCATCTACCGCATCGCCTCGCACTCGGGCGCCTTTCCCCTGATTTCGGTCATCATGATCGGGTGCGTGTACGGTCTGCAGGCCATCATCTTCATCATCAAGCGGCAATGGCAGCACGTCGGCTGGATGATCATCTACATCTTGGCCTACCCCATCTATTCCTTCGTCCTGCCTGTGTATTCATTTTGGAAGCAAGACGATTTCTCGTGGGGTAACACACGTGTCGTGATTGGCGAGAAGGGCGACAAGAAGGTCATCGCGCAAGACGACGAGGGCTTCGACCCCCGGAGCATCCCATTGCAGCGCTGGGACGACTACGCGCTGGCGAACAGCCTCCCCGGCCGACGGGGCATCGCGCAGGAGAAGGAAGCCGGCGGGATGTACCAGGACGGCGGGTACGAGATGGACGACATGCACTCGGTGTACTCGTCCGTGAAGCCGGCCTCGACCATCCTCACCGGCTTCCCGCAGCAGCAAATGTACCGACCCCCGCACTCCCCCAACCACGCGCTCAACCACCGCCAGTCGACCTACTCCCGCTACACCGACGCCGCGCCCCTGGACCAATCCCACCTGATGTCCATGGGCGGCATGAGCGAGCCAATCCAACCCCAATACGCCTCCCGGCACCAATCGCGCGACAACCTCATCGGCATGCAATCCCCGCCCCTCTACCAAGAAGGCGGCGGCCCCCGCTCGCCCGGGTTCACCGGGTATAACAGCCGGCCCGCCAGCACCATCAACCTCGCCGCGTTCCAGAACCAGGGCCCCACCCCGGACGCCATCACCGCGGCCATCCGCGAGTGCCTCGCCGAGGTCGACATGGACTCCGTGACGAAGAAGCAGCTCAAGGCGCTGGCGGAGCAGAAGCTGCAGTGTCAGCTCGTCGGCGACAAGCGCGCGTTTTTGGATTCGCAGATCGATCTCGAGTTGGCGAATATGTAGGGGTTTTGCGAAGGTTCACTGTTTCTTTCCTTTGCTGAAGGCGGGCAATAGCTCTTTAACACGGGGTAGGATCGGGGAGTTATGGGATGGTCTTTCTTCTTTTCTTTCTGGCGTTCGAGAGCGTTGCTTGCTTGTGTTGGACATAGGAGAGTCTGGGAGACTGTGAAGGCGTCGTTTTCTGCTGCATGTCTGTAATCGCGCTCGTAACCTTGTGTAGAGCTGTCGGGGGGGTTGTGGATACATCAGGGTCTACTGTAATCACCACTGTGCTCGACATTCCAGTGACTATTTGCCCCATGTGTGTGAGCTGTGCTCTTGTTTGCAGAAACCAGCCGCCAGCTTTCGCTCATTCCAAACCACGGGTCGATGTCGCTCTTTACAGCCGGTACCATTGTTTCTTGATCTAGAGAGTACATCTTTGCAGTCCACGTACGACGCGGTAGTCTGCCGGGACCTTCTATTCGTCGAATGCTGCCACCAGGTCTCCTATCCTCTCGGGTGGCAGCTGCTGAACATGTCTACCAATGGAGACAAGATGATGTTACTCCAAGGAAGGAGGCATTCCATGCGTTGACGCCGCTCTTGCACGTTACAAACCGTTGTTATCTACAAGACAATACCAATTCCATCTTCACTCCAGCCACAAATCGGGTATCTTTCCATCTCACCAGAATCAGTTTTCTTTTCTCAACCGAAAATTCAGGTCGAGACGCTTCCCGCCCGCTGATCATTGCCTCCCTTCACCCTCCCGATCCCCACCATCTGCAAGATCTCCCTCCAGAAGCCGATTGGCGGCGACAGGAACGACTCCTCGTAGGCGTCGATCGTGGGCCGCTCCCAGACGAGGTCGGCCTCGAGCGGGCCGACGAACTTGGTCCGCTTGACCACCTTCCAGAAGATGAAGAGGACGGGCGCGACGAGCACCATGGTGTAGGAGGAGAAGAAGGAGTCGACGCTCCAGGGGAGGAAGCAGGCGTAGCCGTAGCAGCACACCACGCAGACCATGAAGGTCAGCGCGATCCACGCGCAGTAGGGTTGGAACCAGCCGCGGTAGGGGAAGGTCCGGCGGTCGATGCCTTGGGCTTTGACGGCGCGGTAGAAGAAGATGTAGGTGGTCGTCATGACGATGTAGTCGATGACACCTGTACGATAAGTCAGCCATTTTGATCTCTCGCGCGCTGCGACACGGTGTTTGTTTGCCACCGTGAGGGTATTTGGGGTACTAACCTCCAGCGGTGATCAACGCGACGAGCCAGCTGAGGACAACCGAAGAGTTGCTGCTGACTTGCAAGAAACTCAGTAGAGGAAAGACCATGATGATCATGAAGCAGTAGATCGGCACGCCGTTTTTGGTACACTTGCGGAGGATTTTCGGAGCGCGTCCTTCGAGCGCCAAACCGTACAGGCTGCGGGTGGCGGCATATGTGTAGGTGTTGCCGGCGGAGAAGATGGACGTCACCATCAAGGCGTTGACGATGTCCGGGAAGACGGTGACGCCGAGGTTTCGCATGGCGATCACGTACGGTGAGGCGGCCGCCGTCCCTCCACCGCTGCCGGTGCCGGTGATGATGCCGACGAGTGTCGGGTCGTTATACGGTACGACGATCCCAACGCAGAGGGCGCCGAGGATGAAGAAGAGGCCGAATCGGTAGTAGACGGTGCGGAAGGCGTTCTTGATGTATATCCTGGGACGCTTGGCTTCGGCCGCGACCATCGAGATGTACTCTGGACCGACGACGGTGAACGAGGCCGACCACAGAGCAGCGAGGAAGCCCTCCCAACGGGCGAGAGAGCCGGTATGTCCAGTGGCTGTGTACTCGGCAAACGCGCCCGGATCTACTATGTGATTAGCCAGGGACTTTACTTAGGGAGGCGTTCTGGGACGGCGGATACTTTTCCAATAGCGAAAGCCGTAAGCGTCATGCTTTGGGTTTCCACCACACATTGTTATGAATGTGAATGCAAACAGCATTATCTGGAGCGATCAGTCAACGGGTGTGACTTTCCTAACATTCGATCGCCAACTCACAATCAGGAACACCTTGCCGCCCGATAACCAGAACTCGGCCTCCCCGTATGCTCTCACTGCCAGCACGTTAAGCGCGCTACACATTTCAATTAGCTCTCGGACAGTGGTGCGATGGGCGGTGGTGCTCTGGATGGTCTGTGCAAGTTGCTTTGGGAAGAGAAGGTTGAAGGTGCCTTGGGAGGACGTCTTGCACCGATAGAATCGCCACGAACAGAGGGGTCGCTCTGGCTGTACAGCGGTCGCGTCGGGTGCACGCTGGAGGGAATCGGTCGCTTTGGGGAAGGAAAGTCGCTTCTGGGGATGGCTTACGCATAGCACACGATGCACGCCACACAAACGGCCCAGGTGGGAATGTCGTCTCTCCAGAATGACAGGACCAAGCTGAGCGCGGTGATCTCGAATGGGATTAGCAACGCTTCGTAGAGCGTGAAGTTATACCCAGCACAGAAGCCGAACGCGTCGTCGACCCATTTGCCCGCCATGCGGACAAATCCTCCACTGACGGGCATCAGGATGGTCATCTCGGCGATGCAGTTGTTGACCATGGCCAGCATTATCGAATAGAGCAGGTAGGCCAAGAACAAACTCCCAGGGCCTCCATGACCGAGACCGGTACCGATGGAGACGAACAGGGCGGTGCCGATCGAGCCGCCGATGGCTATGAGCTGAATTTCCCTGTTACCGAGACGACGTTGCAAATGGTCCGCATTTTCGGAAATCTCTCCGGGCTGTGCCTCTGGGCCAGTGTACCCCGGCAGGTCGTACGAGGCGTCGAAATCGTCCTGTCTCTTCTCGCTCTTGTCGAATAACCCCATGGCGCAAAGGGATGGCTGAGGATCGGGTGATGGGAGTGGAAGGAGATTGAGGAGGAACGAAAAGTAAGACAGACCCGAGGACTGGGGAGTGCCGGATATGCAGTGTTTTTCATATAAGATGCATCGCCAATTCTCACCAGGGTGTGGTCCGGTGGAGGGGACAGGGCGTGCGGGTGCCCAGACTGGGCGAAAGCCTTACGGGGCCATGAGAAGGGACCACTGTTTGCCGTCCGCAGAGCACGCGACTGAATGATCGACGGCTTAGCTGCATCGCTCTGTGAGAGGCTATGACGCCCACGGGCCACGGCAAATCCTCTGGCGGCCTGGGCTCTGCTAATAAGAGGCCTTCCTGGTCTGAAGCCAAGTCAATACTGACGACAACCACAGGCCCAACTGGCTGTAAGAAAATCCGCGATGCTACGCGGTTGTAACATCGTGATTAAGCGAGTCAAAGAAATCTTTCGTCGTGGAATAGGTGAAAAGATACGATCGAGGTGCGTGGTGTCGTCTCAGGAAAGTCAAATGCGAATGTAGAAGTTAGCGCTGTTGAGATTCACAACGTGGGAAAGCCTTCCGTTATTTTCACCTCAATTCTGCTTTATAGGCTGCTAAACATATCAGCTTATGCTTTACTTGTAGATAAATGATTACTTCTACTACAATTCTAGATGCTGTATATAGTATATACTATGATGATACTATAGATATTTATACTAGTAAGAACTTCTATTATCTTTAGTATAATACAATATATACTTGTTTACACTTTAGAGTACTTTCGATCTATATATACT
>Ga0268244_10000647_pt1 | contig 13710 bp, 11 predicted proteins | sample AgamicMgSfe_FD_200258 | JGI IMG/M metagenome (GOLD analysis project Ga0268244, IMG submission 200258) | Agave microbial communities from Guanajuato, Mexico - Mg.Sf.e (v2) (version 2) | ecosystem: Host-associated > Plants > Phyllosphere > Phylloplane/Leaf | place: Guanajuato, Mexico | collected... | reverse complement strand
TTTCTCGACGCTACGGCTGCCGACGATGATCTCGTAGGCATTCGAGGATTTGCAAAGAGCTCGGACAACTTCCAATCCCAGACCAGTATTGGCACCAGTGATCAGAACGATATCCTTGGTAGCCATGATTGACGAGGTAGAGTTTAATCTTGTAGAAAAGCGCATGCGTGGCTTCAAGGTTGTTGCATATATATATATTTTCACGTCGCCGTCATCGGTGCTAAGTCGTTGCTGTGCTTAACTCCGATGTTCAGCGCCCTCACTTTTTGCGCAAACTCCGAGCAGGCCGGTATATCATCATATCATAGCCATGCTTGTCAGTGTCGCGCATCGCATGGATATTGTTTTTGCACACATACTGTGACGCGCCCACATAGTATGTAACCTGGATTTCAGTCGACGAAAGGTCAGCGGCTGACGATCCATGAACTGAGGTGCACACGGTCACGCGGATGACTAAGTGCATGGAACGCGCCCAACCTGAACGTCCTCCGTCGTCAAGGTCGGGTACGCACTGCCCAGCAACGAGACAGGCACGTTGACAAATTGCACACCCTGCATACAGGCGGCGTAGTTGGGGGCTGGGAGAGCATGGGTGTTTTTCACACGAGGATGCCAGAAGTGGCAGACCAGGCATGTCTTTCGATATATACACACACCGAACAGTCGCCGACGCCATCCCACGCAAAGCTCTAGAGGTATCTTCCGCGAAACAAGCAGGCACACCACCCCGGATAAACGCCAGTCATGCAAGCCCCTTCGCTGTCAGCATTCATAGAAAGTAATCTCTGACCGGGTCGTTCCCAGCATGCTGTTGCTGCTGTTGCTGCTCCAGCCTATGCGCCTCGTTCTCCGGCGCCGCATCGAAGACGTTCCACTTCCGCTCTCCGCCCGGTCCGACCTCGAGTACACTCGCGAGGTTGCCGCACCGGTAGCAGTAATTCGGTGCGCTCCAGACCGTGGAGAGCCGGTCGTCGAACATGACCATGTAGCCTTCGTTACAGAGCTGGTGCGCTCGTAGGATGTGGGTCATGCTGTTGACCTCGAGGAATTTCTTCACCACCTGCGCCCCAAACGTGTATCCGGCGCCCCGCGGGCTCAGGCTGAACTCGTCTCGGTCGCCGTCGGGATCCGACCAGACCAGATCTGCCATCGGGCCCTCGTGCGGGATCTCCCGGAAGCGGTCGATGATCTTGATCTGATCGATCGAATGTATGCTTGGGCTCAGCCCACCGTGCACGCAGAAAATCTTGTCGTCGATGACACAGCTGAGGGAGAGGTAATCGAACATGTCTGTGAAGTAGTGCCAGACCGCCGGGTTGCCATACTTGCGCGAGCATTCGGTGTAGAAACCGTAAGACTGCGTGACGCCTCTGCTCTCGTGGTTACCGCGGAGTAGGTGGACTCGCTGCGGATATCGGAGCTTCAGGCAGACCAAAAGCGAGATCGTCTCGAGGCTGAAGAGACCGCGATCGACGTAGTCACCTGTATACAACCATCAGCGCTGTACTGGGCGTTCCGCTGCGTATGAATACCTCAGCAAAGCCCCATGAACCTGGTCGTGTGACCTACCTAAAAACAAGTAATTCGTGTCCGGGCAGTAACCGCCGATCTTGAATATCTCAATCATGTCAAAGAACTGGCCGTGGATGTCACCAACGACGGTAACGGGCGCCTGGATGTGCACCACATTGCTCTCCTTCATCAACAGCTCTTTCGTTTTAGCGCATATCGCTTCGATGACGGAGTCGGCGAGGAGCTCCTTTCGGTACAGACGGGCAATGCATTCGTCGAGATCTACGCTGGCTACCTCACGCCGTCAGCAAGATGTCGCCGTCGGTTTCGCGATGCTCGCGGGACCGGACGTACCAGGCAGGCCAGGCATGTCTGGTGGTGGTTACTCAAAGGAGATGTATCCGCATCCGTAGCAAACCTTCAAGCTGGACTAAGGAGAGGGGTGTATGGCTGTGAAATCGTTTCGCTGATGATCATCGTGTTCGTTGTAGGGGGTACAGCGGCAGATGCGCGGCGGGCGTGAAGCGCTCGCCTGTTCGAGTGTTGGTTCGGCGAGGCGCATACGACGGAGGTCTCGCTTGGCCGTTGAAGGCGGCGTGGGAAAGAAGATATGGCTTCGCCTCGCTTAGGTCGCCTTGGTCTGACCGAGTCGGCCACTCTCCACCTTGATCTTAGGACTGTCGTGCGTGTAGACACATATACAGTCTATTCATTGAAGAGGAGGCAAGATAACTGCCTATAACAGAAACTACATGCAAACAGCGTCTTCCGCTATCATGTGACTGCAGTGATGTGTCCCACGGCTTTCTGGCCAACCTTAAAAGCCAAACAGTGTAGTGGTCCGTGCGCTGCTGCTTGCCTCTTTGCTTTGGCCCTTGCAATATCAACTCCTCCCTCAGCTCCGTACGCTTCCAACACCATACCTATCACCCATCCGCACGACCTGAACGGCCGAGAAATGCGCAACCGGAACTTTTTCCCGTTGACTTAGGCACGTTGATCGGTGATCAACTTCACTTCTTGACGAGAGCGAGCTGTCGCGGCGAAACATATCATCCCTTTTTCACGTCCTCCGCAGGCTGTCGCTGGCAACCATACGAGCCAAGGGCGCAAACAATCAACTATCTCTTTGACGTCTATCCGCAGTCTCAACATTTTCAGATCTACTTGGCATCTTCCTTCACAATCGCTCTAGACAAGCGTCTGCAATTTTTCCCTTGACGAGCCCTACTTCACCAACGCTTCTCGCACTTCTCACGACGCACCTTCTACTGCAGCATGTACCCACATCCGGTTGGCTACCCGCAGTCATTTCCCCAGCATAACCACACTCAGGGATCTCAATACACTGGGTGAGTTCTCTTTGCTTATAACATTGTGGCCCTCAGCCCTGAGCGTCGCTGTTCTGTGCTAATCGTGGTAACAGGCCTCCGCCAGCAAAGAAGTCCAAAGGAAATCCGATCATTACGCGGTATCCACCGCCACCTGGGTACAAGGGACCCGCACAGCATCAGGCGCCGTCCCAGACGCCCACCTGGTCGCAACCCAGCCGGCCTTACGGTTATGGGCAGCCCAACTATGCCGGTTATCCTCAGCAACCCTACATCGCTTCCCAGCCGTACCAGCAACCTCAATGGTCCGGTTATCAGCAGCCGTCGTACCCTGCTCATACTTATGCTTCCCAGCCAGGCTACTACCCAGGTTACGCAGCTCCGCCCGCCTGGCAGCAGTCTACCCCTGCACCTCAGGATGTCCCACCGCAGTCATGGCAGGCCCCGGCACCCACCACTCAGCAGAACAAGCGACGTCACAACTCCGCACCGTTCCCGCCCCATAGGAACAGCTCGGTCGGCTTACTAGATGGCAATGGTGACCCGTATCCCCCGCAGCAGGGCAACCCTGGCGCGGCTGATGATCTCGAAGACGACTACGAGGGCGAGTGCTACTTTGCGCGACACCCGGATGAGATCGATCCGGCCTTCAGCCTAGGCCTCATCGAGTGGCAAGCAGCTTTACCGACTAAGCGTGCTTTGCCGTCAACGTTCCAGGAAGCTGAGCTTGAAGCACTGGCGCCAAGGCATTCCCAGATGGATGACGATGAGTCCATCTCCGAGTACTTCACGAAGTCTAGACGTGAAGAGGTTTTCCTCAGTGTCCGACAGACCGAGACGTGGGAGGAAGTAAAACATGACCTCATCTTTCGGGAGCTACCATCTGTCTGCGAGGAGACACTGTCGATGTCCGAGCTCATTGAGATCTATCGCGACCGGCCAGATTTGACCTGGACAGCGCCTCCCGACGTACAGTCTGCAACGCCTACCCCATATCGATCTCGCCCGCCAACCCCAATCAAGACCGAGACGAACAGTGACTCATTGGACATCGATAGCAAACCTGGCGCAACCTCCGAGTTCGAGACCGAGCACCACAATCAGAGTGACGTGCTGGGTAATCTGGAGCAGGCTCTTCTCTCCCGGGAGGATGCAGATGGGCTGAACCATGATCGCTCACACTCAAGAGCCGCATCAGTCTCTTCGCAATACGCCGATAAGTTGACCAGGCCAAAGCCACTAGTGCCGTTTAGGGATCGCACGCAAGAGGACATCCTGGCCGCGCTTGGCGTGACTGGCTCGCCCAAACTTGTCTACCAGACGCCAGGCCCGGCCTTTGGGCCAGCCCCTCCAAAACGAGAGGGTAGCGTATCCTCCACTGGTCGGCACAACTCAATGACCAGCAGCTCAGGAGGCCTTCGAGTGCCACCTCCACCACCACCAATGCAGCAGCACCCATCATCATATGATCTCTGGGGGCTAGGCGAGCAGCATCACACCAACGGTTACGGCATCCGTCGTCCAGATTCGTCAGCGAGTCAGCACACAGCGGCTGGCTCCGACTTTCATGTTGACGACAACGACGCTACCCCCCGGCCTCATCCGAACCGCGCGGATGGCAGAAAACGAGGCTTCGACGATTCCGAGGAGAATACGTTTGACGACAGATCTCGGCTAGACGAAGACGCGACGCCCAAGCAGCGGCGCAAGCAGCCACGTGTGAACGGTGCTTATAGGTGAGTTTTCTATAGATACTGTACACATGTGAGGGTTCGACTAACAAGTGGTTACAGCCGTCGCTGGTAAGCGCCACCACTCCTGTCTCTTACACCACTTTCGCAATGGCCGTTCTTTATACAAGACATTCATGATCAAAGGGTCAACGCAGGACAAGAAGGCGTCGTACCTTGTGAGGCTAGAAAGATTGAATTGTTCTTTGCGCATGTTGCTCGCGCTTTTTTCATCACTAATGCCTTGAATCTTCCTCTTCAGTCCCTTACTGGACAAAAATCTAATTTATCATTTCGTGGAGACGCTTTCTCTTTTTCTCTCAACGTTTCTCGTTGTAATCCTTATCTCACACTCTCCTTTCGTGTCGTGATACCGTGGTGCCAAGACCGTCCATAAAGGCGGATTGAGAGCGAAAAAGAAGCAATCTACCATGTTTGCACACCACTGGGCATCAGTCACGCGGACGATGCCACGTTCGCTCGAAATCACGACAACAGCACGAGAACGGCTAATAGCCAACAGGCCAACTTGCTGCTTCGAAATTGAGGGACGGCTACCTTCTACGTGGAATTTACGCCATATCACCTGACCAGTCCCGCCTTTTCGTCTTCCTCGCTCTCCGTCTCATCGTCGTCATTATCATCATCATCCTCTTCCGAGCCCTCAGAGCCCGTCTCAGACTCGTCAGACTCCTCGCCCTCTTCCTCTTCTTCGTCGCCGGTCTCATCCTCCTCATCCAACCAGTCATCAAGCGTCTTTCCTTCCTTCCCCCTACCATTCGCTTTATACCCAGGATCAGTCTGCAGCGCGTCGTCAAGCCTCTGGCCTGCAGAGATAGTCTTGTGGGGCGCGTACTCCGCCCGGCCATCCGCCTCATCACGGAGCTCCGGGTCCGGCTCCTGGCCTTCTTCGACCCAAGCGGGAACCGGCTCGTACCCAGTGAGCCCGCTGACACCGGCTTCATCGCCGACAACCAGGCTGGCCGATCCGAGAGTGAAATTCTTACGTGACTCGCTCGGTGAAGGTGCTTGGGGGACGGGCTTGGGCGCCAGAAGCAGGAGACTCGCGAGCTCCGTGCTGCTGGGTACGGACAGCAAAGCGCGGAATAGTCGCGCGCGATCGCGTAAGTCATAAGAGGGAGTGTAGCGCGCCAGCAACATCGTGTGCTCGTATAGCATCTCGATGGCATGCCGCTTCTCTGCATCCGGCTGTGTTTCATCGATAGGTCTAGAGTCGACCGATGCGTCGGCCCGGAAGTCCTCGCTTTCCTCGCGAGCATGCAAAGGTAAGTCCTCGCTTAGCGTCTGTCCGGCTTTGGCAGGGTCAAGAGCATCAAGCGCTCGCTGTTTCGCGTGTTTGCCATTCAAGAAGTGCAGATACACCTTGGCAGCGAGCAGGACGATCTGTGCCCGAACGTTGTTCTCTTCATCTGCGTACCCTTTGACAAGAATGCGCAGCACATCGGCTGCAATGTTGTCCTCCGGATTATCACCGGCGAACTCTCCGACCAGCCAGATGATGCTCGCTCGCGCAGTCGGAGAGGTAAGGGTATCGAGGTTCTTCGCCAGCCGGATCACCGTTTTCCGATGTTCGTCGGGAGACCGTTGGATGAGATGTCGGATGACTTCGATCGCTTCGCCAACGAGGATCTGGTCGGAACTGTGGATCTGCTTCAGCAGGAGCGAGAGACAGCGCCGTAACGTATTGGCGTCGGAAGACTGAGCGCAACGACCTATGGCGCGGACGCTCTCACGAACGAGCAATGTATTGTGGCCCTTTGAGAAGTGCTCCAGTTCCGCAAGTATGAGGTCTTGCACTTCTTGAGCGCAATGTGGGAAGATGAGGGTGAGGACTTCGAGCTTGAGGCGCCAGACTTGCGGGGCGTCGGACGAGTGTATGAGGAAATGTCGGAAGTGCCGTACAAAGTGAAGTGGGTCCGTCAGGCAGACTTGCACGATGTTGTACAACGCCATGTGTTGGATGTCTCGGGGTGATCGCAGAAGGGCTATCAGAGGGCCCGTGGCTTGATGGAGGTAGTTTGTTGGGGAAAGGTAAAGGTATGCTCTGGCGACCGATACAATGACCGCCGAGTTGCGGCTCTGCAACAACGACTGGATGGATTTGAGAAAAAGCTCGAGATCGGGATCGACCAGCTCCGCATCCTCATAGTCGTATTCCTTCTCTTCCTGGAACTCCAAATCCTCGTAGAAGTCCTTGGTCTTCTGTTCCTGTGTCCCACCGTGTCGCCTGACACGCTTCACCCGTCTAGGGAAGCATCTTCGGCAATACACCGTCATCAGGCGTAGCAGCGCAAGCTGGCCCCATTCGTCCATGTCGACTACCATCCGACACAGGCCCCTGTAGACGGGATGCACCATGTCCAGCCTGTCTGGGCATACCTCCATATACGCTTGTACAGCTGCGCCAGCTACGTAGTACTGCTTGTCGCTCAGCAGAGTCGCAAGGTATTCCTCGATCTGTGGCTTTGTACTCGGATCCAATCGGGCGCACTTCACACAGGCCATTGCGGCCGCCTTGCGCACGATGGGCGAGAGGTCGCTGACACCTTTCTTGATCGCCAAGCTCACGATTTGCGAGATCACAGGTACCTGTATGCCGGACATGGTTTTCAATGCCATCGCTCGGACTCTAGGATTGCTGTCGGACAAGGACTTCTGGATGGTGTTGATGGCAAGGAGTGCGGTATCCGGGTCGGATTCGGAGTGATGGATGAGGTAGTTGTACACCAGGGGTCTGGTAGAAGGGTATGGGTTCGACAGTGTCTTGAGCACTGCTGGGAAGAAGGTCAAGGTGGGTTGAGGAGGACTGGCGTATTGCATTGCGATGACTCGACGCAGGCCATCCAGAACCTCCCGCTCATGCCTGCTGTCCAACAACTTCTTAATCTGGTGGGCCGGAAGTGGTCGGGTGGTTTTTCGTGGGCCGACATCTCGAGCTGCGTCCAAGGTGAGATCGCGGGCTGAAATAGGATGTTTGTCAATCAAGAGTCCACGATGAGGTGTAGTAGTACGAACCCGTTTCCAACAGCGAGCTGATCCGTGAGATGGACTCCATGGCGACTGTGGCCTGCCGTCAGAGGGAATGCTGTTATATGTGAATGCTGTTACATATAAGGTAGTCGCCAAGTTAGAACACTTCATCATGGTGGGGGCGGTCGAGGTGAAGTGCCCGAATGCGGAACATCCCGTCGGAACCCGCACTGCTCAAAACCCGCACTGAATCTTCGCGCGGAACTTGGTTCCTCTAACCTCACTACATCACTGGAAGAAGAGCCAGTTTTCAACACGAAACGATCACCAGTGACGGCGGAAGTTCTCCAAGCCATCATGAGCGCGTTCAGGTCTACGGAGGATACATCTGGCACCAAAACATGAGCTTTGTCTTGGGATGGCTTCCCAATGCCCGCTTGTCCTCGACGGCATCTCTTTGCTCGATTTCGTTCAAGGAATATTGAATCGACAAGAAGGTCCGTCGACTCTGGTCTTTTGCGGTACAAGAGAAGTGTTCATCAATCAACTGCTCTCGGTGCGCAAAGACGCGCGTGAATCGCGGCCTGACGCCAACGAGCAACCTCCGCCGACAGTGCAGCCTGAGCACACTGCGGCCACCGCTGCAAAGCATCCATGGAGTATCCCTACGCTGCGTCTGCTTGCTACATCCAGGTCGCTCAAACTGGCCTTCTGCCCTGACATTACGCATTTGCGCGCTTATCTGGCCACATATCAAAGCACCCTGTTCGCACGCTCCGCTCAGCAATCGTCCCTAGACGCAACCAAGCCAACAAGGCGAGTGCTAGCCATACTGAATCCAGTTCAGGTGCACCGAGAAACGTCCGCGTTCTCCGCGCAAGGGCTGAACCGCACCTTTGCTGTCGCCGTGGAAGCCGCGCATGCTAGCGAGTCTCACTTGATCATCGCCGAGTGCCCGCCTTACGAAGACGGCCGTGCAGAGACGGACGAGCTGGCGCCGACATCAGGTGATCAAGTGCAGCCCAACATGATCCCGAGCAGTGTGTGGGATGAAGAAGTATCCATCTTGAACGTGACCACGAAAAGCTTTGGCGCCGGCGAACGAGGCTGGGTCGGTCGAACCGTCAAGCTTCGGACGATCGCAGAGAGATGGTTTCATTTCTCCACGGAGAGCTGAGGCGCAATCGCGGCATTCACCTGAGGCAGTGATTCCGCTAACCGCTTTGACCTTGGTACGTTGATCGCTTCCAGTACATCCTTCACACCTTGCCTTGCATGATGAAAGCCATTGTTTTCACAGACCTGTTCCGAACACTCGTGTGGATTATACAAAGAGCTCAACAGCCTGATTTCTCTCCTCTCGCAAAGATGCCAAAGTTGTTGCACATTGTCGACAGCCAATGCTAACAAGTAGCCAGTTTGCGCATACCGATCAACGTTCGGCCGCGCCTGATGCTGGGAGAGTACCGTCACGCCTCATGGGTATCGAGCATTAAACGAAACCCCAAACTCCGTCGTTAATATCATTCACATGCTTTGCTCCATTTCGGTGATGTATAGCCGAATATGGCTCTCCATCTTCATATACTCCTCGCGGGCGCTCTGCACCTCACGCTCGATGTTTTCTTTCATGTCGGTCATCTGCGTGCGAGGTCAGTACTGTCATCGGTCTCCATTACATAGCTACAGCCAATGAGACTTACTTTCTTCTCCGTCTGCTCAATCCTCACTCGTCGCTTCTCGATCTCCTCCCCTCTCTCTCGCCGCTCAGCAGTGAGCTCTCGGTGATCCGATCGAAGGCCTTCCATCTTCTGTCGGGCATTGTTCGCTTTGGTCTCCGCATCCCGCCGCAGTTTCTCGGTCCGCGACTGCCAATGCTCGAGCTGTTTGCGCAGCATCTTCTCCTGTCGCTCCACGTCCCGCACGTTCGTTGACTTCTCCGTCAGAGCCTCACGGTTTTTGGCCGCTGAGCGTGCCTCCTCCTCTTCCTTTTGCAATTCGTTCTGCACGTCGGAGAGAAGGCGGGTGAGGGAGGCGATGTCGGTCTGCAGCAGCGTGAACGTGTCGCAGCTGGTCTGGAGAGCGCGTGCGCGCCTGTCGAGTCGGTCGATCTCGCCGCGGTCGGAGTTCAAGTTTTTGCTCAGGTCGCGTAGGGACTGTTCCAGTACCGCCGGCGACTGTTCCGCGTACGGCCGGAGTTTGTTAGCCTCTTGCCTGGTGAGCATCGTCGCCGTCGTCCGGTCCTCCAACAGCGTCTTCAGCCTGCCTTGCTCGCTCTTGACGCGCTCCAACTTCTCCGTCACTCGCTCCTGGGCCTTCTTCAACTCCAGTAGACGCGTCTTGAGTTCTTGATTCCTTCCCTCTTTGTCTTTGATCGCCTGCTCGACGTTCTTCCTGTTCTGTTGCATCTCCTCCAATTGTTCCTCCTTCTCTTGGTTCGCATGGTATAGCTGCTCTATCGCGTTCCTCGTGCGCTCGGACGAGTTGTAATGCTCGTCGATCACGCCCGTCTGCGACTCGCGGAACCGGATGAAATTGATGATGTAGCTGAAGATCTTCACCAGTCTCTGGTGGGTGGGACGGTAGAGATCGGAGAAGGTGAAGTCCTTGATGCCACACTCGAGCAGGAGCTTGCGCATGGTGATGAAGAAGCCCATGAGCTCGCGCGTGTCGGCGGTGAAGATGCGGTCGGCGTCGTCGGCGTACATCTCCTCGGCGGCGGCCTTCATCGCGGGCGCGACGACTTCGCGCGTCGTGTTGGTCAGCAGTTCGGCGAACCATTCGAACACCTTTTGGATCTGCTGTGGGTTCGGTTTGCGTAGATCCTCGACCGTGAAGTTGATGCCGATGTCGCTGATACATCCCGCGATTTCTTTGTCGGGCTGCGGGTTGCGTCAGATACGATCCGGGTCGCGCGCAAGGGTGACGAAAGTCATACCAGGGTCATGAAGGCGTCGCCCTCGTCTTCCCGTCGCTGCTTTTGCTGGCCGGGCTGCTGGGATGAGCGAGCGACGCTCATTCGTGGGTTGTAATCCATGCTCGGCATTGCTGCTAGCGATACGATTTGGTGATTTGGTCTGGCAGCGCCGCCGACGTTGATGAAGGTGAAGTTCCGACGGGACTACTGATACGGGCGCGTGTCGCAAGGTTTGATGTTGTGCCTGGCTCCCCGGAGTGTGTGTGGGCTGTCAACACCGGGTGTTGCCCCGGAGCGTGGGGCCGCCCGAGCTTGGCGGTGGCCGATGCGGGTCTCTAATCTGATCCGGGCTTCGGCAAGTGGCGACAGGCACATGCAAGACATCCAATTGCTTAGGTGGATGCTCGTGCCCGCTTCATCATCACTTCACGTCGTGGCCTCTGTCCATCGCTTCACTCTCAACCGCCCCTCTACATCGATTTCGCCACCCTCCTGGCTTGGCGTATGTCGACCAGACCTGCTCTATCGACGATGCCTCCAGAATGAGTCCAGCCACGAACCCCTTCCGACTCGAGGAAGAGAGGGGCGGAGATATCACCCATGAGGCAACGGATTCTGGGTCAACGATAAAGCGGAGAAAAACGACCGTCGCTGACCCAAAGCGGCGATTAGATCTCATCCCACTCGGGGCGGGGCGCTGAATGCCACTCTTTGGTACCGCAATTCCCTAAGCTACGCCCCCCAGTTATCATCCTGCCCTTAAGGACTCCTCTCGCTTACAGGATGGCGGTCCACTGGCTGCTGAGCTGCACCGCACGCCACTGCGGGCACGATCGGAGTGTGTACCGTGGTTACAGCGCCGATGGACCCAGACGCGACACACCTCATGCTATATCCTCACAGCACAGAAGCAGCATGTCCCCATGGGGCTGACGGAAAAGAAATATTTACGACAAAACGGCCGTGTATTGCGGAAGTACAGTAATCTGGCCGGTATACTAGTGCGTACAAAGCATCCTATACACGCCCAAGCCGCTCATTTACCAAAGATTTTCTCGGTTGATCCGATGGCATGTCACGGTCGAAATGCCACAGCCGGACCGTGGAGTATATGTTTTCGTTGAAATTGCCTGCAGTCGTCCCGCCTTTCGTCAGCATCCTGACGTCGAAGTCGTGCTTTTGAGTTGCCATGATGGCTGCCCACGACGCAACACGAGCTGACCGCATTCCTCCGAATGAGTGCAAGTCGGCGTCGCTGATATCACCTTTCCTACCAGCCCTGGCCATCTTCACACGTCGCAAAGTACACCGGAGCAAATACCCAGGCACCTATATCCTTTGAGATGGGGCTCGAGCCAGACTTCATGCCGGAGCTTGGCCCCGTACCGCTGTTGGGTTGGGTTATGCCATATGCCAGCACTGGCTATCTCGCCCAACATGCCTCTGCCTCCATCATATTGCTCGCATCATACTGCTTCCCGCGATGGCCATAACATCATGATGCTATGAAGGGATGTGGGTACGGGCGTTTGGTTGGGCCTTCGCCCTCGTGCGCAAGCAAAAAGGTGCGACCTCCTCGTACTGAGCCTTGTGAGCCATCTCCTCTCTTATCCTCTCGCTTTTACGCCAGCTCCCTCTTTCTCGCTCCTATACTGGCCTTGAAATGAAGGCAGTGAGCGCTCTCAGCGCGCTTGCGCTTCTGGCGCCGACGCTCGCTAAAGCTCAAGACTTCGGTGAGTGCAACGATGGGACGATCTAGCACGCGAGCTGCTCGGTTCTGACTGCATGCACAGTGCCTGTCACCACTCGCACACTGACCGAGTTTGCGCCGACAAGCAGCATCCCTGCGTCAGAGTCGGCAGAGGTTGTGACCATCACGGTCACCGGCACAACCTCTGACACACAGGAGGTCCAAACCCAGACAGTGACCGCGTACAGCGGTGCTCCGTCCGTGACCACCATCTACGAGACTGGATCTGCGGACGGAAATGTCGTGACCCAGACTGTCGTGGAGGAGATCCAGCCGGTCATCTACCAAACCCAATACATTGTCGATACGACAAGCTCCTCCCCGGCCGGCACTACCACGAGCTACATTACTGGCGAGGCTCCAGCTGGTGCGAGTGTTATCACCTCGGTTGTCGCCACGAGCACCGTTGCCTCTGTTCCAGCGCAAGCCTCAGTGTTTGCTGAGGGCGAGTCGGGAACCACTTACGTCGACGCTCTGCAATCCGGCACCGCCACGAATTTCGTCGGAGGAGCCAGCGAAACCGTGGTCGCTGACGCCGTGGCCACATCGGCGACGAGTAATGCTAATATCCAATTCGTGCGCGTAGTCACTGCGCTGGTGACCAGCACGGATGACTCTACCACTGACGTCACGGTCACCGTACCCATCACGTCGACCATTTTCCAGACGGTAACGGTCGAGTCTACGCCGGTATCTGCAGCCACCTCGGAGTCCACCAGCGACTCCACCGTGATCATACCATTTGCCACCGTGACGAGTTCAAGCGGTACCACCTTCTCGTCCATCGCGCCGGCAATCACTGTGTCAGTGTCGGGAAGCAGCAGCGAAGTGCTACAACCGGTCGTCACCGTGCCAGCGCCCCCGGGCACGATCTCAGCAATCGTGGTCACAGCCCCCCTTTCGGCTACCAACTCCTCCGGCAATGCAGTCGGCCCGATTTCTGGGAGCGGTACGGATACAATCACGCTGATCCCCGTCGCTCCCACGAGCAGCACCGCCACCGGATCGCCCCTGATATTCCCTACGCTCCCCCCTTTTGCCAACACGACGACTTCAAGTGCTGCCGCAGGCCCTGTACAGACGTTTGGCACCGCACCGCTCGATACCGCGCCCGCGACGGAGACAATCACGGTGATCCCTGTCGCTCCGACAAGTGGTAGCGCCGCCGGACCAGTCTTCACCTTCACCAATTCAACCACATCTGGCGCGGCCGCAGGCCCTGTGCAGACGTCTGGCACTGCACCGCTCGATACCGCGCCCGCGACGGAGACCATCACGGTGATCCCTGTCGTCCCGACAAGTGGCAGTGCTACCGGACCAGTCTTTACTTTCACCAATTCAACCACATCTGGCGCGGCCGCCGGCCCAGTGCAGGGTTCCGGAACGGGTGTCGTGGTGTCGACCGTCACCGTCGTTCCCGTTGCTCCTACGGCGGGTTCTTCCGGACCAGTCTTTACTTTCACCCATTCAACCACA
>Ga0268244_10000645_pt1 | contig 13730 bp, 9 predicted proteins | sample AgamicMgSfe_FD_200258 | JGI IMG/M metagenome (GOLD analysis project Ga0268244, IMG submission 200258) | Agave microbial communities from Guanajuato, Mexico - Mg.Sf.e (v2) (version 2) | ecosystem: Host-associated > Plants > Phyllosphere > Phylloplane/Leaf | place: Guanajuato, Mexico | collected... | reverse complement strand
TACGCAGATAAAGTATATGGCAGAACAGAACATCGAAGTATTCGCAAGTACATGTCACGCGCGCCTCGAGTCGTTCAGCATTGAGTACACAAGCACACGAACCAAGAGCCAGCAAAGAAGCTTTATAGAATCCAACGTCAGGTCATTCATTGCAGCAAACGCCAGCGCTAAAAGTGTATATACACACGACGTGAAACCCCTTCGTTACATCTAATCCCCAAGCACACTCTCGACCTCCTCGTCGACTTCCTCCTCAGCACCGGCACCCTCGCGGTCTGCATCGTCGTCCTCATCAAGCGGCACCTCATCCTCGTCCTCGTCCTCGGCCTCGTCATCTTCGTCATCAGACACAACATCACGACTCTTCTTCGCCTTGCCCCTTTTCGCAGCCGCAGGAGCAGAGACATGCTTCTTGGCCTTCTCCAGAGCAGTCTTCTTCCCCTTTGCCTTTGTCTTGCCCTTGTCAACCTCCAGAAACGCCACCACAGCGCGGTAGTTTGCGCCCAGACGCGTCTTGTTGCGTTCCAGACGCCGCCTGACCGCATCGGCATCTAACATGCCCGCCGTCGTCGCCAGCACCATCTTGGCCGCTAGATCGCAGAGAGCTTGTTCCGCCAGCAGCTGCTGCTCAAGCTTACGCGCCGCAGACGACGAGGCGTTGTCTGTGTCCGACACTGAGCCCACGTCCGATGCTTCGTCTGATGAGTCGTCGCCGATTGGGTCTGCGTGGATGGCGTCTTCGTCCTCGGCTGCGGCGGCGGCGCGTGACGATGATGAGGTCTTGGTCTTCTCGATCGTGCGCCCGGTGCGTCGGGCGAAAGTCTCTTCAGCGCCGGAGAGTACGGCCAGGACGACTTTCTGCACAGCTGGATCCATTTCTAGCGCCAGTGCCAGGTGGTCTTCGTTGCCGGCCGCGGAGGCGGGGATTTGGCGCAGGATGGCCGTCGAGGCGTAGATGTCGAGCATTAGACCTGTCAGAGTCGTGCAGAGTGGGTCGTGAGCGTTGCGGGTTGAGAGGACCGAGACGGTGGCGTTGATGTAAGCATCGCGGTAGGTGGCGAGTGATGTTAGAAGTGATTCTGAGTCGGATGGGGGAGTGCTCATTAGTGCTGTTTTGAGGTTTGCCAGCGACCAGAGAAGATAGAACGATGTCGTGCGGGCTGCGTGATGGCATATGGTATCGTAAGCTTGGGCTTCGGACGCATCCTCTTGCGAATCGCTGGACGGCGCACCGACTTGGATTAGCTCGATGAGAGATTCGATGGGTGGCTTTGGAGTAGATGAAGCTTTTGACTTGCGGCCTGATGACGGGGCCGCGGGTACTCTTTCAAGATGCTCGACTGGATTCTGAATCGGAGCCAGACTCTCGAGTCGAAGTACAGTCTTGCTCAAACCATCCAAGACTTGTGTGCGCAGACCACCACGAACTGTCAGACTCTGATCGGTGGTGAGCGCAGTGAATGTCGAAACGGTCTCTTCCCATAGCTCGTCAATCTTCTCGCCGGTGACGTCTCCAAGGTCTTCGTAGTCCTTGGCTCTAAGAAGGGCCCGACTCGCCTCTGTAAGAACTTCTTCGTTACCATGTGACAAAAACTGCTTGTTGATATCGTCAAGTAGAGTGGTATAAGTCGAAGCGTCTTGGTGAAAGTCTTCAAAGGCCTCCAAATTGACGATACGGTCGAGTCGTAGCACAGCAGATGCAGTCTGAGGAGCATCACCATACCGCTTGAGTAGACGAGGTACCAAGTTGGCAAGCTGGCGAGCCGTCGATTCTTGCTTCCCAGCCAGCTCTTCTCGCTCCTTTCGGCTCTTCTTGCCTCTTCTTTCTGATGCCGATTGCACGAGATCTTCGATCTGTGATTTCAAAGATGCATTCAGTACCTCCAAGAGGATAATCTCTTCTTTGTCTGATAGTCTGAGCATCTCCTTCAGTTGCGACTCGATACCTTGAGCGACACCATTTTGCCCTGCGTCCGAAGTGTCATACAGCAGGAATGCCGCAAGCGCTTCCCAGTCCTTGATGATCTCGAGGTCATTATAAAGTGACGTGGCTGCGATGATGAACCGTGATTCAATGAGTCCTGTGGGCATCCTGTGGCTTTCACGGACGCGATTCTCATCCAGTCCATCTGATTCCGAGTCAAACGTATCATAAGAATCAAGCATCTCAGCAAGAGCTTTGAGCTTCAGCCATTGCTTTCCTGGTCTTTCAGAAATATCATCTGGTAGTTCCTCATCCACAGCTTCAAGTCCTCCGAGGTCATCGATCTTTGATTCATAAGAGTCGTTTACTGATTCGGTGAAGAAGCTGACCACAGCCTTTCGCACTCTCGGCTCGGAATCAAAGATGAGTCGTCCCACGGCGTCGATATCGTCAGGTTCCAGGAAGCCAGCTTCTCGAAGTTTGTCCAGTAGTTCGACAGCTGCAGCTCTCACGTTGGGTTCGTGATCTTGAACGGCCATTTCGACAATTCGCGGTCTGAACCGTTCCGTAAACGACTTCAACCCAGCTACGTTGTCTTTGTCTTCGTAGAATCTGCTCAGCTGCTTCACGACCTCGTGTCTGGCCGGCGCATGTGTATCTGACAGAATCCAGCCGAGATATCTGAGGTGTGACGAGTCGAAGAAGTGATCAGGGTATGTAACAATCCAGTCGCCTAGAGCTTGCGCACAATCGACTCTGATCCTGGGGTCGACGTCCCGATATCTGTGCATAAATAAGGATTCGAACCAATCTTTGAGTATAGTGTCCAGCACAGCCCGCTTTTCTTGCGTCTTTTGCGCTTCCGCTTTCAGCTCGTTCACTCTGGCCTTGTTCGCTCGCTTATTCTTCTTCTCGCTCTCACTTTGGCGGAGCGCCTTTGCAGAAGCTGAGGTGAGATCTGACGCAACTTCACAAAAGGCGGTCACCAGAGCCAGAGCCGTAATGGTCGCTGTGTGTCGGAATGGACGATTACTCGCCGCAGACATGGGAATGATCCATACCTGGATGTTCTCGATCAACTGGACGTATGAGAGCAGTATGCCAGATGCTTCGAGTCCTTTGACCAGGGCATTGAAAAAGCCAACCACCGAAGCCTTGAAAGCCGCGGCGCCTTTGCTTTTGGAGATGATGGGATATTCACTAATGTTTTGCTGTTCGACGTTCAGCATGTAGTTACCTTGTTCGCAAACAAATACTTACCGCCTGGAACTCTTCTTGTAAGTCCGCGAGCTTCGCGGTCACTCCATCCACGTCCTCAATGTCATGATTCGTGACCTTCATGTCGCATCCAGAGCACTTGAGTACAAAGTTGATGAGATCCGCGACAGCTTCTGACTCATCCTCGTGAAAGCGTCGAATCCATTCAGTAACGACATCCTCCAGAGAATGTCCGCGAGCGAATACCTCGGTATAGAGCCCTCCAGCCTCTTCCGCGTCCTCCATATCGAGCGCTTGTGCCTTCTTCTTCCTCGGCCGAGCTTTGGTCGTGGTACTCCGAATGGGTAGATGAGCAGTCGCGCCGTTTGTCTTGGGTTTCTTCGCCGCGGGCCTCTTTGGCGCATTCTTCGGCTTTCGCGCTCTTTGAGCCCTCACCTCTTCCTCAGCAGGCTCAGCTTCCTCCTCGTCTTCCTCCTCAGACTCTTCTTCATCATCTTCATCGTCCTCGACCTCTTCGTCTCCAGTGGCGCGCTTGCGCTTCGAAGTCGCACTCGGTTCTGGGGCGAGAAAGTCGGGTTTCTTGACAACGCGTCCGGATCTTCTTCTGCTGTTCGCGTCGCCTGCGACAGAAGCCGCAGGCGAAGACATTGGTGAGGACATTGCTTCTAAGAGTACTCCGGGCATGAACCCCACGTGTTCGATGTGCTGTTCAAGTCAAGTCGCGTATGACGCGGGATTATTAAGACGTGTCGTCGAGACAATATTGCTTGAGCTGTCGAGCCAAGTCAAGACTGAGCTTACTGAGCCGCGAACAAATGCGCGCGCGAACGCAAAAGAAATTGAAGGAAATGGCTAATACAGCAAGGTACGAGGTGGTGGTGGAAATGGATGCGGCGTAGGACGCGTTCGATGTTCCCGCGTGGTGTGGAGGTTGCCTGCCATCGGCCCTTGGCACGGGCTCTCCACTTCCACCACGCGACGACCGATGATGGGACTTGATTTTATTCTTTGACATGTGGTGTGGTTGAATTTGGTTCACAAGAGAGCATTTAATAATCTTGACTGCCTTGCTGATCCTCTACAATTGGTTCATCCATTTGTTGCTATACACAAAGGTCCCAAACGCCGCGCTGGTATTGTCATGATCATCATTAGAACCTCCCAAAAGCCTTCTTCCTCACCGGCTATACCGACGCCTCCTCACAAGGGTTAAGCTTGCCAAATCTTGAGTGGTCATCCTGAACCCTTCTCCGGAACAGAGACAAGTCTTTCATCAGACTGTCTACTTCCTCCTGCCAAGTATCTGGTTCGCCCTCATCGCTCGAGTAGTCTCCGCTCTCGTATCCTTCCTCCTCATCATCAGTAGCCTGATAATTCTCCTTTTCGTCGACGACTGATGGAATGACAATCGGATTCTTGAGCTCACCGAGAGCTAGTGCCAGATGTCTTCTCAAGCTTTCAACTTCAGTCAGCAGGCTCTCGTTTTGCGGCCTCAATTCTTCCAATTCCTGGGTCAAGGCTCGAATCTTGACGTCGCTAACAGCCTTGGACTCTTCCATTGCACGTTGCATCTTGAAGACTTGACGCTGATAATCTTCCAGCTCTTGACCTGCCTTGTCTGCTTCATCGCGTTTGCGGGCCGCAGCAGCGTTCATATGCAGCTGAAGATTCTGAATGGTTTCCTGCATCTCAAGAATCTTTGCATCACGTTCGGCAGCAGATACAGCATCTTGGTTGACATGAGCGCGCGTTCGGATTTGCTTGGCCTGATCGGCATATCGCAGTGTCGAAAGAGTCTCTTCGTAGTCTGCAGGACTAATACAGGCTACCATGGCGGTCTTGGAGTTGCCACCTAGACTGTCCCTGAGGAGCCAGGTCAGGACCGAGTCTCTGTAGGGCACAACATCTGCGCGTCGCTTTGTCTGGTTTTGGAGGCCTCTTGACTGAATCTTTTGACGCTTAGGATCAGCCAAAGCGGCGATGACACGGCCCAAAGTGGTGAGAGACTGATTGATGTTGCTACCTTCGCGTAGACGCGCACCCGTAGCCTCTGTGCGGTTCGCTCTCTCCGAACCGGCCAAGTCGACGAGTCGCATGCGAGCAGTTCTCTCGATGGTGCTGTCCGAGGCAATGTCATGCTGGATTTGTCTCAGAGTAAGCGTGAAGACTGCATGAGATCGAGACGAGGTGTCGTTCATTTTGGTCGACGCAACAGTTCTGTTCTGATCACCCATGTTCATCAGTCGGATAACATCATCGTAACTCTTTACCGGGCTGTCGGTCAAGTTCTGAACATAGACACCGTCGGCCTTGCTTTCGCGGATTTTGAGATAGGTCGGTGGTGTAGTTCGAGGGATGAGCAGATCCCGTACGTGTTCGTTGTACACCTCAAAGTAGGAGACGTGAACATTGTACGTTATACTGGTGTTCTGTTCCTCGTTGATGCGCTGGAAGAGACCTTCACACGTTCGAGGTATCAATCCTGGATGATCCTGTGTGCCCATCATAGTGTATGATTTACCCGATCCTGTCTGGCCGTAGGCAAAGATGCAAGTGTGGTATCCTTCAAAGTTGTGGTCGAGAAACTCTTCTCCAAAAGAAGCATACACGTCTTGCTGGTGTGAGAAATGAGGTGATGACTCGTCGTGCGACCAAAAGGATTTATCGAAGGTGAAGCTCCTCTCTTCGTATGTTTTGCGGTTTGATTTTGCGTCTTCTGCGCTTGGAGGATGAAGGGTAGTCGATTGATTGCGAGGGTCCATTTCGACAAGACATTTCGCGTCTCGGTCCAGTTCTGTATAGCATCAGTTTGTGTTTCAACACCGGAGTACAACCTGCGCCGGACGAACCTCTTTGGAGAAATTTTCGAACACGAACGACGACCTTGACATTGCCTCCATCGGGAGTGCCTGGTCTGACTGCGTCCATGACATTGACGGTCGACTCACGAGCAGCTCTGAGAGAAGGTGCGGAGGCCGAAGTGGTGTATGAATAAGAGTCGGGCGTTGCAAGAGCGCGATAACCCAGATTGTCTACCAACGCCATCTCCTCTAAAAGCTGTATCACGTCGGAGATGACCTGTTGAGAACGTAGACGGAGGAAGGTATACATAGGCTCATCGCCAGAGTAATAACGACTGTCAATGCGCTGTGTGATTAACCGCTATACTTAGCTTTCCAGCTGCAGCACGGTACAGTATCACGACCGGGTGGTGCTTTCCTTTGTTGGCGCCGAAGCCCAAACAACAGTGCGTCATCCCACCGTTGCACCGGCAACTGCGACTTTTTTGTCCGATATCAGGTACATTATCTGCATGCGGTATGCATTATAATTATACATATATTATCGCCATACATCGGACAAATTCTGGATCGAGCTCTAGGTGGCCCGTACAACTCGCATGTAAGAATCCTTGAGCTACTTGTACATAGGTAGCCAAGGCGTACAGGGCCATGTTGGCTGTCAGCCCGAACGCGTTTCGCGTACTGCTTGATCGCCTGCCTCCATCCGATCGCGCATTAGCTTTGAGAGATATCGCAAGAGGTTTGGTCGACTCGAACGATTATGCTGCAGCGGAGCATCTGGCTGGTGTGCTGGAGGATTATCCAGACCCGGATGCTACAGGTCTGCTCCAGGAATTCCTGCTCGCCAGTATCAATTCAGGTCATGCAAAACCGGTCGCCCTCGTCTGCCTCAACTCGTCGAGTATCCGAGATGAACTACTAGAGAAGGCGTCCAGCAGTCTGAATTCTGAAACTACTACTCTTCGTACACAGGAGGCTTTCATCACCGATGGATGTTTCCATTCAGATTATCGCGATTCCAGCTGCGATATCTTCTCAGGCGTAGTTCAGTGTAATCTTGGATTTCTTCTGCACATCTTCCGCTTGTCCTCCATTGATAACTCGCTCAACATCAATCAAAGCGTTCTTCGTTCGATATTCCCCTATCTCCTTGCAAAGGACGAGTCTTACTTCAGCACCGCCAGAGATGCCATGTTTGCACTAATGGGAGCGATCCAAAGGCGCACGGTTATCGTCGTAGGCAGCGCGACCGAGCCCTCGCTGAATCAGGAGATCTGGTCGTCTTGCGTCTATTCCATCACTAGAATGGTGGATGGCAGTCCCCACTTTCCGACCGCCCTTCAGATATGGCTGAGATGGTTAGACCTTTCATTGGAACAGGACCTCTGTCACAAAATATTCAACAACGATGAGTATTGGGAAGTCTTGTTATACACTATGTTCGAGGGCGGATATGAACAAATCAAAGCTTGTTTACATATCATGCGAATGTCCATGGCTATCGCTGTAGAACGAGACGTCGAAGTGCGATCCACCCACATGACGCTGGTAGGGACAAAATCGGCCAAGAGTAAGTAAAGTATGGAAGTCACAAGGAAGAATTATCTATCTTGACGATACTTGTCTGGTCGAGCTTACGCTTGTGCAGACTATCCTTGTCCCGTCATTGGTCACGACCGTTCACTGACCGCGAGCTAGTACAATGCCAACTAGCCTATGAACGATTCTTCACCATATACGAAACCATGATAATTGGCCGGTATGTGAATCAAATTCGGGAATGCGAGCGGGACCTGGACCATCTTGCCTCCGCAGACTCCTTGGTTGACACTTCGTGGCTTTTTACTCTGCTCATGGCAGCCTTGTCTTCCAACATGCAGGATAGTATCCAAAAATTCGCGGGAAATTGGCTCATGCGATGCAACATTCAGGCCTCGAAACACATCAGTCACTTTAAGCTCCTGCTTGACCGATATTTCCTTCCTTGGGCTACCAAAGGTCCGCTCTACACAAACAGCACAGCCGGAACCATGGACAACATGCGTTGCGAGCACGGCGATCTTCTTGTATCCTTCATCGAAAGGACCTTACAAGTTTACCCTTCAGACGAGACACTAGGTCGGCAACACATTCTCGGTGTTCTGGTGAGTTACCTAGCGCGTCATCGTACCAACATTATGGCACACGCTGTCGTCTATGTTTTGCGAGGGATAGTCCAAGGCCTTCAGTTTGATTGTGACCCTTCATCCCTGAGCGAAGCTGATATCATCAACTTGCAAAGTCTGGCAGCAGAGCCGGGGTATTCAGAAGTGGTTCGAGATACGGTTCTGATCCAAACAATGGATATTTGCGGACGCTCTCCAGCTTCCTCTCCGGACTGCACATTTGAGTCCACATCTATCAAGACCGAGGTAGTGCGATCCAGGTTTTCAGTCATGCAAACCCGCCTTGACCGAATTAAAGCATCGCAACATCTCATTTCTGGGCGTATCACAAATGGTCAGAGCGACAAGTGGCTGTCTCTGAACGCCTTCGTTGCAGATTTGGACGGCTCGAACTGTGCTTGCTTGCAAGGAGCAGGTTTGTTAGCTGCTTGTAATAGTCTGCCAAACCTGGTCCAGGATGATACGAATGTTGGTCCGGAAACCCTAATCAAGATACTGGATGCAGTTTGGACGGAGATAGAGATACAAGACTATCAGAAGGCGCCACTCCAACTTTTTCCAAGCATCATCTGGAGCCCAACGGTTGTGCGAGCGGCTTTTTCACATGACACATTGAGAGACTTTCTGCATTCACTCTTCCAGCAATACCAACGACTGATTCAGAGCCGCATCTATCTTTGGACACCCCTGATGCGATCTTTACGAGATGCTCTCATCTCAGAACCAAGAATTGCCGAGCCAATGGACCTTGTTGAATTCGTGATTGGTATCGCTAACAAGCCTCCATCGGCCAAGCTGGAATTTCAGCTAGATGCCGCTGCACTGCGAATCCTGACAGATTCATACACCGAGTACAGCGGGCTTTCTTACAAACATTATTATGGAGAGCATGCCACTCTTGGCTACGCAGCATTTTTCGACATGATCAGGCATACGGATGACTTGAGTCAGGGGCTGACCGATCAACTTTTTGAACGTCTGCTGAATCCGTGGAAGACACAGAAACTACCACCACCGGTCGTCAACAAGTGGAAGACGACCGAGCAGCTACAGATTATGCTGCTGCTTCTTGAGCAGCGACTGGCTCGGGGCAACGCCGAGATTGCTGCGCAGGATTTGGAGATAATTCTACGTCTCCTTTCCGTCGAGCCTCTACCACGATTCCGTTTCTTGCTCGAATGGATGGTCTCGAGAATCGTCCTTCGCAATCCCGCTCTTCGTGATGGCATAGTCGAGGGCATATTCACAAGAGATCATCATGCGAATCCAAAATACCTTGCTTCCCTGACCAAGCTAGCCGCGACTTTTGCGTGCTTTGAACAAAGTGAAGAAGCATTTGGAGTCAAAGCTGGCTCCGGTCTGGTCGCGCTGTCGGCAAGTGCGAAGAGTATAAATCGACATGAAGCGCAGTGGCAGTTTCCAGTACTCTGGGATCACGCCGAGGCAAGTGGTTGGAAGACGTTTACAGAGAACCACGGCTTCCGACAGCTCATGGAGTTTATCAAGTCACTAGATGTATACCGTGATGCACCGCTAGAGAGACGATTGGAGAGACTCGACCCGGTACATGACTTCACCCTGACGAATCTTCTTTCTGGCAATTACCTCTACCTTGAACCACCTGGAGTTGTGAGGGTACAGTGGGAGGACCTGAAGAGACTTGGAAATGGTGATCTTGGCCCTCCAAGGACAACCGACACCCTCATCCCAGTCGGCGAAGAACTGGGCCCGCTACCAACAAGGTCATCCCTACCAGCAGCCGAGCAAACAGCAGCACGACCCTCCGGTCTAGGCGCCCTCCAAACAAAAGGAACAGCCTACCTCTCCAGCACGCTCTCCTCAGACGACACCTCAACGCGCCCGTCCTCGCTGATCGTCGTCGGCTCCCTCGTCGACAGTGCCTACAACCTCGGCGGCCTCTCGCGCGTATCCGAGATCTTTGGCGCCGCAGCCCTCTACATCGCCAACCCGTCCATCACGCTCTCACACAAAGACTTCATCTCCGTAGCCGTGGCATCACAGAACCACATCCCAATTCTCCCGCTTCCGGCCACCGATCTACCCGCCTGGCTAACTCTCCGCAAGAACGAAGGCTACTGCGTCGTCGGCATCGAGCAGACGGATCGGAGCAAGATACTCGGTGCAAAGGACACGACGCTGCCGGCGAAGACGATCCTGGTGCTCGGCGCTGAGAAGGAGGGGATGCCGGCTGTTATTATGGGCGAGTGTGATGTGCTGGTTGAGATTCCGCAAAAGGGCAAGACGCGGAGTTTGAATGTGCAGACTGCTGCTGCGGCGGTGTTGTTTGAGTACGAGAGACAGCATAGAAAGGGTTGATGTAGTGATTGTAGAGAGATTGTGCAATAATCACTGATTTGGAAAAAGTTATATGTGTGCTTGTGTCGTGGCGATCTTGTTTTTTTTCTTCATAATTACTGTTCAGCAAATACGCGACGGAGGGAACAATTGATTAATTTATATTGTTTTTTCTTCATTGCAGATTTGCGCTATTCAGTATCTATCTGCCATTATATCTGTTCATCCAAACAACTGACTGACTGACTGTACGTGATACAGCAATGCTCAGGTCTGGTATTTATATGTATGGGTTTCATTATCATTAATTCTCATCCGCCACCACACTCCGCCAGCGTCTAGGGATACTGGAGTCTTGACCGCGACAGGTGCAGGATTTTCCCTGAGCACACGCTGTCGGTTCCGCAACGGCAGTCGACCTCTGGCGAGGAGGCAGCCAGATCCTGGCGCGGCCGGGCATGGTTTCTTCCAACTTGCCGCCGCGACGCATGTTCATCTCTAAAACGACGACGCGTAGGAAGTCGCTGTTTTCGCGGGGTTCGCGCTGGCGTCCGAGTGGTTGACCACCGACGGCGAGAGCGCGGCCGGCTTCGGATTTTGGATCCGGGCCGCCGGTCGATGAGCGCGAGGACTTGCGGGGTTTGGCCTGTCTGGCGGGGTTGTAGGTTTTCATTTGGATCATGGTGAGGTATTCGTTATCGTCACCCTCGAGGTTGAGAGGGGCATGTAGAGCTTGGCGGAAGTGGCCTTGTTGCTCGTCGAAATTAAGTGGTGTTGGATTAAAGTAGCGGCGTTCTGACTTTGTCGGCGTGCCGGTAAAGGGCTGAGGACGAATCTCTGGGCCGATGCGAGGGAACATGAAGGGGTTTTGCCAGAGTGTGGCGTCGGAAAAGGCATATGGCTGAATGGCTGTTTCGGAGCCGGGGTCTGAAGAGTTGATGTGAAGTTGGGCGAGGGAGGAGAGAGCTCGAGATTTGAGTGCTTGAAGGGAAAGGGTAATGTTGGATCTGAAAGAGGCCTTTTGACGGGGAGTCTCTGGCTGACCGGCAGCGAGAGAAGAGATAGACTCGACATCGGAATCGGTATCAAGCTCTGGATCCAAAGGGTGGTCGAAAGATGTGTCTTCGGCAGGGAGTGAAGAACGGACTTTGGTTCTTTTGCCGGTGCCAATGCTACTCGCTCGTAAGCTTCGAACATGGCCAGGTGTCGCGGGATCGCTCGACGAAACAACAGACTGATCGTCCAGATCAAGAGAAGGGAGCGAGTCGGATGACTCGGACCTCGTCGTACTGTAAGATTCGTAGTTGATCGAGACTTGATCGAGACTCAGGCTATCATCGACAGTGACGTCCTCGAGTAATATCTCCATGGTCTTGTGACTTCCCACTGACGGTCTCACAGCAGCCTCTTGCTTCCATTCTTGGACCAAGTCATCAATTGATATCTTGGGCAGAGTCTCCTTTGGTTTCGATCTCGTCCTTGATTTGCGGGGTGGGGGAATGGCTGTCATGGCCAAGAGTGCGGCGACAGATGGAGGTAATGCATCCTTTTGGTGTTGAGTCTTGGAGGCGGTCGAGTTTCGTGAGCGCTGAGATGAGGATCTTTGGCGGGGATGGTCAGAGTCCATAGATCTCCGGACACGTGAAGTGTTCCTCGAAGGGATGGAAACGGGCCTGGTTGGCAGAGATGGAGACATGTCGCAGATGGTGACTTCGGGTTGTTTGATTGTATCGCGCGAGCATTGCATGTAGAGCGTATCGGCTTTGTCGAGGGTGTTTCTCCTCATTCTGACATTCCGATCTGACTGTGAGAGGTTGCGTTCAGAGCGGTCTTGTTGCGAGGACTGCCGTGTGTATTTGAAAGAAGAAGGGACCAGCATAGCGGAGACGGTGCCGGTCAGTCGAATCGATTAGCAAATTTGGAAGTCGAGGTCCAGTTTTAACGTGATCTACCAGCTGGCCTCGGCCAGGGCGAGTGTAGCGAAGTCGGGTTGCGTTGCAAATACAGTTGCGATGAATGGCAACGAGTGGCAGGGCAGCGCTATGGTAGAATGGGCCAATGCGAGTCCGTACGTAATTAGAGACCGAGGATCTGGCACTGACGATTTAGCGCCTGTCCAGCCTAGGGCAGTTCGCGGCGGAAATACGGATCGGAGGGGCCAGGAATAGCGTTTTGCCGTTGTATGTCGCGCGACTCGACGAGGAGTGATGATGTTAAGGCGAGAGGAGATGTCGAAGAAGATGGTGTTGGACAGGTAAGAAGGAGAGTAGAAGATGATTACGAGGACGAATGAAACCAACCTCGGGAGAACAAGTCACAGGTGTTGTTGATAACCCCTCCGGTGATGGCAGTAGACACAGTGCTACTCCCATTCCCGGGGGAGTCACTGATAAGGAACATCGGACGCCTCGCGTCGTTACATCGGTCGAGTATCGCGCACGGCGGTCCACGCCCTGAACGGTCCGGTCATGGAGCCAAGCCATTTGGTTCGTTCCGCAGAAACACACCAGGCAAACGACGCGTGCGGGCCGATGCCTCGATTGAGCGTGATCACCGTAGCACGGCCGTGATTTGATGAGCCTTGTCATGCTTTCCCCAATGAATTTCCACTCTTGAGGCCCACTGGGCTCCGGCAACGGTGTGTCGGAAGCCTTCGAGAAGCACATGGACGCAAGGCTTGCGAGTCTTGTTTTGATTCTTATTACGTTTTGCGACTGCGTTTCTTCGGTGATTCTGGGAAAGCCATTTTTTCTCGGTATTAATTCGTACGGCTCCTCTGACAGACCGGCAGGGGTTTGGCTGCAGATTCCGTTTGTCGTTGTTCCGCGCCTCTTTTTTTGCTGTTTCGTTTTTATTTTTTCTGCACGCGATCGTACGGGAGAGTGCCTGTCTGCACATGGATGACTGTGAGAAATCAAAGGATGTACGTAACTGCACGTCAGACTCGTACTGTAGCTTACTGTAGGCTGCGCTGTAGATTGCACCGTGTCTGCCTGCCTAATCTGGCAAGGGCGGATGAAAAAAGCCACCCGCGACTCGCGACGCGACCCGCGAGATTGGGGCGCGGCCAGAGCCGTCGCTCAAAGTGTAATCACGGCCTGTGATTTGTCTAGACATGATTTATGAACAAACGGTGCGCGAGCTAGTACCGGAATGATCGTCCGATACAAGCAAATCTGCGATGCGGGTAGAATCAGCAGCAGCAGCATGTGCTTTGCTTTGTCATCATTCGCTGTTGCCGATTGATGCCTGCCTGACAGGAGATGCACGATATCGCGGTCATCATGCATTTTGAAAGTTCAT
>Ga0268244_10000644_pt1 | contig 13778 bp, 9 predicted proteins | sample AgamicMgSfe_FD_200258 | JGI IMG/M metagenome (GOLD analysis project Ga0268244, IMG submission 200258) | Agave microbial communities from Guanajuato, Mexico - Mg.Sf.e (v2) (version 2) | ecosystem: Host-associated > Plants > Phyllosphere > Phylloplane/Leaf | place: Guanajuato, Mexico | collected... | reverse complement strand
GGTTTGGTGAGGTGCTCGATGTTGGATCTCGAAGATGCTGGATGTTGTGCTGCTTTGCTTCTTTGAATCTGGGCTAGGGGGCTGATTTGGGGTATTGATGGTTGAAGTCGGATGAGATGTGAACGGGAGTACTTGTTGATGGTTGTTTTAGCGAGTGGCGTTTGGGATTGTTTTGTCCTCCTCATAGTCGACGGCCTTGTCTATTGTTACAGCTGTAGATATCCTACCTTTGATCGTGGGTGGCAATGAGCATGTCTCTTTTTCTGTAGGTCGTTGCTGGTTTGCGCTTTTCATCTTGCGACCAAGAGATATTTATTAATACTCTCTGTGCTGGGTTGGAACCGGCTTGAGGTTCTCGCCCTGGCCCCTGGCACACAAGCGAGATCCGGTTCATCATGTCACGTGATCGAGGAGGGTTTGGAAATCGTCATGGGGTTCGCCCCTAAATCACCCAATGCGGATCTTTCAGAGCGAGATCCAGATTTAAGGTTGCGCCGCACCCGCCTGCCGAGCTGTCGGCTTTTGCTTCGAGGAGCCAATCGGCGACCTAGCGGCCGCCCCGTGAGATCTCTTTTCTCGGGTTTCGTTATTATCACCTCATCGACAGCCACGGCGAGAAAACGGGTGGATTTGTCTGATGACAAAACACGGTGTGATGGAAAGGGATGGGATTCTGGAAGAAAGTACATGGTGGGACGCATCAGACATTCGGGCTGTAGAGGGTGTAGGACCAAAAGGACGTGGTGACCAAGCGTAGGTTATATATATCAAAGACGCGTCGATAATATCAAACGCGAGAGAAAGAGACGACCGATGTGGGTCCAGGGAAGAAGTTGGCGCAACGGCGGAAAGACGACGGACGGACAAAGTGTCAAGGGATCGCCACCAATTGGTCGACTTCCTCTTTCGTGTGTACTAAGCAATTATAAACCTTAGGTTCTCCTTCCCTCTTCTCATTCATACACGGTCTTTTCCATCCACCACGACTGTCACCCCCATCGCTATGGCATCCGCAACCAGAACCCTCACCCGCGCTCTGCGCTCCACACCAGCGACCTCCGCCCTCCGAACGCCTGCCACCCGCCGCTTCGCCGCTCACGGCCGGAAGATCCCCGCGCGCCGCGGCTACGCGAGCGAAGCACCGAGACCCTCAGGCGGCAGTAACAGCATCCTGCTGTATGGGGGTGTAGCGGCCGTGGTGCTCGCCGGAGCAGGCTACTACGCGTTCGGGTCCTCGACGTCGGTCGCTCAGGCGGCTAAAGCGAGCAGCGACAACAAGCAGCAGGGCGGCGTGTTCTCGCCGTCCAGGGAGGACTATCAGAAGGTGTATCAGGCGATTGCGAAGAGGTTGATCGACGAGGACGATTATGATGATGGGTCGTACGGCCCGGTGTTGCTTCGGTTGGGTTGGCATTCGTCGGGTAAGTGGGCGGCGGGGGAGAAAGGCAACACCAGTCCCTTTTCCGCAGATCGCCTCTTCCCTCGAACGGGGACGCGCTGTATCAGGACAGATGCGGCTTTGTCACAAGGCTCGCTCGACTCAAGTTAGCCCAACTGCTAACGCAAATGTGCAGGTACCTACGACGCCCAGACGGGCACCGGCGGCAGCAACGGCGCCACCATGCGCTTCCCACCCGAGGGTGACCACGGCGCCAACGCCGGCTTGAAGGCCGCTCGCGACTTCCTCGAGCCCGTGAAGGAGCAATTCCCGTGGATCACCTACTCCGACCTCTGGACCCTCGCCGCCAGCTGCGCCATCCAGGAGATGGGCGGGCCCCAGGTCCCGTGGCGTCCCGGCCGCGCCGACCGCGACGTCAGCTACTGCACGCCCGACGGCCGTCTACCCGACGGCGCAAAGGGCGAGGACCACCTCCGCGGCATCTTCAACCGCATGGGTTTCAACGACCAAGAGATCGTCGCTCTGTCAGGCGCGCACGCGCTCGGCCGCTGCCACACCGACCGCTCGGGTTTCGACGGGCCCTGGACCTTCTCCCCGATCACCGTCACGAACGATTACTACAAGCTCCTGCTCGAGGAGAAGTGGGGCTGGCGGAAGTGGAACGGTCCCAAGCAGTACCAGGACAAAACCAAGACGCTCATGATGCTGCCGACGGACATGGCGTTGGTCAAGGACAAGAGCTTCCGGTCGCACGTCGAGCGGTACGCCAAGGACCAGGAGGAGTTCTTCGGCGACTTTTCCAAGGTCTTGGTCAAGTTGTTCGAGTTGGGCGTGCCGTTCACGACGGGCGAGGACGCGAGGATCGCGTTCAAGAGGACCGAGTAGAGAGCGAGAAAGAGTGTTTGGTGTGTTTCGCGGGATTGCTGGAAGTGGCGTAATGGGTGTCCAGCTCTCTGGCTGTGCCCGGAGTTTCTCTGCCTTCAGCGCTGGGTCCCGACCGGGAGCGTGTGCGCGCAAAGAGGTCCGTTTCTGGTCATTTGTACAGTCGCATACAGATAGATTCGATACCTCGATAGATCGCGGACATTTAACTTTGGCAAATGGCTTTTCTCGTTATGTATCCGTGATCGGATTTCCTACCTCTATGGTGGAGCGGGTCAAGCTTCCACTTCAGTGACCATCGTTGACCCTGAGTGAAGCAGCTTTGGTGACAACAGGAGTTGACCGCGAGAGACGAGCACTTACTCGACTGATGTTCCACACATGTTTGGGGAAGTGAGCCCCGCGCGAGGCTTCTGGTTGCCTGCCTTGGCGCATGACTTCATCTGTGTGAATTCACGTCCCGCACCAAGTAAACAGTCGGATTCACACCGTCAAGCCAACCCCTTCAGCGATTTTGGCTTGTAGAAAGCCAAAATCGCCGGGAAGAAAGCATCCAACCTGGCTCACCACGGCGCGGAGGTCAGCTGGGCGACGGTGACGATGCAGGCGGGCAACATCCTGCAGATCCCCTTCCGACGCACCCACGCCCTCCCGCTCTCCGCCGCCGTCCGCTCCTACATCTCGACCAAGTACGACCAGCGGCCCGACACCTTCGCCCGCGACCTCGAGGTCGTCGATCACCTGCGGAAGGATGCCGTCAACGCGCTGGAGCCGCACGCGAGCGGGCTCCGGAAGTTGCTGCAGTATGCGGCGCAGCTGGTGTGGATGGGTGGGAAGTTCCCGGTTGATGTGAGTAGTGTACGAAGAGGTGGATTGTATTGGCTCGCTGACCGGTAAATGCTTGTCAAAGTAGATCGGGGCAGACTTCACCTGGTACCCGTCCCTGGGTTACCACCAGACTCGCGGGCACACCGAGAACAACATCCGCTTCGAGCTCGCCAACGTCCTGTTCAATCTCGCCGCCATGTACTCGCAGATCGCCATGTCCTCCAACCGCGCCACCGCCGACGGGCTGAAAACGGCGGCCGCTCAATTCTGCGCGGCTGCAGGTGTCGTCAGCCACCTCAAGACGACCGTCATCCCGGAACTGCGTAGTAGCCCGCCGGAGGACATGGATACGCTCACGCTGGAGTCGCTCGAGGCGTTGATGCTCGCCCAGGCGCAGGAATGCTATTGGCAAAAGGCGGTCAAAGACGGGCTGAAAGACGCTTCGATCGCCAAGCTAGCCGCCAAGGTCAGTGACCTGTACGACGAGGCGAGCGGTTGGGCGCTGAAGAGCGAGAGCATCAGTAGCGATTGGATCCACCACATGAATGCTAAACATCACCACTTTGCGGCCGCCGCGCAGTATCGCGCTGCGTGCGACTGCCTGGAGAAACGGAAATACGGTGAGGAGGTCGCGCGATTGCGTGACAGCTTGAACTGTGTCAACCAGGCCCTCCGAGAGCAGCGTATCAGTAAAGCCGTCACGAGCGATCTGAATGGCCTCAAAACAAGAGTTTCGGAAGACCTCAAGCGAGCCGAGAAGGACAACGACACTATCTACCTTATCCCCGAGCCCTCCAAGTCTGAGCTGAAAGTTCTGGATAGGGCCAGCATGGTTGCCGCTCGTGTGCCGAAGGAGGTCAGCCACTCGCAAGACATGCTGGGAGATCGCGGCGAGCTGGGCAAACCTCTATTCGCTAAGCTCGTGCCGTACAGCGTGCACGTTGCCGCGTCAATCTACGCAGATCGACGGGACAGGCTGATGAGTGACAACATTATTGGCGAGCTGGAAGCCATGACGCAGAAGATTCATGACCTGCTCGCCAGCCTGAACCTCCCGGGATCGCTGCAGGCGTTGGAGAAACCATTGGGCCTTCCGCCTGGCCTCGCGAGCCATGCGGAGGAGATCAGGCAAGCAAACGGCGTGCAATCGCTCCACGCGAACATCGCCGACACGGAGAAGCTCAAGTCGACCACGCGCATGTTGTATCAGGAAGGTGTCGCCATGTTACGGGCGGAAGCCGGCGAGGACGAGGCAGCGAGACGGCAGTTCGGCACAGATCGGTGGACCCGATCGCCGGCGCGGGAAGCTCTGCCGAAGCTCTACGCGCAAGTCAACGACATCGATGGCTATCTGAAACAGGCGGAAGGCAGCGACAAGCTGGTGCGCAGCCGACTTCGCGAGAATGAGAGCTTGATCAGGCTCCTCGGCGGTACGGATCGCGATCTCGAGGATTATGTGCCGTCGAGTCGACGAGCGACGATGACGGCGAAGGTCGAGCGGGACGCGAACGCTCTGCGGGCATCCCTGAACGAAGTCAACCGCTTAGAGAGTCGTCGACGGAAGAAGATGGATGCGTTGCGCGCGAAGGCGAGGGAAGACGATGTCAATCCGGATCTGCTTCGAGAGGCGTCGCGTCTGGAACGAGAGTACCCCATGCAACCGGTCACGGCCTCTCAGTTCGAAAGCCTGTTCGACGAACGTCTAAAGAAGTACGATTCCGACCAAGCCGACCTGAAGCGTGAAGAGACGGAACAGAAGCGGCTGTTGGGCGTCGTGCAGGAAGCCAACCATGCCTTCCAGACGGCCAAACGCGGCGACACGTCGTCGCAGGAGCGCGAGGACGCATTGCAAAGCCTGGAAAACGCCTACACGGCCTACAAGGAGATCATGCGCAACCTCGAGACGGGCCGGAAATTCTACAACGACCTCTCGGCCATCGTGACGCGCTTCCGGGACGAGAGCCGCAACTTCGTCTACACCCGGCGGTCCGAGGCGCAGGGCCTCGAGGCGGACCTGTCGAACGCGATGGCGGGCTTGCAGCTGCAGCAGCAGAACCATCAGAGTTTGCTCGCGCAGAAGCAGGCTCAGCAGGAACATCACCAGCAGCAGCAGCAGCAGCAGCACGCGTCTGCACCACCGACGCAACCACCCGCGTTCGGGCGAAGGGAGGAGGCGATGGCTGCTCCGACGCCGCAGAGACCGCTACCGCCCGTCGCGAACGTGCAGGGCCCGGCGCCGACGACGTGGCAGGAAGGCATGCCGATATTGTTTGGGGGTGGGACTGGTCAGCCGCCAGGCCAAAATGGTGGTGGTGGCGGCGGCAGTCCGTCGTCGGCGAATCTCAGTGCACCGGTCGATGGGAGATGGGACGCGAGCAAAGGATTAAGGTTCGTACCTCGATAGATACATTAAGTACTTAGGTTCGATAAATGATGTGACGAGTGGGATGGAAGATGGCGGGACTGAGTCCCTTCGCCCCATCCAATCACCACGGAACTTGCCTGGCGGGGAAGGGGAAGTGTATCGTGACATTCGTTGCGGCGAGGTGAAGGGTGCGGCTAGGCCATGTGAACGATGGGCCTTTTACCCAATTCAGACAGAGTCATGAGAACGGTGAACGCCAGGTAAGTATGTAGCCAGAGGAGGTGCGCGTGTCGAGCGGAGGGATCGCGGATGTTGGACGGCGATGGGGGGATGAAAGAGGAAGAGTGAAAAAGGCAGATGCAAGCCACATCAGTACCCCAAGCAGAAAAATTTTGAAGCGCGAAGCTCGACAGTGCAACTTGTTCGGTAGGAGGCGCTCCACGACCGTTCTGGCGAAGTCCTCGACAGGTTCGGATGTAGTAGTGAGTGCATGTGGTGGCGCGCGCCGGATGTTGCCAATCAGCCACTTGACGGCATATGCCGGCGCACGTACATCCTCGATTGCGACGTGGTTTGCCGACCTGTGTATGTCTGTTGAGTTGACTATGAGTTGACTGGAATCGCTTTCGTTCGGAGGAGAGGAGAGCGAGAGATGGGCCGGCATTTGTCATCCGATTTCCGATGGCAGATCTCGGGCGCCGGGCAATGGGAGAACGGTGGATTGGACAGGACCTACACATGTAAGTATCTAATAGTCCTTCCATCGTCTTCTTTCTCGGGCCTGCTACAGGAGGAAACATCTTTGTTGGCAGGTGTTCTCGTCGGATGCGGAATGCTCCCTGCCGAGGCTCAACATCTCAATCGATGGATCATCACAGCGTCGTCGGCTTTCGCCCCGTCTCGAACTACCCTCGGTGTATGTATGACGACTGATGACGAAAGAAAGCGCACCGGAGACGCTGGAAATGGAGAATTCGAGAAAAAGGCTAGAGTTTCGCTTTCGTACTTCGTGTATCCCCCATCCTCCCCACAGTTTGACAAGTCGTTGGAAAGCTAGTGGAAGAGTCCGCAAGCGAGATCCAGCCATTCTAGTGCATGGGTTTGCGCAAAAACATCAGGGATCCATCGTTGGGAACAGTCGTTGCTCGTCTCCCCGTTCCTAGGTTGTTTTGTTGCGAACAATCCAAGGTAGAAAGGGTCGCGTTCGGAGTGTTGAGGTGGGGAAGGCTCCGGTATAGTAGCGGAACATATCCCGGCCGGCAGTTACTGCCGCCCGCTACGTCACGTGGACACGATCACGGTTCCTGCAATTGTGGGATGGGAGTGAAGAGCGCCCAGGACCTCGAACAAGAATGTCATAACAAGGAGCGATGGATGGGGCAGACGCAAACGGTCTCGACTGCCGTCGTTTGTCATTTCTCAAATGCCGAGATGTCGCGCCCGGGCCGAGGATCGTCAGCCAAGGGTCTTAGCCGGACCGAATGTGGTGAAGGCCAAGTTTTGCGAAGATGGCATTGTCGCGATCATCCGTCCGTGTTCAACCCTCCAGCATCGTCGTGACCGGGTGATTTCTCTTGCTATGGTGAGTGTGAAGCATAGGCAATTGCTACCGAGACACCAACGTATGATGATGAGGAGGAGGGGGAAAAGGCACGAGGGTGACAGGTACGATGGAGACACCGAGGTGAGGTGTCGGAACAAGCTTTTCCTTTCTTATCTCATCACATGGCCGGCAACAAGGTCGGGTGAGGATCCGGATGCCGGGTCAGCCTGGGTCGCTTTGGACCCTGCCGATCTTGCCTTATCGCTTCCACCTCGTGTGGCCCGGTGGGTCGATCGCCAATGGGGGGCTCGCTTATCACTCGACACGCATCTCCGTCCAATCTGCGAGTCTACGACTTGCATTTCCGTGCGACGTCGATTGAAATCATACCTCGGTACATCATTGTACACAGCTCTTAACTCCGTGAGCCTGGCGACCTCTCGCAGGTACTGGATGATTGAGATGTGCTGCCCAGAGCCTCGGATGACGCCACTATTCCTGCCGGCCCCCGGCTCAGGCCCGGCCAAGGCAAGCTCGGGCCTTTTTCCCCAAACGTCTCTTGCGCGACCGTCCCACCTACAGTGAACAGTACTCTACTACATCCATCCCATCCTTGCCGGACATCTCCTCGGTCCATGCACCCTCTCTGTCTGCTGCCCTGTCTTGCAATCGTGAGAAGCTCGCCGGTACCCATACACCCGTCAACCCTCGTGCCTAACGCCCACCATCGACCGGAGCCAGCCCAGTCGAAGCTTGGCAGTCGCTCGCCGGTGTCAAACCAAGCGAATACCTATGAACTGCCCTACGCTCACTAAGCATCACCTCGTCCTCAACATGTAGGTCTCGGTAGGTGCCAACCTGACCTTATCTTCTCTGCCCAGCTGAGCACCGTTTTTCTCTCCGACATACATACATACTGTGCAAGAACCCTTCCCTTCTCATCTTCCCCCCTCCTGCTCTTCCAAACTTTCTCATCCTCCCCACCTTTCTTTCTGTCCTTCTTCCACGTCACTCGCTAGCACGGCCTTCCCTAACCTACGTCGTCTCCTGGTGCCTGCTGTTCGGCTGCAGACCCGGGTCCATACCGAGTGATGCCTCCGCGTCTGTTGCGTCCCAAAGACGAACCAGGCGTGCTCGACGGCACAGACCCCGCGGTCGACTCGACAACAAGCAAACGGCGGGCAGTCTCGTCGGCGTGCATCCCGTGCCGGAAGCGCAAGAGCAAGGTGTGTTTGTGGCTGCGACGGGCGCGTCAATCCGAGATCTCACCTAACCTCGCTCACCAGTGCGATGGGGCGCTGCCATCATGCTCCACGTGCACGGCCGTCTACCGAACAGAGTGCGCTTACGATGCCGACAGCGACCACCGACGGAAGGGCGCGCTGAGGAGAGACATCCAGTCGTTGCAACAGCAGAATGACGCTCTGGACGTGATCGTGGCCTCGCTGCAAACCCTGCCCGAGACAGAGGCCATTGCACTCCTGCACAACCTTCGAGGAGACTCGACGCCCGACATCCTCGCCGCATCACTCCGCACGAACGTGCGCTTGCCGCACAGCTACGCTCCCCAGACCCTCGAAGCGGATCTGGTCGAGCAGATCTCGCACCCAGTGCCGTCCAGCAGCCCTTCCAACGATGGCGTGGACGCAACCCCAAGGTCTCGTGATCGGTCGAGGCACGGCCACCCTGCAGGCACAACGTCCGGTGATAACCCAATGGTGTGGTTCAACACGCCTCAAGACCCCGAGTTTGTCGAGCATCTTCTGAAACTGTACTTCGCGTGGATCCAACCCTTTTACCACTTCCTCTCCCCCGATCTCTTCTTGCCCGACATGGCCCGAGGGAGGACCGACTTCTGCAGCACAATGCTTGTGAATGCCATGCTCGCATTCGCGTGTCATTACTCCGATCGACCACAGGCACGCCCAGATCCCAGCAACCCCAGCAGCGTAGGCGATCAATTCTTCGTCGAAGCGAAGAGAATACTGGATCTCAACGAAAAGTCCTGTTTGACCACCGTCCAGGCGCTTGGAATCATGGCCGCCCGAGAGTGTTCGCACGGTCGTGACGCGAACGGCTACAAGCTGGCGGGAATGTGCGTGCGCATGGCCCTGGAGCTGGGACTGCACCTGTCGCATATTGGCAGCGGCCTGCGGCCGGCGGACGTGGAGGCGCGGAAGATCACATTCTGGGGCGTGTTCAACCTTGAGACGTGCGTTGATAACCTTTGCGAAGAAATGAGCGTTGTGCTAACCCCTCCCACCAGAATATGCTCGGTCGGATTCGGTCGACTCTCACAGCTTCCTCGAGCCGCTGCGGACATCCAGAAACCGTCTGTACACGAGCGGTCGGACTCTTCGACCTGGAAACCGTACGTCGATACCAACCTAGCTTTAAGTCCTAGCGTCGAACAGCCCTCGCAGCCACTGCTGTTTGTCGATCAACTGAGTCGATTGTGCGAACTGGCAAGCGACATGGTCAACACGTTCTATGCGCCGCAAGAGCGATTCACGAGCCGAAGGCTGGCCGTTGCTTACCAGCAGTACCAAGAGTGGTATCAGAACTTACCGCCTGCGTTTCGCCTTGAAAACAGTTCGCTGCCGCACGTGATTGTTTTGCATATGTATTACTACGCTTGCGTACTACAGTAAGTCGTCGAGACCCGTGACTGGGGATGCGAAAAGACTCGGACAGGACTTGTTGCGATCGAGTCACGCTAACCCCATGCTAGTCTATTCCGCCCTTACATCAAGCTGGACTTGCGAGGCGCCGGACTCTACCCTCGGGACACGTGCACCTTTTGCGCCAACGAGATCTCCGCGCTCATGACCGCCCTCCGAGCCATGTACGGCCTGCGCCGCGTCGCCCTCGCCGTCACCAGCGTCCTGCTCTCCGCCAGCACCATCCACCTGCTGAACCTGCCCGCCGAGTCCGCGGCGGCGCACCTCACGCAGGGCATGCACGACCTCCAGGCCGTCTCGATCAACCACCAGTTCGCGGCGAAATGCATCGACATCATCCGCGTGCTGGCCACGAAGTGGAACATCGTCCTGCCCGAAGGCGCGACGGCCGTGTCCGTGTTCCGGGAACGCTGGCCGTCGCCGCCTTCGTCCGCTTTCTTCGCCGCTTCGATCCCGCGGAAAGACTCTTCGGCCGGTGGGGCGAGATCGGGGGATTCGGGGTTGAGTCAGGGCCCGTTCGGACCACCCAACGATACGCCTGTACAACAGCAGCAACCACACCAACAACCACCTCCACCTCCACCGCAGCAGCAGCACCAGCAGCAGAAACACCCAGAGCATTTCCCGGCTTTCTATAACGACCCCGCAGCCCCCATGGACGCACACCAGACTCAGCAGCAGATGGCTTTCTGGACGCCCTTTCCCGTCCAAGGCGCGCCGTCGCAACACCATCATCACCACCACCAGAGCTGGCAGAACGGCATCCCCCTCGACTTCACACCACACACGGATTCGAACCAGCAGCAGCAGCATTGGCCACCCTTGTACGACGGCTGTGGGACCGGCGGTCTCTCATCGGCTGCGCTGAGCGCCGGTGGTCCTCCGGGCATGCCTCTCCCGGCCGTGTCGTCGGCGGCGATGGATGTCGGGGGTACAGGGATGGATGGGATGGGCGCAGGGATGGCTTGGGATTGGGGGTGAGCCGAAAAGTTTTGGATCCGGGTCGATGGAGATTTTTGGTGAAAGAGCTTGTACCCGGGGAGCAGCCGAATCTGGCGAGTTTTACGACAATCCGGTTTGGTGAGATGAAACGGGGAAAGTCATGGTCTTCACACAGCTCAAGAGAGGAAGGGAGATATGATCTGACACCGCGTTTGGAGCCCGGGATGCCGTGCGAAGCGGCCGAAAGGCATCTTACTTCCGCCATGACTAGGCCGTGCCAACGCTCTTTACCCCCCTCCCTCTCCTAGAGAAGAGGCGAACTCGCGGGGACACCGAGCATAATCGCAAGGGGAAAGATGGGAAAGAAAGAGCCAGGCTGTTGACGAGGTGGGAAGTCTTTCGTGACGCCGCTCGAGCGAACACGGTTTCGTGCATTGGATATATTCGTGTTGTTTGTATATAGGTAGATGTGGAGGTAATGTCTGAATCAAGGGCGTTTCTTATCGCCTAGAGCTGGCCATTGTTCGTGCTGCTGCATAATGGTGTTCTGGGAGTGATGAGAGGTTGGCGACCGTATGGCTAGATATGTACATACCTATGTAGGTATGTATGGTACCTCAATGTCACTCATATGTTCTGTCTCGTGCCTCGAATCGGCAGTAACGGCTTTCGTGCCTGAGGCAGGGCGAGGCAGGGAGGGACAGGCCTTCAAGTTGCCGGGCTTCTGATGTCGTTTGTCAGCACGGACGCGCCCGCTGCAGGTGGGGGCTTCATGCTGGGCACGTGCAGTCAGGTCTCAGGATCTTCCGTCCACATCCAATACATGTGTGTACGTTCCCTACATGTACAGGACTTTGGGTAACAAACGACGAAACGACAACACTCCATTCTAGACGACCTAGATCTTGACAAGCTCGGCTCGTCCTGATTTACTAATAAAAGATCTTGGGCCTGCATCGAACGGGTCATCATAGATCCAGACCAACACTCCAGGTCTCCAGAAAGAGCTCTCACGTGCTTCACGTCATCCGAACTTCCGCATCCCCGGCGCCAACACCTCTGCTCTCACACTCCGACTTCTCCAATACTTTTCCCACAACCGCCGACAAACTGTCTCCATCACTCTTCCGTCTCTTCGCCTCCCCGGCCTTTCCCGCCGCGACTGCTACAACGTCCTCTAGGCAAGCAAGCGCGCAGCGACTCGGCATCTTATCCCGCCACTTCTCCAGCTTCCGCTCGACCATGGCGCCCATCCAGAAAGAATGCGACTACCTGGTCATCGGCGGCGGGTCCGGCGGGCTCGCGAGTGCCCGGCGCGCGAGCGGCATGTACGGCGCCAAAGCCATCGCGGTCGAGAACAAGCGGCTCGGCGGCACGTGCGTCAACGTCGGCTGCGTGCCGAAGAAGGTGACGTGGAACGCGGCCAACATCGCCGAGACGATGAAGGACGCGCGGGCGTACGGGTTCGATTTCAAGGAGGACACGCCGTTCGACTGGACGACGTTTGTGCACAAGCGCGATGCCTACGTCCGCCGGCTGAACGGCATCTACGAGAAGAACCTGAAGAATGATAAAGTGGAATATCTGCACGGGACGGCGAGTTTCGTGGACCCGCATACGGTCAAGGTGACGCTGGACGATCAGACCGAGGTCTCGGTCAAGGCGAAGAAGATCCTCGTCGCCGTGGGCGGGCACCCGAACTACCCGCCGGTGGAAGGCGCCGAGCTGGGCATCACTTCCGACGGCTTTTTCGAGCTGGAGAAGCAGCCGAAGAAGGTCGCCGTCGTGGGCGCGGGGTACATCGCCGTCGAGATGGCGGGCATGTTCCACGCGCTCGGCACGGAGACGCACCTGTTCATCCGGCACGACACCTTCCTGCGCACGTTCGACCCGATGATTCAGGAAAAGGTCTCGAAGGAGTACGAACGGCAGGGCATCCACCTGCACAAGAACTCCTCGCAGTCGAAGGTGGAGGACTTGGGCAACGGGAAGAAGAGGCTGCATTACAAGGACCAGAACGGCGAGGCGACGATGGACATCGACACGGTGCTGTGGGCGATCGGCCGCAGTCCCGAGCTCGAGAAACTGAACCTCGGCATCACGAAGGTGGCGCAGAACGGAAAGGGCCACATCAAGACGGACGACTACCAAAACACCAACGTCGACCACATCTTCGCCCTCGGCGACGTCTGCGATCGCGGCTTCGAGTTGACGCCCGTGGCCATCGCCGCCGGGCGCAAGCTCTCCGACCGCTTGTTCGGCGGCGTTGCCGACGCCCACCTCGACTACAGCAACATCCCCTCGGTCGTCTTCTCGCACCCGGAAGTCGGCAGCATCGGGTTGACGGAGCCTGAGGCGCGGGAGAAGTTTGGGGAGGAGAATCTGAAGATCTACAACTCTAGCTTCACGGCCATGTATTACGCCATGATGGAGCAGGATGACAAGGGCCCGACGTCGTACAAGCTCATCTGTGCTGGCAAGGAGGAGAAGGTGGTGGGGATGCACATCCTCGGGGTGGGCTCGAGCGAGATCCTGCAGGGTTTCGGCGTGGCGATCAAGATGGGTGCGACCAAGGCGGATTTTGACAAGTGTGTCGCCATACATCCGACGAGTGCCGAGGAGCTGGTGACGATGAAGTAGCTGGGAGGTCGAAACTTAGACCTAGGTTGCAGGTCAGACCCGATAGAGCCTGCACGATACATATGTGTACATAGTCATTGAATGCCAATCTTGTGAGACGAAATTGGCTCTTCGCGTTTTCGATGTTCGAAGCGTAGCATCAACCGGTAGCTGCTTACATAGCGGACTTGCCCTCGGCAGATGAACTCAAGTGATTCGTCGATATAAGAAGCCCAGAGACAGTGGGGGGCCATCATTGACCTCTCCACCGCTCGTCTCGAAACGCCCTTGTAGCATGCATCTCCCCTCCCTTTTCCATCCACCACTTTACGAACGCGGCTTCTCCTTCTTCTCCTTCCACAGCGCACTCAGACCGACACCGGACACCTTGACCACCTTGAACCGCACACCGGGGATATCACCCTTGGCCTTGCCCTTGCGACCGAATCCGGCCAGCAACACCTCGTCGTTCTCGTCCACGAAGTTCAAGCAACCGTCGTTGGGCACTGAGTAAAATAC
>Ga0268244_10000643_pt1 | contig 13787 bp, 23 predicted proteins | sample AgamicMgSfe_FD_200258 | JGI IMG/M metagenome (GOLD analysis project Ga0268244, IMG submission 200258) | Agave microbial communities from Guanajuato, Mexico - Mg.Sf.e (v2) (version 2) | ecosystem: Host-associated > Plants > Phyllosphere > Phylloplane/Leaf | place: Guanajuato, Mexico | collected... | reverse complement strand
ACCAGCGTCTCTACACGTACCGGTCACCAATACTGCCGGAAATGAGAGCGCCGACTGAGCGGAGCATCAAAGTGATGGTAATCCCCTATCGCCTTCAAGTCAGCCGCTCGTCTTACCGAAAGGATTGAAAGGTGTAGGATGACACACCCAAGTCACCTCCGCGACATTCTTATCGAAGGCTTCCGCAATTTCAGTCGCAGTCAAGCTGACGGTGAAGAAGTCGAAGGCTAATCGAGTTAGTCGCGCAACCTTGCGAATGGACGAAGGACGCACCATCCCATGCCCAGGCTAGCGGCGGAAATGTCAGTTCATTCGATCGTTGCAAGCGATACCTTCTACCACATACCAGTGAATCCAACCAGGAACATGTTCCATTGGTGACGATCCAGCTGCCGCAGGATGGCGTACGGGTTCTTGAGCTTGGTGCCGGGAGGCTTCAGCGATGTGATGCGTGACGGGAGGTAATGGGCGATTTGCGATGGCGAGTAGAACCATCCCGCTGCCATGTGGTTACGCATATTGATGGGATATCAGCCGCCACCGCGAGCAGGCTGCTACGACGATGGAAGGAAAATGTGAGGAAAGAGAGGGAGCGTGACACCAATGAAAGGAAAGTGGACTGCGGCTTCGAGCCTGGCATATAGTATCCTGTCCCGATGTCTAGAGTACCTCTCTCTTCACTCTCCCACGGCTGATCGATGAACAGATCGACGCACAATCCTGCCCGCCTGCCCACCCACACCTCTTGCCCCCTACTATCCCTCACAGGCCCCGCAGATACACAGACCTTCATCATCCGGAGATGACATCCACCAGCTTCTATTGCACCTGGGCATGTTTTGATAGGCGTGGTGGATGCACGCCACACGAGCCAAGACCCAGTGCCGTCTTTGCTTTGCGGGGAACCTTGAACGCCTTGTCTCCGCAAACCGCTTCTACCCCAGATTGTGGGGAGCAGCTACTATCCGCGGTCTGGGCCGACTCATCGACTCTCATCGGCCAGACGGCGGGTTGAACGTCTGACCTCGGATGGTGTGTGCGAGCGTGGGTTGGTTGAAGCTGGAACGGCGACTGTCCGAGATCGATGCGGATATACTTGTGAAGCTCCGGAGACGGAAATATGGGTGCGAGTGTTTCCGCCGTACGGGGCGGAGGCCTGTCCGAGGCGCTTGACAGAATCGGTTCTTCCTATGCTCATGCCATCTTGCAACTCCGGTTGGTTGGTGCTGCTTGTCAACAGCAAGAAGGCTTCTCACATAGTGACAGCGCCAAGATCAGAGTACAGAGCTCGATGCTCCAGTGTACTGTGACACAATATCTCCTAGGCTGTCAAAGAACTCCGACAGTCTTTGGGATTCAGCCAACCCATCCCCCTGGGTGCAGCTGATAACGGACATGCGAAAGCCGTGCGTGACGCCGTGATCGGTTCAGTGCGGCGCATATTCAGCCAAGCCTCAAGCCCCTCCTCCTTCTCCCCGAATAGCCAGTGGGCCAAGACGAGTACGTGCTCTGGTTGATGTCCATCAATAACCAAGTGGACCCGACCAAATGCTTGCTCGATCTTCCCGCTATGCTTTGTATCGTCGCCTTAACAAGCCCAGCCCAGATCGGTAGCATTATTCACTTAGACCACCGATGACTGGGTAAGTGATGGAAACCGCTTTGCTTGCTGGAAACGACGAGGACATTGGACTCTGCGTATGCTGTTCACAGAAACTCATGAGCCTGCAGTGGCTCCGTCTCCAGTCAACGAACGTCTTCTGCATCACGAAATTGTGCAACTTGGTGATCATGAGAGCGAAGGTTGTTGAAGCTTGGAGGGACTGCGCGAGCAAGAAGCTTAGGAGCAAGACATCGAGTGATCCCACGACTCACGCAAATAGACTTGGTGTGTTCACCATCCTCAAAGTCTAACATCCTAATCGTGACCCTGCAGTTCGTGCCTCACGTGAGTGCTCACATCTTTCGAATCGACCTCCTGAGCCCGTCGCTGCTCTTCCATCTCGAAGAGAGCGTTACCGCGAAGCTCTGTCGGCCTCGCGTCAACGCCGCCGTAGCCGTGCGCAACTACCGGAGTGGCCAACTTGTCTTGCTCGGAGCCTAGCCGCAAGCGCTTCCTTCGTTGAAGATGAACGCGGAAGCCAAAAGCCAATGCAGCGAGGATAACCACTGCTATTGCGGCCCCGATCGCAGCCTTTACGCCTGTCGAAAGTCCTTCGGTCGGCGTGTGTGCTCCACTGGAACCGTGTGAGGAAGTGGGTCCGGCACTGCTCGAAGTGGTGTTGGCGGGGAGGTCTGAACTCTGCCACCTGATCTCGATCATGGGCGCGTAGATCTGGTACGTCGTGATGGGCCATGCCGTCTTGTTCACCGTGGCGGTAGTAGGAATGGCCATCTGGGTCAGACCGTTCGAAGATCCCGACTGGCAGGTCACTACCGGAAAGTTCGCGTAGGTACCGGCGCCGCTTTGGCAGGTCTGGTAGTTGGCGTTTACTGAGCAGGTATAGCCCCTTGTCGCTTCATCAGCATACGGTGCGCGAAGATGTCGGGGTTTGCGGCGACCAACCTTGGACAACATCCTACCGCCGTCTCGCTAGGAAGCAAAGAATATTCGATGCCGTGTCCACCTTCCGTTGTCCCGGATGCTATGGCCGTACATGCGCTTGTATACCCTGCAGGGCAGACGAGCCCAGGACTGTAAAACCCCCAGCCGTTGAAGGGAGGCGTAGGTGTTGGTACACTCGGCGCGGCCGGCGGCCAACAGTCGGTCGCGTCCACTGCGCTGCCTGGGTAGGGCTGTTCTGAGTATGGAGGGACGCAGGTTTGTGCCTATCCGCGCTTGAGATACTGCTTGTGGGCGAACGTACAGGAGCGAGGGGCGTACTGACCAGCCATCCCGTGGAGCAACTGTAGGGACATTGCGCTACCACATTTGTGCAGGAAGACGGCGGCGTGAAAGTCGTCGTCAAAGGTCCGAGCACCGTCCGGGGCTTCGGGACAAGAGAAGATAGCGGCGTGGCTGTCGTCGTCAAAGGTTCAGGCGTGGCTTGGAAGGAAACCGACGTCGTCATGACTCAAAGGTGCTCGCGACACAGATTGAAACCAACCTTGAAGTCAGTGAAAGAGTTTGCGATGCTGCCGACCAGACATGCGTAAGACAGGACGAAGGGGGTCCTTAAAGGAACAGCTCTGATGATTTGCGGCTGAATGACCAAGCGTATACATTGGAAGACACATCTTTTTGCAAATGAATTGCGGCTGGGCTTGAAAGTGCGCAGCCTCTGCAATCATGGCAAGTGAGCCCACGTGGTCAGTGCAACCACGCAAGCACACGATCGAGTTGGGGGCCGCTGTTTGCGCAGCACGGCGTAGGATGCAGCAGTCGATGTTCGATTTTGGTGATATCTATGGAGACGAGCGAAGCTCGACGACTGCGGTATTCGCGTAGAAGGCTCTGTCGTGCTAGCCGGGTAGATGTTCCGATGCTGCGACGCTACGTCTGCAAGTCAGACGGAGGAGGACGAGAATCGCGCGCTTCTTCGCTTTATGTACTGCTCCAGATCGCCTGAAAGGAATTGCTATACTCTCAGCCTTGGCCTAGTACTCGTTGACAGTCGAGTTCGGATAGCGTTTCTTCGAACGGTATGCTCCATCATTCCTGGCCGCTCCGTAGGCGAATCTACATGTGAGATGCCCAACGCACGCCCCTTGCAGGCCTTGCACAGTAGAAGAATCCTTCGTGTGGCTGATCTTTCCCGTGTATAACACAAATGTCCTAGTCAGCCGTTCGTCAGTCGGGAGCTGTGACTCAGCCTGTGAGCCCTTCAGCCAGAGAACGGTGCGCCGAAGGAAGCAGCCGGCAGAGTGGAAAGAGGCTGGCGACGTCCCATAGCCACATGGAGGCGATCGCTTTGCCGCGGAAGATCTGGTCCAGCACCGCGAACGGTGGCTTCGACATGCTGTGGCATGGAAGAATTGGTTGAGTTGATGCACCTCTTGCCGCCATTGCACATCACGACGACGACGAGCGGCCGGACGCTGTCAGGAGAGGATGACCGCTGTACGAACATGTAGGATGCACCCGCTCCTCGAACTCGTGTTTATGTCGACAAAAGCCCGCTCTCTGAACCATACCCTCTGTCGTTCCCAGGTACGAATCTGTGAGGCATATCGACGGTGCAAGTGGTCGGACGCACACGGATGTAGTGCAGACAGAAGGTGCAAACCCCGAGGATGCCCTGGCAACGGGAACAAAACAAGGCTGCAGATAATAGGCACTGTCCGAGAAAACCACGTACTTGCTACAATCCCAGTACTAACCCACAATGCCGAACTAAAACTCATACAAATCATCACAGAAACGAAACGCGCATCTTGTTGCGCCTTGTCATTCATTATGCGCTTGATGCCCCATCCCAGCCCCAGACCCAGACCCATGCAGCCTGTCAATAAAAGCAGTGTGCACCAATCCCATCGAGAAAAAGCAGACCTGGACACTCAGTGCACAGGCCGAAAGAGAAGGTGAGGGCGATTCAGTATGCAACCTCAGAGTATCGTCCCGAAGTTCTCGTTGACTTCGCTCAGCGGCTTCCTCGGACTGGCCGGGCGTCCGCTGTCATCGGTCGTGGGCTTCCGATGCCTGTAATGATTGTGTTAGCATCGCATGTTATACTTGCAAGGGGTGGCAGGGGTATTGTTCAACATACTTGAATGTGAAGCCGACAAACAGCGACCGGTCCATCTTGCCCTCCCGCTCGGCCATCCGCTCGAGCGCCTCCTGCTTGTCAAGCACCTCCTTGTACTTCGCCATATCCTTCTCCGAACCAAAGTCATCGAAGTATCCGGCGTCGGTCTCGCTGTCCAGCTCCGGTACGAACGGGGCCCGCTCGCTCCTCAGGTTCTCCCACACCACTTCGTGAAAGTAGTCGTGCATCTTCACGGCTTTGATGCCACGCAGCCGGTTCTGCTTGACCGTGATCAAGCGGGTGATCAAGTCCCAGGTCCGGCGTGAGAGGAAGTACGTCGGGTCTTCGTATTCGGGCTTCCTCAGGACGTGCTGCCAGCGCTTCAGATTCTGCCACGTCTCGTCCACCGTGGCGCCCGCGAAGGGTGGGTACCCGGCCAAGGCCTCGAACAGCATGCAGCCGAGCGACCAGTAGTCGACTGTGAAATCGTATTCGTCGCCTTTCAGGACTTCGGGTGCCATGTAGTCTGGCGAGCCGACGATGGATTTGGCATAGTTGACATCTCGCTCGCGCAGGCTACGATAGCCTTCCCGACGTTCCTTCAGTGAACGCTCTTCCATCGGTCTGCCGAATGGAATGGACGCGGCAGGGATGTTGCCAACCTCCTCCAGCTTGATCCGCATGCTTTCAATCTTCGCCGGAGCCAAAAACCCAGCTGCCAGACCAAAGTCGGTAAGTTTGACATGGCCCGTATTGTCGATGAGGAAGTTCTCGGGCTTCAGGTCACGGTGAATGTAGCCCAGCGTGTGGAGAGCGTCGACGCAGAGGAACATCTCGGAGATGTAGAACCTCGCGTGGCGATTGTGCAGCACCCCCGTGTTGTTCAGCAAGGTTCGGAAGTCGCCACCCGGGACGTATTCCATGGCAAGGTAGATGCTGCTGTCGTCCTGGAAAGAGTACAGCAACCGTACCAGCCAGTCGCTGTTAGCGGTGGTCAGGATGTCACGCTCCGTCAGGACGTGTCGGACTTCATCCAGCTTGTAAAGTAACTTCTTGCTCATCACCTTCAGAGCGCAGATTTCGCGTGTGTCCTTCTTCGAAGCGAGGTAGACCTGACCATAACCGCCCTGGCCAATCTGGGTCAAGATCTGGAAGTCGCCATGTCGTAGCCGGGTGCGTCTCTGACGGAGAGTGGCGCGTTCGTGGCCCAGGTATTGAGACCGCAGCTGATTGTAGTTATCTTTCTCGACCTGCGACGTCGATCCAGTCGGCTCGGGGTTGTGGGTCTTGAAAGCCTGCAGTCTATTCTGACGCTTGTGGGTGTACGAAAGCAGGTCGAAGTAGTAGTCCAGAAAGTAGAGCTGGGTCACATTCGCCAGTCTCTTCACCGAAGGCTTCTGCAGCTTCTCAATTTCCTCGGCCGTCAAGGCGCCAGAGATGGCCTGCTTTTGCCTTGTCGGAGAGTGCTCATCTCCTCGCGTCCTGTACGGCTCCTGCCTGCTCGCGGCGGCCTGGTTGACGTAGCTCTGAGTCTGCTGCACTTGCGGCCTGTAGGCCGGGGGGGTGTTCTCTTTGCCTTGCTTGCGGAGCGGGCTGCCCGGTGCCCCACCCTTTGCGTCCTGACCACTAAACGGATCGAACTCTGCTTTGCTCGGCGACGCAGTCCCTTGCTGTTTGGCCTGCAGTGCCTTCCCGTTTGGCTGACCCTGCGTCGGCACGAGCTTCATGGCGTTCGAGAAGACGTCTGGCAGATCGAATGCACCGGGCGGCATCTTGTTCTTGCTCGGACTGCCCGTCGGCGTCTGGACTGGCGAAATGAAGGCATCGGCGTCGCGTCTGGGGGTGCCGGGCTGCTCATTGACGTCGTTCGACGAGCGAGTGTGTAACAAAGGCGGTGGAATGGGCAGAGTGAAGTCGTGGTTCGGGCCACCGGAGGCCATGGGCGTACCGGCCGCCATCGGGCTTATCTGAACGTCTGCGAAGGGTCTGCAGATGTTATTGTTTGCGTCGCAAATCTGCAGATGGAGTGACAGCGACTGTCAATAGCAAACAGGTGGTATAGAAGCGAATGTGCGGGCAGTGAAGGAATGTCACGCGATGGTGCTTGGGATGGTCTCTTTATCGCAGAAGCAATGACGCGCGGGAAGGGAGCCGCGAAAACACGGCAAGGATGCCACAGCAACCACGCCAAGCCAGTCCGACGCGACTGATTCAACTTTCACCTGCCAGGAACACCCTGATTTCGTTACTGCGTTTCGAGGTGTTCAAGCCTCCTTTCATCATGTTGTGGGCGTGCTCGGGACTCCGGGGTGTCATTGGGAGAAGCAACACGGCACGAGCATGCAGCATTCGCGAGTTGATCGACACTCTGAGTGAGCCCATCAGATGGTAACCCTTTTCGCGAGCCAAACGATTTGACTCAACAAAGAGACTACCAAAGGACATCCTGTGTGCCATCTCACTCATGGATGTTGGATGCGACGCTGAGTGAGCGATCAGCTGCGCTCAATGCCGACATTCTGAAGTGACGGATAGCGGGACGTGGCCAATGGACCCCCGCCGGAACACCGCCATGAGGAAGAAAGCCATGCTCGACATCGCAAGGTCCTACCAAGCTGAACCGTAGACGCGGATCTCAAGTGACTTGTGGTCATGTTTCTGAAGGGGTGCCCGTGGACAGCCGATCCGCAGGCGCACAGGATCGAGGACGGGTCGTCGGACGCCGTCGTCAGTCTCCCAGATACTGATGAACGCCATTCGAAGACAAAGGTCGTCCCAGACGTACTGAGTTCACTGCCTTTGGATCTCCAATTGGGTCGTTGGCGCTTTGGCATGCTATGCCCTCCGCTAGCCAGCTGCACCGATCCGCTCGAGAGATACGCGCGCATTGCAGGTCCTCGGCTTCGCCAGGTATATAAGTAACTTGAATTCGTTCGATACAACAATGACAGTGCACTAGTGGCATACTACTGCGACTTGGAAAGCACACAACCTCTGCGAAATACATAGTGGGCGGCGGCAATGTCATGTCCGCTGCAACTCCTCTTCCGCCTCTATCACGGCATCCCGGTGGAGTCTGGGCGTGATCGGACAATGCTTCCACACTGCCATTCACGTGGAACCCTATAACCAAGATGTTCGACTTGGTACAAGTGTGGGATATCAATGATAAAGGGGAGATGGCGATTTTCAAAAGTATGTGGATGGCGTGCTCGTTCCGCTTCTGCATCACATGGTGAAGATTCTAGGTTCCTGGACAATAGTCATACAACATAATGCCAGCACAGAAGAAGCCTAAGAAGAGTGCCCTTCTCTTGATTACTGTATTGTCAGTGAAGGCTTTGGTAAGAACATGCAGCAGAAGCTACCGGGTTTCTGGTGATTGTAGCGTGTTTGATGTTGTCGTAATCAATGATTTCGGCAAAGATGCCGAACTAAATTAGGTACACGTGCATGGATATAATAACTCGTTGCCTTTCATCCTGGCCTGGATGTTTCCTCTTGGGATTAGATACCACGTCAAGATAGCATTAGTGAGAGTGCAGGACGGCAAGAGCAGCATGCAGCACCAGGTCAGCCCGCCGTCTCACCTGGAAGATGCGCTGGGCATCGCTACAACAGCGGTTGGACGCACTTCGTATCTAGTAGGCCTGAGCTTGTCAACTCCATGAACAGGTGATAAGTCATCACTGCAAGTGGCAACCGGGGTCGACGGCGCACGCGCGATACAGTCGAGGGACCGAACAGCACTGATGAGTGGCGGAGTCGCAGTCTTGGGACAACGTGGTATTCGATTTGGATGTCGGAACTCGTCAACGGTAGGTGCTGCTTGAAGCTTCCAGTCGTGGGGCTTGTGGCGTCCTACGCTAATCACTGGAGGCTGTAGCAGCATCGATGAAACATACCCGTACCTGCAGATTTCCTGCTCTGCGGACCTGACAAGTGGAGCTCCGCAACGGTCGGCAAATAGTCCGAATTTCTGGCGAAGACGCGCTTGACTCCTGAATGTCGGGTTAGATCCAGCAGTAGAGGGTTCGCACTCGGCACGCCCTGTATGAGGAGGCCCGGACACATTTCCTTGAGAGGATAAGGTAGGTAGGTTTTTCACGACGCACCTACTGAAGCTGGACGCCTTCTTTTTGAACCCTTCTCAGCCCTACCAGACATCGCGCATTGGTCGCGAGCATGCCTCCGGAGGTGGGAGTATCGGAGTTATGACGGTGCCAGCGGCCAGGAGTCTCAGGAGGTGCCAGAGCCGTTGAGACAGACTGGCGCGTACAATGCGGGTGGTCTCATCTGTCGCAGCCTCATGGTACATGGACCCGAGAAGTCTTATATGCGCGTCTTGCTAATTGGACATGTATTGTGGCAATAACAGCATGCGTTATAAGTCGGAGATGATACCCAGTCTCTGTTATCATAACAGTTGACCCTTTCAGACTTCGGCCGTCTGTTGCATTCATGTCGTTCGAGCAGGGCGCCCCGATTATTATTCCGATATGTATGTACTATGTACATGTGACACCTTCAGAGGTACATGTACATATATGCCACCATGTGCGTAACATCAAGATGCCAAGCAGCACCCTCCTCCGTTTCGCTTGGCGATGATAGCTACATATGTACGTAATTGCCTTTCAGATTATCGTGATGTACTTATTACTGCACCATTATTGTTATTGTTAATGATTGTTCGTGCAGGCGAAAGGCTGAGGCGCGTGCCTAATTCCTAAAGCTCCCCGCTGCCTCTCCCTTGCGCTCATTCATTCCTCAAGTCCTTCCGGTGTGCTATCAGGCACCCTCACCCTTATATCCTCTTCTCCCCACTACTTTGCTTGCTTCTCTCCTTCACCACCATCCCCTCCGCATCACAAACGCTGGCGCACACCCGTCACGATCCTTATGTACGAAAGTGTTCGCGGAGAAGGTTTGGCAGGATGCTAGCCTACCGCAACCCGCGGTTACCGGCCTTATACGTCGCACTCGCCCTTGCCGCCGCGACCATTGTCTATCTGTGCCAGCCGACTACATTCTCCCAGGCCAGTGACTGGTTTTCGAGCACAACCACAAGCACAAACACGATCCCCCCAGCGAACGCGACGTTAGGCTTCGGGGGGCTGTTCGTGGTGTCCGGGCCCGGCTCCCCCAGGAGGAGGCGCATTGAAGAGGCGGCGGCAATTACGGAGCTCGAGCTGCGGATCCCGGATCAATACCAATGGACGGATGAGGATGTGCGCAACTTCCGGCCGGCGAACGAGGAGGAGTCACATGTCCTGACGGGCAGCGTGAAGGCTTGGCTGAGCCACCACCTCGTGTTACGGGAGTTCTTGAACTCGGGCGTGGAGACGGCGTTGATCTTCGAGGACGACATCGATTGGGACATCCGGTTGCGGACACGGCAGATACCGCTCGCCCAGCGGACCATGCAAAAGCTGTCGGAGACCACGAACCTGGACACACAGCAGTACCCTTGGGGCGCGCCGACCGACTGGGACTTGCTCTACGTCGGCCATTGCGGCGACTACTTCGGCGACGTGAAATACGGGGTGGGCGTAGGGCACCATCACCCCGAACAACTGCGGGACACCCCGCACATACTGTACGAAGACAACACGATGGAGTACCGAACGGACCTCCACCCGTTCACGGCCTCCCTCATGACCGCCTTCCGAGTCCCGGAGCAAACGCGCATCGTGCACCGCTCCAAATGGCCGCTCTGCACCTTCGGCTACGCCATCACCCGCCACGCCGCCGAGCGCATCCTCAACGAGATCGCCCCGTCGCACGAGGACCCTTCGCGCAACACGATCGCGTACGACGCCGCCATCCTCGGCGGCTGCCGCGACGGCCCGCTGAAATGCTACACTGTCAACCCGGAGCTGTTCCATCACATGGAAGGCGAGTCGCTGATCGCCGACGAAGAGGCCCGGGAACGGGTCATCTTCCGGCCGCCCGTCGACGCGGCCGGCCTCGAGCAGGTCAAGTACCGGCTAGAGACGAGCAACATCGGCTGCGGCTTCTTCAGCGGCGAGTTCTACTACGACGGCGACCAGCAGAAGATGGAGTACTTGCGCGAAGAGGTCGGGCGGAGAGGCCGGTGCTTGAAGAACGGGCGGGATCCGCTCAGCACGGAGATTTAATGACCGCGAGGCTGCGAGTCTACGGCAGAGGGTACCCTGTATGATTTTTGTGTGTCAGAGAGTGAAGCGTTATCGCGATTATTAGCAACGAGTCCGCCTTATTGGGAGCGAATGGCGATGGGCAATTGTGAGTTCTGGGAATACCCGCGCAACTGAAGCGGCAATCTTGTATGATGAAACTCTTACCAAATTAGTCGCAAGGTCGACGCCATGTAGGAGGTACGTGAGCAATTCTTTCTCATCAATCTTTTGGCTTCTTTCGGTTGCAGAGATGGCAACACGTTGGTCCTTCGCGTGGTGTAGGTGGGTTGCCAGTCACGTGACTGTAGGCTTGGCATATCTTACTTCCACCTTCCTTCTGCACCCGGTGTTTGTCTCACCCAACACTCTTACTCATACCTTTCTTGGACAGACACTGCTGATCGGAGGGCTAAGTCCCATCCTTCACGCTACTTTCGAAGAACATCCGACAACTCAGGGAGTTCGAGACATGACCGCCAACCAGCATCAGCCTCCAGTGAAGCCGACTCCAATCAGCATTTAAAAAGCGAGGACTGCCAGACATGACACTATCTGTGTATTCGGCTTCGTGCGGCATCCAGCAGCCTCAGCCAGAGTATGGAGTCAACTTCGCATGCCTACCGCTGAGTCCACGTTGATCATGCGGAACTTTGGATGCAATTGCCCAAGGAGCGGCGCAGAACAGGCTTTTGTGTATCGCGCTCGATTTTCACACACCCCGACAAGAAAAGCAACACGGTGAACCATGTTTGGATTTTGCAGACAAGGATAGGACCCGCGCGTTTGGTGTGTTTGCATGCATCAGAGTTTCTCGGTGGGCGAAGGTCGGACGTCTCTCACGAAGGTGTAAGGTCAGATAATCTTTCCACGCAAGACATAATTTCTGGACACAAGATCATTCACCCATGCGACTGGCCGACCGTATTTATATCACATGCACTCTCCCTCCCTCTTCTACCCTTCCAGCAGATTCTCCCATACTCAAAATAACCTAACAAGGAAGACTCGGCCAAAGACCTACCTGCCTTCAGCACCTGTCCACAAACCGGAGGCGGTTCGCAGACAGACCACACCCACCATCTTAAGCCAAAGACTCCAACGTCACCCAACGTCGACACACGCCTACTGCGGTCCCGCCTCAGCCGTAATCGAGCATTACCAGGTCTGGACTTACCTCGTAACAAACACCTCTCCCATCAACAGTCTCCGGTCAGTCAGCCCAGAAGATCTACATTTCGACAAAGGCAGAAAAGCCAAGAACAAAAAGGCACCTGGAAGACCAATATGCCAATCGTCCTCATCGTCGACGGAGACAACGACCGCGCCCGCGCCCACCCCTTCGCCGCGCAAGGCCTAATGTTCCAGGCGCCCGCGCTTCCGGAGCCGAGATCGTGGGCGTGCACGACGATGGATGTGGTGTTGCTTGTCATGTTGGCGACGTTTGCCATGTCGGAGGTCGGCTCGATGGTGCTGCTTTGGTTGAGTGTATTGGGTGCAGTGGAGGCTTGTCTGATCATGATTTGGTCGATGTTGCCCCAAGCCTTGCAGATCCGGGAGTGTTGGATGACGGGGAAGGGGTGGGAAGAAGGGTGAAGGAGGGGACGTGACGGGAAGGAGGTGAGGTAGATTGGGAGGCAGTGAGAGAGAGTGACGGAGGATGGAGAACGTTTGGGATGTATTGTGGCAGCGGACCGCGACTATTAAGCACGTGAGTGTAAGCAGAAGCCTAGCAGACCCCAACTTCCTATTCTGGAATCCATTCCCCATAAGGTCTACGCTGATCAAGCGGAAAGTTTCTAGATGAAATGGTTCAGAGCGGCGCTCGACAAGTCGCGAGACATTGTTCAGAGCGATGTTGTGAATCATTCCATTGAGGCAGATGAAGACCTGTCGTACGTACAGGGTGCTATTTAGTGTGTTTGCAGGCGTCAGAGGTTTCAAGCAGGGCGAAGGTGCAAGGAAAGACATCTCATGTCAACACAACCTTTCTCATCATCTGAACCGCACAACAAAGCGAGCATGTTTCACACAAACAACACAGGAAACATGCATTCTCTTTCTTGCTCTCTCCATCCTTCCCGGCAAACCTTCTCCTACACGCATACATATGACTTCTTGAACAGAGAGCATTTCGTTCAAAGAACGACTTTGACCTTCAGTACACCTTCCATTCGCAACCGGCTGCAGCCTTGTGAAAACTGCACCTGAGGCCACGGACCAGATCCGATCCGCCCAGACCCTGGACCTCGAAGAACGGCAGAGAGGATGAAGATGCACAACAACAACAACAGCAGCAGCAACAGCCGGCGCTCACGCACGAACGGCAATGGCGGGGGGAGGGGGGGCCAGACCCAGACACAACATGGCCCGCGATCCTAAAGGGCAGCCGCACGTCGCCGCGACGAAGAGGAAAGTAACAAACCGTCCACCGAATCCGACCAGGCCCGATCTTTCCTCCCAGATGCCGCTTTTCCAATCTTCGACACACTCGCCCGCACATCCACCACCGCCGCCGCCGCCACCGCCAACCCATCCTCGTCCCTCCTGACCCCCGTCTCAGGGTACAATTGTTACCGACGATGAGGAGGACGATAAGACCCACCTCAACCCTCCTCCCATCAAGTCGCTCCGCTTCCGCTTCCGCGCCCGCGCCCACGCCACCGCCATGTGATCCCACCGCCATGTGATCCCACCGCCTCGCCGCAGACGCTCCGGCGTCGCGAGCGCAGGCGGTGCTCGACGTGGCGCGACTTCAGCTCGCGGCCGTGAAGCAGGAGGTGCGGATGCTGAAGGAAGTGGCGCTGACGATGACTTTGGCGCTGGTTACGGCGGTGGGGCTGGTGGTAAGGGTGCTGACGGAGGGGGAAGAGAGGTGAGGTGTGGTCGATTGGGAAGAGGATGTGACGAGGGGTAAGGGAGGAAGAGTACATGTATCATGTGT
>Ga0268244_10000642_pt1 | contig 13812 bp, 9 predicted proteins | sample AgamicMgSfe_FD_200258 | JGI IMG/M metagenome (GOLD analysis project Ga0268244, IMG submission 200258) | Agave microbial communities from Guanajuato, Mexico - Mg.Sf.e (v2) (version 2) | ecosystem: Host-associated > Plants > Phyllosphere > Phylloplane/Leaf | place: Guanajuato, Mexico | collected... | reverse complement strand
CGTAGAAGTTGGCGGTCAGGAACTTACCGCCCTTTCAGAAAAAGAACTCACCAAAGCGCGTCGTCAGATCGGCATGATCTTCCAGCACTTTAACCTTCTGGCGTCCCGCACCGTGTTCGGCAACGTCGCCTTGCCGCTGGAGCTGGATAACACGCCGAAAGAAGAAGTGAAGCGTCGCGTTACCGAACTGCTCGACCTCGTGGGTCTGGGCGATAAGCATGATAGCTACCCGGCAAATCTGTCCGGTGGGCAGAAGCAGCGTGTCGCCATTGCCCGCGCGCTGGCCAGCAACCCAAAAGTACTACTGTGCGACGAAGCCACCAGCGCGCTGGATCCGGCCACCACCCGTTCTATTCTGGAACTGCTGAAAGACATTAACCGTCGCCTGGGCCTGACGATCCTTCTTATTACGCACGAGATGGACGTGGTGAAACGCATCTGCGACTGCGTGGCGGTCATCAGCAACGGCGAGCTGATCGAGCAGAATACGGTAAGCGAAGTGTTCTCCCATCCGAAGACGCCGCTTGCGCAGCAGTTCATTCAGTCCACGCTGCATCTGGATATTCCGGAAGATTATCTGGAGCGTTTGAAAACCGAATCCACAGCAGACAGCGTCCCGATGCTGCGCATGGAGTTTACCGGTCAGTCCGTTGACGCTCCCCTTCTTTCCGAAACTGCGCGTCGCTTTAACGTGAACAACAACATTATTAGCGCGCAGATGGATTACGCCGGTGGCGTGAAGTTCGGCATCATGCTGACGGAAATGCACGGCACCCATGAAGAAACCCAGGCAGCAATCGCCTGGCTGCAAGAACACCACGTAAAAGTAGAGGTACTGGGTTATGTCTGAGCCGATGATGTGGCTGCTGGTTCGCGGCGTTTGGGAAACGCTGGCAATGACCTTCGTATCGGGTTTCTTTGGTTTTGTAATTGGCCTGCCGGTGGGCGTACTGCTGTACGTGACGCGTCCGGGTCAAATCATTGAGAATGCGAAACTTTACCGTACGCTCTCTGCGCTGGTGAACATCTTCCGTTCTATCCCGTTCATTATTCTGCTGGTGTGGATGATTCCATTTACCCGCGTGATCGTCGGAACCTCTATCGGTCTGCAGGCGGCTATCGTTCCGCTGACCGTAGGCGCAGCGCCGTTTATCGCCCGTATGGTGGAAAACGCCCTGCTGGAGATCCCAACCGGTTTAATCGAAGCTTCCCGCGCGATGGGTGCCACACCGATGCAGATCGTCCGCAAGGTTCTGCTGCCTGAAGCACTGCCGGGCCTGGTGAACGCGGCAACCATCACGCTCATCACGCTGGTCGGTTATTCCGCAATGGGCGGTGCAGTTGGTGCTGGCGGTTTAGGACAGATTGGTTACCAGTACGGCTATATTGGATATAACGCTACCGTGATGAATACCGTTCTGGTATTGCTGGTTGTTCTGGTTTACTTAATCCAGTTCTCCGGCGATCGCATCGTCCGGACCGTTACTCACAAATAACGTTACACACAACACAAACTCGACGAGTTAAGGATAAAACATGGCGTTTAAATTAAAGACCCTTGCAGCAGTAGGCGCGCTGATTGGCTCTCTGGCACTGGTGGGTTGCGGTCAGGACGAAAAAGATCCAAACCACATTAAGGTGGGCGTTATCGTGGGTGCCGAACAGCAGGTTGCTGAAGTTGCTCAGAAAGTGGCGAAAGAGAAATATGGTCTGGACGTTGAGCTGGTGACCTTCAATGATTACGTTCTGCCGAACGAAGCGCTGAGCAAGGGCGATATCGACGCCAACGCCTTCCAGCATAAGCCATACCTGGATCAGCAGATCAAAGATCGCGGTTATAAACTGGTGGGTGTGGGTAACACCTTCGACGTTAGTTCGTCAGGCGCTTATGGATGCGGTCAAAAAGCTGAGCCCGCGCGTGCAGTGGCACAACCCGGTGATGTTTATTGTCTGGGCGGGAAGCGTCCTGACCACCGCCCTGGCGATTGCCATGGGGACGGGCCACATGCCGGGAAACGCGATGTTTACCGGCGCCATCAGCCTGTGGCTGTGGTTTACCGTGCTGTTCGCCAACTTTGCGGAAGCGCTGGCGGAAGGTCGGAGTAAAGCGCAGGCCAACAGTCTGAAAGGGGTGAAAAAAACGGCGTTTGCGCGCAAGCTGCGTGAGCCGAAATACGGCGCGCAGATGGACCACGTTCCGGCGGATGAACTGCGCAAAGGCGATGTGGTGCTGGTGGAAGCAGGAGACATCATCCCCTGCGACGGTGAAGTCATTGAGGGTGGCGCATCGGTAGACGAAAGCGCCATTACCGGAGAGTCCGCGCCGGTGATCCGTGAATCCGGCGGCGATTTTGCCTCCGTGACGGGCGGGACGCGCATTCTTTCCGACTGGCTGGTGATCCAGTGCAGCGTCAACCCGGGCGAAACTTTCCTCGACAGGATGATCGCCATGGTGGAAGGCGCCCAGCGCCGTAAAACACCTAACGAAATCGCCCTGACCATCCTGCTGGTGGCCCTGACAATCGTCTTCCTGCTGGCAACCGCGACGCTGTGGCCGTTCTCCGCTTACGGCGGCACCGCGGTCACCATCACGGTGCTGGTGGCGCTGCTGGTCTGCCTGATCCCCACCACCATCGGCGGCCTGCTGTCGGCTATCGGCGTGGCCGGCATGAGCCGCATGCTCGGTGCAAACGTCATCGCCACCAGCGGGCGTGCGGTTGAAGCAGCCGGTGACGTGGATGTCTTGCTGCTGGATAAAACCGGAACCATTACCCTCGGTAACCGCCAGGCGTCCGAATTCTTACCCGCTCCGGGCGTGGATGAAAAAACGCTGGCGGACGCCGCGCAGCTCTCCTCGCTTGCCGATGAAACCCCTGAAGGTCGCAGTATCGTGATCCTCGCCAAGCAGCGTTTTAACCTTCGCCAGCGCGACGTTCAGAGCCTGCATGCCACCTTCGTGCCCTTCACGGCGCAAACCCGCATGAGCGGTATTAACATTCAGGACCGGATGATCCGTAAAGGCTCCGTTGACGCCATTCGTCGCCACATTGAGGCAAACAATGGCCACTTCCCGCCAGAAGTGGACAGCCTGGTCGAAAGCGTGGCCCGTCAGGGGGCCACGCCGCTGGTGGTGGCAGAAGGCTCGAACGTGCTGGGGGTGATTGCCCTGAAGGATATCGTCAAAGGCGGCATCAAGGAGCGCTTTGCCCAGCTGCGTAAAATGGGCATAAAAACGGTGATGATCACCGGGGATAACCGTCTTACCGCCGCGGCGATTGCCGCCGAGGCGGGCGTGGATGATTTCCTTTCCGAAGCCACGCCGGAAGCGAAGCTCGCGCTGATCCGTCAGTATCAGGCGGAAGGCCGTCTGGTCGCCATGACCGGTGACGGTACCAACGACGCCCCTGCCCTGGCGCAGGCCGACGTTGCGGTGGCGATGAACTCTGGTACCCAGGCGGCAAAAGAGGCGGGGAACATGGTCGACCTCGACTCAAACCCGACCAAGCTGATTGAGGTGGTGCACATTGGCAAGCAGATGCTGATGACGCGCGGTTCGCTGACCACGTTTAGTATCGCTAACGATGTGGCAAAGTACTTCGCCATCATTCCGGCCGCGTTTGCCGCGACCTATCCGCAATTAAACGCGCTGAACGTGATGCACCTGCACTCCCCGGCATCGGCCATTCTGAGCGCCGTGATCTTTAACGCCCTGATTATTGTCTTCCTGATCCCGCTGGCGCTGAAGGGCGTGAGCTATAAGCCACTTACGGCGGCCGCCATGCTGCGCCGCAACCTGTGGATTTACGGCCTGGGCGGGCTGGTGGTGCCTTTCATCGGTATCAAGGCTATCGACCTGCTGTTGACCCTGTTCGGGCTGGTTTAAAAGGTGAATCAAATGACAATGTTACGCCCCGCTATACTTCTGTTTATTCTGCTGTCTCTCATTACCGGCGGGCTATACCCGCTGGTAACTACCGCGCTGGGCCAGTGGTGGTTTAAGGATCAGGCCAACGGCTCGCTGATTATGCAAAACGGTGAAAATCGCGGTTCGCGCCTGATTGGTCAGAACTTTACGGATGCTCGTTACTTCCAGGGTCGCCCTTCCGCCACTGCCGAAAGCCCGTATAATCCGATGGCATCCGGCGGCAGTAACCTGGCGGGCAGCAACCCTGAGCTGGATAAAACCGTTGCTGAGCGCGTGGCAGCCCTGCGCGCTGCCAATCCTCAGGCCAGCCGTGAGGTGCCCGTCGAGCTGGTAACCGCCTCGGCCAGCGGGCTGGACTACAGCCTGACCCCGGCAGCAGTGGCCTGGCAAATCCCGCGCGTCGCCGCCGCCCGTCAGTTGACCACCGAACAGGTGAGCAAGCTGGTTGCTGAGCACACGCAAAAGCCGCTGGTCAGCTTCATCGGCATGCCCGTGGTGAATATTGTTGAGCTGAATCTGGCGCTGGACGCGCTAAGGAAAAACTAAATGACTGACGAGCCCATGCGCCCGGATCCGGACAGGCTGCTTGAACAGACGGCTGAAGCCCATCGTGGCAAACTGAAAATTTTCTTTGGCGCCTGCGCGGGCGTCGGGAAAACCTTCGCCATGCTGACGGAAGCCCAGCGGCTTCGGGCGCAGGGGCTCGATATTCTGATCGGCGTGGTTGAAACCCACGGACGTAAAGAGACGGCGTCGCTGCTGAAGGGGCTGGCTACCCAGCCGCCCCGCCGCATCAGCCATCGTGGTCGGTTAGTCACTGAGTTTGATATTGATGCCGCCCTCGCCCGCCGTCCCGCCCTTATCCTGATGGACGAACTGGCGCACAGCAATGCGCCAGGCTCACGCCATCCAAAACGCTGGCAGGATGTTGAAGAGCTACTTGAAGCCGGCATCGATGTTTTCACGACGGTTAACGTTCAGCATCTGGAAAGCCTGAACGACGTGGTCAGCGGCGTGACCGGCATTCAGGTGCGAGAGACGGTGCCGGATCCCTTCTTTGATTCCGCGGACGAGGTGGTGCTGGTCGACCTGCCCCCCGATGATTTACGCCAGCGCCTGCATGAAGGCAAAGTCTACATCGCCGGCCAGGCCGAGCGCGCCATCGAACATTTTTTCCGAAAAGGTAACCTGATTGCCCTGCGCGAGCTGGCTCTGCGTCGTACTGCCGATCGCGTCGACGATCAGATGCGCGCCTGGCGCGACCTGCAGGGCCAGGAGCGCGTCTGGCATACGCGGGATGCCATCCTGCTGTGCGTGGGGCACGGCAGCGGCAATGAAAAGCTTGTCCGCACCGCTGCGCGCCTGGCGGCCAAATTTGGCAGCGTCTGGCATGCGGTGTATGTCGAAACGCCGCAGTTGCACGCTCTGCCCGAAAACCAGCGCCGCGCGATCCTGAGTTCGCTGCGCCTGGCGCAGGAGCTGGGCGCTGAAACCGCAACGCTCTCCGATCCACAGGAAGATAAAGCCATACTGCGCTACGCGCGAGAGCATAATCTGGGGAAAATTGTCATTGGCCGCCGCCAGCATCGCCGCTGGTTTAGCCGCGAATCCTTTGCCGACAAGCTGGCCCGCCGCGCGCCGGATCTGGACCTGGTGATCGTGGCGCTGGATGACAAGCCCACGCCGTTACCCAGCCGCGCCCCGGACAGCCGTGCCTTCAGCGATAAATGGCGTATTCAGCTTCGCGGCTGTTTTGTCGCCGTTGTGCTCTGCGCACTGATCACTATTATTGCCAGCAAATGGCTGATTGCCTTCGACGCGGCCAACCTGGTGATGATCTACCTGCTTGGCGTAGTGGTGGTGGCGCTCTTTTACGGACGCTGGCCGTCGGTACTGGCGACGGTGATCAACGTCATCAGCTTCGATCTATTCTTTATTGATCCTCGCGGGACGCTCGCGGTTTCAGACGTGCAATACATCCTCACCTTCGGCGTGATGCTCACCGTCGGGCTGGTGATCGGGAACCTGACGGCCGGCGTGCGCTACCAGGCGCGTATCGCCCGCTATCGCGAACAGCGCACGCGCCATCTGTATGAGATGTCTAAATCGCTGGCGGTGGGCCGTACGCCGCTGGATATTGTGCAGACCAGCGAGCAGTTTATTCGCTCGACGTTTCATGCCAGCAACCTGATTTTACTCCCTGACGAACACGGTAAGCTGCGCCCGCTGACGTCGGCCTCGGGCATGACGCCCTGGGATGAAGCCATCGCGCGCTGGAGCTTTGATAAAGGGCTACCCGCGGGCGCAGGGACTGACACCCTGCCCGGCGTACCCTATCAAATTCTGCCGCTGCGCAGTGCCGATAAAAATCAGGGGCTGGTGATTGTTGAGCCCTCCAACCTGCGCCAGCTGATGATCCCCGAACAGCAGCGACTGCTGGAGACCTTTACCCTGCTGGTTGCCAGCGCGCTGGAACGGCTGGCGCTCACCGCCAGCGAAGAACAGGCCCGGCTGGCGAGCGAGCGGGAAAGCATTCGTAACTCGCTGCTGGCGGCGCTGTCTCACGACCTGCGTACGCCACTTACCGTCCTGTTTGGCCAGTCAGAAATTCTGACGCTGGACCTGGCAGCGGAAGGCTCTAAGCACGCCCTTCAGGCCAGCGAAATCCGCCAGCATGTGCTGAATACCACGCGCCTGGTGAATAACTTGCTCGATATGGCGCGTATCCAGTCAGGCGGTTTTAACCTCAAAAAAGAGTGGCTCACGCTCGAAGAGGTAGTGGGCAGCGCGCTGAAAATGCTCGAACCTGGCTTAGGCGGGCGGCATATTGCGCTGAACATGCCCGAGCCACTGACGTTAATTCACGTTGATGGCCCGCTCTTTGAGCGGGTGCTGATCAACCTGCTGGAAAATGCCGGCAAATATGCGGGTGCCAGCGCCCGGATTGGTGTGGATGCGACAGTGGACGATGGAACGCTTCATCTTGACGTCTGGGATACCGGACCGGGCATTCCTGCCGGGCAGGAGATGGCTATTTTCGAAAAATTCGCGCGCGGCAATAAGGAGTCGGCCATTCCGGGCGTGGGGCTGGGGCTGGCGATTTGCCAGGCAATTATTGACGTCCATGGCGGGACCATCTCCGCGGAGAATCGTCCGGAAGGCGGCGCGCGGTTTTGTGTTACACTTCCTCTGGAAACCCCGCCAGAACTTAATGAATTACCAGAGGATTTGTGATCAACGTTCTGATTGTTGAAGATGAGATCGCCATTAGCCGTTTTCTGCGCGCTGCGCTGGAAGGTGACGGTCTGCGCGTTCATGATGCGGGTACGCTTCAGCGGGGTTTAATTGAAGCCGCCACCCGCAAGCCGGACCTGGTGATCCTCGATCTTGGCCTGCCGGACGGTGACGGCATTGATTTTATCCGGGAAGTGCGTCAGTGGAGCCAGATGCCGATCCTCGTGCTCTCGGCCCGTACTGAAGAGACGGATAAAATCGCGGCGCTGGATGCCGGGGCGGACGATTATCTGATTAAACCTTTTGGTATCGGCGAGCTACAGGCTCGCCTGCGCGTGGCGCTGCGCCGCCACAGCGCAACCACGCCTGCTGACCCAACCTACACGTTTGGGGATATCCGGGTTGACCTGGCCGCGCGACGCATTGTGCGCGGCGATGAGGAAATTCACCTCACGCCAATAGAATTTCGCCTGCTCGCCGTACTGCTCAACAACCACGGCAAGGTACTCACCCAACGCCAGCTGTTAAGTCAGGTATGGGGACCCAATGCTGTGGAACATAGTCATTATTTACGCATATATATGGGACATCTTCGTCAGAAACTCGAAGTCGACCCCGCTCGCCCTCGCCATCTATTAACTGAAACCGGCATCGGTTATCGGTTTATGCTTTGAATAACTATTCACTTTATTTTTAAATAAAAACGAAATCCCTCAGAAAATATTTCACAAATAACCCATGCGTTATTTTTTCGGGTTATTTTCGCTCATTTAAAACATTAACAGAACAACCCGTTAACGCATCATCAACAAATCAGAATTTTGATCTGCGATATTCATTTGAAACGAATATTTATTTCTGATTTGATCGGTTAACGGTGATCTAACTCACGGTTAATCGTCTTTTCCTGGATAAAATGACCATGCTTTCAATTACTGAAAGGAAAATGAAACATGGAAAACAACAATCGCTTAATGCCCCATATAAGGCGGACAACACATATCATGATGTTTGCCCACCGAAACTGCTTTGACTTTCATCTCTTTAATGCCCGGTAGTCCTTCGACTTCTGGCGCACTCGCTTACAGGCCATCCTTAAACATCTTATTTTACAGGCTATTGCCTGTGATCTCGTGCGCTCATTCATCCTGATTCAGACTCATCCGCACCGGGCGGACTGAATTTCAATCATCAAAAAAGCAATTCACTGATTTTAATCAGCGGCCACCCTTTGCTTTTTTTTCCGGAAAATTATCGATTTCTTTCTTGCAAGAAATCGAGGGACGCTTATTACCTAAAATAAAGAGAGAAAGATGAAAAGTTTAAAAATCGCAGCCAGCCGTGCATGTCCGGATTGCTTTACTACCCAGCGTGAACTGGTGGATGTCCGCGCCTCTGATTATATTGATGTTGCCGCCATTGTTCTGACGGTTACGGATATTGCCAGCGGTATTCTGGACGAAATAGAAGCCACCGGTTTTGGCATTCCCGTATTTGTCGCAACACACAAAGAAGAGTTCATCCCGGCAGACTATTTATCGCGCATTCATGGCGTATTTGAGTTCTCAGACACCAGCAACGACTTTTATGGACGCCAGCTGGAAGCGGCCGCCCAGAAGTATGAAACCCAGCTGCGCCCGCCGTTTTTCCGCGCCCTTGTCGACTATGTAAAACAGGGCAACAGCGCGTTTGACTGCCCGGGGCATCAGGGTGGCCAGTTCTTTCGCCGCCATCCTGCCGGCAATCAGTTTGTCGATTTCTTTGGTGAGACGCTTTTCCGCGCCGATCTGTGCAACGCCGACGTGGCGATGGGCGATCTGCTGATCCACGAAGGCGCGCCGTGCATCGCCCAGCAGCATGCGGCAAAAGTCTTTAATGCCGATAAGACCTACTTCGTGCTGAACGGTACCTCGTCATCCAACAAAGTGGTGCTTAACGCTCTGCTCACCCCGGGCGACCTGGTGCTGTTCGACCGTAATAACCACAAATCTAACCATCACGGTGCCCTCCTCCAGGCTGGCGCAACGCCGGTCTATCTGGAAACGGCGCGCAACCCGTACGGCTTCATTGGCGGCATTGACGCCCACTGCTTCGAAGAAAGCTATCTGCGCGAGCTGGTAGCAGAGGTGGCGCCGGGCCGCGCGCGCGACGAACGTCCGTTCCGTCTGGCGGTTATCCAGCTGGGTACCTACGACGGCACCATCTATAACGCCCGTCAGGTGGTGGATAAGATTGGGCACCTGTGTGATTACATCCTGTTTGACTCGGCCTGGGTGGGTTACGAGCAGTTTATTCCGATGATGGCCGACTGCTCGCCGCTGCTGCTGGAGCTGAACGAAAACGATCCGGGGATCCTTGTCACCCAGTCCGTGCATAAACAACAGGCTGGCTTCTCGCAGACCTCGCAAATCCATAAGAAAGACAGCCATATCAAAGGTCAACAGCGCTATGTCCCACATAAGCGGCTGAATAATGCCTTCATGATGCACGCCTCCACCAGCCCGTTCTATCCGCTGTTCGCTGCGCTGGACATCAACGCCCGCATGCATGAAGGCCAGAGCGGCCGCAACATGTGGATGGACTGCGTGGTTAACGGTATCGAAGCGCGCAAGCTGATCCTGGAGAACTGCCGGTATCTGCGCCCGTTCGTGCCGGAGACGGTGGATGGCCGTCCGTGGGAAGGCTGGGACACGGCGGAGATTGCAACCGATCTACGCTTCTTCCATTTCGTGCCGGGTGAAAACTGGCACGCTTTTGAAGGCTACGCTGAGCACCAGTATTTTATCGACCCGTGCAAGCTCCTGCTGACCACGCCGGGCATTAACCCCCGCACCGGGGAGTATGACGACTTCGGCGTGCCCGCCACTATCCTTGCCAACTTCCTTCGCGAAAACGGCATCGTGCCGGAAAAATGCGATCTCAACTCGATCCTGTTCCTGCTCACGCCGGCGGAAGATATGGGCAAGCTGCAGCAGCTTGTGGCACAGCTGGTGCGCTTCGAAAAACTGCTCGAGAGCGATGTTCCGCTGAAAGAGGTCTTGCCTTCTCTCTACAAACAACATCCGGAACGTTACGCAGATTACACCCTGCGCCAGATCTGCCAGGAAATGCATGACCTGTACGCCCGCCACAACGTGAAGCAGCTGCAAAAAGAGATGTTCCGCAAGTCTCACTTCCCACGTGTGATGATGAATCCGCAGGACGCGAACTACGCCTACCTGCGCGGCGAGGTCGAGCTGGTCTCCCTGCGCAACGCGGAAGGCCGCATCGCCGCTGAAGGTGCGCTCCCTTACCCACCGGGGGTGCTGTGCGTGGTTCCAGGGGAAGTCTGGGGCGGTTCCGTGCTGCGCTACTTTGCCGCACTGGAAGAAGGCATCAACCTGCTGCCGGGCTTCGCGCCGGAGTTGCAGGGCGTGTATGTCGAGGAGTGTGACGGTCGCAAACAGGTTCGCTGCTACGTCATCAAACAATCCGCCGCTCAGCCCGCGCTGCTGAAAGGAGAGAAATTATGAGTAAGTCCAATAAGATGGGCGTGGTGCAGCTGACTATCCTTACCATGGTCAACATGATGGGTTCCGGGATTATTATGCTGCCCACCAAGCTCGCCGAAGTGGGGACGATTTCGATTATCTCATGGCTTGTTACCGCCGTAGGATCGATGGCGCTGGCGTGGGCGTTCGCCAAGTGTGGGATGTTCAGCCGCAAGTCAGGTGGCATGGGCGGCTATGCTGAGTACGCCTTTGGTAAGTCCGGCAACTTTATGGCGAACTACACCTACGGCGTATCGCTGCTGATCGCCAACGTGGCGATTGCCATTTCCGCCGTCGGCTACGGCACGGAGCTGTTTGGCGTGACGCTCAGCCCGGTACAAATTGGGCTGGCGACCATCGGGGTTCTGTGGATCTGCACCGTGGCCAACTTTGGTGGCGCGCGCATTACCGGTCAGCTCTCCAGCATCACCGTCTGGGGCGTGATTATCCCGGTTGTCGGCCTGTGCATCATCGGCTGGTTCTGGTTCAGCCCAACGCTCTACGCCAACTCCTGGAATCCGCACCACGTGCCGTTCTTTACGGCTGTGGGCTCGTCTATCGCCATGACGCTCTGGGCCTTCCTGGGTCTGGAATCCGCCTGCGCGAACGCGGAAGTGGTAGAGAACCCGGAGAAGAACGTGCCGATTGCGGTCCTCGGCGGAACGCTGGGCGCGGCGGTGATCTATATCGTCTCGACTAACGTCATTGCCGGGATTGTGCCAAACATGGATCTGGCTAACTCTACGGCGCCGTTCGGGCTGGCCTTTGCCCAGATGTTCACCCCGGAAGTCGGGAAAGTGATCATGGGTCTGATGGTGATGTCCTGCTGCGGCTCGCTGCTCGGCTGGCAGTTCACCATCGCACAGGTGTTTAAATCCTCGGCTGATGAAGGTTACTTCCCAAAAATCTTCTCCCGCGTGACCAAAGCGGATGCGCCGGTGCAGGGGATGCTGGCGATTGTCATCTTCCAGAGTGGATTGTCGCTGATGACCATTAGCCCGTCGCTTAACAGCCAGTTCAACGTGCTGGTCAACCTGGCGGTAGTGACAAACATCATTCCGTATATTCTGTCGATGGCGGCGCTGGCGATCATTCAGAAGGTGGCGAAAGTTGATCCACGCAAAGCGCGTGCGGCGAATATTGTGGCGCTGATTGGGGCAATCTACAGCTTCTATGCGCTCTACTCATCCGGCCAGGAAGCGATGCTGTATGGCGCGATGGTGACCTTTATGGGCTGGACGCTATATGGTCTGGTGTCACCGCGGTTTGAATTGAAGAACAAACATAGCTAAAAAAAGCCCGGTGGCGCTAACGCTTACCGGGCCTTTTTCTCCCTCTCCCTGTGGGAGAGGGCCGGGGTGAGGGCATCAGCCCGCACCAGAACACTACTTACGCGTTTTTCAGCACTTCGCTGACAATCTCTACCGCCTCTTTCTCAATCTGCTGGCGGTGCTCAGCGCCGAGGAAGCTTTCGCAATAGATTTTGTACGCATCTTCCGTACCGGACGGACGCGCGGCGAACCAGCCGTTTTCGGTCATCACTTTCAGTCCACCGATAGACGCACCGTTACCCGGTGCCGCCGTCAGACGCGCGGTGATCGGATCGCCTGCCAGGGTGCTTGCGCTGACCATCTCTGGGGAGAGTTTGGACAATGCAGCTTTCTGCGCAGAGGTCGCGCCAGCCTGGATACGGTTATAGCTTGGCGCACCAAAGCGTGCCGCCAGCTCGTTGTAGTGTTCCTGCGGGTTTTTACCGGTAACCGCGGTGATTTCCGCAGCCAGCAGGCACATGATGATGCCGTCTTTATCGGTTGACCACGGGGTGCCGTCGAAGCGCAGGAAGGACGCGCCCGCGCTCTCTTCGCCGCCGAAGCCAAAGCTGCCGTCGTGCAGACCGTCAACGAACCACTTGAAGCCCACCGGCACTTCCACCAGCTTGCGGCCCAGCGCGTCCACCACGCGGTCGATCATCGCAGAAGAGACCAGCGTTTTACCGACAGCCACCTCTTTGCCCCACTGCGGGCGGTGCTGGAACAAGTAGTTGATCGCAACAGCCAGGTAGTGGTTCGGGTTCATCAGCCCGGCAGGGGTGACGATGCCGTGACGGTCATAATCCGGGTCGTTAGCAAATGCCAGATCGAACTTGTCGCGCAGCGCCAGCAGGCCCGCCATCGCGCACTCGGAGGAGCAGTCCATACGGATCGCGCCGTCTTTGTCCAGGTGCATGAAGCGGAAGGTCTGATCGACGTGATCGTTCACGATGGTCAGATCCAGCTTGTAGTGCTCGGCGATGCGCTTCCAGTACTCAATACCGGAGCCGCCCAGCGGATCCACGCCCAGCTTCAGGCCGGCTTTCTGAATCGCCGCCATATCGACGATATCCGCCAGCCCTTCCACGAACGGCTGAACCAGATCCTGCTCTTTCACGTGGCCGGAGGCCATCGCTTCATCAAGAGAAATACGTTTAACGCCTTTCAGGCCGTCGGCCAGCAGCGCGTTTGCACGATCTTCCACCACTTTGGTGACGTTGGTGTCAGCCGGGCCGCCGTTAGGTGGGTTGTATTTGATACCACCGTCTTCCGGCGGGTTGTGGGATGGCGTGATAACGATCCCGTCTGCCAGTGCGCCACCTTTTTTGTTGTGCACAAGGATTGCGTTTGATACCGCCGGCGTTGGGGTGAAGCCGTTGTTCTCCTGCACAATCACGTCAACGCCGTTTGCCGCCAGCACTTCCAGCACGGAAATGAACGCCGGTTCAGACAGCGCATGGGTATCTTTTCCCACGTAGCACGGACCGGTAACGCCGTTTTTGGCGCGCTCTTCCGCAATGGCCTGAGCAATGGCCAGAATATGCGGTTCGTTAAAGCTGTGGCGCGCCGCGCTGCCGCGGTGACCAGATGTACCAAACTTCACTGCGTGTTCTGCGTTGCCCACGACCGGTTTCAGCACGTAATACTGCGCGGTCAGCTGAGCGACGTTAATCAAATCGCTTTGTTGTGCAGGTTGGCCTGCACGGCTGTGATTTGCCATTACCGGGTCCTTATGATGCAAGGGTTAAATTGTACCGCAAACCTTTTCAATCAATTCCGCCGGGAACTGCATGGACTGCATGATGTGTTCAAT
>Ga0268244_10000641_pt1 | contig 13830 bp, 9 predicted proteins | sample AgamicMgSfe_FD_200258 | JGI IMG/M metagenome (GOLD analysis project Ga0268244, IMG submission 200258) | Agave microbial communities from Guanajuato, Mexico - Mg.Sf.e (v2) (version 2) | ecosystem: Host-associated > Plants > Phyllosphere > Phylloplane/Leaf | place: Guanajuato, Mexico | collected... | reverse complement strand
GCAATCTTACTGAAAGGTGGAAGACCATTCAGAATCATTATACCTTCCCACATCACACTGCTTGATACTTTCTCGCTCTACGAGCTCTAAACCCGTGACCCTACCCGTAGGATCGTAACACTTTCCTCTTAGTTCCTTAGTGATAATAGTAGCTCTATAGTAGATAACACATTTTTCCTTAGAGGGTTCCTATACTTTAGTCTCTTCTACTACATGGTTTAGTCTACCCCCTTTTAACACTTTTTAATATCTTAAAGAGCTATAGACCTAGAGATAGTTGAATACTATTTTTAGTAATTATAATAATCTAACATTATATATACTTAAATTAAGTGTTAGTAGTCAGTGTAAAAGCGGATAACTCATAATAAAGTACTTCTTACGGTAGTAGGATTAGCTCTTACAAGTAGTAATTTATAACTAAAGAGACTAGAATATTAACTAAGAGTTAGTATTTATCTTTCTAATAATATAAAATAATATGAATATATAGCAATCTCTACAGAAAAGATGAAAATAGTCTATACTTTTATATACTCTACTAATACATTTTAATGCTTTTATATAGTAGTAGAAAATAGTGATACTATTATTATATAGTAATAACTAATATCTATATACTTTAATAAATCTATATTAGTATTTAATATATAGTGATTTCTGATTAGGACTAGCTACTCTAGAAAACCCACCTCTTCTTAGTTATTAAAAAGTTTTGACTATTTCAAAAAGATCCCTAGTATACTCAAACCCATTAGCGCTTGTAGAGCAGCAGGAGTGCCTAAGGTTTATGAACCATATGTAACTTCACCTTCGATTAGATGTATGTATTCCTGCATCTTCTTCACCACCCTCACGTGATCCGCATAGGAACCACAACCTAAAGGAGAACAGAGGACTGAAGATCGAACATGCTGACGACGAGCTACATCAGCTATCATCACTACTCTTTCTACCCAACAATGAGGCGCCCCAACCCGAGAAACTCAAGCGAGTGGCGGCCCTCGCTAAATCACAGTTCGACAAGTGGTGTCGTTGTTCCGCGATTCATCTGCAAAGAAAGACTGCCAAGATGAGCTTTGCTTGCGGTAAGGCCACCAACTTCTGCTACGAGTTGCAGAATCTGGTCGCTCCGTCGTATGGTCTACCGAAGTTCATGCATATGTACAATAGGTCATGGTCTGCAAAGGTCGGGAGGCTTGATGGCGCACGCGACAAGGATACCCATGCTTTGTTCGACATCATCGACACATCCAATCTATGTGATTCGATTGGCCTACTGAGCCTTCTCCCGGCAGCTGCTCCTCTACTCAAACGCGATCCTCAGAGCATACTACATACCGACAGTCTCCTTCTGGCCGCAGAGAACCCCAGCGAGACTCTGGCCAAGCTCCTCCGAGCAGACATTGCATCGGTCTGCTTGATCTCAGGGTTCGTACCGGTTAGGCACCTGCTAGGCACCACGACGGACAACTACGGCTGCGATCTCATCCTACAGCAAATCGATATGAGTGAGGCCAGGAGACAAACCCAGTTCAGGGCCTAGATCTCTTGGCGGACGGCTATGGCAGGTGATCCCGGTGCGACGTCCACTCGGAACAGCATCGACAAAGATTCCGTGAGAGTCGCCATCCAACCCGAAGTATTAGCTTCTTTCTTCATGGCGTGGTACCTCGCCATTTTCGGGCCATCTGAAGATATAACCATCCGACTGTCCAACATTGCGCGCGAGGTGAACCGCCTAGTTTCCCAGGACATGATTTTCTATTCCCGATCACCCTCGTCTCGCTGTTGAGACTCGCGGTGAGGAACGTTACTACCGACTGGGAGTCATGTATCGAGATACTATCATCGAGCATTGCAGAAGATCGCTCGCTGATCCTTGGGACCAATAGTCTGCAAGAGCTTTACACGCTTCTTCATCTTTCTGGCCTGTGGACTAGCCATGCGTTAGCCGGTCATCCCCGACAAGCTGCGGCGGAGTCAGGACTTCGGGTGTCTACTGTCAATGAGAAGGGCATCCTCGGTTCCGCAAGTCTTCCCAATATCCTTCACGTTGCGCTCGTCGTGCCTCGCACTCGGCTCAGTGTGTTTACCCGCGAGAGATCGGACTCAATAGGAACACCTGGACTACATGGGTCAGTTTACAACGGCGCTTTGTTCGAGAACAGTTTTTATGCCATCGACCTATGCTTCGGAAAACTTTCACGCCAAACGGGAGGCTGTTTATCAGTCGTCGAGGACCCTCTAGGCTGGCGCGGAACATCGGACTTGATCGTGACATGGGCGACGCCGAGCTTCCCATTCCTGATCGAAGGTCACGAACGAACCCGCGTCGCGTTGATTGTGAATTTTTCGCTTTCTTCCACTACTCTCACCCGAGAGCTCGGCACGAACCTTAGGGTTTTTGATGCTGAGCTAGATGATGGAAGTGCGCTCCGTCTGCTGCAGTCACCCCTTTGCGTATCAGGAGAGTTTGTGAACTATCCTTCACCCTTATTTTCACTTTCCCTTCCGACACAGCCGCAGAATACGCCAAAATGCACAGCGTCTATGGTTTCGGGTGAAGTAAAACTCGACCTTTTCACGATCCGCGAAGACTATGCAGGCTCTCAATAAGCTGAGTCTCTGTCGAACGGCGGCAAAGTCAGTGTCAGCCAAGCTGGTCCGTGCTCCATGATAGTGTCTCTGGGCACATTCGGACGGACGTTGATGTTCCCATATCCGATTGACGGAGCGCGGAGCAAGACAAGGATTGCCCGCAAACAGCTCTGGATCGAGCTGATTGTACCAGTTTCGTCCATGGCTCAAGCCGGCGGTTATTCTACGAATCCATTTCCCGTCATTTCGCATAGAGGAGAAACTTCGCCCTGGGGCATGGGGCGGGTAGACATTTCGCGGCAAGCCATCATCCCACGCCATGCGCCGCTATGGGGACTCTCAGGGTATTTGAACATGACGCTCAGTAAAGCTGAGTTCCAATCACGAGAAGCACAAGGAGCTTCTCAAAGCGCTACATCGCCACTATCGCAAGTCAAAGAGTCGATTTCAATCCTTTTCCTAAGTGCCGTTAGTCAGAATCTGAGTGCGGGAAGGAGACGATGCTATGGCTTCAGGCTGGCAGTGGAGGGCGATTCAGACCTCTTGCTCTTCGTCAACTCCTTACGCCACGACAGTAGCTCCGGATCCATTTTACTAGACGCTTTCGTGGTACCACTAACGAGAGCCCGGATTGCGAACTTGATGCCGGCATTGCAGCGCCTTGCTGGTGACGAGACGCACCTCACCATTGCAATAACACGGGAAGAGGAAATCATGTGGAAACAAATGCTGCCGGCTTTGGTCGAGCGTTCTCGAGTGTCGTGGACCCACACCTCAAGATGTGAGTACGGGGAGGATGCGCAGAACTGTCCGCGCTCAAATTTACACGGAGAACCTTCGATCTGTTCCTGTGGCGAAGGCAGAGATCATCGAAGCATGCCGGCTCAGTTCAAAGGATTCTCTCCCTTCGCAACGAGGATCGCTCTCTCACCCATTTCCGCCATTCCTTATCTTGAGCCTATGGCACTTTCAGCTTTCGCCTCGACTCTAGCGTCGTCGGGAAGCATTCCAGGATCGACAAACGCCCCTTCGTGCACAAATTGCGGAGCGCGCGAAGCGAATCTACGATCCTGCGCGAGTTGCGGGAAAGCGAGGTACTGCGACCAGGACTGTCAAAAGGCAAACTGGAAAGCACATAAGAAGGCATGCAAAGCTTAGATGGTCCTAGAGCTTCGGGTAAAACCTAGTGTCTGATTGATCCGGCAAGCGGAGTATACTATCGTCAGGGTGCTCACATGAATGTCTGATTGACTGACATAAGTTCCTCGCCCCCGCCATATTCAGACTCTTGCATTCTTTGAGATCTTCAATGTATTCCACATCGCCGAAATCGATGAGAAACACCTGCCTCGATTCCGATCTGAAAGTTGTGAACTGTTGTGAGAACCACGCTCCCTAGACGACGACGAGCTATAAGACAGTCAGCTTCATCGTGTGCTGGGGTGAAGATACTGACAAAGCAACACCACACGGTGGCGACGAGCGGAGAGGTCGCGTAAATAATGCCGAGCACAACACAGGTGATTGTGCTAGGCAAAGTGAAGGTTAAGGGCTTTGCTTCGGCGAGCATAAGGTTGTCCATCTTGTTCGTGTCGATATCCCCGTGCATAATCCCGTACTTAGATATCTCCGCCAATGCGTGGGAGATGCCCTGACAGACATCTTCGACGCTTGTGTCGTCCACGCCTAGGTCGCGGGTTTTGAGCCACTGCCACAGGTTGCGTCCCTTGAGATGCTGCAATGCGAGTGCTGGTTGAGCCGCCCCTTCAATGTTTACCCTTCCGTAGTATCGAGGCACAACGGTTCCTTGGATAGGATGCATGGCCCGCAACGCACTCTGCTCCGCCTCCATCGTCGCGACAGCGTCATCCTGGCTGAGCATGAAGGTCTCGTATTGCTTCAACACGACTTGCCTGGGTAGGTCGAAGGAGAAAGTGATGTATCGTAGGAGAAATCGGAGCAGCCAGTCGTCTAGGGAGAAGCTGTCGTGCGAGAAAAGGTAGACGGTTGATAGTCGTCCGTTGTCGGATATTCGCTCCAGTCTGCCTTGCAGGACACGACCTTTGTAAGTCACGCTGGCCATGCTGACATGCAGCTTGTATCGAACGATCGCAAAACGGTGAAGTGGTTTGCATGTTTTCCTACGTTACGAACGTCGACAACACTGGGTATAGCTACATATATGTCGCAACGCTGTTTCTAGGCTGCAGCATGGCGAGGGCAATGCAGTATCACGTTGGAGCAGGCGGCCATGTGTAACGAAGCTGCAGCAGGGCAGTCAATATGTCGGTCCTTTTCCGACGTCTACTTTCATTAGTTTCATGTTTTAGTAGAAAAATGTAAAACATTATGGAATTGGTTGAGAAGATGACTTAACATAACTAAGAGAATCGAAGAGTCTAGACAGAAAAAAAATACCTTATTATTACAGCCTGATACTTCTATCTTTAGCTCATACATGATTGTAATACTAATTATAACTACATTCTAGTATATAAACACTAGGGACTAGCTTTCTTATAGTTTGAGTCTTTCTAAGAATACTCTTCTAGTATTTAGGATACTTCTTAAGCTATAATGTTTGAAGATTAATTAGCTAATAAGGAAGCGTACTATAAGTTACTAGACTATAGAGTAGTAATACCTTTCACTCTTCTACTAAATACTATATGCTAGATAATAAATATAGTAGTAGCATACGAATATCCTTCATCTAGAACATTAAGGTATACTATACTCTAAAGAGACTTCTATAGGATGAACTATCATTCAACTTCCTCCCCGTTTGAATGCGGCTGTGCATGAAGACTACAGTGGTCGTGAACGAAAGCAATGCGCCCTACATATGTACCTTACAATTCGACACATTTAGAAATTCTGCAAGGTAGGAAGAACGCATTCTCTCTTCTTGTCAAAAGCTTTCCGTCTACGAAGTTCGCTCCCATCCGACGATGGCAGATATCGAGCTTCCCAGCCAAGACTCACCGGACCTTCATCTGGTCGTGGCTACTCCCGAAGAGCTGGTGGCACAGCATCACTCAAACAGCACGGAATGGCGCGGCGCCCTATCGCTCGAGGCCTACCTCCGCCGCGAGGAGCACCTCTTGAAGCAAGATCTGACCAAAGACGGCGGTCTGACACCATGGATGCTCGTCTTCCAGCCTCAGGGTCCGAACGAGCGAAAAGTGCTGTGTGGTTGCGAGAGTCTCAAGAAAAAGGCATTGCTGGCTAGGGATGGTAGGGTCGACGACGTTGTCGCGCATGGTGTCGCTAGTGTGTTCTGTCCGCCGGAGCACCGGGGCAGAGGGTATGCGGGGAGGATGATGAGCGAGTTGGGTAAGAAGCTGAGGAGCTGGCAAGTGGAAGATGGGAAGAGCAGCGCGTTCAGCGTGCTGTATTCGGACATTGGTAAGGAATTCTATGCTGCGCGGGGTTGGCAGGTCTTCCCATCCGCCCACGTCTCGCTATCGGCTGTGTCGAGCGGAGGCACGGATTTGAAATCTGTACGAACGCTGCAGAGCCATGATCTGCCCGACCTCTGCGCTGTGGACGAGAAAGTACTACGTAGCCGTCTCGGGGCACTTGAGAACCGGACCAAGAGCGCCGTGGCGCTCCTTCCTGACAATACGACGTTGACATGGCATCACGCGAGAGAGGACTTCATAGCCACAGCGCTCAACGATGGCACTTACCCGGCGTTCATGCAAAGCGGACGCGGCGCGCTCGTCGATATCGAGGGAGGCTCGGGTCGAGTGTGGTGCTACTGGATTCGAGTATGGACCAACCCACGAGAAAAGGCGCTTGACACGCTGCACATCCTCCGGCTCGTCGTCGAAGATGATGGGTACGACGACATTGCACCAGCGTCTGAAGAACGTACGAAGGAAATGGCCGAGTCACCGGTAGTCAAAGCGATCGCTGCCGTCCTGAGCAAAGCGAGAGAAGCTGCATACTTGTCGGGCATGGACGAGGTGCAGATATGGAACCCAACGTCTGCCACACTCGCCGCGGCGCAGCGGTTAGAGCGATCGAGTACAATCGTGCACCGCGAGAGCGAGAGCATAACGAGCTTGCAGTGGTATGGTGAAGGTTCGTGGAAGGACGTCGAGTGGGTGTGCAATGAGAAGTACGGGTGGTGCTAGATGATGTTTTCGGAGGAGGAGACTTGAGCAAGGCGAATCCCCTTCGGCTATGCGAACCTTGCCCGTACATGCAATTGTCATACGACTGGCAAGCGTGTGCGCGGTCACCGAACAGGGTCATGTTGACGTCTGTGATGTTTGGGCGGGTCGGACGATGCTCCGACGGTCCTTCAGTGACCTGCCAGAATGCGGACTTGACCACTGATAACGCAAGTAGCATCTCAATGCCTGTGTGATGTGGCGCAAACAAGATCCGGCAGCATTCCCGATATCATACTGTACGTAGAGACAACAAGCTTTCGTGTACCCATTTGTGACATGTGTGTCTCGTCAAAAACACCCTCACGTCCTTCTGAACGACGACCCCGCCGCCGCAATTGTGGCACTTGTCTGGCACGGAAACCGGCGACCCACATCACTGCCCTCCGTATCATACCCAGCAACACTGACAACATCGAACTATCCTGCTTGCTCGTGTCAGGAATCTGTTTGCGACAACCCACCTACATCGAGCCTGTGTCACTGCACTCAACCTCCTACGCATTCCTCCTCTTCTGCTATGTGAAACACGGGACATTAGATACCTTCGCCACTGGCACCGCCGCCCTATTCCCCTCCGTCTGTGGCTGAGCAAGTCCGCGCTGGTTGAGAACTCTTACATCACCCTTCCCTCCACCCTGACCACTTGATACGCGAGACTGGCCGAGCGGTCTGCCTCTTTGACATTACTCTTGTGCTCAATCTCTACGGACCGCCAATCGCGACTCGCTCACTCGGACGGCATCTATCCCCGCGACAGTCGCGCGTCTTACATGCAACGTTAGACTGCGGACGCTTGGATTAATACAGAGGCGTGGCCTCAAGCGACACTCTTTCACACCCTCAGCACTCACCGTCGCGGTGCACGTGCAACCTCACCTGGACTGCATCCAGTCGATCTTACGACGGCGCCTATCGAGGCCGCCTAACCCAAACCGTGCCACCCGTCGACATCCGCCCGAGACGCAGTGACATTCTTCCCACCACCGTCTCCGCTGCCCCGAGTGGGCGAGCAATACCGCCAAGATGAACGATGATGCGGCACTGCAAGAAATATACCGCAAGATTGATCGAGAGAGGACCATCATCAACGCCGCCAACCAGATGCGCCAAGCGACCAACAACGCAAACGTCAACGCGCGGGTCGACTCGAACATACGCGATGCGAGAAGAAACATTCAATACTTTGAGCAGACGATCAATGACATGCGCGCAAGAAAGGCCGGTCGAGATATGGGCAACCTGTCGATCTCCGGGAACGAAGGACCGGCACCGCCCGAACACGGTGTGCCCAGCAATGGGAGATCGGGAGGAGGCTCGAACAACCAGCAGGGTTATGGTGGAGGCGCAGATTATGGCGCACCCGGACCTGGCGGATATAGTATGGGCGGAGCGCCTGGGTTGATGCCACCGCGAGCACCTTATGCGCCTGCGGGGCCCGCAGACAGGTCGCCGAGAGCACGTCCAAACTACAGCAAGCTGGATCTGATCAAATACGACACTCAGCATCTTGGACCACGCATCCAGCTCATGTTGTCCCAGCTGGAATTCAAGCTCAGCGTGGAGAAGCAGTACAGGGATGGTATAGAAAAGATGGTGAAGCTATACGCGATGTCAGGTGACCGAAAGAGCAGAGCAGATGCAGAGGGTCGGCGGGTGGAAAGCAATCAGAAAATACAGCTCTTAACGAGAGCATTGAGGAGATACGAAGATTTACATGTCGACTTCGAAAACGCCGCAGACGCAAATGATGACGACAGTCTGGACACGCCTAGCCAACGGAAACCGCTGACGGGCCATCTCTCTGTACGTATCAACGCCGTGGCCGACGTCGAACACGCTTCGAATGGCCGCTTCGCGCGTGGACCTGAGACCTTCGTGATCATCAAGGTTGAAGATGCCTTCAAGGGCAGAACGAAGGGCACCAGGACCGACAAGTTCACCGATGAGATCCACGAGTTCGACGTGGATAAGGCAAACGAGATTGAGTTTACTGTGTACGACAAGTCTGGCGAGTATCCTGTCCCGATTGGGCTGCTGTGGATACGATTATCCGATCTTGTTGACGAGATCCGGCGGAAAAGGGTCGAGACGGAGTTCAATCAAGCAGGCTGGATTACTGCAGAGAAGATGGCGGACGGGCAACCGCGGCCGGATCTACAGTTCCAACCTCCGCCCAATTCGCAGGGCGCGCAGACCGGTGCCGGCAGTGCGGCTGCTGCGGCAGGAGGTCCTCCTGGCTCTGGACTGGCGCCGCAGACCGGCCCGATCTACGTGGATGCTTGGTTCTCGTTGGAGCCTGTTGGCCGGATACAGCTTACGCTCAGCTTCGCCAAACAGGTCAAGGACAGGAGGCCGTTCGACGTAGGACTCAACCGGAAAGGTGCCGTCAGGCAGAAGAAGGACGAGGTCGTCGAGCAATACGGCCACAAGTTCACGGTCCAGACGTTCTATAACATCATGCGGTGCGCGCTCTGTGGTGATTTCCTCAAGTACACGGCCGGCATGCAGTGCGCAGACTGCAAGTACACGTGTCACAAAAACTGCTACGTCAAGGTCGTGACGAAGTGTATCAGCAAATCGAACTCGGAAACCGATCCGGACGAGGAGAAGATCAACCATCGCATCCCGCATCGCTTCGATGCTTTCTCCAACATGGGCGCCAACTGGTGTTGCCACTGCGGTTATATGCTTCCTCTTGGTCGACGGCAGTCCCGGAAGTGCTCAGAATGCAAGCTTACATGCCACGCCAATTGCGTACACTTCGTACCCGACTTTTGCGGCATGAGCATGGAGAGTGCTAATCAGATTCTTGCCGAACTGAAAAGGGCCAGGGGCAGGCCGGCTCCTGGTCGGATGCTACAGAATAGTCTGCGCCCCACGTCTAGCGCTAGCTTGTCGAGGCCTACGCCACCCCCTGGTCAGCAGAGCTTCGCCGTCGCTCCCGGCCACCAGGAGCAAATCGCGCAAGGCGACCCTGCGAGACCGCAAGATCGGTTTTCGTACGGCAAAGAGAGAATCTCCGATTCCTACGATCAGGCAGCGCGACCTTCCTCATACGCCCCCGCTGGTCAGTCTTTGGATGCCGCCAAGGCTTCCATGAACACCGGCTCGATACCTTCGTCACCGGAGAGCGCGCACCGACCACCGACGCAGCGGACGCAGTCTTCGCAATCTGCGGCTGCGGCCGCGGCTGCCGCAACAGCGTTGGCCAAGCGCACATCCGCGCAAGATCCCCGACCGGGCTACAGCCGCGGGTCGACCGATTTTCAGTCTCCGGGTCGTCCAGGGAGCGGGTACGCTGACGGATACGAGGGCGGGAAGAACTACCGAACACAAGCAGATCAGCGCCAGCCGCCCCAGCAGCCTGCTTACGATCCTGCTGCGTACGCGGCCGTCAGTGGCTATCCTCAGGCATCGCCGTACCAACAACAGCAAATGCAGCAACAAGCACCTCCACCGACCGCCAAACATTACCAGCCTCAAGCGCAACCGGTTCCGCAAATCCAACAACCACCTACGCAGCAGGCCCCCCAGCAACACGCGCCCATGCAGTCTCAGCCTGCGCCCACGGCAGTGGTGCAAGAGGAACGTAAAGCAGCGCCATCCGCGAACACTGCGGGCACTGGTCGGCGCATCGGTCTCGACCACTTCAACTTCCTGGCCGTTCTGGGCAAGGGCAATTTCGGCAAGGTCATGCTGGCGGAGACCAAGACCACGAAACAGCTGTATGCCATCAAAGTCCTGAAGAAGGAATTCATCATCGAGAATGACGAAGTCGAGAGCACACGGTCGGAGAAACGCGTCTTTCTGATAGCGAACAAAGAGAGGCATCCCTTCCTCACAAACTTGCACGCTTGCTTTCAGACGGAGACGAGAGTGTACTTCGTCATGGAGTACATTTCGGGCGGTGATCTCATGTTGCACATCCAAAGGGGACAGTTCGGCACCAAGAGAGCGACGTTCTACGCGGCAGAGGTTTGCCTGGCGCTCAAGTACTTCCACGAGAACGGCGTTATCTATCGCGACCTGAAACTCGACAACATCCTCCTGACGCTGGACGGGCACATCAAGATTGCCGATTACGGACTGTGCAAGGAGGACATGTGGTACGGATCGACGACGTCGACGTTCTGCGGCACGCCCGAGTTCATGGCGCCCGAGATCCTCCTCGACAAGAAGTACGGCCGCGCGGTGGACTGGTGGGCGTTCGGGGTGCTGATCTACCAAATGCTGCTGCAGCAGTCGCCGTTCCGCGGCGAAGACGAGGACGAGATCTACGACGCCATCCTCGCCGACGAGCCGCTGTACCCCATCCACATGCCCCGCGACAGCGTCTCGATCCTGCAGAAGCTGCTCACGCGCGAACCCGAGCTGCGGCTCGGCAGTGGGCCCACGGACGCGCAGGAGATCATGAGCCATCCCTTCTTCCGCTCCGTCAATTGGGAGGACGTGTATTACAAGCGCGTGCCGCCGCCTTTCATGCCCACCGTGAAGAGCAGAGCCGACACGAGCAACTTCGATTCCGAGTTCACGAGTGTGACGCCGGTGTTGACGCCCGTGCAGTCTGGTGAGTTACATACCTTTACCTTGTTATTCCGGCAGCAAACGCTGACAAATCTGTTTCTAGTCTTGACGCAGGCTATGCAGGAAGAGTTCAGAGGCTTTTCGTACTCTGCCGACTTCGTGTGAAAGAGTTTCAGGAATCGGGTTTGTTATTCAATTTGAGTGAAGAGCGTACGGAGGCCACGCTTTGTGATACCCTGGGGAGACGGAGGAACGCTTTGCTGGAGTGGAGGGGAATGAGGTCTTTGATTTGTGGAGAAGGAAGAGACAAGGCGTGGTTACTGGCGACGGTGCTTGCCTTTTCAGTGTCTTCACTTGTTGGGAGGGAGAGACCAAAGATGACCAAAGATGAGGAGGCATCGAGTCGGTTTCGACGGGCTGGCTAGATGATGGAGAAGGGTCGTACGTGACGATTCGTGATGATGTCGAGTTGGTTGGAGCGGACGAGCATACATTGCGCGTAATAGAAGTTTTGTTCTTGCCTGCATGTGTTGGAGCGGGTATACCACATATGTCGTCACGTGCCTACCTGCCCTCTTGGTCGCGTACGCATACTTGGCGTTGTACGTCACGCTGCAGCGCGCGATATCGATGCGACTTCCCTGTCGCTGTAATCCAGCTTAGTGAACACGAAATGTTCTGATCGCATCTGAACAACTCTCGGTCCCCGTACGTGTCTTGACGCACCCGTGAACACTCGTCGCACACCGATCACACACAACCACGTCAAGTCCGTCGACCATGTTCAACTGGGCGAAGAACGCCGTCGGTATCACCGAGCCAACATACGGACCATCAGCCATCCAAAGCGTCGCCGAGCAAACGAAAGAAACACCATGGACCGAGTTTAGGAAGGAGGACCACCGCTGGGAGGTCATGGACTCGACCAACGTTGAGACCAAAACTTTTTACATGACGAGTGACAGCGGACATCTCGGGATGGCTCAGATCATTTACAGCAATGTAATGTGTGTGTTCGGCTAGGGAGGCGGATCCAAGCCCGGGTGTATCTACCCCCTCAGCACATCATGCTGACCGGTTGTTTACGGCGGGTAGGGGCGTGCGAACGACGGCGCAGTTCAACGCGAAGATCTTCTACCCGGAGAAGCAAGGCAAAGAGCACCTTTGGGCCTCGGACAACATCGCGCACTTCTCCTTCTCCCCCAATAAGATGAACATCAAAGCGGACAATTGCTCGATGGAGCTGGGCGAGGACGGCACGTCGTACGTCATCAAGTCGACGATGAGCAAGAAGGCGACGGTGGACCTGAAGTTCACGCAGACGGCGCCCGGGTTCGTGGTGGGCAAGAACGGCACGAGCAACTTCGGCACGGATCCGGCGAAACCCTGGGGTCGGATGCGACACGCTTTCTGGCCGCGGTGTCGGGTGGAAGGGAGCATCATGACCCAGCAGGGACCGGTGGATTTCGCCGGTCGAGGGCTGTACATCCACGCGCTGCAGGGCATGAAGCCGCATTTCGCCGCGGCCAAGTGGAATTTCTGCAATTTCCAATCCCCGTCGTACTCTGCGATCTTGATGCAGTTCACCACGCCTCCGGCGTACGGCGAGATGGTGGTCGCCGTTGGAGGCATCGCGACCGAGAATGGGATCCTCGTGGCCGGAGCCTCGCCGGCGATGCACGTGGAGCACACGGAGGTCAAAGGCGATCCGGACAATGACTGGCCGGAGCCGGGTGCGGTGGCTTTCACGTGGGAGGGTAAAGCGTCGGATGGCAAGGATGTGAAGGCGGAGCTGAGGGGTAAGCTGGATCACCGAACGGACAGGGTGGACGTCATGGGCGAGCTGCCGAAATTCGTCAAGCAGATCGTCGCGGGCGCGGCGGGCACGAAGCCTTATATATATCAGTACACGCCGATGGCGACGCTGAAGCTCACCGAGGGTGGCGAGGAGAAGGAGGAGGAGGGGCAGCTGTTTATGGAAGCGACGTTTATTTCATAGGGGGCGCCGGGGAAGGATAAGTACGGCACACGGGGTGATGGGGGATCGTTGTAATGTTGATTGGGGTGTCTGATCACGTGCGAAGCGTTGTAACACAACTTTCACATGTGACTTTTCCGACTTGATATTGTGTACCAGCCGTACCGAGATGTACCACGTGGTACGCGCGTCGTGATGCAATGTACCGCGGTCCTCCCGTTTGCCATAAGCTGCGACGACGTACAACTTCACTTCATCCACACCACTTACCTGTATTCATCACGAGCATGCATTACTTCACCATAGCACTGTCTACTCCTGTCTAGCTTGTATGCTCGCTTCTGATCAGCTCCATTTTGTCTGAAATAGGTACTTCACCATCCTCTGTCACTTTGACAAGCTCCTGCTAATAACAATAACAACAACAACAACAACAACAACAACAACAACAACAACAACAACAACAACAACAACAACAACAACAACAACAACAACAACAACAACAACAACAACAACAACAACAACAACAACAACAACAACAAC
>Ga0268244_10000637_pt1 | contig 13847 bp, 9 predicted proteins | sample AgamicMgSfe_FD_200258 | JGI IMG/M metagenome (GOLD analysis project Ga0268244, IMG submission 200258) | Agave microbial communities from Guanajuato, Mexico - Mg.Sf.e (v2) (version 2) | ecosystem: Host-associated > Plants > Phyllosphere > Phylloplane/Leaf | place: Guanajuato, Mexico | collected... | reverse complement strand
CGCTTCGTCCGGAATCGGCACGTCTCCCGCCTCGAGAATATCGTCTCGCTTTTTGAAGGCAATGTGAGCGAAGCTGTCGGCCTGCTCGAGATCTTCTTGGTTGCCGTCCGAAGCGCTGCTCTGATACCTTGCCCAGTGGATAGAAGCGAGCAATTCATAGTGCCGCGCTTGCAAGAGCCGTTGCGTAAAGTCCTGCGACGACGTTGTACTCTCGCGCCGTAAGTGATGGGCTCTTTGGAGCGCTTCCGCCCACTTACCCTGTTTTTGATGTACGAGAACGAGCTCTTCGTGCAATTCATGCCTCGTTTCGAACGGGATCTTGTACTCTTTCTCCCGCGTCTCCGAGTACTTGATGGCCGCGCCCAGACATGACTCTGCCTGGTTGAAATGGTCTCTGCTGCTCTCGAAGCGAGAACGGATGAGATGGTCGTGGATGTATTTGTTCAAGATTCGCAGCGGAGGCACATCGCTCTCCTCCGCTTCGACGACACTCCCGGCGACTGGCAGAGGCGGTGACGGCACGGTGGCCGGATCAAAGGCGACAGGCTCGACTTCTCTGCTCTCTGGTTCAGGTGGAGGAGACGCAAATGGCGAGATTGCGCGTTCGCGGTCCACGAGACTGGAACGATCCAGCTGCGAGCGTACGTCTGATCGGTACTCGGACATTCGTTCATAGACACACCCGGCTAGATCGATACTCTCGGTCAACCATCTCATCGTGCGCGCATCGACGGCTCCCGGGTCACCATCGAGCCCCATATCACCATCTTCAACGTTTGGCAGCATAGACGCCCTCCTCGACTGCTGCGAGCACAGCTCATCACACGACTGGGTGGCCGCTCGGGTCTGCAAATTGAGCTGTGCCAGAGCACTGAGAGTCTGCTCATGCTGTGTTCCCACTTGAGTGCGTAACGCATTCTGGTCAAAGCTGGTCTTCATCAGCTGTGGATATGCAGATCCCAAGGTCGTACTTACACCTGCAAGACGTTGAGGTTCAGCGATAAGATATTGATATGAGCTTCGACTTCGCTCTGAAGACGGCCGATGGAATGGGAGTGGAATGCGACCTTGAAACGACGACCGAGACCGAGTTCGGGCGGCTGTGTCGTAGAGCCCACAACTTTCTCATCGATCTGCTTGAGAGTACTGCCACAGGCTTCGATGGATTCGGTGATTCGTCTCGTGGCTTTTATTTCGTTTGGATCGTTGGAAGCCGCGGACTGCCCGGCACGCTGGTTGAGGACGTCCTGTACCCCGCCGAGCACTTCTCCGAGGCGTTGTACCTTGTCGTGGATCACGCTCGCGATGATCTCTGCATCTTTGACTTTCTTCAAGAACTTGCAGATCTTGACAGTGAGGGCAGCGAGGTCGACGGCCGCGGCAATCGTCTGCAATTCAGCCATCACAACGCTTCAGGATCATCAGGGAGAGCGTCGCCAAATTTGAGCTGCGGGTGGCGGAACAGCAGAAGCTGAACATTTTCCCAGCTCACATATCGTCACAGTCGAGCTACAGGGCAGTCTACGTATGTACGCGGCTTCTCAGGTCTGCGTGCGGAGAGCACTGAGTGGCGATGCTGGAGAGGTTCCCCGGCTTCGCCACCCTGCATTGTTGTTCGCCCCCGTAGACAGCCCCAAAGGCAGTTGGCTTGCCCCTCATTGGACGACACGCGAGGGCGACGAGGACGGCGACGAGGACGGAGGAAGATGGCGCCCTTGGCAGATCTCGAACGAGGCTCATCAGTTGGCATGCGTTCTTGCCCAGGCAATCGCTCGTATTTCATATGCGGCTGGAACAAGTACAAAACATTGACGGCGTTCTGCGTGAGCCTGGGCTGCATACCGGTGAGGCTGAGGCTGACGGGGCTGAGGCCACCTTCTTGCGATGCATAGGTATGCGCGTATTTCCTTATTGATGCACACAAACGTCTCTCCGCCATTTCCTCACACTCCGAGCTCAACACCGAACATATATGGTGAGGCCTGCAATATCTACAACCAACATCAAGCAGACAATCATGGCCGCGGGGTTGCGCGCTCGCAAACTGCCCAACGATCCGCTCGACGATGAAGTGCGCTCCATCCCCGTCATCCACTTTCATGATCAACGCTGACTCCGGACAGTCAATTGAGATACCGGAAAAGTTTGAATTGCCGGCACACATCTACGTACGGAATGCCGAGGGACTGTAAGACTTCCATATACGACTTGGTAAGCATCAATCGTTGACGATGAACTATGTAGCGTGGATAATCCGCTCCTTCGCTTGACATCCGACGAGGTTGGACAATTGGCGAGACGATTCGCAAGACTACACTGTCTCACATACCTGGAAGACATCTTCGAGAAGGTACAGATCACGTGAAACACCCTCTAGCTGGTTCCACTGACACATTTTCCAGGCCGGAAGAGTCGCCCAAGACCCACTTGCTTGGCCAAGCGTACCTGGCCTCACTGACGAGGAGAAACATGCGCTTGAAGAGAGCGAGGACAGCTCGAGAAGCGGACGACTCCACCTGCGACGTAACGGCTTCTGGGGTCAGCCGAAGCAACTCCAGATCACGATCGTCACCCTGTGTGTGGCGGCGGTCGTGCAGGGATGGAACCAAACCGCCAGCAACGGCGCGAACCTGAACTGGCCTTCCCAACTCGGCCTCTCAAACCTCACCGGCTGCGACCCCAAGGGCCGTGACGCGTGGATCTTCGCCGTTGTAAACGCCGCCACCTACCTTTCGGCAAGTCTCGTGGGCTGTTGGCTGTCCGATCCACTCTCCGAGTCCTTCGCAGGCCGAAGGGCGCCGATTTGCCTGTCCGCCATACTCATCCTGGCGTCAGTTATTGGAGGGGCTTGCACCAGGACTTGGCAGCAGCTGCTGGCTTGCCGTATCCTGCTCGGTGTCGGCATGGGCTGCAAGGCTTCCATGACTCCCGTGTTCGCAGCTGAGGTCGCGCCAGCTCACATCAGGGGCTCTCTCGTCATGAACTGGCAGCTGTTCGATGCGTTTGGTATATTTCTGGGCTTCACTGCGAACCTGATCCTCTCGCTAACCAGCTACGATGCATGGCGATGGCAGACGGCGTCTTCGGCTCTACCCACCATCGTCCTGCTCACCCTCATTTATGTCTGTCCGGAGTCGCCGCGGTTCCAGATGAAGAGAAACAAGTACGATGAGGCTTACAAAACGTTGGTCCTCCTGCGCGGGCATCCGATCCTGGCAGCTAAAGAGCTTTTTTACGTCGCATGCCAGATGGAGGTTGAACAGCAGTCGACCATGTCAAGCGACCCCGAAGCGCCCCGGCCCGCCGCCGTGCATGTCCGGTCACGGCCATTTTTCATCGCCGCCTACTTCCACAAGGTCACCCAGCTCTTCACGGTGCCTCGGATCCGCCGTGCCATGGGCGCTTCCATCGTTTGCATGATCTGTCAACAAATCTGCGGCGTCAACGTGCTGAGCTTCTACTCGTCCACTCTGTTCTGTGACGCTTCCAACGCCGCGAGCGGGCAGGAGAGCAAGGACGACCTCACACCGCTCTGGCTCAGCTGGGGCATAGGTCTGGCAAACTTTGTCTTTGCTTTCCCGGCGTACAGGTTCATCGACAGTCGAGGTCGGCGCTGGCTCCTGCTCGTCACGCTTCCCTTCCTCGCTCTCAGTATGTTGGCCGCAGGGCTGAGCTTCCTCATCCCCTACGACAACCCCGCGCATGCGCCTGTCATCGGTCTCTTCACCTACGTCTTCATGTTCTTCTACAGCTGGGGATTGGGTCCCGTGCCCTTCACCCTGTCCGCCGAGGTCTTTCCGTTGGAAAATCGTGTGGTCGGCATGTCTTTCGCCGTCTTCACGAACCTTCTCGGCGCCGGCTTGCTGACACTTTTCGTTCCCGCCCTGACCAACGCCATCCACCATCTTGGCTTGTTGGGGATTTTCGCCTTCTTGAACGTTGTCGCGTTCTTCCTCGTCTTCTTCTTTGTGCGTGAGACGGCGGGCGCGGCGATTGGCGGGGCAGAAGGCAGCATGATCTCCGTCTCGCTCGAAGAGCTCAATTACATCTTCAACGTCACGACGAAGAGACATCGGGCGTATCAAACGCGAGTCATCATACCTTGGACCTGGAACAACCTTGGAAATCTGTTGCGCTTCAAAGCCGTGGATCGCCCGCCGAAGTGTTATACTTGGGCGCGGGCGACGGCTCAGAAGGAGGAGAAGCAGCCACAGCCTGGAACGATAGATGCGGCATGATGGATTGTCAGTAGTCGTGTCGGAAAGCGATTATGTGCGCTCATTCTGACTGCCAAACGTCACTTTGCAAGAACCAATTTCCCGTGTTTGCTCTTGTCGATGGATATTGATCTAGTGCTGGTCTGACCCTTACGTTTGAAAGCTCACTTCTATCGACTTACCCATCCTCGCTGTCCCTGTGACTCGACTACCGCAAAATCGATCAGGTCGACCTACTCGTTGAGCTGCACGTAGTTGGCCGGAAACAAACCACTCTTGCCGCCGTAATGACCGAACCACCAGTCCTCATCGGGGAACTCCTGCGTCATCTTGTTAGTAGACGACGACAGAGGGGTGAATGTGAAAGACTCACGATACCAGTGACGGTCGCACCGTCAGGGAAACTCAACTCGTTGTCCTCCGCAGCCTCGTAGTCGTATTGCGCTACGGCCGTCTTGCCACTGCCAGCAGCTCCCGCCGTGGGTGCAGGAGGTGCCGGTGGAGCTGTTTCTTCCTCTTCCTCTTCTTCCGCAGGAGCAGTCGGAGGTGCCGCCGCGTCGTCTCCTTCGATGATTTCAACGTAATTGCTGGGAAACAGACCCGTCTCGCCGCGGTTATTCTGACCCATCCACCAGTCTTCGTCGACCATGTCGATATTGGTAATGCGCTCGCCTTCGTGAAGCTGTAACTCGTTGTCCTCGGCTTTCTCGTAATCGTATTGCGCGATGGCTGCTTTGCCCCCGCTGGTGCCTGCGCTGCGCGGGTCCTCCGCATGACCAAAGGTGGATGTAGCAGCTGCTTGACCGGCCGAGCGAGCAGGGTCTTGTTCCTCGACTTGCGGCTCGGGCTCCAAGTCCTCTTCCTTGTTGTGGGAAATGGCCTGCTCGAGAGAGGCGGTGGGCACGGGGCGTGCTGGGAGAGGCTCCGCTTTCTCGATCTCATGCTCTGGCTCGGTCGAGCGAGCGACAGGCATCGCAATACGAGGCGGCGAGCCGCGGGGCGCGTAGTCGTCCTCTTCCGGCTCGGGCTCGTCCTCGGGCATTGGGCGAGGTGGTGGTGGTGGGAGCTCTTGGTGCTGCTCTTCCGGCACCTCTTCTTGTGCAGCAGGTCGCAGAGGCAAGCCAGGCATAGGTATGCCGCGTGCGCCTGCGTTGGGTTTGTTCGAGGTGTCCAGTGGTGGTGGTGCGCCACCCATGGGAGCGGCGTCTTCGGCACCCTTGAAGTGGTCACGGATCGAGCTGACATCGGTCGTCTGCTCCGGCTCTGCTTCGCCACCTCCCTCTCCATCTCCTTCAGCACCGCCCGTTCGAGTCGGGATTTGGACACCCCATTTCTTCCCACTGTAGGTGCTCTGCCAACCGCCGCTTGTCTGGGTCGCAACCGGCGACGTTGCAGAAGGTTGAGTGTCCGCAGCGCCGCTCAATCCTCGAGCTCTTCTCTTCTCCTCCCATTGCTGTGCGGGTGTCTTGCCGCCCTGATCTGCAAACGTCCGACTCGCCGCTCCGGTCGGCGCAGCTGGCACGGCAGGCTTAGCATCAAAGCCGCCTGGCGTGGGTGCTTTGGTGCCGGTGAAGTTGCTTGCGTTCGAGCCGAAGCGGTTGGACACTTGTGGCTTGGGCAAGGTCGTCAAGCGCTCGCCGGACTGGAAGGCAGCTGATCGATCTGCGAGTGACTTCGGTCTCTCGTCGTCATTCTCCTTGGATGGCTGTGAAAAAGGCGGCGCCGCCTGCGTTTGAGGGGGTGCACCTTGTGCCTTCCTCCGAATCTCCGCAATGTCCACCTTGCCAACTGGCTCGTAAGCACCTTTCACCACCGTAGGTCTATCGTCCTTGCTTGTGCCTTGGCCTTGCGCCTGCTTCCTGATCGCGTTGATGTCAACCTTACCAACCGGCTGGTAGCCTCCCTTGACCATGTCCGAGGTTTCGCTGCTCGCTTGTTGTTGCGGCTGATACCGTGACGGCTCCCGTTGTGACTGGAGTGCTCCCATGTCGACTTTGGTAGGCTTGTACGCCGGATCGACCTTCTCCAGTTGCGATCTCGTCACCGGCGGCGCATCCTGACCCCAGCCGTCCTTGTCCACATCTCCCGTTTGACTTGGAGCCTGTCTGGACCGCCCTCCCAACGGATGGAAACCACCCGCGCCCCCAAAGCTCTTAGTCGGCATGACAGGTTTCGAAGACATTGGTGGTGGTGGACCACCGGCCGATGCCGACACGCTCCCGCCTCCACTGTACTTGGATCCGGAAGAATCTGCCACCTTTTGCACAATCGTCTCTGGGGTGAGGTCTCTGTCCGACCTCGCCGTTACCTGCACGTGATACCCATGTAGCGTCTTCGAGACGGCATTGAGGTGGCTGGTGAAGTAACCCTTGGTCCGCTCCGGGACACCCTCACCGCACCAAGCAACCAGCACGCTCTTTGGTAAGGTCGTGTTCGGATCTTTGACTTTGACAAAGGCGAATTGGATGCGACCGTCGGAGAAGTCTTCGACCAGGTCCGCGAGCTCACCCTCGCCCGTCGTCTGCACCTTCAGCACGCTCTCTTTGCTGGAGTCTTGTTGGAAGGCAGACACAAGTGGGGCCTGCACGGAGAAGAGAGCCCATTGACCGTAGGTTGAGGACGAGGCTGCTGCACCTGAGGGTGGGGGCGCGTTGACGATTTTCTGGTAGCTGGCGTTGATAGAAGGGCCATTGCTGGAGGTGTTGAGTGTTGCCATGCTCGGGGTGTTGCAAGGGCGATATAGACGGATTGCGAAGGAGTGTCTTCTGCAGAACGATGTTGACTTCCCCGTCCACGTCACATGATGTGAGCCGTCTCCACAGTCTGCGACTTCGGCTTAGCGTGGAAACCACGTGATCGAACGGCTGTGATCATCTCTCCAGCTCGCTTATTATTTCACAACTCGTCTTCGTTGCCAACAGCCTTGAGGGACACATCAGACATCGACGCGCCTCCAGTCGTCACCAGCAGCTGACCAACTCCATCTCTCACATCTTCACCGCACCCTTAAGTATACATCCTGCTCTTCTTGTCGTGCGCACCCCGTCTTGCAGTCATACTCTCGCACATCCGTACTGCCCCCCAAAGTCCTTCTAATTAGCAAAGAGCGAAACGAGCCATGGCGACCTAGATCGTCTTGTCCGCCGACCATGAAAGCGATGGATGGCAGAAGAGACAGCGAGACGCCGTCCTCTTCCGGCTCTGATTTCTATACTACGCCTCAAGGCCAGCTGGTGCATGCACCGGTTGATGCGCCTACCGCGCAACCTCTCCCGCCCGTCATCCAGAATGGTGTCGCAAGCGCAGCTTCAATCTCGGAGGACGGAGAGTCTTCTGAGATGGATGTGTCGATGTCGAGCGGGTCATCTTCGCCGGAGCCCATGCCTGACGCACCCGATCGGGCCCGAGTCAAGCGCAAGCTGAGCGATTCTCCGGATGGTGAGGTTATGCTGCTCGAAGATGCCACCAAGAAGCGCAAAGTTTCCTGCGAGCCCAGCCCAGATCAATCCGCCGTCGAACGTTGGACGACCGAGCTATGGCAGCAAGTCTTCCTTCATTTGTCCCCTGCGATGCTCTGCCGATGTTTACGAGTGTCCAAACGGTTCAATGCCACCCTTACCAACACCAAGGTGCAGCCAACAACGAAAGAGAACAAGGGTAAGCCAAGAGTTATGGACAGTGAGTCTCTGTGGATACAGGCCAGGAAGAATTTCATGCCCAACATGCCGCGTCCTCTGGCTGGTTTCAACGAATGGCAAATGCTTGAGTTGCTGGGTGGTAGGATATGCCAGTTTTGCCGGCGACGGCCGGTGCCCGTACCCGCAACAACACCGTTCAACGCGGGCCCTGGTCCAGACGGCCTCCGCGTCATCTGGCCTTTCGGCATTAGGACCTGTGGTCAGTGTTTTGAGCACAACACCATCAAGGTCGGTTTGCTCCTCCACTCTTTCGTAACCTAGTGCTCACGCTCGCCAGGACGTTCAAATCCTCGTCTCGCCTGCTGCCTCCCTACGCTTCGGTCTGCCATATGCCTTTCGCACGCCAGATCTTCACTTTGTCCCCGAGATGACTCGCCAACTGCCCGGTGGCATACCTTCGCACCTTCGTGTCGCCAAGGTCTACCACAGCGCGGACGTAGAGACCATACAGCATGAGTATGAAGAAGCCAAAGCATTTGGCCAAGGCGCTGCCGAAGAATGGCGCAAGGGTCTGGCGATGAAGGGTAAAGACGCAATGGCTGACGCTGCACGGTGGGAGAAATGGGAGAGCCAAGTGCACATCGGCGCGGATCTGGCGCAGGTGCTCCGGGGGTATGATCTCTCTTCTTTTCCATCCCGGACGAGAGTCCAGGGTAGGTCAGCTGGAGTATGTGAAGTACAGGCAACACCCGTGCCTCATGGTAAGCTCAAGTTTTGCCTTTCATCTTTTTATCGTGTTTTCTATTCCACAACCACGACAAAGCCTTTGCTATATCGTGTCTCTCGTGTCTGAACGTGTTCTGACTAAAACCGTGCAGGTACTCATGCTCTCCCACAGCCAGTCCATACGTTTCACAACGGATCCCTAGCACACCCTCACGTTTTGCCCAGGCCTCTCCGGAATGCACATGAAGTCGAAGAGGCTCGTCAAGCGCGCAAGGCTGACATTGAGCGCCGGTGTTCACAACTTACGCCACCACTGGAGCCGCAGGTGCTCCGACACATTGAGTCATTCCAGGCCGCCATGCAAATAACCACACCACTGAACGATGCCCAATGGGAGATGCTGCGCCCGCGTCTTTTGGCTCAGCGAGAAGCTGCCGAGCTTGTGGAGCACCAAAAAGCGGAGCAAATTGCCGCTCTTCGAGCAGTCATCCCTTCTGGTTTGGAGGAGACGCTCACGAAAACGATCAAGGATGTATATGATCGGGAATACGAGCAATCGCAGGAGCCACTCCGCAAGCGGCTCGGCGCATATGCCGACGAATTGATCAACGGACAGTGGCATGGTGGTCAAGGCCTCAACCGAGACAGTGCTCCCAACTTTGCCATCCAGACTTTATTACACGTTCGCAAGCGGTTCCTCGAGGATGAGGTACCAGGAACGTCTATCCTCTCGTTGGATAATATGAAGTGGGTCTTTGACAACAAAGTCCGCACTCTGACAGACCAGTACCGTCGCGAACTGTTCGTATGTGCCGGGTGCGCTGAGGATAGGAAGCCGAAATGGTTCGCCTTTGAAGGGTTAATTCAGCATTACGGGGCCAAACATACCGCCACTTTCAGCAAAGGCAACATCGTTGTACACTGGCAGACCGCGGAATGGCCTGACGAACCACCGTTCCACCCTGACATCGCGCCGTTTATCAAGCTGGATCGCAAGGTGTCCGAGTCCAAGGCTCAATTGCGCGCGAGAGGTGCATCGCAGCAGACTCCGACATTACTCTCTGAGAACCCTCTGTTCCGACAACCATTCAACTTCCCCGACATGAGCTATGAAGCCCAGTTCGCCAAGTTGTCCACTGATGCGCATGAAGTCTGGGAGGCTCTTGAAGGCGTCCCGGGCCTTCTGGAGTGTGTTCGCGTTCAAACCGTCATCTGCCACGTTGCCACCCGCTTTGCAGAACGTTTCCACCAGTCGCCGGGTCTGGACCTTTTGACTGACTCACTGGCAACAAATCCTCTCATGCGGGACATCAAAAACTCGCACGGCCTGGCCTGCAAGATCTGCGTCGCCTCGCAAACGGATGGATCGTCTTACTTTGCTCGTGTCAGGAACGTGAAGCTCTACAATGCATCATCTCTCATCACACACTTCAAGATCCTACATGCCGGCCCGGACTGGTTGAAGGACATGATTGAGTTGCCGGAGACCCAGCTCGTGAGCGAGCTGATCCGCGCACCGGGTATGGACGACGAAAAGCTGATGCTGATCGCCGAGGCCTTCCCGGAAGCGTTTCCAAACCCGTTACCGCAGATTGGCGAGGTGAAGGAGGTCGCTGTCGAGATAGGCCCCGATAGCGGTCTGGCCAATCGGCTTTTGGGACGGCTGACCAAGAAACCGCAGCAAATTAGGAGGAAAAAAGGTAGACAAGGTAGCCAGGAGTTGCTCCCGCCCGCCGAGAACGAGTACGATCCGCGAAGACCGATGTTCGACAATCACGCCGCAGATCCGGCGAGATTCGACACGGACGTGGCGCGCAAGGCCCAATCTCCCTACGATCTGGCGCCCGAAACTCTTGCAGCGCTCAACAGTCTATCTACTATGACCGCACGAAGAAGTCCAAGTGTCCCGACTCCTACTGCCAACCCTGTTGTGCAGCCGGATATCGCGGCGATACTGAGAAGTTTGACGGCCCAGCAGCCGCCCGCACAGCCACCAGTGTTGGGCAATACAAAGTACAGGACGTCTGCCGAGCCACCGTCTGCCCATGCTGCTGAGTTCCGGATTGCTCTGTCGCGCAACGGCAGCCATTATGAGCAGAACCAGCATCCTCTTCACGCCAATGTGGCAGCGCCGCCCTCGCCGCCGCGATACCAGTACGCGTACCAATATGACGGACTGTCTCACACTCAACCGCCAGTGTACCGACAGGAGACCGGCATGCCAATGCAGTACATTCAGCTGCAGCCTGACTATCACCCCCACCACCAGTCTCAACCGTACTCCCACGAGTACCGGCCTGCGCTAAAGCCAACCTATGTCGACGAGTACGGTAGGCCGGTGGAACTGATCCCGGTTGAGTATGCGCCACATCCATATGGGCAGCAACAACACCGGTACGCACACCATGCCCAGTCCGACCCTTTCGCGCCGCACTATCAACCGGTGTACTATGAGCAAGCGCGACCCATGCAGGCTTTTGATCAGGATCAAGAAAGGGAATCAGTGCCGAGAAGCTAGCCAATTGTGTGGAAGGGTAGAGTGACCACCTCCATGCAGAAGTCCCATCCTTACGCGTAGCTCCAAATTTCCGTGCACGTCGTGTGTAAGGCATTGCATGCGTTTACAGCAGCGTGAAGCGGCTAGTCGATGGTGTTCTCTCTACAAACCAGTACTCCGATATTTCTATCCCTCATGCAGCTCCCGATATGGTTGACGGATCTCCGTGTGGCAGACTTGTGAGTCAGAGGTACATGAAACGTCCAAGGGATTATTGAGTAGACGAGGACCTCAGAGCACAAAGCCATGTGGAATAATATGATTGGGTAGTATTTGTGCGATAGAGCTGCATACTGCACGCTGTCTGCACGTCGTCTGCACGTCGTCTCTCATCCCACGTTCGTCGCGCGCGCAATGAAGAAAATATGAGAAGAAGAAGAGTAGACCTTCACTTATCCTCTCCAGAACTTTCTTCCCACACCCCTCGACCCCAAGACAAAACAAGATGTGTACCGAAGTACCACCAGCGCCTCGCCGATTCACTAAATGTGGTCATACCGTCAACATCCCTGAAGGCGACCGCAACGTCTTGGAATGCGAGTCGGCTCTTTTGAGTGGTAAACAGTGCCAGCCACTGAAGCAGGCTGCTCAAGCATCCAGCATCGACAGACAGTTCAAGTGCCCGGCATGCCGGAGAGTGGGTTTCGATAGCCACTATCCTGGATTTCAGTGCTGACTTCAAGTAGGCGGAAGCGCAGGCGATGAAGACTGGACGTTGACCGGTAAATGGATATCGCGCGGGTTTTGGTTCTCGGGCGTTGCGGCAGACGGAGAAGCATTTGCACACAGACGCAGATCATGCTCGAGTTCTTGAATGGCTGTATACCTTCTTTCCCAGCACTTCTGTATCATCTGAGCATACTCGCTCCCTTCCAAGTTCGGTATCTGATTGGTGTTCGGCCATTCAGAGACCATCGCGCAGTCAATAGAGAATCTTTGCCAGGTCATGATCGAGTAGATGACGTTGGATAGATGGAGTAGATCCAAGCCAGCCGTGCATCCATCCACATTGACTCGGGTGATGTCCTCGTCCTGTGGGAGAAGTGAACTATTTGTGAAGTCGATTATTCGCAGGCTGAAGTCGTCTGCAAGGAGAAAGTTGCGCAGAGCAATGTCAAAAACCAGGACGCCTTTGTCATGGCAGCGTGCGATGATTTCGGTCGCTTGCAGGGCCCAGTGCCATTTCCATGCCATCGATGGGGAGGCGTGGCAAGCAATGTAGTCATCTAGGGACCCATTTCGATAATACTCGAGCAGGATCCCATTGCTTGTCTGCTCGATGCATGTGGCAACCCCTGATACCTCGCGTAGTCGCTCGTAGATCCGCTTCTCGCCTTCGAGGTGTTCAAGATATAAGTCGTTGTCACTATGTGCTTCAATCTTCCCGTCAGGTCGTAGGCGTCCGAGGAGTTTGGGAATCTTCAGCGCGTGGCACCCATTCCGGATGACGAAGCCGTCAATGCCACAGCCGATCAGGTCTGCCACGTCAACACGGCGACCGTCCACGAGGAGAATGCAGTTCATCGACATGGTGCAGAGATGCCCTGAAAATGCTAGTTGTAGTAGAAGCAACGGCTGTTGCAATAGGGCGAAGCGCGCAAATCAGGCGCCCCGCGGGATGGCACGTGATGCTATAAGATATTAGATGTTTAGGGCCCGTTCGGTTCGTCTAATTGGTGTTGCAATCGGTAGCTCGATTGCGTTTGTCAACCAATCACACCGTGAATTATGTTTGCGTTTGGTTGTTGTTTTGTAATTAGAGGCTTGATTAAAGTGTACCATAGTAGCTCAAAAGAATCGTCTTAGTAAGGCGATGAAGATAAGCTACCATGGTACACTTTCTACAGAGTATTTAGGGAGATATAGCTCAAAAGAATTGTCTTATTAAGGCGATGAAAATGAGCTACCAAAGTACACTTTCTATAGAGTATTTAGGGAGATATAACCCTAGCATTTTTCCTAGGCCTAAAAACCTATATATTATTATCTAGCTTAATACTCTATAGAAACTGTACTATAGTAGCTCAAAAGAACCGTCTCATTAAGACAATGAAGATGAGCTACTATAGTACAATTTCTATAGAGTATTTAGTAAGATATAGCCCTAGGACTTCTATTAAACTTATAAAGATCTATCTTGCTTAGTACTCTATAGAAACTGTACTATAGTAACTCAACAGAACCGTCTTGTTAAGGCAATGAAAACGAGCTACTAGGGTACAGTTTCTATAGAGTATTTAGTAAGATATAGCCCTAGGACTTCTATTAAGCTTATAGAGATCCATCTTGCTTAATACTCTATAGAAACTATACTATAGTAGCTCGAAAGTGTTGAGAATTTGTAGCTATCTAGTCATGTAGCCCTTGGTCATGTGACTAGATGATAGGTTAGGGTCTAGATGAAATCCCTTCATCTAGCTTCACTACTCCTGCTTTCCTTTTAGTTCCTTAGTATATAGGTCGAAAAGGACTTAGACTTAGGAATTTTTGGGGGAAATTAAAAAAAAACGTCACGTTCAAGAGCAAGTTAAGAGCTTTTGAATAAGCTATATACGAAGTCTATATCTTATCTACTTGTTGAGATATAAATATAATTGTTGTTTGTTATATGTCTAGTAGGATAAAGCTACTAAGAGCGTTACAATTTAGTCTATGATCCTTAAAATCCAAACTTTTGTACATCTTATCCATTCCTATCCAAAACACATC
>Ga0268244_10000633_pt1 | contig 13913 bp, 8 predicted proteins | sample AgamicMgSfe_FD_200258 | JGI IMG/M metagenome (GOLD analysis project Ga0268244, IMG submission 200258) | Agave microbial communities from Guanajuato, Mexico - Mg.Sf.e (v2) (version 2) | ecosystem: Host-associated > Plants > Phyllosphere > Phylloplane/Leaf | place: Guanajuato, Mexico | collected... | reverse complement strand
GCGCATCACTACAGGCAGTACGTCGCCCTTCGTCTCTGCGTGATGGTTCGGCTTATCGGTCACCATTACGAAGGACACGTATCGCTCCATGTATGTTCACATCGTTAATACGAGGGTTTTCGCCAGGTCCAGCAGCAGCCAAGGTGACAGTGTCGCCGTGCTCGATGGCTACAAGATGATGTAGGCATTTTGGGCCAACGACGAGGTGCCGTTGTGTGCGATCTCGTCGCCAAGCGCTCGCTCTACGTCCGCCGTTGGCACCACGCCTCTGTACGCGGTGTCTTACAAGTCCCAAGAGGGCCGTTCCCGTGGCCGAGTGGATGCCGTCGCAAGTCAGCACCACTCTCGCCGTCTGCGTGCTTCCCGTTGTGTCGCCGGTAATTGGGCGTCGTGAGATCTGAAGGAAGTCCCCGACCCCGTAGACTGACGGTAAAAGCTGGCGAGTGGAATGACCTGAAGTTGGACATGGTACGATGCGAAGTCCAGCACTGTTCGGACCGCGGACTGTCTGATGTTTGACGGTGCTTCGTCCCAGCATCTCCGGCCGCACGGGCGTGAAACGGCCAAATCGTCCTTCTCCGCATGAGGTGTTTGTCGTTTACTGAGATGGGAGTTCCATAATGTACTTTCAAGAGTTCATGTCGTCGAATGTGCCCTGCACTTGTCCCTGATGAACAAGGAATGATCAATGTGTACATACAGGTACCGTACCTTATTTATTGTGTATGTACCTACCTAGGTAGGTACTATGTAGGTACTACATGTATATGTACTGTGTAGTGTGTAAGATCAGGTCGTTGACTCGTGCCCGTTCAAAGGGGGGGGGGGCGCAATTAGCGGAACTAGCGTAATCATCCCCGTCCACCCACCTGATTGACAGAGACCGACGGACGACAGTAGTAATTAATTACTTGTCACGCTATTCGCACAGTACATGCATTCAGGGACAACACGGCCAGCGGCCACAGCTGTCTGCGCGCGACATGCTCCTTTCTTTGTCCCATCACCATCCACCCGAGCCTGTGCACCATCTTCTCTATTAATCGAGCCCGACATTCCTTTCACTGCTCAATCTTAGCGCTGGCGTTGGTCCTGGTGTTTGTGCCCGCTCAGCACACGTGGAAAGCCGAGTTGAGGCGGGCGGGTGCTGGTTGAAGAGTGAGGTGGTATCGACAGTAACGGCGACGGAGAAGGCAGGCACGTCAACATGGCGCACGTCTATAATATCGGCACCAAGGCGTGGCAGCCCGACGCGACCGAGGGCTGGGTGGCATCGGAGGTGACGGAGAAGAAGGTGGACGGTGACAAGGTGCACCTGGTCTTCCAACTCGAGGATGGCGAGGTATGTCACCCCCGACGACGATGGCGACGACGACGACGACAAGGCGCCGCAGAAGGAAGTATGGAAGCGTGCTGACGACAGCAGACCAGGACGTTCGATACCACGCTCGCGGCGCTGGCAGCAGAGAGCAACAATATCAACGACTCGACGCTCCCGCCTTTAATGAACCCTGCCATACTCGAGGCCAGTGATGACCTGACGAATCTATCCCACCTCAACGAGCCCGCAGTCTTGCAGGCGATCAAGCTCCGATATGCGCAAAAGGAAATCTACACCTACTCAGGCATCGTCCTAATAGCCACCAACCCTTTCGCTCGCGTCGATTCCTTGTACGTCCCGGGTATGGTACAGGTGTACGCAGGCAAGCAAAGAGCATCCCAAGCACCACACCTGTTCGCCATTGCAGAGGAGGCATTCTCGGATATGCTTCGAGATGGCCACAACCAGACCATCGTCGTGTCTGGTGAGTCCGGTGCTGGAAAAACGGTCAGCGCGAAATACATCATGCGGTATTTCGCGACGCGAGAACCTCCCGATGAGCCGGGGTCGCGCAGCAGAGGTCGAGCGGACACTATGAGCGAGACGGAAGAACGTATCCTGGCTACTAACCCGATCATGGAAGCCTTCGGTAACGCCAAGACGACCCGCAACGATAACTCCAGTCGGTTCGGCAAGTACATCGAGATCATGTTCAACAAGAGCACAGACATCATCGGTGCTAGGATCCGGACGTACCTGCTCGAACGGACAAGACTGGTGTTCCAGCCGCTTAAGGAGCGGAACTACCACATCTTCTATCAGCTGGTCGCAGGCGCTACGGACGCGCGAAGGGAAGAGCTCGGACTCGTACCAGTGGAACACTATGATTATCTGAACCAAGGCGGCGCTCCGCAGATCGAGGGCGTGGACGATGCAAAGGAGTTCGCGGAGACACGATCGTCACTCGGCAGGCTTGGCGTGTCAGAGTCGGTGCAATCGTCGCTGTGGAAGATACTAGCTGCGTTACTACACATTGGCAACGTCAAGATCACGGCCACGAGGGCTGACTGCCAACTTTCCCCGTCCGAGCCCTCGTTGGCGAAGGCGTGCGAGCTGCTAGGCATAAACGCCGAGGAGTTCGCAAAATGGACGGTCAAGAAGCAGCTCATTACTCGCGGCGAGAAGATCGTGTCCAACCTCACGGCACAACAAGCGACGGTCGTCCGAGACTCCGTGGCGAAGTACATCTACTCCTCACTCTTTGACTGGCTGGTCGAAACAATGAATACCTTTCTTGCAACGCAAGAGGTCATAGAGCAAGCCAAGAGCTTCATCGGTGTACTGGACATCTACGGCTTCGAACACTTTGCGAAGAACAGCTTTGAGCAATTTTGCATCAACTACGCCAATGAGAAGCTGCAACAGGAGTTCAACCAGCACGTGTTCAAGCTCGAGCAAGAAGAGTATGTGCGGGAGGAGATCGACTGGCAATTCATTGACTTTTCCGATAACCAGCCTTGCATCGATCTCATCGAAGGCAAGTTGGGCGTGCTGGCACTCTTGGACGAGGAGTCGCGGTTGCCGATGGGTTCAGATGAGTCGTTCGTCAACAAACTGCACCACAACTTTTCTGGCGACAAGCACAAGTTCTACAAGAAGCCACGTTTTGGCAAGAGTGCCTTCACCGTCTGTCACTACGCGGTGGACGTGTCGTACGAGAGCGACGGCTTCATTGAGAAGAACAGGGATACGGTACCGGACGAGCATCTGGAGGTGCTGAAGCAAAGCTCGAACGCGTTCCTGACGGAAGTGCTCGAGGCCTCTGCTAATGTACGGGAAAGAGACACGGCCGCCGTCGCGCCCAAAGCCGCGACATCCGGCAGGAGAGCGGGTGCGGCGGCGGCAAGGAAGCCAACGCTCGGTGGCATCTTCAAGAGCAGTTTGATCGAGCTGATGAATACCATCAACTCGACCGACGTGCACTACATCAGATGTATAAAGCCCAACGAGGCCAAAGAGGCTTGGAAGTTCGAGGGCCCCATGGTTCTGGCCCAGCTGAGAGCTTGCGGTGTTTTGGAAACGGTCCGGATATCTTGCGCTGGTTACCCGACACGATGGACGTACGAGGAGTTTGCGCTTAGGTATTACATGCTCATCCCGTCGACTCAGTGGACGCACGAAATCCGTGACATGGCCAATGCCATCCTTCGCATGGCTCTCGGTGAAGCGAAAAACGACGGAACCGACAAGTACCAGCTCGGTTTGACAAAGATCTTCTTCCGCGCCGGCATGCTCGCCTTCCTCGAAAATCTGCGCACCAATCGCCTCAACGACGCGGCCATCATGATTCAGAAGAACCTGCGTGCCAAGTACTACCGCCGCCGTTACCTCGAAGCAATTGACGGCATCAAAGCCTTTCAGGCCCTCGCTCGAGCAATCATCGCCCGGGAAAGGGTGGGAGAGGCGCGCCGACAGAAAAGTGCTACGACCATTCAGCGCGTTTGGAAGGGCCAGAAAGAGCGCAAGAGGTATGTACAGTTCCGACACGATCTCGTCCGCTTTGAAGCGGCGGCAAAGGGATGGATTTGCCGGAAGATGATCCTTGATAAGCGTTTGAGCGATGCTGCGAGGACTATTCAAAGGAGTTGGCGGAGTCACCAACAGCTTAAGAGCTGGCGGGACTACCGCAGGAAGGTCGTATTGGTGCAGAGCATTTGGCGTGGCAGGAAGGCGCGGAAAGGGTACAAGAAGGTCAAGGAAGAGGCCAGAGATCTCAAGCAGATCTCGTACAAGCTGGAGAACAAGGTCGTCGAGCTCACACAATCGTTGGGCACGGTGCGAGGCGAGAATCGCGCGCTCAAAGGCCAGGTACAGAATTACGAATCTCAGCTCAAAAGCTGGCGGGAACGACACAACACGCTGGAGTCACGTGCGAATGACTTGCAGCGCGAAGCCAATCAGGCCGGCATCACTGCTGCCAAGCTTAACGCGCTTGAGAGCGATATGCAGCGTCTGCAAACTTCGTACGAGGAGAGCACATCGAATATGCGCCGGTTACAGGACGAAGAAAAGTCGTTGCGTGAAAACCTCCGCATCACGAACCAGGAGCTCGAGCTTACCAGGCAGAGCAAGACTGTCTCGGAGACGGAGAAGCTTTCGTTGCGCCAGCAGCTGGCAGATCTGCAAGATCAGCTGGAGCTGGCCAAACGTGCGGTGCCCGTCAACAGCGAACTCTCCAACGGCAATGGGGTGGGTACCCAATCCGGTCTGATCAACTTGGTATCCACGAAGAAGCCAAAGCGGAGAAGCGCTGGCCCGGAACAGCTGACCACCGAACGGTTCAGTGGTACGTTCAACCCGAGGCCGGTGTCGATGGCCTTTGGCGCTGCACCTGGCCACAGTCAGAACCTCTCCGGGTCTACGTTCAACCCTGGTCTGGAGAATGTCGAAGTGGAGCTGGAGAACCTACTTGCGGACGAGGAAGGCCTGAACGATGAGGTCACTATGGGCTTGATCAGGAATCTCAAGATTCCTGCACCCGGCACCACTCCTCCTCCGACCGACAAGGAGGTGTTGTTCCCAGCCTACCTCATCAATCTGGTCACTTCGGAGATGTGGAACAATGGCTTCGTCAAGGAGTCTGAGCGCTTTCTAGCGAACGTCATGCAATCCATCCAACAGGAAGTGATGCAGCATGACGGGGACGAAGCTGTCAACCCAGGTGCCTTCTGGCTGTCGAACGTTCACGAGATGCTCTCGTTTGTCTTCCTTGCCGAAGACTGGTACGAGGCGCAGAAGACGGACAACTTCGAGTACGACCGTCTCCTCGAAATCGTGAAGCACGACCTCGAGAGCCTGGAGTTCAACATCTACCACACGTGGATGAAGGTGCTGAAGAAGAAGCTTCACAAGATGATTGTACCCGCTATCATCGAGTCGCAGTCCCTACCCGGCTTCGTTACCAACGAAAGCAACCGGTTCCTGGGCAAGCTTCTCCAGTCCAGCAACGCGCCGGCTTTTAGCATGGACAATCTCCTCTCGCTCCTCAACAATGTCTTCAAGGCAATGAAGGCCTACCATCTCGAGGAATCGATCATCACGCAGACGGTAACGGAGCTCCTCCGTCTGGTCGGTGTCACCGCCTTCAACGACCTGCTCATGCGCAGAAATTTCCTCTCGTGGAAGCGTGGCTTGCAGATCAACTACAACATTACGAGGATTGAGGAGTGGTGTAAGAGCCACGACATGCCGGAGGGCACGCTGCAGCTGGAGCACCTGATGCAGGCGACCAAGCTGCTGCAATTGAAGAAGGCTACGCTGAACGATATAGAGATCATCCAGGACATCTGCTGGATGTAAGTGTACTTGTGCAAACTCTGCTTCGCTCGAAGTTCGACCATGCTGACCAGTGACGCTACAGGCTCTCTCCGAACCAAATCCAGAAGCTGCTGAACCAATACCTCGTGGCCGACTACGAACAGCCCATCAACGGCGAAATCATGAAGGCCGTGGCGTCGCGGGTGACGGATCCGAAATCCGACGTGCTCTTGCTGCAGGCCGTCGACATGGAAGACTCGGGCCCCTACGAGATCGCCGAGCCGAGGGTGATCACCGCCCTCGAAACCTACACGCCCAGCTGGCTGCAGACGCCCCGGCTGAAGAGGCTCGCGGAGATTGTCAGCGCACAGGCGGTGATGCAGCAACAGCTCGATGGGGTTGGCGGCGGCGGCGGCGCCGCCGCCATGGAGAAAGTCGAGGAAGAGGATGTGTGGCCTATGATTAGCATGAACGGTCATACTAATGGGGGCGAAGCGCACGAGATCATGAGCGAGGATGGCGAGCTCTCACCGACAGGTTGAATGGTTGGCTCGGCCGTGTGGATTTGCAGCCGCGTGTATTTTGAAGATTTCTATCTGCTTATTCGAAGGCGCCAAGATGAAAGATCGTGGGCTTTGTTTTCGTGCTGTAGCATCTTCTGGAGAGGCTGCCAGACGGCGTAATGCGATGGCTGACGGCGTTTGGGGCCTTTTAGTCCGGGAAATTGTTGGGTCAGCGTGTCTTCGGCATCTGGCGTTTTGGGAGGGAGAGATGTGCACGAGGGGTGGTGCTTGCCCTTTTGTTAGGATAGGTTTTGAATGTATTGTTGAGAGCGGGCGCGCGTTTCTCTCAGTGTGTTGGCCTGGATATCTTTGTCTTTCGAATATACTACACACGAGTGGGCACGTGACTTCATCTGCCGTCTTTGTGTTCCTGAACTGCGGCAGCCAAGCGGGGCGAGAAGGGCCCCGCGCTCTCGACTGGATGACTCGAGACGATTTCTAACACCAAAGCAACGATTCTGCTCTCGATCATACCCACATCACCTCACATTGACATCTCTTTTATGCGTTTCAGCGAAGCCTTCGAACAAGTCTCGAAGCAAGGCGGTCTGGTGTGCGAATCATGGAGTTCCCTATGATTCGCAGGGAGCGCGAGAAGACGGAAAAGAACGGCAGTGGGCCCGTTACAAACGGCACGATCGTGGACAGAATACCGCACACGCAGGAGCGCGACCTCCCCGGCGGAGCCAATTGGGTGGTACAGAAGTTCGGCGGGACGAGTGTGGGCAAGTTCGCCGTCCAGATCGCCGAGGATATCGTGCTGTATGTTGTCCCTCTCGTGTTTTTTCTCTTCTGACAAATGGCATTTTCGATCTTGCTTGTGATTGTTTGAAAGACGGTTGCTGAATACAACAGGGCAGGCCTGCAGGAACGGCGCATCGCCGTTGTGTGCTCGGCTCGAAGCACGGGCACCAAGGCCGAAGGCACGACGAACCGCCTGCTGCGCGCTGCCAGGGACGTCTCCGACGGCGATGCGACAAAGTACGTTGGGTTGGTTGAGGAGGTCCGGCTGGATCATGTCAAGGCGGCGGCGGCTTGCATCGCGGATGGGGGCATACTGGCCAACTACACCGAGGACGTCAATGCCACGTGCTTCACTTTGCTCAAGATCTTGGAGAGCGCGCATTTCTTGAAGGCGGTCACGAGCCAGACGATGGATATGGTCATGTCGGTCGGGGAGAAGCTGAGCTGTCTGTACATGACGGCGCTGCTGCAGGACCGCGGTGTCAACGCGGCGTACGTTGATATGAGCGAGGTCATCGATTTCCGCACTTCCAAGGGCTTGGGTGATGAGTTCTACAGTGATCTCGCGCTAGCTCTGGGCCGGAAAGTGCTGGCACATGGAGTGGACATTGTTCCTGTCATTACTGGCTATTTCGGCCAAGTCCCTGGCGGCCTCCTCGACCAAATCGGTCGCGGGTACACCGACTTGTGCGCTGCATTGGTTGCCGTGGGTCTGAAAGCTCGCGAGCTGCAGATTTGGAAAGAGGTTGACGGTATCTTCACCGCCGATCCGCGCAAAGTGCCGACCGCACGTTTACTCGACTCCGTCACGCCTAGTGAAGCCGCAGAGCTGACCTTCTACGGATCTGAGGTCATCCATCCATTCACCATGGACCAGGTCATCAAGGCGAGCATTCCCATTCGCATCAAAAACGTCATGAACCCCCGCAACGACGGCACGGTCATCTTCCCAGACCCAGCGGACGAGCTGAACATTAAGCGACCGGGTCTGTTCCGCAACCGTTCGGTCTCCAACCTCTCGCAGCACCAGCGGCCGAAGCGCCCAACTGCAGTCACCATCAAGCCGCAGATTACAGTGTTGAACGTGCACTCGAAGAAGCGCACCCGTGCGCACGGCTTCTTGATGTCCATCTTCAGCACGCTCGACAAGCACGGCCTGTCCGTCGACTTGATCTCCTCGTCCGAAGTGCACGTGAGTATGGCCCTGCATTCGGAAAGCGCCATGCTCTCTGGCCAAGGCGAAGAGGAGATGAAGATCGAGTCGGAGGCGCTGAAGGGCGCCGTCGATGACCTGAAAAAATGGGGCGACGTGGATCTGGTGGCGGGCATGGCCATCATTTCGCTCGTCGGTCGCCAACTTCGTAGCATGGTAGGGATCAGTGGGCGCTTCTTCAGCACGCTGGGAGAGCACGGGGTCAACATTGAGATGATCTCGCAGGGCGCGAGTGAGATCAATATCAGCTGCGTGATCGAAGAGCGGGATGCGAATCGCGCATTGAACGTGGTGCATACGAATCTTTTCACGTTCTTGGATTAGATTAGAGGGGCTCAGGGAGCTTAGCGTTGGCGCAGGACAGAATCACAAAAGCATTGGTGGATGTGGAGAGGTTATGGTATGCAGTGTGGTCTAGCAGTGCCAGCATCATCTACACCATTGGTGTCTGAGATTGACTGGGGACAGCTTATGATCGCTCGCTTTCTTGGTGAAGGTCTCGCCATTGCAAACCTTGTAGTGCAGAACCGCATTTGGGCCTTGTGCAGTGTGAATCGTAGTATGGGGGGATTGTGTTCAGTGTTTCACACGTACGAACGGAGTTGCCAAGACGAGATGAGAACATTGAAGCTGAAATGCATGTACGCTCAAGGTGGATCGGCATCATCTCTTGGATTTTTTGGATATCGACACAACGGCATCCGCCGTCCTTCTCAGAACATCCCTGAGCGCCCATGCAACAAAGTAATGATACACGTACGAGGTATAACACCAACGCCACCCAATGCATCTGTACACATCTAGCCAGTACCCCTCGATTGAAACGCCATGCTGAAGACTTGCTCAAAGAGTCCGCGGCTACTTCTTCTTCCCACCCTTCTTTCGGCTCTCTGTTCAATTGTCAGCATGTCACCCAAAAGCCTACAATGCGTTTCAATTTCAACTCACCAGCTGCACTCTTCTTCTTCTTCGGCGCGCCCTTGCCTCTGCTCTTCGCGATCTGGATATGCTCTAGCCGGTCCTCCTCTTGCTCGTCGTACATCATGTGTCCTGGATACAGTTGCTTGAGGTCGTTGAACGTCGCAATTCGTCGCGGGTAGTAGGCTGCTAGCGATGGGCCTCGGAGGCGTTGGCGCAGGACCTTGTTCCCTAATCGAGCTCCGGTTGGGTTGAAGACGGTCGAGAAGATGCGGCTTTGGACCTTGAAGACGTTAGAAAAGGGGACAGGACCGGAACGGAGCGATCTACCTTCATCAGGTCGACGATACGCTGTCGCGGAACCGCCATTGTGTCCTGCACGATATTACACAGTCGTCGTCGTTGGGAAGGTGTAGTTGACACGGACTGCCAAGATGCGCCGGAAAAACCTCGGTCTTCTTCACGTCTATCTTTGCACAGCAGTCTTCGCGTCGTTTTCCATACAGTATACTGCACCACATTCGCGCAAGCTCATCTCCTCGTTGCGCCTCGAGATCCTGGCAACGCTGAGGAGAGCTAACGCGAGATGACAGACCATCACGACGGCGATCGGCCGCAGAAGAAACGAAAGCACAGCAGCCTTAGCGACTACGCCCGTGGTCGAGGACCGTACCAGAGTGATGCGAGACAGCGACAACCGGAAGGCCATAAAGATTCGAGGTCGACACTCTCACACAGCGATGCACTTGCAAAGCTTCCGCCAGCAACCTCTGCACTGGGCGACATCCCTTCATACACCCACTTCACGGTCACCTCCACTGGCATGCCACCTCTGCCCGAGGTGAAGGACGGCACCCTAAGCATCGCTCCCTTCCGCCACAAATCCGCCGTCGCCTACAACCGCTCGACATCCTCGACGAAACCCACGGAAGTCACGTACGAAAAGCTCGAATTCCTGGGCGACGCTCAGCTGGAACTCATCGCCTCGCGCTTGATCTACCAACGCTTCTCGCACCTGCTGGCCGGCCAGCAGTCGCAACTCCGGGAGCTGCTGGTCAAGAACGAGACGCTCTCGGAGTACGCGCGGGCGTACGGCTTCGACAAGCGGGTGCAGGTTGGGGATTTCGACCGCATGCTCCAGGATTCCAAGGACCGGGGCAACAAGGGCTTCAACAAGGTCCTCGGGGACGTCTTCGAGGCGTACATCGCCGCCGTCGTGCTCTCCGACCTCGAGAGCGGGTTCGCCGTGGCCGAGAAGTGGATGACTGCTCTCTGGGCGCCCAAGTTGTACGAAGCCGCGCAGAACGATCGGTTCTATAACAAAGACCTGAGCCTTCACGCGGGGGGGGATGCCGATCTGCGCAACGTCTATAACCCGGCGGCCAAAGCGGAGCTGCAGAAGCGGATCGCCGGCCGCGACGTCAAGTTGGAATACGAAGCCTATCGTGACCCGGTCGAACTCAAGGGTGACCAGTTGGGACAGAACAAGCATTTCATCGCACTCTACCTGACTGGCTTTGGTTACGAGAGGAAGCTGCTCGGCAAGGGTGAGGGCAAGAACAAGGTCGAGGCCGGCAATGTCGCGGCCACGGAAGCTATGCACGGAGATTGTAAGCTTATGGTCGAAGAGTGTGAGAAGCAGCTCGATAAGATCAAGGCGAAGAAGAAGGCGGAGAGGGAGGCGAGGGAAGCAGCGGGGAAGGAATGAGGGCGAAAAGCTGAAGCGGACCGAGTATGTGATCTTAAGGCGTGTATCACGTCGGAAAAACTGATCGAGATGTCTCCAGCGTGCAGTCGTCGAAACGCACCAGATCAAGTGCACGATGCCAGCCCTAGAGTCAATAGTGGTCCAGCTCGACACCTTGAATCCAGGCAAGTCGACAATGAGGAGCCCTGACCGATAGACGGCGGTCGTACTGCCCGATATAGGAGGTACGCGAACAAGCCATGCACACATGTGTAAAAGTAGCACTTCCAGAACCCAAGCGTCGACGGTGTGCGATTGTGCGAAATGCAACCCGATTCGCACGACTCGGGTTTATGAATCTAGCCCGTTTCAAACCCGCTCAAATGATCGTAAAGTTCAGGGTTGCCGTACTGCCCCAAAGACGTGTATATCGAAGCCCTTCCACATGAGACCCGTTCCTCCCATACATTAAAACTTCCCAGACCACAAGACCAAGGAGCGAACCAACACTTCCAGATTAACTTCGTTTTAGTCATCTCCAACCTGTACTCATCACACAGTTCTCACGAAAAGTACCCCAGTGCATGATAAGATAACCTCAGCAGTCTGCTTCGAGCTATTATACAATGCCCCCCCCCCTCTTTGATTTCGTATCCGCCGATGATGAATGATGATGATCAAATAACGCTCCAATAATAAGAGAAAGAAGATCAAGAAGATGAGACTCCAAAATGCCCAGCTTCGCTGCACCTGGTGGACTCAAGAAAAGTTGAAGAGAGAAAGAGGGATGGGGAGGACAGACAGAGAGCAAAGGCGAACGGAAATGCACGCTTCTTCGCAACCAAAACAAAATCAGCCATATGAAGAAAAGAGTTCTTCCTCTGTGGGTTTCCTGATGCAAGTTTTCGGAGGGTTTCCCAACCCACAATCACTATTCCCCTTGCTCTTCTCTTCTCTTGCCCTTGCCCTCCTCTCCTCTCCTCCCCTTTGCTTGCCCTCCTCTCCCTCCCCCCACTCGTGCGCGCATCGCTGGTTCTGCGCCTTCACGGCCAAAAGGGGAAAGAAAAAGAAAGAAAAGAAAAGAAAAGAAACGCCCATTTCTCTGCCTTGCCTCGCCTTGCCTCTCACTTTCTTCCCCATTCCCAAACAGCTCTACACTGAGTGATTACACATCACCTCGCCTCTCCTCGTCCCCCATCTCGCATCTCGCCGTATCCTTCAACAAACAAAAACCTAAAGATGCACATCCTTCATCTCGTCCTCGTCCTCCTCCGCCCCACCCATCGCCTCCTCCCGCCCTCCGACCAAAGCCTCTGTCTCCACCGCGGCCATCTCGTCGCTGTTGAGCACGCTATTGCTGAGTCGAGATTTCGGCAACGGCAAACTGGCGCGTTTGTCCGCCGGTTCGTCGCCGGGACGGGGCGAGTCGAGCGCGACGAGCGGCTTCTCGCCTGGTTTGAAATTCGGAGGGGCCCGCGGGGTTTCGATGGCGGAGATCAGTTTTTCCGATTTGCTCGCGTTCGCGTTATTGTCGACGCTCGTGTCGAGTTTCAGGGCCCGCGACCGCTGCTGTTGCTGCTGCTGCTGCTGCGGTTGCTCTTCGGTGACTTTGGCGAGCGGACTGCTGACGTGTGCGCGCGGGCTCGAGGCCGCGGGTTGTTTGCCGTTGGTGGAGAAGCGGTGCGGACTCCGGCCTCGCTCGTCGCTGCCCGTCGGGCTGGCGTATGGGGAGTAGCCGTTGGCCTGGTGGCCGCCGCCGGGGGCGATGTTGCTGTTGATCCGCAAGGGCCGGCGCGAAGGTTTCTTGCGCCCGTACTTCTGGTCCGCCCGCCACCGGAGGATGTCGATGTACGCCGGCTCCACGCCCTGCTGCTTGAACTCGCGCAGTTTCAGCTCCTTGGTGTCTTCGTCGATGAACCATTTGTCGGTATGCATGTCGTCAGAGAGGGTGGCGAGGAAGGCGGCCCAGGAGCGCGAGATGACGTATTTGCAGTCGTAGTCGCGGCCCATCAGGATGATCTGGCCCCACTTGCCCGTCGCGCCGGGCGCAAGGTCGACACAGATGTTGTTCCCGCCCCAGTCGCGGGCGAGGGGGATCCAAGCGGGGTGCGCGTAGACCTTCTGGATCGCGTTCGTCGGCTGAGAGTCCTGCTTGTCCTGCAGATCTTGCCTCCACTGCGGGTTGCTCGGCTGCGACGCTTGTGCGATGGGGATGGTGGAGGAGGAGGAGCCGGCGAAGGCTTTGGTGGGCGCCTGCGGGATCTCGTAGTTCCTCGATTCGGTGAGGTAGGCTTCGTTGACGGTCCGCCAGTTCTGCCATTCCTGGATGATCTCCTCGCAGTCAAGCAGCATGCAGCCAAAGATGACCCCGGTCGGCATGCCGCCTCGCTCCTGCCCGTCGTGAGCCTGCAGCGACTCTCGGACCTCTTGCGGCAGGGTGCAATCGAGATCGTGCTCGAGCTCGTTGACGTCGTTGACCGTGGCGCCTACGCCGATGTTCTCAAACAGCTCCTCGTAGTTGTCCTCCAGCCAGCGATCGATGCGCTTCCACGAGTGGCTCACGGGCGGCGGCGGTGGGAGGCCGTCGCTGAACGCCTGCATCTGGATCTCCCCGGCCCCGACACTCTCCATCTTGGCGTCCATGCCGGAGCTCTGTCTCTGCATGGTTTTCCGCATGCCGGGTGCGTATGCCGAGCCGGGGGACAGCGGGCTGTTGCTGGTGACAAAGGCATTGCCGGCCTCGACGTCGTGCGCGTAGGCGGAGTCGAGGTCTGTGCGGGATTCGAGCGCGCTGGTCGCGACGGAGGTGAGCGGGGTGTGTCGGCTTTGCGGGAGGGGGACGTGGTTGCTGGAGCGGTAGGGAGAGTCATGGGAGGCGTGGCGGTCGTCGGAGGTCAAGGTGTGCCAGAAGGCCCGCCATTGTGAAGCAATCCTACAGGTGAGGTCAGCACGGGAGGTCCTCAGTGCCTCGTGGAGGTGGGAGATGGGGCATACGTGGGAGCCATGTGCGATCGGCTGGAGCGGTGGTGGGAAGTGTGGTAGCGACAGTCGTGGTATGGGTGGTAGTATTCGGAGGGTCGGTTAATAAGTGGATTGAGTGATTGCGGGAGTCGTTTGGGAAATTTGATTGATTATTGACTGATTGTCGGT
>Ga0268244_10000631_pt1 | contig 13975 bp, 11 predicted proteins | sample AgamicMgSfe_FD_200258 | JGI IMG/M metagenome (GOLD analysis project Ga0268244, IMG submission 200258) | Agave microbial communities from Guanajuato, Mexico - Mg.Sf.e (v2) (version 2) | ecosystem: Host-associated > Plants > Phyllosphere > Phylloplane/Leaf | place: Guanajuato, Mexico | collected... | reverse complement strand
CCGGCAAGTACCTCTGAGCTCATCATCGACCCGCTAGCAAAGCTCCCACTCCGATCCCTCCCCGACCCACCAGAGGCATTCCGTAAAGTCTTGGCCAACGTCTGACTCCTCTTGACCGTCAGCTTCCTCGCGGCCGCCATCCCACTTCCACTGGCGCCATCCTCCTTCTCCGCACTCGTAAAGAGCACTCCTTCCTCTTCCGCCCCGGCTTTCCTCCCCACCGCGCGCTTCCACCCGGCCAAATTATCCTTGAACGTGTCGGCGTACACCGGCTGCGCTTTCTGACAATACATTCGCAACAGCGTCGCCCAAGCCGGCGCATTCATTTCCTTCGCATACAGCAGCACTGGTCCATAGACCCATAATTTCCTCTTCGCGTCGCCGTACGCATCTTTGTTCAGCCTGACCACCGTGCCGCCGCCAGCGGTCGTAGACTGCATTGCTCGGCTTTTCGCGCCACTGAAAGCGGTCGCAAACGCGTGATCCAAATATTGCATCAGCCTCTGCACGAACGCGTCGCTCTCGCGTGCGTAAACGTCCTTCTTCTCTCTCAAAGCCCGCATCTGGCTGACTTCATTCGCCCCCTCCCCACTCATCCCAGACCGACTCTTCGGCCTGGTGTTACCCGCCACGGCGCGAACCGAAGGGTCAATCGTGACCATTGCCTGGTAAAGCCGGACAAGACACGCCTCCACCTCCTCCAGCCCACCGACGTCGGCCAGATCGCCTTGTTGCAGAGTGTCCAACACCCTGCGATCCAGGCTAACCGTCTCGAGCAGGTTGCTAAGCTCGTTGTACAGCAGCTTCTGATTTGCGGACTGCACCTGCAACCCCTGACTTTGCGCCTCGATGAACGCAATGTCGTCGTTCAAACTGCCCAGCTCGACATTGTACAGCGTGAGCAAGCCCTCCAGCTCATCGCACTCGGCGATCGCTTTGTCGATGAGAGCGGCGACTTGCTCGACCTTCTCCTCGCGAGCCGGGTCGTCATGACTGAGCCAAGACCCGGCTTCGAGACGCGCCTGCTCGCGGCGCAAGTCCGCTTCCATGTCCGCGAGCGCCTGCGGCCGCAGCGCTTCGTCCTTCCACCCGAAGTCTTCGAGCGTTTGTTCGAATTCCAGCCCTCTGCCTTCAAGCAAGTTGGGATCGACGCCAAGCTCGACGAGGTACTTTTCCTGGCGTTCACTCCGTCGCTTGATCTTAACTTGCGGTTGCCGCCTGTCTATCGTGCGCTGCTTTTCTGCACCCTCCCCTGGGTGCTGCTGCTGCTCATGCTCTTCCTGGGCCGGCGTCTGCTGACGCTGCGCTTGGCTCACAGCGTTATCGGTAAGCGATACCGATTGGTGATGCTGATTAGCATGCTGCGAGTCATCCATAACGCCCGGATTATCCAATACCTGCGCAGGAGAGAGAGAAGACGAAACCTCAGCCTTCGGCGTGCGATCTGAAGTAGCCACTGTCGGTGGTGCAAGATCTTGTACGGCAAGTCCATCCTTCGCCGCAGAAGCAGCCACGCTCTTTTCCTCCTTCTTCGCGCTCACGCCCGCGCCAGATCGGGGCAGCACGACACCAGTGATCCCGTCAGGCTCAGCCGCAAGCCCACTCGTACCTTCCCTCTCCGCCTTAGCCTTCATAATCTTCTCCGCTGCTCCGCCCGGCCGGGGCTTAAACGCACCCGCCGCATTAGCAGCCTTCTTGAACCGGTCCCGTACAGCATTCTTCTTGATCATCGGACCTAGACCAGGTCGGTACTGCTCCGCTTCCTCACGCTCACGCTGCAGAAGCTCTTGTTCGCCGCGCTCATCACCTGGCGTCTCCGCAGGTGTGCCCGATGGACTTGGGCCGACCGGTGAATCCTGAAAGGCACCCGGCACCGCCATGCTACCATCCGAGTTGCGAGTCGCCTTGTTCGCAACGGCCAGCGGCTCAACATCCGGCGGGTTTTCCGATTTCGGCGTCCCCGCCGCCGAAGCCCCTTCATGTGGTGTCGCGTAGGCACTGTTCTGCGTGTCCGGCGTTCGGGTACCCGCCTGAGCAAGCGGGGGCGGGCGGAGATCGAACGAGGCGTCACTAGGTCGGCCCTCGATCGGCGGACGTTGTCTTCGAGCGCTCCTCTCCGGCGTTGGCGGGCTGCCCGGCTCTTGTATCTCAGGTGGACCTGATCGTATAGGTGACCAAGGCGCATGAGAGATTGGCGTCTGAGAGGGAGGAGCAGTGGGAGTAATAGCCGCGGCTTCAGTAGATTCCGGGCCCCAGAAATTCGTTAGCGCAGCAATTGCAGCAGCATCACCAGGGTCGATGCCGGCTGATGAAGCTCCGCTGGCGGCGCTGACGGCAGTCTGAGGGTAGTCGGCTGAGCTCTGTCTCTGTCCTACATTGTTAACATCATTGTGAACTTGCGAAGTCTCGATGGGCGGTAAACGCGACGTCAAGCTCGTCGGCGGGTTTTGCGCTTGAGCCGACGGCTGCTGTTGTTGCTGTTGCTGATGTCCCATCCACCGCTGTCTTGTCGCGAACAACAATGCCGCGCCAGACTGAGTACCATTGGTGATATTCTGCTGCTGCTGTTGCGGTTGTTGCGACGGCTGGGCTTGCGCCGTATCCTCCGGTATACTGTGCTGTCTGTGGCGTGGCGGACTATGCGGCCGAAGCGCCTTCGGTACGGGCTCTCGTCCCGTAGACGAGACGGACGAAATACCAGGGCTGCCGTCTCTCGACTGGGATTGACCCGACGGCATGGTCGGGAGCTGCAACGGCGGCTGCGCACTCCTGCCAGGACGGGCACCTGCATGCTCGTGCACAGAGCCCTCCCGGCTTTGCGTGTCCATCTGCTCCTGACTTGCGAACGGCCGTTGACCAGGTACGGGAGATGGCGCGATCCGCCGACTCGGCGACTCCGATGGCTGCCGACTTCCCAAAGACGGCGGAGGCCGCAGCTCGTTCATATCCGGTGGTGGACCAGGGCTCTGCCTATACCGCGACTCCTCGCGACTGTGCGGCCGCTGCGCGAACGCCGGCTGGGGCGGCGCCGGCGGAGTGCCAAAGTCGTCCTCACTCACGACCCTGGTCCCCATCTGCGGCGGACCCTGCTGTATAGGCGGAGGCTGCTGGCCTGGCGGCACGCCCAGCATCATCGCTCGGCTCTTCTCATCGAAACCCCTCAACTCCGGTATTTGCCCCTTGGTGTACTTCCTATAGATTTTCACCGCCGAGGCAATAAAGAAGTCCTTCTCCTTGCTCGTGCCCGCCTGCCAGTAGTAGGGTTTGCTGATGGTGACGATGAAGCCCACACTGCCCGCCCAGGCCCGATGCTGGGCCTCCTTCTCCGTCAGCGGCGGATCGTTGGGCGCATTGGAGAAGCTCTCGATCGCGCTTAGCTCTTCCAGGTTCCACGTCTTGCCAATGCTGAAACTGCCATTGTTGTTCTCGCGCGCCTTATGCATGCGCACCCGTCCCGTGCTCCGGACGGCGATGATGATGAGGCGCGGCTTCTGGTTTTCGGGCCTAATACTCTCGGGGGGTGGGGGCGCGGACGGGAAGGCCGAGTCCTCGACGATGCGGATGTGGGTGATGTAACTCTCGGCCAGCTGGGCGTTGGCGTCGAGCTTGGAGAAGCAGGATTCGATGATGCGGCGCTTTTCGTCCTCGAAGCGCTCGGCGCGCGACGTGTGGCCATAATGACCTTGGCCAACGCCCGGGGAGGATCCACCAGTGGTGATGGAGACGTTAGGGGAGCTGGGCCGGTGGGCGGCGGCGGCGGGCATGGTGGGAGTTGCCAGGCGGGTGGTGGAGCTCATGGCGGACGGGTTGGACAGCGAAGGTTGTGAGCCGGCGCTCATATTGCGGTAGCCGTTCTGCGGGAGTCGAGACATGGTGGCCGATGTGTCCGAGAAATGCTGTAGCAAGTTTCGAGCGTCGTGCGGTCTTGGGCTGGTCGCCCTATACTGAGGGGGTAGATGGACGATCCAAGGATGATGTGGGTGGTGTAGCGATGTACGCTACATCAACATGCGTGTTCTTCTCCCGTTACCCTCAACAGCACGAGAAACTCGCGTCATCCTCAATCGTGACCTGTCCACTCCGACATTGTATCCTACACGATATCACAGTCTTCCGCACAAGTCTGCACACATGTAAGTTACCTCCGGAGGTACACACATATGTGGGAACCCCAGACGAACCATTGCCCCCAGCGCTAGCCTGCATCAGGATCAGGAGCTCTTCCGAAGAAGCCGAGATCCCGACAGCTTGGCATGCCGATGGGGAGATCCGGGCCGAGATCTGACGACGTCCGGTAAACCTACCGAGCACACCAATTGTAGACGTGAATGTCTTCTACAATACAGCTGAACTACAAAGCGAGGGTCCAAGTTTTATCGAACGACACAAGAAGTCTACGAGGTAACAATTCGGTAAGCTGCTTAGTACACCACAACTAACGTACACTTCCCCCTCACAGATCGTTCTTTAGGCCCAAGGGCAACCGCATCTCACCACCATGCCACCACTAAGAGAAAAAAGAAGCTCCTGGTATCTTGCACGCTATTTCACACGGACAAACAGAAACATCGCAGATCAGGGCAATGCCGTGTCGCTCATGATGCAGAAAAGGGTCGCCAAATGGCCCAACCCTTCCGTCGTCCTGCTCCAAAGACACCGCATCGGAAAGCCAGCCAGCCCATTCGCTCTGCCGTGTTTGCCTATCTAATTCAGGCGTGCAGAAAACGAACGTCGACCGTCTGCTAGACCCTCTTGACCCTCTTCGTATCCGATCCCTTTTGCTCATCATTGTGATGCTTCCCCTCGGCCGACAATGCTTTGCCGCTCCCCCTCCTCAGCAGGTCTGGTACGACTACCCTCGGCGCCTCAGACGCCCGAGCTTTGCTCATAGTCGGTGATCGTCTTTCGCCTTCGCCGTTCATGGCAGCAGCTGCGGAGCCGTCTCTCTAAGACTCGCCTCCATTGCCGCTCGCCGGCGCCGACGCGCCTGCGGGAGCGCCGCCCTCCGTCTTACCCGCTCCTCCACGCTCACCGCCCCGGCCACCGCGTCCTCGTCCACGGTCGCCTCGGTAGCTTCCTCTGCCGCCTCTCCCACGACCACCGCGCCCGGACTCCGAGTCTGATCCGGTGGTGGCGTTGCCGGCACTCTGATAGCCACCTCGCTCCATGGCGCCACCACGCTGGGATGGCCCCCCTCTGCTTCCGCCCCATGAAGCTGGACCAAAGCCACCTCGACCGAACGGAGTACGGTACTCCGCCATCTTCACACCCTTAAACTTATCCTTTGCCTCCTTGATCGGGCCGTGCTTCAGCACTTCTTGCATGGTCTCTGCGTTGGCGAAGTGCGCAATCCACGGACCTTTGTTCGTCTTTTCGACGTTCGTGATCTTCGCTGCGTCCCCGGGTGCGAATAGTTGAGACTTGATTTCGTCGGCTGTGCTGAGTTGGTAGGTGTTAGTGATGAAGATGCCTTTCGAAGGTTCCTGTGGCTGGACGGCTGGCTGCTGATTGCTTTGCCTATTCTGCATTGGAGTCTCTGTCGGCTTCGGTGCCTCAGGCGTTGTGCCGTTGGTCTGTGAAACGCCGTTGATCGGAAGGTTGGTGACCGGCGCAGTCGTACCGTTGGCCGTCAGCGCCGCGTTCGGCTGCGCTGCCGTTACGGCTGGCTTCTGAATTGGTGGGGTCGGCGTTGGCTGCTGTTGCTGCTGCACCGGCTTGGGCTGGGTCGCCTGCTGGAACTGCCTCTGAGCCAGGGGTTGTTGCGCCGTCTGCTGGGGCGGTGGCTGGCTGATTGGAGGCTGCTGAGCCGCGGCTGGCCCTTGTGGGGGTGGCCTCGTTTGCGGCTGTGCCATCGATGGTGCTTGTTGGCTTGGGGTCGGGAGGTTGCCGCCGGTTGGACCCATGGTGGCGTTCGACGGTGCCGACGGGACAGCCTGCGGCCTTTGCTGACCCTTTCCACCACGATGCGAGAAGTTGAAGCCTTGTGCGCGCATCTCTGTCCCTATCCGCCCTTGATCGACATCGAGCACAAGCCAACCGAACGCCGCGTCCGCCAGATTAAAGTTCCACGTATTCTTGAAAGCAGACTCATCGACTTGACCGTTGGGAACCCCACCGCCGAACGGATTGCCGCCGCTTGCGGTCGAAGGCATCTTGCCAACCAGCTCTAGCGCAAGCTGCAGTAGCTTGTTCTGCGACTCGTTCTCAGACACGACAGGCTCGACCTCATGCTTGACCGTCTCCCATACGTCGTTGAATTGCAACTTGGAAGCAGAGAGCTTGCCGCGGTAGTGGTCCAGAGATGGGTTGACGGAGAACTCGTTGTACGAACTGCCGTACCGGAAGTGCAGACCTGCCGAAATCGAAAAGTCGGCCTTGAGGGTGACCGACAGCTGGTTGAGCAGACCTTCTCTTGCTGGCGAAGCGTGCGTTAGGAGCACCCGAGTCTCGGTGGGATCAAAGACGCGATTCGCGGTGTCGATCAGCTCGCCAATCTGCAGAAGCGTTGTCCACATCGTGCCTTGACCACCTGCGATAGTAGTCCGTCCCTCTCCATTATCGAACATCTTGTGCATCACCACCGCGCCACCAAGACCCAGCAAACGCAGCTTGACACCACCGACATCCAGCAGTCTTGAGTGCGACTCATCGATAACGTGGAGGTTGTCGATCTTGTACTCGCCGGAACGTAGCTTCTCCAGCACCGAGACATCTTCGCAGGCGCCCCAGACCGTGAAGACGGGTATGTCGAGCTTGTACTGCTTGCTGAGGAACTGAGGTAGCTCGGAGAGCGGTAGATGTTCCCGCTGGAAGCGCTCCCTGAGCGATTGCTGCGGTCCGGTGCGGGCGATGTCGGCTTTTACGGGCTCGGGCAGGAGGGGTGAATATTGGGCGACGTGCTTTAGCGTTCTGAGAGCCTAGATTAGCTTGCAAACGGCCCCTGAGTCTCGCGGTGCACCCTTACTTCTCGGCAATGCGCTCAAGGGAAGCGTCATCGTAGAAGCCGAAATCGCCGGTATGAAGGATGTAGTCGGCCTTCGCGTTCCGAGCAAGCTCGTTCAGCTGGCGGAGGCTGCCTGTCACTGTCGTGAGCACGTGGCTCCTCGGAAAGAGCGTCGTGGTTCATTACCTCGCACGTCTGCTACGCACAACACTCTCGCGTGTCCAATCTGCTGCACGCGACCTTGGTTGGGCTCTAGTGGGCGGGCACCTGGCACGGGGCCGCTCACGGGCGGAGGTGCGCCGTTTGACAGGTAGGCTTGGGAGTATGCGCGCGGCTGAGACGGCGGATGCTGCATGTCTGGTTAGCAGGACGGTCGACCGATGGGGCGCACGACAGGGTTGACCTCTGACGTACAGCCATGAGTCCGGTGCGTGGGAAACTTTCTGGGGTATGGACAGAGCTCGGGGGTCTCGAAGAAAGGTGTTGTAGCGCGCTGAAGTCGACGAAGGTGGATAACGAAGTGACGGGATAATCGAGGAAGGTGATGTGAGTATTGGGACTGGGGAAGAAGAGAAGGGTGATGTCGGCGGGTGCGGTGGTTCAGTGAAGTTGACGAGAGGTGAAAGAGGGAGATGCGCCTTCTCTTTGCTCCGCTTGAGGTTTTTGCCAAGGAAGGCAGAGGTCAGTGCGGCCAACGCCTCGTTCGCTTGCGGCCTAAGGCCAAAACTCCCCCTTAGACTGGTCCGGATGTGCTTCAAAGTTCAGCATCTTTACTGCTCTCCTTTACCTTCAATGGCTGGACTCGGGGATTTCCAATCCGACTGTGCGGACAACATTTCATTGTCATTGAAAATGTCACCCCTCAGTGTGAAAAGCAGGATCTTCGTTGGCAAGACTATGGAGGTTTTTCGGAAGACTCTACTGCCTCAGTACGATGTGCGGGATCGGATATTATACAACCCTGTGCCTCGCCACGCCCGAGAAAAAATTGCTGTTGTGTGCAGAACTTGGAAATGTGGTGAAGTTGGGTTGGTAGGAATAGGTGGATAGAGAGTGCGAAGGATATCACGGGGCATTGGAGCGTCCCAGCCGGGAGAGTGCTGTCCGCAGGTTCTCGAGAGGTCAAACATTGCACAGATAATGGAGCAAGAGTACGGTGTAACGGGGAAGAGGTCATGTTGGATGGCGCGCCCCAGCCATGGTAACGCTGTTCGCAGAGAGGACGTATCTACGACAGGCAATGGGTCGTCGCAACCGTGGGAGTGCTGTTTGCAGGTGAGAGGGCATGCCTCGCAAGCAATGAAGCGTCCCAACGATGAGAGTCTTGTCCGCAGGCAGAAGAAGTTCATGATCCATTGGGCGCCTCAGCCCTGAGGTTGCTGTACGCAGGTACGAGGTCATATGTGGCATTGAGCCTTCCCCATCGATGCGAGTGCTGTCCGCAGGCAACAGGTCTTTGAGGGGGCAATGGAGCGTCCCAACCACGAGAAATCTGTCCGCAGGCAACATGCCATACCCAACTGGATATCCCAGCCATGGAAGTACTTTCAGCAGGGCCGAGTTCATACAGGGCAATGGAGCATCCCGACCAGGGGGTCGCTATCCGCAGGTAGGAGGTCATGCCTCGAACAGGCATTCAAGCGTGCCACCCATGAATGTTCTGTCCGCAGGCAAGAGGCCATACCCAATGGAGCGTCCCAGCCATGAGGGTACTGTCTGCAGGGCCAAGGTCATACGTAGCAATGGAGCGTCCCGGCCAGGAAAACGCCATCCGCAGGTGACACTTCATGCTTCGCATGGGCGAGAGAGTACGGTAGGAGTGTGTATGACTGGTAGAAGAGCATTGCACGCTGTTTAGTCGGCACGTGAGAATCGCTTCGAAACCTGCGTGTATTCACTTGTCCTGTCCTGCTCGGGCGCAAACCCGAGGCCAGCAACCTTTTTCCATTGCCGAAGACACCAAAATCAATTCACTCTTTGAGATCTCCGACTCTTCTATTACTCACTTACACATACACCTCTCTCTTACACCCTTCTTGCGTCTCGTTGTGTGGCACTGTCCTCATTTTTCCCTCTCTTTCACCTTCCGGGGCTGAAAACCCTCTCGCTCGCTGGAAAGGGGCATGGACGGTGACACATTCGATTGCTGACACTCTAAGGGACACCGCAAGATCGTCGCCGGACCGTCAATATTTCACCGAGTCACGGTTCGGAGACCTTCGTCTCGAAGGCATTGAGTCCTGCTTTGTCGGAGACATTGAGTCCTACTTCGAATCAGCCCCTTTTCCCAGCGAGTCCGTTCCACTCGCCAGCCACAGGTGATGATCTTGTTGAAAGGCCTTGAGCTAGCCATCGTCCATCAGACCTGAAAGTGCTGAACTTGATCGAGAGAAGCAGCTCGCTCGCTGTCAACAAACGCGCTCGAGGTCTTCGAGGGGCAGTTCCTTCCTCACGACGGGGTTTGCCGTCCCCGACGAACACACGCCTACGTTTTTCGAAAGTCCGTGCGCAGGCAATCACCCTGCCACCCCCCACCGACGTTTATAAACCTCACTGAAATTCTCTTCGACGCGTTGCACCCTCCTTCTTCCACATCACCTCTCCCCTCACAACCCACTCATACTCCCACTTCACCGTATACCTCTTATGTTCTCGGACTAGACGGCAGACGGTCAATCGTCTTCACGTCCTTCCACACTCGACATGAAACGCTACGACGCGCGCTTGCGTGGGCGCGGGCCTGGGCAAGGTCGCCAGCGTGAGTCTTCATCCAACGCTCCAGCCTCAGAGGACGTACTGATCGGTGAGATAGCTGCTGCTCGCAACCTGCAGCCAGGGAATGGGTTGAGGCCTCGTGGTCAGCCGCAGATGTCTGCACGACCTGCTGGTTTCTACCCTCGTGACAGCCAGCCGCAGCCGCAGCAGCAAGCTCGGCCACAGCAAGGTCGCCAGCGTAAGTCTCCATCCAACGGTTCAACCACGAAGAACGTGCTGATCAGTGAGATAGCTCCTCAAGATGTTCAACCGGAGTATGACTCGAGGCCTCGTCAGCAGCCGCAGGTTCCGTCACAACCTGCTCGCCTTGACCCTCGTGAGAACCGCCAGCAGAGGCAAGCTCCGCCAGAGCCGCACCGTGGCTTCTACCCTCGGGACAACGACAAGACTGTGATGCCGGGCGACTTAGCCAGGGTCGCCAATGCAAGCACCGATCAAACTTACTCTCAACGTACGCACTTTCTGAGAACGCTCGGATGTGTCGCTCGACTGACAAATCGTCACTGCAGTTGTCGCGGCCGTAACTGTCGAGGCTAGAAGAATCGTGGCTGCAGGTGCCGCGGCTGCAGAGGCAAGAGATAGGAGCAACGTTCCACCAGCGCGCGTTGGTAAGATAATGCGCCATGGGTCAGACATTGTCGCGTAGCTCACCAGCGTGCAGGTCCGAATCAGCAGCCAGTAGCCGGGCGTCCAGGATACCAGGCCCAAGGTAGCCATTCTTCTAAGTCAAATCGATCCGACAGCACAGCTGACTCCACCTACAGGACCGTACGCCGCTCCAGCACAGCCGGTGAACGGCTTTTTCATCCTCCCCACCGCTGTTCCAGAGCAGCCAGCGCAGGTTGTGTCTCACCCGCAGCAACCAAATCACCAATCCGGCACTTCTCGGCGGAACGTCGCGGCCAGTGTGCCAGAAGTGACGAACGCGTTCGAAAACACGTATCGTGAAGCGGACACCAGAGACCACGGGCAGAACCCGCAGCGAGTGCAGTTGCCTCGCGTGCCACAGCTGCCGAGCCAGCCAGCGCAAGCTGTTCCCGTGCCACAAATCCCAGGCCAGCCAGCTAGAGTTGTGCCAGCGCCACAGCTGCCATCGCAGCCAGCGCAAGCTGTTCCCGCGCCACAGCTGCCATCCCAGCCGGCGCGCGCTGCTCCCGCGCCACAGCTGCCATCCCAGCCGGCGCGCGCTGCTCCCGCGCCACAGCTGCCATCCCAGCCGGCGCGCGCTGCTCCCGCGCCACAGCTGCCATCCCAGCCGGCGCGCGCTGCTCCCGCGCCACAACTGCCTTCCCAGCCCGCGCCAGTTGTGCCCGCGCCACATCTGCCTTCCCAGCCAGCGCACACGCCGGAGGCCCCTCACGGCGGTCAACGTGAAGAAAGGGCACAGCCTGAGATCATCCACACAGGTGACGGGACCATCCACCTGTACATCGTCATACAGTCCCTCGACGGACGTCAAGGGCCCCCGAAGTCCACGAACATGAGTCTCGGAGTCAACCTCGTCAGGAACATGGAGACTGGGAAGAAGTTCGTCGAGAAACGTGTCTCCATCAGGCAAGAGTTTCGTAAGGAGCGAGCGAAGGCCGAAGTCAACGCGCTGAAGCAGGTCCGCAAGGCTGGTGGCTCGAAGCACATCAACAGCCTGATCGAGCATTTCTACAACGGCGCCACGAATTGCTGCCACATGATCCTCGAACTCTGCGATGCAGGCACGCTCCACAGCATCATCTGGAAATTCAACTCCCGTCATGAAATCGTCTCCGAGGCGTTCGTGTGGCACGTCTTGACCGGACTCGCAAAAGCGCTGTGCATGTTGCACTATGGTAGCAACATGGATCGCCCGACGATGGCCCCGGGGGCGGTCTGGAACTGCATCTGCAACCTGGATATCAAGCCCGCCAACATCTTCCTCACGAGTCAAGGGAAGACCGGCGTCTACCCTCGCGTGGTACTCGGCGACTTCGGGTGCGCCGTCACGAGAGCCGACATCGAGGCCGGCAAAGCCGAAAAGGCCGTGCTGATGATGGGCACTCAGGGTTGGTTCCCGCCAGAGGCCGTGCCCGCGACCGACGCTCCCATTTGGCGAGGCCGTTACGGCAAGCCGACCGACATTTGGCAGGTGGGCGCGGTGATCCAGGTGCTCTGCAAGCAATTGGCGGTGCCGGATATGGCAGCCGTGCAGCGTGGCAGGCCGTGCGGAAGTGCCTACAGCAGAGAGCTGAACTCGGTCGTGAGCCTCATGATGAGCGCGGACCTGGACGAGAGGCTGACTACCATGGGGCTCATGGCGAAGGTCCAAGACGAGATGGAGGACCGCGGGGTGCCGATTTGAGGCGGTCCCTGGCAGCCGCCACGAGGAATGCGGGAACCAAACAAAGGCCCGAACAACAACAACAATGAAGACGACTTTACCGAGCGAGATGAACGCGAAACCGAACAAGAGCCCGGACACAGACTGAGATGGCAACCAAGATTATGGGCAAGACTGCAAAAGCGTGCGAATGACTTTCCTAATGACTTTCTGAGGGATCCATGGACCAACATCACCAGACCATGGACAAGACTGCAACAGCGTGCGAATGACTTTTCTTACTGACTTCTCTGAGGGGTTTTTCTAACGGATTATGGGATGTTATCACAACATCATGAGCCCGTCCAACTGTCGGACTTTGGGCGTTTCCTACTGTTCTCTGCTGCGAAAGACCTGATAATTCTGCCACTGGCAAAGATCCGACGACACTGTGCTGTACACTACTTTTCGCCATGGGCAACTCTCCACTCGGTCAGACCGAGCTTGATAATTGATACTTGTTTTTCCTTGCTCTTGATTTCCACATCGTGATCTCGGTCGAACGGTTGCTCGCTGTATCTGGCTTGTGTTTTGATGCCGTCCTCGTACATGTACTCGTATATTGACGGGCTGGATTGTCGAGGCCACTCCATCTCTGCAAGAAACCACTCGGTATACTGACATCGAACACTTTGATTTGGACGAGCGGTGCTCCCCTGCGAAGGTCAAGAGAGAGACGATCGTCATATAGAGTGATGAAAACAACAAAAGACGCTCACTCGGACGATCTCCATCGCGTGCCTTGGTCGCAGATCCGAGCATATGGATGAAGAAAGGGGGCCAAGCTTCGTGAATATGTGATGTGGGTGCGAGGAATGCCTTACCACCGTTGACAAGGTACTTGTATTCCAAGCGGAATGAGAACTTCGGTCACTCACCCATCTACGAGAAATCTGCTCGTGCGAAGACCAAAAACCCGAACCGTGACGATTCTGGCGATGCCTCGTTGTAGAGCCATACTGTCAAGAGCGACTATACACTTGAATTAAACCGCTTATACAATACAGAAGAAAGAGCCCCAAAAACCCGACCCGCAGGCTCGCCCAACTCGACCTCTATCGCTACAATATATCCCGTTCGGTCCCTGCCCCCCATTCATTACAATCATGCCTTTTGGCGCTCTCCCAAAATTTTCCCCCAGGCCGCAACGTGGGGTCCCTGTACAAGTAACATCACAACACTTCCCGATCGGCCACAAGCAACGACGCCCTCGAGCCGAAAGATGCTCTCCGGGGGGGGGCGAAAGGTACCCGGGACGGCTGCTCGTCCCCCCGAAAAGAAACCGTACGAGCGCGTTTCACTTCATCCCGTGAACGTCACTCGTGCATATTGGCCGTTTCCAATCCCAGTGGCGAAACCCTCCCAAGAACGCGAATTCGTTAAGCCTCGAACACGTCCACGTGCGAGCTCGTCTTGGGCGCCGCCCGCTTCGGCGCGAGTAGTTCCACGCTCCTCGCCGCATCCCCGGCCCCGAAATTATGATTTTCGTGATAACGATACGTGTGCCCGGGCGCCCGCGCATCCATCGCGGTCCAGCCGTTCGCGTCGGTGCCCGACCGCGCGCGAGAAGGGCGTGTCCGTCTGGGACGGTTGCAGCAGCGCCACGACCGCGCGGCCTGGGCGTACTGCTCGTAGAATTGCCGGGTGGTGCCGAAGAGCACGAAGGTGAGTAGACTGCCGGTGACGCCGGGGATGAAGAGCAGGATGGTGCCGATGGCGTTGCGCGGGGACAAGTCGGGTTCGGACTGCTGGGCCAAGTGGGCGCTGTTTTGTTTGGCTTTAAAGGCGAAGAGGATGTCGAAGATTTCGTACGCGCTGAGACGCCTGTCAGTGCCCGCCATAATGATACGGATATCCGTGCGCCGGCACCGGCTTACCTGATGACGACGAAGCCGATGGTGAAGCGC
>Ga0268244_10000630_pt1 | contig 13992 bp, 12 predicted proteins | sample AgamicMgSfe_FD_200258 | JGI IMG/M metagenome (GOLD analysis project Ga0268244, IMG submission 200258) | Agave microbial communities from Guanajuato, Mexico - Mg.Sf.e (v2) (version 2) | ecosystem: Host-associated > Plants > Phyllosphere > Phylloplane/Leaf | place: Guanajuato, Mexico | collected... | reverse complement strand
ATCACCCGCCCTCATCGACCTGCGCGTCGGCCACATCCTCAAAGCCATCAACCACCCGGACGCCGACTCCCTGTACGTCAGCACCATCGCTTGCGGCGACCCACCGGGAACCGACCACACATCCGAATACGAAGGCAAGATCGTGCGCACCGTCTGCTCGGGTCTCAACGGTCTGGTGCCCTTGGAGGAAATGCAAGGCCGGAAGATCGTGGCGGTCTGCAACCTCAAACCGGTCAAGATGCGCGGGATCCAGTCCGCGGCTATGGTGCTCGCCGCTTCGCCGCGGTTAGCTCCCGGAGAGGAAGACACGCACGCCGGGCCCGTCGAGCTCGTCAACCCACCTGCCGACGCCGAGGCGGGCGAGAGGGTGTTCTTCGAGGGATGGGAGGGTCAGCCCGAGGCGCAGCTGAACCCGAAGAAGAAGGTGTGGGATTACTGCCAGGCGGGTTTCACCACGACGGAGAACAAGGAGGTGGCGTTTGATGTTGCTGCTGTGGAGCAGTTGAAGGAGAGTGGGAGGACGGGGGTGTCGACGCTCAGGACTCGACAGGGGTTGTGTACGGTGCCGAGTCTGGCGGGGGCTACTGTACGGTGAAAGCTGCACGCATACGCACATGGTGCAGAGCCCACGCAGAGGGAAGCCTACACGCGGCTCTGGCAGGCGAGAGCCCGAAGACGATCAGTCGAACCCGAAACGAGCAGGCGGTGGTCGACAACGTGTAAACGAAAAGCATCACTGTACAGACCAATGGTGATAGAAGCACTCGGCTTCGATTCACCTACGCTATGTGGGTAAAGCTATGGTTCTCGAATACATGCCAAGAAGATAGCAAAAGATGTAGACGTCGTCAGAATAGCCGTCATCTCGAAGAAGAGGTTCAAACAGAGAACAAACCCCTCGAACCATCCTCTCTGCTTTCTCTCTTCCCCCTCAGCGTATCTTCGTCGGCAACTGAAACGGAAGACTAGGCCGTCTTTTCACTACCGACTGGCTGAGCGTGCCGTACTCCCTGCTGATCGACCTCGTCAAGGCCTTCAGGTCCGCTACCGGCAAGTTCGCCGGAAACGTCGGGATCCCCTTACCTCCCAGGCTCAAGCCGTGAACCTGGCTGGTGGGCGCGTAACGAGGTACTTGTGCGGGTGACGTCTCGGGGACGTTGCGCTCGCTGCCGGCTACTTCTATTCTAGGGTAATTGCTGAAGTAGCTGGAGTGTCGGCGTGGGACGATGCGGTGCTTGCTTGGGTCTGGGTGGGCGTGTAACGTGTGCGCTGCGCGGGTGAAGTAGTGGGACTCGTTGTCGATCTCGACTGTGCTGTTGCGGCGGGTGTTGGCGGCCGTGGCTTCGGGTCTTGAGTCGGTGGTGTTGTTGGTTGAGAACACGGGTGTGCGGTTCTTAAGGATTGATCTCGGTCGTGGCAGCGCTGGGGGAAGGAAGTCGCTTGCCAGCGGAATGTCATCTGAGAAAGCTTCGATCCCGTCCGCGAGTACTATCGATTGAGGCTTCACCCACAGCTGCCTGCGAGTTTCTCTGGGCGTTGCTGGTGCATACGAGCCCAGTGACACGCCGGTGCTGCTGTGACGGGCCTGCCCTCCTGGTGGCATGCTGTTGGTGTGCCCACTATGTTGACGGCTGTGATCAGCTTGCTCGTCGTCTGTCGCAGTAGTGTCTTCAACGGAGTCTGCGCCGTGGTCGGACTCATCCTCGTGGATGTCGCTGTGAAGCTCTGGAGAGACTGCCTCTTCATCCTCCACCTCGATCTCGCTGTCGTCACTCTCGCTCGGTGGACGAGCTGGAGCAGAAACGGCCGACAGTTGCGCCATGATCATTTCGTCTCGATCGCCGGAGACTACTACTCGTCTCGGTCGTTGCGTCGCAGATGTAGGCTGCAGCAGAGAGGCGGCATGGTCTTGGTCCCTTCCAACCGGAAGTTCCGGGCCGCCCAACTTCAACTTCAGCTCTCCGCCCGGCACGTTGAAATTTACATCTGGCAACGGTCCAGAGCCGAGTTGCAATGGTACATAGGTCATGGCATGCCTACTCTTGCGCTTGTGATACGCTCGTGGTTCGGCAGGATAGGAGACTCGCAATTCATCGTTTTCGAAGCCATCTCCCGATTTGGGAGTCGACAAGCTTGTGCCGCCATAAGAGGGCCATTTCTTACGCTTGCGTTGGATGGGTCTGAGTGACTTGAACCGTGATGCGGGGGTCTTCGGACGCTTTCTGATCACATTGGGCGGCGGCTTTGATCTGGACTCCCTTGAAATTCGGTTGCTGAACTCAGGAGACGAGCCTCGAACATCTTGAATCGGGTCCTGCGATAGAATGCGAGGCCCGCTGCTTGCCGGACTGGCAACGACCGGGCTCTGCGGTGGAGAAGTCACCAGGAAAAGCTCCTCCACAGGCAATCTGCGTACAGAAGGAGTCTTCGGCGGCCTCTTCGTCGTCGTCGTCGAAGTTGGGCCTTTGCGTTTCGTACGCTCACTATTCTGTTTTGTCTTCACCACGCGCTGTTTGTCGGACGTTAAGTGCGGTGAATTGCTGCTTAGCTGTCGTCTGCTTCCAGCCGCTGCCCTACCGCTGCCCGAAGTGGCCACTGAATCGCCATGCTTGACTCGACCGCTCAAGTCACGCCGAGGATCTCTTTGTCGTACCTCCTCATCAAATTGGCAGTCAGACGGAGGCGAAGAATCACGTGAACGAACTTCTCGATTGGCAGCATGCGCGGAAGCAGTAGCATCAGCCGCGTCACCGTCATCTTCTGCCTCGTCGTCGGCTGGAATATCGTACGGATCTGCATTCCGGAACTGAGCACCTGTCAAAGAAAGCGGTTTGCTGTTCTTGCCGTAGGTCACGAGCGATTTGGCGCCTGAGGTATTGCCAAGACCTCGAGCTGGTAGAGGTGCGAAAAGAGTGCTGCTGTCGTTCTGTCGAGCCAACGCCCGATAGCGTTGCCGCGCGATGGTGTCTGGTTGCGGTACCATCACCCCAGTAGCAATGAGGAGGTGGATGTAGTGGATAGTGTGAAAAAGTGAAGTCAGAAGAAGACATGACGTTACAGCCTTACGGAGCCAAAATGGAAGGGGCGTGACAGCCTCGTGGAAAGCGCCAAGGCCGACTTCTTTCAACCTACATGTATGGTATGGTCGCACTGATGAGAAACGAAAAAACGATCGGGTGGATGTTGTCTGTAATGCAGTGCCAGGTTGAAAATTGACGTAGCCTTGCTGTCGATCAATGGTATCAGAAACCCGGGACTCGCTCCTTACCACACCTGCAATGCCGCAACGCTCTAAGTGCATTCACCTCCATCACAACATCCGCCTGATGTCCTTCTCGCTTTTGTACTTGTCAAGGCCGTCGTCAAGGTGCTCCCACCACTCGAACATCATCGTCTGGCAGATCAGCTTGAACCAGGGCGTGAACTTGAGCTTGTCGTTCTTGAACATCTCCTTGAGATCCGCTTCACTGACGTATCTTGTGTCCTGGACTTCGTTCGGGTTGACGTCTAGGTCGACGTCTGTCTTGATAAAGAGGATGTAGTCGATCTCGTGCTCTCCCCACTTGCCGTCGCTGGGCGCCTTGTAGTGTATCCGCGTCAGGAACTCGAACTGGTCGAGCGGTACCTGCTCAGCCTTGATCCCAAGCTCCTGGTCCAGCTTCCTTTGCGCCGCGCGCTTCACGCCTGCAACGGCCGTCTCGAGCGTTGAGCCCGTCTCGCCTGGTACACCCAATGGATGCGAGCAACACGTATTTGTCCACATGTCTGGGAATGTGATCTTCTCCGACGCTCGTTGCTGGAGCAGTAATCGGTTTTGCGAGTCGAAGAGGAAGCAGGAGAATGCGCGGTGCAGCAGGCCCTTGTCGATGTTTTCCATGAGATGGCAGACCTTTTTACTGGCGCTTCCAATAGGCAGGTCATTGTCGTCCAGCACGATGCATACTTCGTCCATCAAGCGTATTTGCTCCTCATCGTATCCCGCCAGGTCCTGATCTTGTGTTGCTGAATGCGTCTGGGAGGCGAGTCGTGTGTTGATCTCGGGGAACAGTCGAAGGATCGTATCGGCATTGGCGGATTGCGCCCGGGCAATTGTCGCTGTCGCGCTCATCTTGTCCGTTTGCAAATATTGGTGACTTTTGGGTAGTCTATCTGTGTGTTCTGGCAATCGTTTTCCCTACAAAATCGGGTCCGAAGCAGGGACGAGATTTCAGGAATAATATACAATACTTTGGCCTTAGGCAGGAAAACAACCAGTAGCGCTCATGCAGGGCACAGCGGCTTCGGTCCGCGTCAAGCGCTAATGCAAACACTTTCTTTAGCGTGTGTCTTTCGTGCTCTGTGTGTCTCGGCGCGTTTCTCCATTCTGACGAGCTTCGATCTGTCCGTGATTATCAGCATCTTGACCCCGGACGACTATATCGCAACAAGAGCGAAGCAGTCCGCAAGCATGTCTTCCATCGTTGATGCCGTCCTTCGGTCGGACAATGCGCCAGACGTACCGCCCAGTGATGCGCCCTCGCGAAGACGGCACGCCCGCTCGTCGTCCAGGCCGAGAGCACCCCCTTCAGTCAGCACGCCTGGCATGCAGAGCGATGTGGATGGATTTCCAGACGACGAGGTGGTCGGGTTGAGGGGAACTCGGCGACAGATGCCCAACGCACGCGATGTTCCTCGAGTCGTCGACACGACTGCGGAGACACTGGGCATACAGTTCGAGAGGTTCCTGGAGAAGTATGGTTTGACCAGAGACGGACGTCCAACACGCGCCACTGACAAGTCAAAAGCTTTACCGAAGATCCTACACCGTCAGCGGCACCGATATCCAGCGCTGTAACCACGAACAAGTACTACATCGCGCAGATCCACGGGCTTTGCCAGTTCAAGCTCTCGACCCTTTACTTGGACTTCACCCATCTCATGGACAACGAGCGAGGTGTTCTCGCTAGTGCTATCCAGGGCGACTTCTATCGCTTCCTGCCGTACATGCTCCGGGCGCTCAATAATCTAATTGCTAAGTACGAGCCGCAGTACTACAGGGAGCATCGCCAGCCCGGATCCACGACGGCTCGAACAGACACATCGCTCGCAGGCAACAGTATGAGCGAGGACGATAGCATCAACGACAAAACGCCAAATCAGCAGACGGACAAGATCTTCGCGATCGCTTTTTACAATTTGCCATTGGTATCGAGAGTGAGGCAACTGCGAACAGAGCAGATTGGCCGGTTGGCGTCTATCTCCGGCACAGTCACGCGAACTTCCGAAGTCCGACCTGAATTACATCTGGCCACGTTCATCTGCGAAGGTTGCAATACCGTCGTGCCCGATGTAGAGCAGATCTTCAAGTATTCCGAGCCGACACAATGTCCCAACCTGACGTGCGGTAACCGACAGGGCTGGCGTTTGGATATCAGACAGAGCACGTTCATAGACTGGCAGAAGGTACGTATCCAGGAGAACAGCTCGGAGATCCCAACTGGCAGCATGCCACGCACAATGGACGTCATCCTCCGGGGAGAGATGGTCGATCGCGCCAAAGCGGGCGAAAAGTGCATCTTTACTGGAACTCTCATCGTGGTGCCGGATGTCAGCCAGTTCAGGGTACCGGGCACGAGAGTACAAGCGGTCCGCGACACCCAAGCACCGCGAGGAGGCGACGTCGGCGGGAGCGGTGTGAGTGGCCTCAAAGCGCTGGGTGTTCGGGACTTGACCTACCGTATGGCGTTCCTGGCGAACATGGTCACGCCAGATGCTTCAACACAGGGTCAGAGTGCGAATCAACATCTTAAAGGTCAAGCGGGCAATATCCTGAGTTCGTTAAATCAGATGGTGGATCTGAACGAGACGACTGGAGATCAGGCGCAGCAAGATTACCTTGACACCCTCACCCCTGCGGAAATCGAAAGTCTGCGCAAGATGGTGCAGATGCCGAACATCTTCATGCGGCTCGTCGACTCGCTCGCTCCCACGGTGTACGGCCACACGGTCGTCAAGAAAGGCTTACTACTGCAGCTCATGGGCGGTGTGAGCAAAGTCACGCCAGAAGGTATGGCTCTGCGTGGTGATATCAACATCTGTATCGTCGGCGACCCCAGTACGAGCAAATCGCAGTTCTTGAAGTACATTTGCTCGTTTCTGCCACGAGCTGTCTACACATCTGGCAAGGCATCTTCGGCCGCTGGTCTCACGGCTGCCGTGGTCAAGGACGAGGAAACCGGCGAGTTCACCATCGAAGCCGGTGCGTTGATGCTGGCAGACAACGGCATCTGCGCCATCGATGAGTTCGACAAGATGGACATCGCCGATCAGGTCGCCATCCACGAAGCTATGGAACAGCAGACGATCTCCATCGCGAAGGCTGGCATCCAAGCTACGCTCAACGCCCGTACGAGTATCCTCGCTGCGGCCAATCCGGTCGGAGGCCGCTACAACCGCAAGACCACCCTACGAGCCAACATCAACATGAGCGCGCCCATCATGTCTCGTTTCGACTTGTTCTTTGTCGTGCTTGACGAGTGCAACGAGCAGGTCGACGAGCACCTCGCCAAGCACATCGTTGGTCTCCATCAGCTAAAGGACGAAGCCATCGAGCCAGAGTTTAGCACCGAGCAGCTGCAACGGTACATACGCTTCGCGCGTCTTTTCCAACCCGTCTTCACCGACGAGGCGAGGGTAAGATTAGTCGAGCGGTACAAGGAGTTGCGAGCAGACGACGCGCAGGGTGGAGTTGGCCGCAACTCATACCGTATCACCGTCCGTCAGCTCGAGTCGCTCATCCGACTTAGTGAAGCTATTGCGAAAGCCACCTGCGTGGAGCAAGTGACACCCGAGTTCGTCGACGAGGCCTTTAAGCTGCTCCGGCAAAGTATTATCAGCGTCGAGAAAGATGACGTCGAGTTCGAGGAGGAGGAAGATACAGCCGTGGCGGATGCGACCGTTGGTGCTGCGGCGCAGGACGGCGACTCGCCGATGGACGGCAACGACCAAGCTGAAGAAGTCGCTGGCTCAGCCGGTGCGGCTCAGACACCCGCGCTTCCGACTCGGCCACGGACACAGATCAAGTATGACGACTACATCCGAATCCACAACATGCTCCTCCGGCGAGTGAATGAAGATCAGAGCACGGCCGAGGATGGTGTGGGCGAGGAGGACCTCATGGTCTGGTATTTGGAGCAAATCGAGGATCAGCTTCAGAGCCAAGAAGATATGCAGGCCCAGCGCAGTTTGGCGAAGAAGGTGCTGAAGCGCATGGTCAAGGTGAGGAGCAACCCTTGTTCATTGGACTTGATTGAATGATGGAAAGGATACGCTAACGTGTGATCTATCAGGACAATGTGCTGCTGCAACTTCGTGGCGAAGGCTTAGCGGACGAGGCTGGTCGGGTGTCTCAGCAGGATGGGACGGTCATGTATGTGGTGCATCCCAATTGCCTGGTTGACGATGTGTGAATGATCTTTTGCTGGGCGTTGGCAACGGTGGTGTTGAATAGCTGATTGAGGGCGCTGGCTTAGTGATGTTTTGCATACAGCGTTGTCAGCGTTATGAGCGGTTGTCTCTTGACTTACGATAGCGTGAGTCTGTACGTGTGATGTTTGACATTGGTTCGAGTCGATAACTCATGGACGATCGAGCAGACTAGCAGTACCTTACTGAGTACAGCATGTGTGTGGTCCACGACTTTTGCCACGAATGCTTGGCTTGACTTCACCTGTGCTGTACGGCCAGTGTGAGTCTCGCCACACTCAAGCTACATGCGATAAGAGCAGAGAACGCCTTCCCTCTGTTCGGATCACAAGATCATGCCAACCGCGCCCAGCAGGACCGGTTCGAACGAAGATCTTGTGTTCTGGCGAGAGCCATACAACCCCATCTACAACCCATGGCCCTCTCGACCCGTCCTCGTACATCAGTGAGCCATTACAACGAAATCAAACATGTTAAGAGCGCTGACATTTCGATTCAGGAGCAACGATTACAATCATCACGTCTTCGCCGAACAACCCTACCTCGGCCCATTGCTCTTCGACAACAATGATTCCGATGCTAGGGATCATTGCGCTGCTGAACGAAGTGCGTCGTTCGATCCACCCATTCTTTCATCCATTCATCAACCCAAGCGCATGCAGACTCCTGCTGTTCCCGTCTCGCGCCCTCACGCTAACGACACGAGCAGCCTTCCTCTCCTGGCTCCGCCTCGCGACCTACATGTCCATCGTCGCGGTCGCCATCCTCATCTCCTTCCATCTGAAGAACAGTCCGACGGAACTCGAGAAGCGGGTGGCGTTGCCTTTCGGGCTGATCTTCTGGTTGCTCGCCATCGCTTGCCTGGGCTCCGGTCTGAATAACTATGTCAAGACCGTGAGCAGGTATTCTCGGCGACAGGCTTTGGTGCAGAGTGGGTGGGGGACGCAGTTGGTGAGTTTCTTTGCGTCTTCGTGTCTTTTACATGGTAGCGTGGCTTTCGATGTGGGCGCGTGGGCGATCGAGAGTGTCACGCTGGCTTGGACGTGGATTACGGTGTGCTGACGATGTCGAACAGGTCTTCACAGTCGTCGCGAGCGCCATCATAGCGGCTTGCGTGCTATTTCTGAGTACGAATGCTACGACACGATGACATTTCGTGCTATACATGCGCAAATTCCGATCTACTCCATCCGCCTTGCCAGCCTTTGAGCGCCTCGTGCGCCTCGAACTCCGTTCATGCCATAACCAATGCCGTGATGTTACTATGCATAACCCCTGGTTGCAGAGTCGACAGCATACAGCCCGAATCACCGAATCCCTCCCGTTCAGATGCGCCAGCGATCTACACATCGAGCACAGCCCATGTGTAATCGTCGACAGTGGTGTAGATCATGCCCATGTTCGCCAGCTCGTCACCACCTTTCATGACCTCGGTGATCTCCAGGCCACACCGGGTCGCGATGTCTTGCATGTGCAGGCCCTCGTGGGTCTGCGGCGTTTCCGCAAGCGTCTGATACACAACCCGCGCCGCTCGCGACGCGGATGGTGGCAATTGCTTCACGCCGCCGCCGTTTTCTGCACCCCCGCCATACCCTCCCCCATTCGCTTGCCCCTCGCCGTTCGCCACACCACCCGCTTTCCCGGCACCGGCACCCGCACCGTTCTGCTGCAGTGACTCTGGAGGCCCACGGGAGAAGTGGAGGTGTACCGCCGTCGCCTCGAGCAGGTGATACTGGATCTCGTTGAAGTCGGGGATGGGCCGGATGATCTGCGCTCCGACGTGCCGCTTGTTGTTGAAGGCCTTTAACCTGCCCCAGACACGTGCGTAGCCTTGCTCAGCCACCTTGTCCTTCTTCTCCTCCACCGCTTCCGCATCGATCCAAACTTTCACCTCCATGACTCCCGTGCCGTCGTCAAGCTTGTAGGTCACGTTTGTCGCTTGTTGGCTAATGTTCCGTACTTGACCCACGAACGTGACCTGGGTGGCTTCGCTGTTGTCGATCATGAAGTAGTCGGCGTCGGGATGTGGGTGGTGGGCCTCGATCAGCTGTCTGATGGTGACGGGACGGAGGGTGTCTTTGCCATATGTGCGTTTTGTACTGGGGCTCTCGTTCTGACTGCCGAGCATGAAGCCACCGCCGTTCGCGCCGCCTTGTGCGCCATAGGAGGTCGTCGAGTAGTTGTTGTAATCTGTCGTGGGTTTAGTGTTAAGAACGGTGTGACTGCCAAGCTCATCAACCCACCCATCTTGACCAAAGACGCTCCTCACGCAGTAGATGGTTTGTTCGCCGCTGTCGGTGGTGTTGAGTCCTGAAAGGTGTTTGTGGAGAGATCAAAACTTCGAAGCCTTGTCGCCTGCAACGCGTGCCCCGCGTCTGGTCGCGACTCGCGTGGGCGCGCTAGGCTAGTCCGTCTTATCTCCGATAAAGAGAAAGTGCCAAGCCCAGCCCTGGCAGAAAAGTTCGAGGCGAAGGAGACTGATGGTGATCAGCTAGCTGTGCATAGCGACTCGAGCAGGAAGATGTATAGACAGGCGTCCCCAGCGCTGTCGGAGAATGAGGTGGATATCTCGAAGAGCTTGTTCAACGATGGAGGTCTGGATAGCGACGGTGAACTGGAAACTGTGCAAGACGTTGGTAAAGCGGACGCGGTGAACGTCGACGACGAAGACAGCGAGCAGGATGAGGCCTTTATCGTTGCCACGCAGGCAGCGGCCAACCGCAAGAACGACAGTAAAGCGATCAAAAAGGCCGGCGCGTTCCAGACGATGGGCTTGAATACGATCCTATTGAAGGCCATCACCCGTAAAGGTTTCACAGTACCGACACCGATCCAGCGGAAGACGATACCCTTGATTCTGGATGGACAGGATGTCGTGGGCATGGCCAGAACAGGCTCTGGCAAGACGGCGGCATTTGTGATCCCCATGATGGAGAGGTTGAAATCGCATTCGGCCAAGGTGGGCGCCAGAGCCATCGTACTCTCGCCGTCACGCGAATTAGCTTTGCAAACTCTGAAAGTGATAAAGGAGCTTGGTAAAGGGACGGACTTGCGAACTACACTGCTGGTGGGAGGCGACAGCTTGGAGGAACAATTCAGCAGTGTGGCGAGCAACCCCGATATCATTATTGCGACACCTGGTCGCTTCGAGCATCTCAAGGTGGAGATGGGCCTTGAGCTGTCGAGCGTCAAGTACGTCGTCTTCGATGAGGCGGATCGATTGTTCGAGATGGGGTTTGCGGCACAATTGACCGAAATCATGTACTCTCTGCCTGCCTCACGCCAGACTCTGTTATTCTCCGCGACGTTGCCGAAAAGTCTTGTCGAATTCGCTAGAGCCGGCTTGCAGGATCCAAAACTTGTCCGCTTGGATGCCGAAAGCAAGATTTCCCCTGGACTGGAGAGCGCGCATTTTACCGTCAAGCGTGCGGAGAAGGAAGGCGCATTGCTTCATATCCTCCAGGACATAATTAAGATGCCGACCGGACCCACGCAGGCGACCCTCAAAATCAAACAGCAGAGTGCGAGTAGCAACAAGAAGCGGAAGCGTGGTGTTGACGGGCCTGCCGAATCTGAGACTCCTTCACCGCATTCGACAGTGGTCTTCGCCGCTACGAAACATCATGTCGAATACCTCGCTACATTGTTGAAGGCCTACGACTACGCTACATCCTACGTCTACGGTTCTTTGGATCAGACGGCGCGGAAGGTGCAAGTGCAAGATTTCCGCTCCGGTTTTACCAATATTTTAGTCGTCACAGACGTTGCTGCACGTGGTCTTGACATACCTATCTTGGCCAACGTGATCAACTACGACTTCCCCTCCCAACCCAAAATCTTCGTCCACCGCGTTGGCCGCACGGCACGCGCGGGTAAGACTGGCTGGGCTTACAGCTTGCTCACGGGACAGGACATGCCATATCTGCTGGACCTGCAACTGTTTCTGGGTCGCAACCTCGCGGTGGGTCACACGACGGAAAAGCACGACGGCGTGTTCAGAGATGCAGTCGTGGTGGGCTCGATGGTGCGTGACAGACTTGAGCGCTGCTGCGAAGAGGTCACCAAGCTGCTCGAGGATAACAGTGATCTGGCTTCTATGCGTGATGTGGCTGGCAAAGGGGAGAAGCAGTACCTGCGTACGCGCAATTCCGCATCGGCGGAAAGCGTGAAACGCGCGAAGCAGATCGCGGGCGAGGGCGCCGTGACGACGAATCTGCTGTTTGAACATAACGACGATCAGGAGGGCTTGGCCGAGCAGGCGCGCCTGGCCATGTTGGCGAAGGTCAGTGGTTTCAGGCCGCAGGAGACAGTGTTCGAGATCGGTCGAAGGGGCGCGGCGAACAACGAGACGGCGGATCTGGTGCGAAAGCGGAGGGATCAGATCGAGCGGAAGAGAGAACGAGCGAAGACGGGAAAGGGCAACGGAGTCCTTGATCTGACGCGTTCTGCCATTGGCACGTCTCGCGCAGATCAGCCAGACTTCAATGAGGGCGAAGACTCAGACGACGATCTCGTCCTGACTCAGCCCAGTGGGGTGGATATGGAGGATGCGTCTGATGCCGAACTAGAGCTCACTTTCACCGCACCCACCGAAGGGCCCGCCTCTCGAAAACGGGCTGGTGGTAAGGGCTCATGGCAGGATACGGAGCACTTCATGGCGTACACGCCGTCGACCTTGAACCTCGCCGAAGACAGAGGCTACGGCGTCCATTCCGGCGGCACGTTCGTCAACGCCGCCAAAGACGCCACGATGGACCTCGCCAACGACGAGTCGAGTGCGTTCAAGGAGGCGAGCAAACCCGGCATGAGGTGGGACAAGAAGGGCAAAAAGTATGTGTCGCGCGCCAACGACGAAGACGGGTCGAAGGGCACCAAGTACATCCGTGGCGAGAGCGGGCAGAAGATCGCCGCGTCGTTCCGGTCCGGTCGCTTCGATGCTTGGCGTAAGGCGAACAAGGTCGACCGCTTGCCGAGGGTGGGTGAGATGGAGCGGAGCAACGCGCATTTCGCCGCTGGTGGTGGTGGTGGGAGCGGTGGCGGTCATCAGGGGCGGTTCAAGCACAAGCAGGAGCGGGCGCCGAAGGAGGCGGACAAGTATCGGGATGACTTCTACAAGCGGAAGAAGAAGGTCGAGGCGGCGAAGGAGAAGCGGGTGGGACGGTTTGCGGAGGGTAAGGGTAAGAGTGAGCTGAGGGGGGTGGATGATGTGCGGAAGGAGAGGAAGTTGCAGGAGAGGAGGCGGGCGAAGAATGCGCGGCCGAGTCGGAAGGGTTAGATGCGGACTTCTCGTTTACAATGCTCGTGGGCGTCTGTTTGTCGAGGCGGTCGTCGAGGCGGTCGTCCAGTGCATACCTAGGATCAGACGCTGCTGTCTGAAAAGAAAAGACCATGGTCACACCTAAACAAGTCAGCTACTGCACGTGCACCAATGTAAACATACTCTGCTCCGCTGTGACGTCCTTGACGAGTTGGAGTTCTAACTTTGAGGAAAAACGAAACGTCCATCCCGATGAGGGTTGATCAGATGGATGAGGTGAACGCAAACGGATCGTGATTAGTAAGCGAATGCGGACTGCAGGTGTGGCTGGTTGGGTTGGGACGGAAACAGAGCGAATGGGGCTTAGCGTCTGAATGATCCAAGCGCCATCCGTCGACTTCACGAGTGGAAAACCTCAACCATCAAAACATCTCCCATTCAATCACCACAACCACCGCGCCGGGGCCCATCAATATTCCCTCCTCCTTCTACCGCCTCATCCTCGACGCGGCCGTTGCGCTGCTTTTCCGGCTAATGTCTCGGCGAATAGCGCGGACGGCTGGAGAAGATGTCACCATTGGGCAGAATAGCACCGGACTCACAGCCTTCGGCTCCTCTTTCTGCATCTCCCCCCCCCCTACGATCTCCGTAGCGCCGTCGGAGATCGCATCTGCAACCGCCGTCTGGACGGAGAGGCATTCTTGCGTAGACGGAAAATGCTCGGGAGATGCTCACGTCGGAAGCCATGATTCGTTTGACTTGCAGGTCCGCTCGTATCATGCTGCCTCCGCTGAACGATCCCGGACACCCTTTCGCGATCCGTGGCGCGAGAAGGATGCTCAACACCTCTTGCTTACCAGTGTGATGAGTGTCGTACGCCAACGAGCTGAGCAGCTTGTACAGTCGCGCAGTTCGGTGAGATCAGAACGCAAGACGTCCGGTCTGGTTATCGCCGGAAGCCGTTGGCGACTACCATCGGACGGGACCCGGTGTTTCAGTACGTATTCGAGCAGTCATTGATCACCATGACGCTGCAAGACACGCCTCCGCCGACGCGGTCTGTTTGTCTGCGGGTAATAATAACGGAGCGTCTCTGCCAAAGATAGGCACTTGGGTAGTGCTAATTGGTTATCGACACGTCCTCGACTCAGCCTCGTTGGTACGACTCAATCCGTGTCTACATGCACGACAGCAATCGAGCCCGCCAACGCGAAGCAGACACTCTCGGACGAATGCTGTTGCTCGGAGAACAAAGCTACAATGTCCCCTAC
>Ga0268244_10000629_pt1 | contig 14029 bp, 7 predicted proteins | sample AgamicMgSfe_FD_200258 | JGI IMG/M metagenome (GOLD analysis project Ga0268244, IMG submission 200258) | Agave microbial communities from Guanajuato, Mexico - Mg.Sf.e (v2) (version 2) | ecosystem: Host-associated > Plants > Phyllosphere > Phylloplane/Leaf | place: Guanajuato, Mexico | collected... | reverse complement strand
GTCTTGCGTTCTTGCTGGGATCTCCTGTCCTCCCCTTTCACCCCCCTTCTCCTCAACTTCTCCCCCGTCCGTCCTGTTATACTCCCGTAGCATGGCGCCGAAACCAGCCCAGGTCGAGGATTAGTAAATCCGACGCGTCGACAGGCCTTTGTGAGATGATGATGTGCACCGTACCGTTGGACGTACAATACGGTAGAGTACTGTAGCGTCCAGTCTTGTATAGACGGGTACAGGCAGTAAAAACACGGTGGTCGTATCGTAATATGTACAGTTCGTGTGGCTCGGATCAGGCTCCTGCAGGTTGTGGTCGTCGTCGGTCGCTTGGGCCCAACGTCCTCCCAAACTTCTCCTAGCGACCGCTTCGACTGTCTCTGCGCCTTTCCACCCGCCTCTACCCTCCCCCATCATCAATCACCGCACAGCACCGCACACTCGGCACCCGAATTGCCTTTCCCCGTCATTACCAACCTTATACCACCGTCACCACCACTCTCGCTACCACCCTCGTTGATGACCGTTGACATCCACCCCGGTAATCTTGTCCACCTGGGTTTTCGTGCCACCGTCACCTACCTGAACCTTCGACCTGTACCCTCCTTTGTGGTGCCCCACCGGTGGTTTGGAGTCGCTCTCTACAACTTACTCACCATCCCTCTCCTCTCTCTCTCCTCCCTCCGCCGCCCGCCGCTCTCGAACGTTTCTAATCCTTCTTAACCGCTTCTAATCCCAAAAACACCTGGCGTGTTTGCTTCAACCTCATCTCCCCTCCGCTACGCCCACTCGACACGCGCGAGTCGCCCGCCGCACTCACGACACCATCAGAGGTGCCTTCTCATGACGGCCGCATATCGTTGGTGTGTCTAGAGCAATAGAGCAGCCCACGGCGGCGCTTTCAGGCCGACATCCCCCCGTACCAAAACCATGTACATCTCATGGCTTTACTCCTTGGCCTCCCTCTCGGCCCTGGCCTCCGCCTCGTGGTACGATGAAGCCGAGGTGGACTGGAATTTGAACGTCAACCAACAAGCCGCCAATCCTCTTGAATACTCTGCGCCACCTTGGGACGACGGCCACCAATATAACCCCAGCCCGTCCAATTGGAGGTTTCCATTCTACAGCTTCTTCTTAGATCGATTCGTCAACGGTGACCCATCCAACGACGATGCCAACGGGACAACATGGGAACATGATGTTTACGGCACGCAGCTTCGGCACGGTGGCGATATCAAGGGCCTGCAAGATTCGCTGGACTACCTTCACGGCATGGGCATTCGGGGCTTGTACATTGCCGGGAGTGCTTTGCTAAACGAGCCTTGGGAGGCGGACGCCTACAGTCCCTACGACCACACCATCCTCGACCACCACTTCGGCACCATCCAGCAATATCGCGAGGCCATCCAGGCCATCCACGACCGAGGCATGTATGTCATCTTCGACAACACCATGGCCACCATGTCCGACCTCTTCGCCTTCGAAGGCTACCTCAATACCAGTGCGCCCTGGTCCTATACCGAGCACAACATGTTCTACAAAGGCGACCGCACGTACAGGGACTATTCGCACTCGAACACCTTCCAGAAGGAGTGCAGCTTTGACTACCCGCGCTTCTGGGACCAGGGCGGCCATCTCATCCAAGACAATAACACGCAGGCCATGGTGGGGTGTATGGACTCGGACTTCGACCAGTTCGGTGAAGTGGGCGCATTCGGCGTGTACCCCGAGTGGCAGAAGCAGCTCTCCAAATTCAACGGTGTTCAGGACCGGCTGCGAGAGTGGAATCCGTCGGTTCTGGACAAGATCAACCACTTCTCCTGCATGCTCATCCAAGGGCTGGACATTGACGGCTTCCGCATGGACAAGGCGATGCAGATCACCGTGGATCCGTTGGGCAACTTCTCCAGCTTCCAGAGAGAGTGTGCCGGAAAAGTGGGAAAGAACAACTTCATGGTGGTGGGTGAGATTGTGAACGGCAACGCGGACGGATCGATCTACCTTGGCAGAGGAAAAGAACCGACGATGGCGGTCCAAAACTTGACAATGGCCGTGACCTCGAACGATACCGGGTATATCCGCGAGGCGGGACACCAAGCTCTCGATGCCGCCGCTTTCCATTACTCGACGTACCGTGCCCTCATGCGGTTTCTGGGTCTGGACGGCAATCTGCTGGCTGCAGCCGATGCGCCGGTCAACTTTCAGGATCAGTGGGCCGTCTTCATGGCGTCCAACGACATGAACAACGCTTACACGGGCGAGTTCGACCCACGGCATCTGTATGGCGTTAGCAACCAGGATGTGCTGCGATGGCCCGGGTTGACGAACGGCACGGAGCGTCAGCTGCTCGGTGACTTCGTGGTGACTCTGCTCATGCCTGGCATCCCATTGGTAAGCTCAATTACGAGATTTTCGCACGACGGAAGCTAACCAGTTCATCTGCAGGTCTCGTGGGGAGAAGAGCAAGCATTCTACACGCTCGACAATACAGCGAGCAATTACGTCTACGGTCGTCAATCGATGTCGTCCGCTCAGGCTTGGCAGATGCATGGATGTCACTACGTGCCCGATACCAATCTGAACAACGCGCCGTTCAACAGCTCCCTTGTGGCCTGCCACGACGACAACGTCAGCCTCGATCACAGGGATCCGTCTCACCCGGTATACACCGTCCTCAAGCAGATGTTCGAGTTGCGTCAGCGTTACCCAGTGCTCAACGACGGCTGGACCCTCAACGAGCTCTCCAGCCAAACGTTCAACTACACTCTCCCGGGCTCTTTCGGCGTCCCAACCGAGACGGGTCTCTGGAGCGTGTACAGAGGACGCATGGAGAATGTGCAGGATCTGAGCGATCAGGGCACATACGGCAACCAGGGCGTCTGGTTGTTGTACACGAACTACAACGGCTCCAGAACGTTCACCGGCGACTGCAGCAGCGCCAACGATGCGATCGTCGCACCTTTCGACGCCGGCACGACGGTCAAGAACCTCTTCTATCCCTTTGATGAGTGGTCCCTGACCAACTCGAGCCAGCAAATGGGAATCGAAGGCTCGGAACAGATCAACGGCTGCTTGCAAGAGGTCAACATGACGCTGTACGGCTGGAAAGCTTTCGTGCCGATCGATGCCTGGAGTATGCCATCGCCCGTCATCACGGCCTTTTCGCCCGGCCACGATGCTCGCATCCTTTCCAACACCAGCGCCGACGAGGCTGGTTCGGTTCACATTGAAGTCCGCTTCTCCGACCTGATGGACTGTGACTCGTTCAAGAACGCGCTGACCGTCAATTCCACCACCGAGTCCGGCAAGCAGGCTTCCGTCGACACGAACAGCCTCGAGTGCCTGACGGTCGATCCGCAGTTCGAAGCGTACTACTACGGCCCAAGCCCTTCGATTTGGCGCGTCCGAGCCACGCTGAACGATGTGTACGACGGTGTCCACGTGATCAACGTCAATAACGTGACGAATCAGAACAACAGCGCGTCTACCAACTCCAACGACCACTTTATGTTTCGCATCGGACAGTCCGACAATCCTATCGTCTTCCCCAAGAGCGCAAACTACAGCTCTTCGCTCCTGTTCGAGGGTACCCCTAGCAACTCGAAGCGTGGTGCGTCCATTACAACTGGCGCCAACCACTACATCAACCACAAAGCTCCCGGCGCGGACATGTGGCGCTTTAGTATGTCTTGGGGTGCTGTATGGTCGAATTGGATGCCTTACGTTCCCGGCAATGTCTCGCTCACAGAACAGAAGTGGACCGGTGTGAAAGACCAGAAATGGTCCGGGGACCATGTGCAGGTTCAGTACTGGTCCGCGGCCGCCGGCAGCAGTGATCACGTCGTCGAAGGCGATGTCGCGGGCAGCAACGACGGCCGGGAACGCCGGTTTCCGCACCTCTTCGTCGAGGGTTCCTTCAACCAGTACGGCTACGATTCGGGCGTGCCGAACGAGATGAAGCAGCTGTCGAACGGTACGTGGGCGTTCGACTTCATGACCGAATGGCCGTCGCAATTTCAGATCAACGTTTGGGGTATGACGGAGAAGGGAGACCCGGACGTTAGCTACGCTATGGGTGACGTGGACAACGACACCGTCCTCGACCGTATCGCGCCCACAAGTTTGGAGCAGACCGTGACCAACATCACCAACTTGGGCCCTCAGTCTCCGTACTTGGTCTGGCGGATTCTCTTCAACGACGCCGATTTCCGATACTACTTGGTGCCGGCGGGGAATCGCTACATCCAGCTTGCTCTGTGGTTGCTGCTCGGTATCATCCCGGTCCTCACAGCCATGGCCGGCGTCTCTCTTTACACCCGTGCCTTCTACGGCGTCAAGTTCAACAAGATCGGTCTGGCGGAGAAGAAGAGTATCCTGCCGACCGCCATCGTCAACCGCTTCCGGCACCACGACAGCGAAAAGGACAGCGTACCCTCCAGCCCGATCGTGCATACCATGGCTCCATCGCTCGGCCACGACGGCTCCATCATCGCGGATGGCTTCGCCGCAGGCGCCACGATCGAGAACAAAAGACGCACCGTCCTCATCGGCACCATGGAATATGACATCTCCGACTGGAATATCAAGGTCAAGATCGGAGGGCTCGGCGTCATGGCCCAGCTCATGGGTAAGAACCTGCAGCACCAAGACCTCGTGTGGGTCGTCCCCTGCGCCGGCGGCTTGGACTACCCCGTCGATACGCCCGGCTTGCCCATCGATGTGACGATCCTGGGCCGCACGTACGAGGTCCAGGTGCAGTACCACAAGCTCAACAACATCACGTACATGCTCCTCGACGCACCCGTTTTCCGCCGACAAACGGCTAAGGAGCCTTACCCGGCCCGCATGGACGACCTCGACAGCGCCATCTACTACTCCGCGTGGAACCAATGTATCGCCGAAGCCATGCGCCGTTTCCCCATCGACCTGTACCACATCAACGACTACCACGGCACCGTCGCCCCGCTCTACCTGCTACCAGACACCATCCCCTGCTGCCTGTCTCTGCACAACGCCGAGTTCCAAGGTCTCTGGCCCATGCGCAACCCGCGCGAGACCGAGGAGATCTGCTCCGTCTTCAACCTGCCCGAGATGGTGGTGCAGCGTTACGTGCAGTTCGGCGAGGTCTTCAACCTGCTGCACGCCGGCGCCAGCATCCTGCGTATCCACCAGAAGGGCTTCGGCGCCGTGGGCGTGAGCAAGAAGTACGGCAAGCGCTCCTGGGCTCGGTACCCCATCTTCTGGGGTCTCAAGAAGATCGGCGCTTTGCCGAATCCGGACCCGTCTGATGTTGCTGAGTGGGACAAGAAGCTCGCGGATCCTAATGACATTCATATCGATCAGGTCTTCGAGTCCGGACGAGCGAGCCTGAAACGCCAGGCGCAGGAGTGGGCTAATCTGGAGCAACGCGCTGACGCTGACCTCTTCGTCTTCGTGGGCCGCTGGTCCATGCAGAAGGGTATCGACCTCATCGCCGACGTCTTCCCCGCCGTGCTCGAGCAGTTCCCGCATACCCAGTTGCTGTGCGTTGGCCCGACCATCGATCTTTACGGCAAGTTCGCCGCGCTCAAGTTGGATGTCATGATGAAGAAGTATCCCGGACGGGTCTACTCCAAACCTGAGTTCACCGCTTTACCCCCGTTCATCTTCAGTGGAGCTGAATTCGCCCTCATTCCCAGTCGAGATGAGCCGTTCGGTCTGGTCGCCGTGGAGTTTGGTCGCAAGGGTGCGCTCGGTGTGGGCTCTCGTGTTGGTGGATTGGGTCAGATGCCTGGTTGGTGGTACACCATCGAGTCGACCACGACCAAGCATCAGATGCACCAGTTCAAGATGGCGATTGCCGGAGCGCTCAAGTCGGACTACGAGACTCGAGCCATGATGAGAGCCCGCTCCGCCAAACAGCGCTTCCCCGTCGCGCAGTGGAAGGAAGATCTGGAAATTTTGCAAGGGACCTCGATCAAGATCCACAAGAAGCGCATGGAACACATCACCGCCCGGCGAATGGGTCTCGATACCAGCAGTGCCGCCTCCAGCGGATGGAACACCCCCAACCTTCCCGGATGGATGACGCCCCGGAGCGGTTGGGCGACGCCGACGGGTGCCAGCACTCCTCGTGGCGCGAGCACGCCCGTCCACAGCCGACCCGGCACCAGGAACTCCTCCCCTGTCCGCGGAGGCGGCGACACGACCCCGAACTTGTCTCGCAACGGCTCGTTGTCCCTCGGTATGCGCCATGGTCCCGGCCATTCGCCACCGCAAATCGGAGGCATGCGCTCCTTCATGTCCCACCCACGCTCCAGCAATTCGCGGCGCAATTCGTACGAGGAGGAAGAGTTGGCGCGGAAGCGCTTGAGCAGCATCGAGGACGCGGACGAGGCTACTATCAGCAACGAGCGGGCCGAAGAAGCCAAGCGAAGGTCCCGCTTGGGTGCCATCGGTGGCGCGTTCGACTTCGGTCTCCGCGACGGGACCCGCGCCGCAGAGCCCGCTGCCATCCACCGTGGCGCGCCGTCCTACTTCTCGCCGGCGCAAACTCCTGGCGGCGAGCTGCACGGTCAGACCTTCCCGTTCCTGGCGTCCCCGCACACGCCCTTCCGCGAAGATTACCGGAGCGGCACGCAGACGCCTCTCTCGACCGAGCAGGTTATGACGGAGAAGAAGGACGGCAAACCCCAGGAACTCATGCCCTTCTTCACCGACCCGACCGGACTGTACTACAAGACCTTCGAGCGCCAGCTCGACAGCCTCGAAGGCAAGAACTCCGAAAGCCAGCTCTGCATCGAAGAGTACCTCGAAAAGTCCGAGAAGCAGTGGTTCAACCGGTTGCACGTGGCCAAGATGAGCCGCAACAACACCCCCGGGCAGTCGACCGTCGCCACGCCGGCCGGCTCGATCTACGAAGGCATCGACACGGAGGAACCGATGTCGCAGTTCCTGCTGCCGGCGAACTACCAGGCGCCGACCGGCGTGCGCCGCATGATGATGTATAAGATCGGCGACTGGCCCGTGTACGCCTTCTTCCTCGCCCTGGGCCAGATCCTCGCCGCCAACTCCTACCAGATCACCCTGCTCAGCGGCCAGGTCGGCGAGTCGGCCACCGAACTCTACACCATCGCCTCCATCTACTTCGCCACCACCTTCATCTGGTGGGCCATCTTCCGGACTTTTGCCTCCAAGTGGTGCATGACGCTGCCCTGGCTGTTCTACGGCGCCGCGTTCTTTCTTTTGGCCTTCGCGCCGTACGGGAGTCCCCATGCCCGTGGCTGGGTGCAGTGAGTTTTACCCCTATCTCCATCCACTCCCCTTTCGTTCCTTTTGGCTGACCGTTCATAGGAATGTCGCGACCGCGTTTTACGCCGTGGGCTCCTCTTCCGGCTCCCTGTTCTTCGTAAGTTGATCATCAACCTCCAATAATGCTCCGCAACTGCTGACGTTGAACACCAGTCCCAAAACTTCGGCTCCACTGGCTCCGCTCCTGTCAAAGACTGGGCTTTCCGGGCGTGTGCCATCCAAGGAACGCAACAGATCTACGTGTCCGTCTTGTGGCTTTGGGGAGATTCCCTCAGTGCCCAATCGGCGACTGGGAAGTTGCACGGGCTCGGGACCGTTCTGACCGCCATCGGCATTCCCGTCGCTCTGCTTCTGTGGGCAGTGGGCATACTCTTGTTCATCGGACTTCCCGACTTCTATCGTAAGTTATGACACTGATTCATGTTGACGGTGCCGGGAACTGACTGTATGCAGGCCAACGTCCCGGAGCAGTCCCCGACTTCTACACTTCCGTCTTCCGCCGCAAGATCATCTGCTGGTTCTGGTTCGCGATCTTCATCCAGAATCTCTTCCTCTCCGCCCCTTACGGCCGCAACTGGGCGTACCTATGGGACTCGAAGCATGTCTCCGACTGGGCCGTCTTCCTCCTGGTGATCTTATTCTTCGTCGTCCTCTGGATCGGCGTCATGTGGTGCTTCTCCGTTTCTTCCACCACGCACAGCTGGATCCTGCCCCTGTTCGCCGTCGGGCTCGGCGCGCCTCGGTGGTGTCAGATCTGGTGGGCCACGTCCCAGATTGGATCTTACCTGCCGTGGGCGGGAGGACCGGTCGCGTCTGCTATCCTGGGTCGTGCGCTGTGGTTGTGGCTGGTAAGAAATCCCTATCCCCTCATATTAAGATGTGGTACAGGTGTGCTGACAGTTCATTGTAGGGTCTTCTCGACACCGTGCAGGGCTGCGGGATAGGAATGCTATTGTTGCAGACGTAAGCATCAGTCCCCACGTCTGAGCTGGTGCAAACAGCAGACACTGACACGTTCTCCACACAGCATGGTACGAGCGCACGTCTCCTGGGCCCTCATGCTCGGCCAAGCCGTCGGCGCCATCGGCACGATCATTGCGCGCGCCGACGGCCTGAACAGCGTCGGACCGGGTCCGACCTTCCCCAACATCAGCGCCAACCTCGACGGACTCGGCAACGCTTGGTTCTGGGTGGCCTTGATATTACAGCTCGTCATCTGCGCCGGCTACTTCACTTTCTTCCGCAAGGAGCAGCTCACCAAGCCTTGAGAGGCCTTGGGTGTTCATACCTGCTCGATTCTTCTCCCGGTCCATGTCTGTCTTCCGCTCTCGTTCACCCAAATGCCTTGATGCCTGGAAACGAGGAATCGACCGATTTGACCGACCAATCGACACAAAGGGGCGCTTCAATTTTCATGTCATATTCTAACTTACTGTTCTAAAGGAGCGACCGAGGGTTACCTGTCCGGCATCAGGATCCCCCCCAATGTACATATATGCTTATCCCTTGTCGATACCACCATTTTGGGCATAGATAGATTTGTTACAGCATCATAGTGTGGTATATAGACGAGAGAACGAAGCGCTCGACTCTCTGGTTGGTACATTGTTGTAGCCATCTCTTGGGCTTCTTGTATGGACGTTAATCGGTGTCGATTCTGTTGATGTGCTCTTTCAGGCGTATGTGTATACAAGTCTCGTTCATTTAATTCTTCCATTGAGTTCCGTGGGCGGCTGTTCAGTGATGGATGGATCAAGGCCGGCGGCATACTCCGGCGACTCCGCGGAAAGGGTCCGCTTGTTTCCCAGCATTGTTGTGTACGTCTCTACGCAGTAGTCAACCTAAGCACCATGAACGCCGAGGAACGAAACGTAAGCCCTGACGCTGCCTTGATCAAGCCTAAGGACAAAGCCACCAGTATATACATACGCACTAATCTGCTGCGCATTCGCTTCTGGAGAGATGGCAGACTGAGAACACCTCGTACCCGTCCGTCGAAGCCGATCCATTGAAACCAAAAACACCAATCCCCTCGCCCAACCATGTCTTCCTCCACGCACGGCACCCATCTGCGCAACTGGCTCCTGTCCCTCCCGCCCGTCGAGTTCTGCTTGCAACAACTGCGGGAACTCCTCATCGGCAGCCTGAAATGCGGACCGATACCGCAGCACATCGCCTTCGTGATGGATGGCAACCGACGCTACGCGCGGAACCACAAGCTGGAGACCGTGCAGGGCCACCACATGGGCTTCGAGGCGCTGGCGCGGATCCTGGAAGTCTGCTACAAGAGCGGCGTCAAGGTCGTCACGATCTACGCCTTCAGCATCGAGAACTTCAAGCGCAGCAAGTACGAGGTGGACGGGTTGATGGACATGGCCAAGACGAAGCTTGTGCAGATGAGCCAGCACGGGGAGCTGTTCGATCGGTACGGGGCGAGCGTGAGGATTTTGGGCGATTTGTCGTTGGTGAGGGAGGACGTGCTGGAGCAGGTCCACAAGGCGGTGGAGATGACGACGCATAATGAGCAGGCGGTGCTGAATGTCTGCTTTCCTTACACGAGCAGGGACGAGATCACACACAGCATTCGGACGACGGTGCGCGAATTTAGCACGCCGCCGGATCGGGAGAAGGATAAGAGGAACCGGCCATTCAGCGAAAGTCATATCCAGCATAACATTCGAAGTCGGCAGCTTTCTAGCGTCGCGGAAGAGGAGACCCCGAAGGACATGTTGGCACCTCCTGTGACAGCAAGTGGAATGTCTGTGACCTCCGACGCCGAGAGCAGCGAGATGTCCGAGCAAGACCTCGACGCTTCGTCGACATTCCAGCCCGCCTCCAGCCAGACTAGTCACTCGCCCTCACCGGACCTCAAACCGTCAACGACCGCTACCCAGCGCCCTCCACATCTTCACCACCTCCTAGATCCCGAAACGTTGACGGAAGAGTCATTGTCGAAGAATATGTACACGGCTAGCTCGCCGCCTCTGGACTTGTTAGTCCGCACCTCCGGCGTCGCGCGCTTGTCGGATTTCATGCTTTGGCAGTGTCACGAAAAGACCGAGATTCGTTTTCTGAACATACTATGGCCGGACTTCGATCTGTGGCAATTCCTACCCGTACTGGTCGAGTGGCAGTGGCGGCAAAAGAAGCTGAAGGAAGACAGCAAGCTTGCGCCTGTGTCGGTAGCCAAGATGCAGTGAGGCTGAGAGGCTGTGTCATTTCCTGATGTTTCCTGGTGGTCGTGGCGTTGGGGACCTAAAAGCCCTTGAGCGAGTACGTTGGCTGGATGGTGTTTCCTCCTAAGGACTCCTTTGCAGATCAATCATGATACCCTTCTGTTTGTAAATACCTAACCATGCTGTGAGTGGCGGGCCGTTTTCCTCGTGATCGTGTGTCGAGTCGATGGTTTCTCTGTTGCATCTTCTTCGGCGCCGCGTAATTTGATGTCAACTTCAGCTGGCTGGATAGGAAGTCTGATCAGACATAGCCTTGTGAAACTACGCGTGGAAGGATAAGCGCATGATTCACGGAGAAGAGAAAGGGAAGTGAGATGAAAAAGACGTTGTGGACCTGCGAAGACTGAGCTGGTTCATAACGCTTCCGATGCGCCGACTTGAGAGCGTAGAACATGGCAGTGCCAACACGCCGTTGGACTTGTTCGGGCATCTGGCGGGACTGTGACCATATGTGTGGTGCGAATGGCAATGGTCGACCGAGGGATAATTCGAACAAGCCCAAAGGACTCCGGAAGACATATAGAGTGAAGTCCCAGTGGTCCGTGCTTCCGTAAAGCGCTAAACCAAGCCGAGCGTCGCCGCCGAGACGAAAGCTTTCCCCTGCCAATTCATCCATTCGAGCTTCCGTGTTCACACAATCCTCCCCCAAGCCATTGACTCCCCGTCTCGCCATCTCGACCGTCAAGATGGGCTGGTACGACTATCTTTCCGACCTCACCTCCTCCCTGACCGTTCAGTCCTCCTACGCCGAAGAGGACGCTCGCCAGTTCTCAGGGCCCGTGGACAAGTCCGGCGAGCAGAATGCGGGTAAGGACGCCAGCTCCGGCGGCATCGGCACCGCGCAGCAGGACCGTGGCGCCACGACCAAGGGCGGCGTGAGCCTGGACACGCCGGCGAGCGGCACGGATGAAGAGAGCAGCAGCGAGAAGGAGGCCAACGAGGCGGATGCGCAGAAGCAGAAAGGCAAGGGCGGCGAGCCGGAGAAGGGTCACACACCTGGTGAAGGCGGAGCTGGCAGTGGGCAGACCGGTCCCGGTGCGGCTGGCCCTTACGGTGGGTCGGTGAAGAGCGGCGCTGCGGATGGTGGTCAGGAGGGTGAGAACCAGGAAGGGGGTGCTGAGCCGGATGATGAGGAGGAGGAGGAGGAAGAAGATGAGGAGGAGCCAGAAGACCCTAAGCAGAAACTCGAGGATGGTGAGTCTGCTGCGACGAATTTCGTTCGAGACAATCTGGTGCCATCGACCGACAAGTCGCCCCCAGCTTCGTTGCATCCAGCAGTGTGATAGTGTATTTCCTAACTGACACGATCATCCGCAGAGTGCATGAGGACGCAAGAATGTGCTCCGCTCAAGCACCACTACGACGAGTGCGCCGAACGTGTCACGCACCAGCAAGAAACCGACGGCCATGCCAAGGAGAACTGCGTCGAGGAGTGTGAGTTTCCCTACGTTGGTTATCCGATCGACCGTTCTCAGCTGATCGTTTGGAAATTAGTCTTCCATCTTATGCACTGCGCCACCACCTGCGCCGCGCCGAAGCTGTTCAAGCAACTGCGATAGACCACTGCGATTCTACCACCAAGTAGACTTCGCACTCTAGAGGTTGTTCAGGAAACCGAGCTCGTTCGGCCCAAGGATCTTCGGTGCTCCGGCAATACTGATGTGTCGAGGTTTCTGGGTGGGCCGAGATCGACGCAAACCAAAACCGCCTGTACAGCAGTCTCGATACAATGTACTATTCTTGCAAGTTTAATCGTCTTGAGTCTGAGAACTTGAAGTTATCTGTAGAGTAGTAGCTCTCTATCTACATAATCCATGGACAGCTCATCTAGTACAAGTACACGTATCCTCCTGATAGAGTGCTCAGCTCGTAAAGGGCTGATGAAGAGCCGCTGTCTGTATTGACGTGATCACCAACTGTGTTCAAGTCATCAATGTCTCTCCCGAGTGTCAACCTGGAAGTCCTCGTTATTCATCACCAGTCACGTGCATCGACCCCCAGTTCCAATGGCTGGAGTGACGTCGAGCTAAGCGGCCATAGCTCCATGTTCAGCTTCACAGTCCACTCCTCTTCGTTCAATCCTCAATTACATAAGTACAGCAACCGCAATGTCGACCACACTCTTCAGAAACGGTGCCTTCCACAGCGTCGTCAAGGCCACGGCCTCAACAACCACCAAGCGCGCAGCGTTCGCTACAACATTTGTCCGCGGGAAGGCCACCCTCCCAGATCTACCATGTAAGAAGACCCCAGCTCCACCCATCACCAGCACCGGCCCCCGACTCACGGCACACCAGACGACTATGGCGCGCTCGAGCCCGCCATCAGCGGCAAGATCATGGAGCTGCACCACTCCAAGCACCACAACACCTACGTGACCAGCTACAACGCCGCGCAGGAGAAGATGCAAGCCGCGCTCGCGTCCGGCGACATCACCGCCGCCATCGCCACCCAGCCCGCCATCAACTTCCACGGCGGCGGGCACACGAACCACACGCTCTTCTGGGAGAACCTGGCGCCCCAGAGCTCGGGCGGCGGCGAGCCGCCTTCGGGCGCCTTGGCCAGCAGCATCGACTCGCACTTCGGCTCCCTCGACGCCATGAAGGAGAAGTTCAACGCGGCGTTGGCGGGTGTTCAGGGGAGTGGATGGGCGTGGTTGGTGCAGGATGCACAGACCGGTGCGCTGCAGATCCGCACGTACGCCAACCAGGATCCCGTCGTGGGGCAGTTCAGTCCTGTGTTGGGGATCGATGCGTGGGAGCATGCGTATTACCTGCAGTATGAGAACCGGAAGGCGGAGTACTTTAAGAATATCTGGGATGTGATCAACTGGAAGGCGGCGGAGAAGAGGTTCAAGTGAGCAGTGGGTTTTGGGAGAGTTGAAGAATTGACGACGAGAGGAGACAAGGGTGCGAGCGATTGCTGTTTCAGTGCGAGCGTCGATCTGCTGGTCACCGAGAGCATTGCCGTGCGCGTGTACACTATGAGAAGCGTACAGTACCCGATCCACAACTGAATGATACCGCCAATGTACGTTCCTTTCCAATTCCGCAAGTTGGCCAGGCGTCTCTGTCATCACCACATCGCATCCCGACAGCCTTTCGTTCCTACAACGGTGGATGAGTTGATAAGGTATACCAATCCCAACGCCACTTATAAAGCCTCACAACGCCCTCACAAACAACACTCTGCCTGCTGTCGGTGTGACTTCTCTCAAACGGAGTGTGGCTCCTGTATATTTCCTTCTCGCTATGCATGCATCGCTATCATCAGTAAAGAGTGCCATGCCCGCTTCCCCACTCACCAGTCTCGATTAATGACCTTTCATAATACTATGTCGGAAAACATAGCGGAAAAACGGAAAACTGGCAAAGGCGAGTCCGTTTCTTCAGTCGATGCTCCCATGGTTACCTCCATCATTTCTCATACAAACGGATCCTCGATACTCACTCTAATCATACAACACAAAGAAGCACACATAATAAATGCCCACCCCGATCACCCCCTCCACC
>Ga0268244_10000628_pt1 | contig 14030 bp, 14 predicted proteins | sample AgamicMgSfe_FD_200258 | JGI IMG/M metagenome (GOLD analysis project Ga0268244, IMG submission 200258) | Agave microbial communities from Guanajuato, Mexico - Mg.Sf.e (v2) (version 2) | ecosystem: Host-associated > Plants > Phyllosphere > Phylloplane/Leaf | place: Guanajuato, Mexico | collected... | reverse complement strand
TATATATACTAGGCTACTATATACTAATATACTTACCCTAAGTAGTATATAGGTAGATAGCTCTAGGGATAGAGCTATAGAGAGAGGTAATTATAAGGCGGTTCGCTATAATAGCTGTTAGTAGACTAATAGTAGTAAAGTAGTACCCTACTCCTCTAAAGGGGTACTAAAGAAAAGAGAGGCTCGCTACCCTAGTAAGTCCTCTTCTCTTTGTTCTTTAGTAAATAGTTTATATATTAGAAGTAGTAGTTATAGCTATGTTCTACTATATACGTTATCCTATATCTTAGAAAGTATTATTATATATCTAGCGCTACGTAGGAGACTTATCAAGGTACCTACCTTACTTAGAAGACTAGTAGCCTATTATAATAATCTCTTATTTGTAGTTTTAAACTAGTCTATCTCCTTAAGGTGTATTATAATATATTTAACTTCCTTAGCAAACTTATAGTAGTCTGTCTTTTTAGCTATAGAAGCTATATATATTTAGATAGGATTAGAAAAGGTATTCTTAAGGTAGCTAATCTTTACTATATTAGGCTAGCTCTCTCTATCTACTACTAGTAGAAGTCCGTAAAATTCAAGCTAGTACTCGTACTATAGTTAGCTAAGAGAGTGCTTTATATTTAAGATCTACTCTAGCGCCTTTAATTACTTATTACTATCTACAAAGATCTTCTTAAGCTAAGTAAAGAAAGCTTTAGGTTCCTTCCTAAAGGCTAGGTCTCTCTTTTCCTAGAAGTATCTTATCCTAGCTCTTTTACGTACTATAAGGGTATTATAGATAGTATCCTAGTAGTATACTATAGAGAGTATAGGCTTTGTACTAGAGCACATAAAGAAAGAACTCCTTAGTTAGAGTATATTATCATAAAAGATGTCTACTTTACTATCCTAAGATAGCGGCTTCTAGTTATAAGGTCCTAGTGCTTCTATAATAGGTACTATATTAGAACTTATAGAGACTATTTCTATAAACGCCTTAGTAAGGGCGTTTATAGATCTATTACTTGTTATAGTAGAGGCTATATAGTAAATTCTCTCTACTTCTGACCTTTGTAGGGTAGCTTGCGTAATTTTAAGCTTATCTTTTATCTATTATTACTAGGCAAATATCTATAATAGGACCTAATATAGTTTATTATTCGAGCCCGAAGCTTTGTTTACCCTATATTCTAAAGCTAGACTTTGTAATCTATGATACTATGAATCGCTCTAAAGTAGACTAACTTAGTCTAACTTAGCTAAATCGACTAAATCGACCGAATTAGCTTCGAGGTTTTCGTATTATTTAGAAGGGTAAGGAGGTACTAGTTTAGGAGAGCAAGAAGTATAGTAACTCTTAGAACACCTTAGCCTAATAGAATCGATAATACCTTTATTAGCCTAGTAACGTAGCGCTTCTATTAGTTTAGATGTAATAGTAAGTAGCTAGGGAAAGCGATAAATATATAAAAGGGAGCGCTTCTATTAGTATAGATATAATAGTAAGTAGCTAGGGGAAGTAATAAATATATATTTAAGGTATCTACCTTAGTAATACTATCTCTTCTAACTCTACTTCCTATATATTCTAGGTGTCTTAACCTCTAGCTATCTTCCCTCTTCTAACCTTACTAGTATACTCTACCTAGTAGAGATATAGGTACCTAGGTACTTATAGTAGGTATCCTAATAGGGTATAGCGTAAGTCGTTTATATATTAATAGTATATTAAAGTCCTATAGTATATTAGTATATATAACTTATTTATGATATATATATTAGAACTTATATAGTAATATAGTATAATATATATAGGTTATACTATCCTATAGCATGTCTATACGCTTATAGACGCCTTACGGGCTCCTCTAAGGTAGGCTTGCTATAGATAAATGAGATGATCATTAGCATAACTTAGTTACAAAATCTTAGTATATAAGATATATTTGATACCTCAATTGTATCTAGGCGAGGTGGCCGAGTGGTTATGGCGCTAGTTTCAGGCGAAAACTATGCCGAATGTATACACACTTTACTAGGTAAGATAGCGAAACAGTTCGGAAAGAGCAATTATTCCGTAGATAAAAGCTGACGCGAACCCTAAAGTGGGTAATACCGCGTGGGTTCGAGTCCCACCCTCGTCAAAATTTTGTTTCTCCAGTATGACCCCTTTTTTTCACAGCTTTAGTTGATCGTACGAGTGCCTTTCAAGCCTGACCTGTAACTTCTTTTCGATCCATCATCAACTCCCTCATCTCAGGCGTTATGGCCGATCATCTTTTAGGAGTCGGGCAAGTAATAAACTAGCCCCTGAATCTATACTTTAAAAGGTTGATCCAATGTCGAGGTACTTCTAGCAACTTCTAGTGTACACGAGGTTATTATAGAATCCTTTCGTCCCTAACAGCTGTACCTAGACTTAGCAGAGAGGTACATGTTTAAGTGTCATATCCTACGCTCTCCTTTTCAACACATAACATTCTACTGATATGCTTCGTAAGCCACCTGTCTTGATACAGTTGATTGCTACTACTTGACATCCGCCAGTCCGTCATCGACCTCTCTGATGCACCGTTGCAAATCACAATTCACGCCCTTCACTGCCCAATTCCATGACACGAGCCTCAACTGTACGCTCTTCATCCTCCACAACTCGCAATAGAGCTTGAAGGGTACGTGTTTCATCCTCCAAGAGCTTGAAATGAGCTTCCAGTGTCTTTCTCTGCTCCTCCACACTCTCGACTTGAGCTTCAGTGGCACGGCTCTCCGCCTGAAGCGACTTTCGCGCTCCTCTCGCTCGATGCTCTTGTGCGGTCGCGGCGGTAGCCTCTCGAAGGACCTGTCTTGCCCGATCAGCTCTCAGAACTTCTCGCTTGAGTTCCAGGTTTGCTCTCTTGAGCTCCAAGGTAGCTTGCTTGGCTTGTCCCCTGACGAGTTGCAGCCCCGCGGTTTGCTCGGCGGAAGAGCTTGCAGACGGCTGTGTGGGAGCATCATGCTGATGCTCTGCGGTAGACTGTGCGTGCGGCGTGATGTGAATTGTTGATGCCGATGCTCTTTCAGCTCTGCTGGATGATCAAACGTATCGCTGCCATTGGGGCAGGCGAAAACGTCATCGACACCTGCCATGCCAATATCCTCATCGTGATGTATGCCAGCATGCGCCACAGCTTCGTCCTGAGTCGCGGACGTCAGCGTGGAGCCGGTAGCATCCACCTCTGGACAAGCATACAGCGTGGACGGAGTGGTATTATAGTTTCGAATTGCCGGTCCCGGATCCTGGCCATTTCGCGTGAAGATGAAGCCTTCGGTGGGTTGGCCATCTACACCAGTGGGCAAACGCTCCAGATCTTTCTCTTGCTGATACACCGCGTGGTAAGGGACCTTTCCGTTGTTGGTGCCGACCTGCGGGTGGCGGAACTGCACGCCGGCGCGGCCATGCATGTCATCAAATATAACCCAATGTCGACCTCGTCTGACATACGCCACGTAGTGTTTGATGCTGGGGATGTACATGTCGACCGCGAGCAGACGGTAGATGCAGCGATTGTTGAAGTTGGCGGGCGTGGCGCCGGGTGCCTGCTCTGACGGCGACGCCATGCCGTCGGCGTACGGCCGGATGTCAAGGAACTCGGTGAGCTCGACGTGTTCGAGTCGGGTCCCCTCGCTGCCTTCACGACCGAATCCCAGCACCAGTATCTGCGGTGCGTACGTCATGCGCTTGACCCGCGTCTTCGTCTTTGGTTTGTGCTGGGGGTTGGAAGGGCAACTGCTCCCGGTGCTAAGCACCTCTGTTGTCCACATATCGATGACCTCGCGTAAGGTGACTGTATTCGCCGGCAAATGCTCTGGTAGAGTAAGCTGCCAAACCGTTTGGTGCTCGACCCCTCGTCCGACTCTGCGACATGATGGGTCTTCGCACTGCCACTCGATGACGATCTGATGGATGTAGGGTCAGTGTGTGCAAAATCCCGGCAAGATGAAGGGGGTACGTACCTGGCTCGCGAAGAGCCCAAATATCGCAGATACTCTACCTTCGTCGGAGAAAGCGGACCATCTCTCCCGACAGAAGTCGGCCAGGGATTGCTTGGGCTCGCCATGGTCGCGCCACTCCTCTTGGGCGGAGGTCACCTTCCCCAGCTGGCCGCGTCCACTTGGCAACGAATCATCGGTAACGAGGATGAGGCAGTTGATCAGCTCCAAAAACAGAGTCACGGCGTCGTTCTCCGTGCGATTTTCATATTCCTTCCTGTCGTAAGCGTGAAGCGCGGCCCAGAGTTGATCGACATCTTTGGCAGAGGGATCACCAGGCTGATTGTCACCCAGTTGCCGGAGGATACCTTGAACCTTCTTGGCCAGCTCCTTGGCATTCGCCATATGTCGCGCCGACAATTCAGACTGTCGGACAGGCGTGCTCCCGGCAGTGTCGTATGCGCTTGTGAGCCAATCGGTGGCCAGGCGTCCGGACTTCTCTAGAGGCTTGCAAATCAGGGTGCTGTCGGACAAGTCTAACACCATGTCACGGAACTTTTCCAGGCCGTGCAGGATCTGAAGTGAAGACGAGACGAAGCATGTGCTGCCCCGATTTGGCATGTTCTTGAATGCCCCGGAAGGCCCCTGTGATGCCTCGGAGGCCTTCTGCAACGATGAGAAGCGAGCGCGAGCGTTTCGCTGGGCTTGCTCGAATGCGCCCTCGTCTCCACGGTCAGCACCTTGCTCCATGACGCTGTAGAGGGCGACGAGGTCCCATCGTGCAAAGCGTTCGCGAAGTGGCTGCTGGCCTCGTCGCGGAAAGCGTCCAGGTTGGCCTTCAGGGTGGATCTCCGAGCCTCCAGCTGGCGTGAAGAGTGTAGGCAATTTGCCAGTGACAGAGTCGGGCAGTCGATGGCTTTGTGGAAATCGCATCTGGCCGAACCCTCGTCCTGTATGGTGTGTTCCAGGAAGGCTGGCCACTGTATGGCCCGTCTGCCATACGATCTTGACATCGGCCCAGTCTTCAGAATTTCTGGTAGCGTCTGAAGGACATAAGGTTGCAGAAGACTGGTGGCATGTTTGCGCAAACCCAGCAGAGAGCCGAATTTTCCAGTAGGTTGTATGCGATATGGTGCAACAACGCGATGATGGAAGCTCGTTGGTCATCTGAAATGACAGCACCATTGTCTGATGGGTCGAAGCGCAGGCCTTTGGTGCGATGAAGGACGCTCTGTGGTACGGCGGGAATGCCCTCCATTGTCTCTGAGTCAAGCTTCAGGACGTTCACGCTTGACTTCGTATTGGGGTTCTGCCCCCGTGGAAACGCCGACTTCTTCACGAAACAGAGAGCAGACCTCGTTGACTTCATACCTTTTACGCGCGCATTCGCGACGGAGAGGCAGAACTGGTCGTTCTTGGTGGTATTCCAATATGGTTGGTTCAATTGGGTGTAGTCGACTCGTGCTCTCCACAAGCTGAGCGCGAGAGTTTCCACGACACGGCGCGGCACAACTCGCGTGTTTGGTCCGACTTGTGTTTGAGTGCCATTTCACCTTTTCTCGAGCAGGGTGGCGCGCACCATGTCGAGCAGAAGGCAAACACATTCACCAAGGGCGAGAGCGTCTTGTTTGGTTGGACAAACACGCAACTCGAGCGGACCACCGAGATAGGCTTGAAACGGTTTGTTCTGGTGTGACGGTTGTCCTTATACCGGAAGCTGCGGCGAGGAGGCGCGGTTCGTGTCCTAGACAACGATGCTCCAGACATCGACGTTGTGCACTGCCGCTTTCTTCCCTTTGAATTTCCATTGCGCGGTACTGCGGAAAACCCTGACGGCTTCGGGCGCGCGAGTGTTGTAGACGTCCGTATCTCCGGCATCTGTGACATTCACTGTGCTTGCTTGCAAGTCTTGACGCCGCCGTGACTTTGATTTCGCTTCATGTGCAGCCGTCTGCATCCTGCCGACAGCGCTGAAGTTTGGTACTGGACCTATGAGCTTCATCTTGTTGTCACGGGTGGCTTCTGGCCAGCGGTTCAACGGACCAGAGTTACTTTCGATTTCTATAGGATCGAGCTCAACGTCGATGAGTTCGCTCGTATACTGTGCCGTGGCGTGCTCAGCAGGTTCTGGCGCCTCTTGTTCGGTCGGTCTGAATGCTTTGCTTCCTTCCTCAAAGTCGCATGTGACGCAGTCGGCGAATAGAGGCCTCCGCATCCCCCTATGCCATCGCCGTCACCGGCATGGACGGGCTGATCACTCAACTCGCCGACGCCGGTGGCCACACTGAGGATGCTGTCTTCCTCCTATCCAGAGAGAGCCCAAAGCGATCCCTTGTATATAATGAGTATGTGTGAGATTATAGGCAATTAAATAACGAGTTGGTACGAGCAACGCCGCTGAGAAAGAGTGTAGGTTGGGATGGTGCGTGAATGGGAAGTACCTATAGCAAGGTTGTTATGTGAGTAGGAAGTACAGCAAGGTTGACATGTGAGATTGTGAGAGAGAACAATGCGTACAAAGCGACCGGACGAAGTGAACCACATGTGGTGAATGCCAAGTTTCTGTTTGCACCGGTCGCACCTGCCTCATAATGTAGGTTTGGAGCTTTTGTGCAACAAAGGAATTCCAAACACACAACCTACATCATCGCCTTTTCTACACCACCTTCGAGACAGGCGGAGCTAAACTCGCGCGTTTGCATGCGTGCCGCCATTGCGACATAGCACCCATCCAGGAGCGACCCGACACGCAGGTCACTGACTACAAGGCCGCAGCCGCGCACTTCGCCACTGAAGACTTCGACCAGTGCATTGCAATGGCCAGGCAGAACCTCCAAGATCCGACCTTGTCGCACTATTTTCGGGCCAAGAACCTCCTCTTAATCGCCAGCGCCGAGGACGACTGGTACGCTGGCGAACGCTGCCGCCGCCATGTGGAGTGGCTGATGTGGGTCATGAGGCGATCGGTGGACGAAAACAACATCGGCGGGACTGCCCGAGCACCGCTTCACGGTCCCCAAGACGACACAAGTGATCACGCCGGAGCACAGCTTGATAGTGACCCGCGCGACATGAGGGAAGTCGCCCGAGCACAACTTGAGAGACTCCAACGCCATTTGAACGACCTGACCGCGGATCTCCTGGAGGACGCGCCGGAAGAGATTCATGATTGTGAATTTGTCGGCGATGGTGATAGGTGCTTTTGCGAGGACGAGGAAGAGGGTGTGGACATTGATGACGAGGGAGAAGATGAGGGCGAAGAGGGAGGTGATATTCTCGACGCTTCAGGAGGCTCGGATGCGACGAAGAACATCTTGACATCGGACACGACGGTGTTGTCATCGGAGACTGGTACCGAGGGCACGGTGCGCGAGCCTGTTTTGGAGATCAGCACGCGCAAGCTGCGAGGTCAGCTCACCACCTCCGAAGTCATTGTCCTGCCCATACGCGCGAAGACGGGACACGAAGATGAGGACATGGCAGCGTCTGGCGACTTGGGAGACAAGGTCTGATGATATATTTGTCTCGCAAGGCACCATCATCATGGGTAACCTGCGAGGAGTGTGGGAGGGAGGGCTTCTCGAGGGAAGCATCTTAGCATCAAAAAATTGGAGTGTACCCTTGCCAATAGGATGGCAGATGCTCAACTTCTATGTGTGCATCGTAATGTCTTTTCGATGCAGCCGCCTCGAATGTTTATCGTCGTCAAGTCATGGCTGCATCGATTTCGAGAAAGGAGATACGGTGACAACAAGGAGGCAGTAGTCGGAGGTCGGACTCTCGGAGACTGCCGCCGCCAAGACTTTACTTGCACTCGACGTCACTCCAATTTTCTCCTCTAGTCCCCTATTGCACTTGTTCTTATTGTGTACCTACCTTCACATCTTGTTTGCCGTCACTCGAAGGGCGCAGAGATCTTAAGAATGCTACCGGTGGCACTGCGGCTTTGGGACTGGGTTAGGACGGTCGCAGCCGACGGTCCCGGACTCAATCGGTACCTCTGGCCGTCCATACACGCGCGGTCCAGTCTAACGACGTAGGTCTTGACACCGTTGGACATACCGGAGACGGTTCATGCGAGCTTCGGACGTCAGAACCAGCTCGTCTCCCACAATGTACTCACGAGAATAGTCATGAGGTCTGCGAGAAGCTTACCAGATCCCAGCGGATGGCACCGCAATGGCTGAAGAATGGCAAAGAACCTCTTATGGCAGCGCTCGCCATCAACTGTCATATGCGCATGTTCGCATCCAGTCCACCCTCTCATGCTCCACCCCAAACATATATCACGCAAGCCGACAACCCAGCTACTTGCCTCACGGACACCCACAAGGTCTTGATTGAGCGGTCCTTCCACTCTACGTCATGTAGATGGGAGAGAATCGTGGGCTGGCGCGTCCATCGATCGATGAACTTGCCAGATCAACAGGACCATCATAGTCCATGCTTACTCTGCCGCAAGGCTTTGCAGTGGGATGCGTGGCTCCATGCGTACCTACAGACTCCCTTTCGGGACCGCCTTTCCATGTGTTGAAGCAAGTTCTGCAGCCTCATTTTCTTCTTTGTCAAAATACACCGACAAAATAAACCACGATCTGCCACTCGTCAAGCAGAATTGCCCCAGTGCCAGCCTTTGTCCGTCGTGCTGATCCTCAAAGCCATCTCCCTTTGTACTTACATCCAAGCAATTTTAGGAGGCAACTCCAGCATGGCTGGCATATAAAGACTCGAGGTTTCGTACGATTAACCGTTCGACAACGCTGTCATCACTTTCACCATGGCCACCGCATTCTTTGCTAGCCTCGTCGCCCAAAGTCTCCTGTTCCCACACCTCGGACCCGGACAGGCCAAGAGACTCATGAGCGTGATAGGCCAGATCCTCCCACGCCATGCCTACGTGCATTGCAACATCCAATGCGACACTTTCTCTAGGCAAGTAGCTCCAGTACCTATGCCAGCCAATTCCAATTGGGCGGCTAGGGCGCCTGCCATGTGGCTCACCAATCATTTTGCGTGCCCCAATCGGGCGAGCTTTCGCAACCTCGCATCAGCCAACGCGGTCCAGCCCGCCGGTTACCATGAGCCAAGCTTCTGTGTCGAGCCTCGAAACTTTCCCTGGCCTGGTGTACACCTCCTTCAGTACTGGAGTCAGGACCATCCCTTGATCTGCATGCCTTGCAAGACTGTGGTAGAACGGCACCTGGAGTGGCAACAGGAAGAGCTTCGCTTCGGTGTCTGTCGGCACTGCCGTGAATGGGCACTGAACAACATGCAACCGGGGCAAAACGACTGCACCTGCGAGCCGACGGGCAATTGTGCCAATGGCATTAACAACAACGAGCCAAGACGTAAACACCTTTGCGTGTCACACTCAATTGCATATTGGACGCTGCTGGAGAGGCCTGCAGACACGGAGATCGACCGCAGACGTCGCCTGCAGGTGGTCAACGTACGGTGGCCCAGGAAGCGGCGAGGTCATAACTGGAGCAACAGAAAACGGGCTCCATACCGACTGACTTTGACGCCGGGTGAGCGTCGACGGCTTGCCTCCCGTCTCCAAGGTCAAGATGCCATGGGCGGCGGTTGGCCAATTTTCTACCACAGCCCTGACTGGCAAGCGGATCCAAGGTGCTTTTGCGGCGAATTCATTGGTGCGGCTGGTCACGACCGGTCTGGCCCAGATGTTCCTGCTGTCGAGAGCGAACGAGTGAGGAACTGTGTGGGCTGTAATGAATTCGTGAGGCGGTGGTAAGTATTCTCATTCTTGTTCATGTCAGCTTTCCCTCCTTTGCTGGACAGGGGGCTTAAACACAGTTCATTGCTATGTTCAGAAGCCTTATATTTCGCCGTTGCCAAAAAGACGTCTCTTTTCGTACATGCGCAACCTTAAAATCAACTCCAAACCCGTCTTTGCTTCATTTCACCACACGCAACGCTTCAGAAGTCTCGAAATTAATCCCGCGGCATCAATCAAATAGACGCCATTTCACCCAAGTAATCATCTTTCTGATATGAGCATCCATTCCGACAGAAGCACCGTCAGGAGCCGAGGTCGGCGTCTTGCGACTCGGTCCACGGTGACAAAGACCTGTCAGATGTCCGCAGATCGTGCTTTCGCGACCGGAGACATCTACTGGTTGGACCCTTGACACAGGAATGACTGCAAGGCTGGTGGCTCTATAATGTATACTGCGAAAATCCAGCTGCGACCACGAGCAGATCTCGAGATTTGACTGCTTGTGCAAACGGAGCCGCCGTTGCGTTTCAGCCACATGCAGGAGATCCTTGGTCCCATGAGGAAGCCAGGTTCTTTATCTCTGGTAAGCTAAATCAACCGTAAGCGGTATATTTAGCTATCTATATCTTTCTCAATGAGTATATTTGGGGTCTTTGCGGCTGCTTCGCCCGCGCCGCACTAAAGATAGACAGCGCGTCCTTCTCTACCACAATCTTCGCATCGGCCATGACTGCAAGCCCACATGATCGGCGCAGCTCTCGAAGTCTGTCTGCGCCTTTGGACTCGAGCCTCCATCTCATGGCAGTGCAACAGTCCGTCACCCTCCCCAAGGCTTCATATCCATTCACCTTGAGATCGCAGCCACTTTGCCACGGCAAAACCGTAGTCGTGTTGTTATACGACCCTCAACCTTCATGGCAGAGCCTCATTCCGTGGACGCGATAAAATGCATGCGGCAGAGCAGCCATCTATTCAGGTCCTAAGTGCAGGCTTTCGTCAGTTCCTGCCGGTACTCGCTGAACGCTGTCAGCCGTGCCATCTGCACGAGCGAAATAGCAACTAATTTACACTGCAGACGACGGCCGAAAAGTAGGTCCGGCGGCTATCGCTTGTACAGTGTACACTGAGACCCTGTGTTGGTTCTGCCCCGGACTACTCGACTACATGCCACGGCTACCTACTCGGAGGATCACCCTCTTTCCCAAGGCGGCATAATCACTAACCGCAGCGGACGGCAAGTCTAGCCTAACGTTCCCGGTCAGCACGGTACTCATCAGATCAACCATCGACCATCTGTCAACATCCGAAAATAAAGCCTGCAGAAGACGTGCCTAAGCCTCAGGTGCTCCGTGCCGTAGACATGCCTCACGGTCGTCTTCGAAAGCTCCCAAGCCTGAGGTGAGCTGGTAACGTTGACTACTACATAGTCACCAACATGTCCGTCTTCCGTCGGCACGAGTCGTTACCTTCAGGCTTCCTTCAAGCCTTTTTTGACCGACAATCCAAGCACCCACCTGCTCGGCCCGGCCGTTGATGCGCCTTGCCACCAACATCCGCTTATCAAACATGTCCTCGAATCAAAGCTATCCTCCTGTCCCGGGTGCTATCGACCCCGAACACATGTGCGGGGATGTTACTGCTGGCTTGTTGAGTACTGATTGGTATGCTCCGATTTCTGTATGTTTCTATTGTCAACGTCTGCCATCATCACGAGCTGCTCTGCTTTGTCGATCGATTGTTCGATACTGACGAACTTCAGTATGCATATCAGGACCCATACATCACTCCATACCCATCCTCAACCGTTGAAAGTCAGCCATGGAACCCATACGTGAGGGCTTCAATACCGGATATCGCGATGTCCGGAGTTGGCCTGCAATACCCTCAACATCATCACCAACAGATGCCGCCGCCAGTAACAGACCCGAGTCGCCCGAGGAGTTCTCCGAGCACATTCGGCCCATCCTCGGACGCTATCCCATGGACGTCAAGCAGCGGACTAGGCATCCAATACACCAACATCGCAAGCCAACCTGCCCCAGTCACTTCCACGTTTCCCCAAAACACTTTCCACACTTCTCCGCCTGAGGGCCACTACAGTGCATCAAGTCCACCAGAGCTAAGACAACCCCAACCGCGACGTCCGTACACCAACATCGCGCCCCTTCCCGCCGGTGCAGCGACCGCGGCGAAACGGCGACGAGTCGACGAGCACGAAAGCGATCCGGCACCATCATCATCAACATCGAAACGCCGGAAGCGGACGTCATCGGTCGCGTCGGCGGACTTGAGCGAAGACGATCGATTCCTGGTGCAGCTCAAGGAGGACGAGAACCTACCCTGGAAAGACATCGCGACGCGCTTCCACGCGCGCAAAGGCAAGAAAGTCCAGGTCGCGGCGCTGCAGATGCGCTACAAGCGATTACGGGAGAAGTTTCGGGTGTGGGAGGAGCGGGACCTGCAGGCGCTCAGGACGGCGCATGAGTATTGGGAGAAGTACAAGTGGGAGATTATCAGTGCGAAGGTAAAATTTCTCCCTCTGACATTCTGGTTTTACGGCCGCTGACGGATGATGACGCAGATGTTGGAATGTGGCATTGAGGAGCGATGGCCGGCCAGACACTGCGCGCGACGATGGCAGGAGATCGAAAATGCGGCGGGAGTGGGTACGGCGAAAGTGACGACGACGAGTGCTGGCGCGATGCAAGGCTTGTCGCAGGTCTCGAGCCCGATTGAAGGGCCGGTACATTTTGCTTTCATGCCGATCCGGTGACTGCATGGTAGAGCTTCGGCGGAGATGCAGGTGTGTTGTTAAGCGTAAGGGATTGTGGATTGGGAGCGCCCGGTTTGATTTTTGGTGCGATGATACCCACGTTCGCTTCTCTGGTTATTGGCGTAGATTTCGGGATAGACGATTCTTTGGCGATATTTGGGCTTCGGAGGTAAGCTACGGTGGTAGGAACCCTGCGGTATAGGACGTGATAGCGGCATAAGCGCGACATTGCGCGCGTTTGCCCATGTTTTTGCCTGAGCAGGTGAAATAAATGTAGACATTTTGCATATCACGCAGTCGACTCTCAAAGTAGCTCTAGTACATCCTCAGATTCGGTGTCTAGTTTCACCGTCTGCGAGTCCATGTCTTTCAACAAATGTTAGACATATGGCGTCGACGCTGCAACGCTCGACTTCCGCCCTGTTCACTCAACCGCTCAACGCAATCGCCTCAATCTCCACTGGCACGCCTTTCGGCAGTTCTTTGACCGCAACACAGGATCGTGCGGGCTTGTGGGTGAAGTACTGCTCGTACACGCCGTTCATCTCGGCAAAGTTTTCCATCGAGGTCAGGAAGACCGTGACCTGCGGGTCCGTTAGTTGAATCTACATCCGGACAATGAGCGGTCGCCGATGCTGTTAGTTTAGCATTCCGGTCATTATAGATCACACCCATGGAGTTGCAGTGGCGAAGGGATCTTTTCGAACAAGGATCTGAGCACGAGAAGAAATAGACCAAGCCAGCGACATACCTTGACGCACCGCTGAACCGAGCTGCCGGCCTCTTCGAGGATATTCTTCAGACCCTCGCAACACGCTCTAGTCTTGTCCGCAATGCTGCCCTCGATGAGGGTTCCCGCGGCATCAGCAGGAATTTGGCCAGAGACGAAGATATGCGGGCCTGCGAGGACGGCTTGAGACTTTGAGATCAGGGGTCAGCTGTTTACTTGCTCTCTTCCTTTAGCATGGGCGTTTTCGTAATGAGCCCATTATGCCGAATCACACTCACGTAAGGTCCGACCGCTTGGACACTGTTAGCCGGACGTATTCTATCGTTGTTCGAATCTAAACGTACGCTGAGCGGCCTTCTTGGTGTTGACAGTCTTGATGTCCGCCATTTTGCGCGTCTGGATGGTTGTCGATGGTTTCAAAAGTCCTTGTGTTGGTATGGTATAAGCAGCCGGTAAGATTGAACGACGCAATGAGTCTTGTATCAGCACCTGGATCGGTCGGCGAAGCATCAGGAGTTGTCTTTAACGTAGGTGTATTTGTGGTGCAACTTGGCACGACGAGCGCCGGGTGGGGCGATACGACAACCGAAAGGAGAAGCCATGTCCGCATATTTTGCAAACGACTGCGAGTTGCACTCGCGGAGCAGACATCGTGCTTTGCAGTGAAGACGCGCATGGTCGAAGAACAGTGATACGAGGTAGGCGAAAGGTTGGCGTACATCGGCACCGATATCACAGCAGATCTATATCTTCATGAGGACCCGATCGGCCTTCTATACCATTGACCACCCCGTGCCCACCAAACTCCTCCTCCGGCAACTCCTCCCCCACAT
>Ga0268244_10000624_pt1 | contig 14095 bp, 19 predicted proteins | sample AgamicMgSfe_FD_200258 | JGI IMG/M metagenome (GOLD analysis project Ga0268244, IMG submission 200258) | Agave microbial communities from Guanajuato, Mexico - Mg.Sf.e (v2) (version 2) | ecosystem: Host-associated > Plants > Phyllosphere > Phylloplane/Leaf | place: Guanajuato, Mexico | collected... | reverse complement strand
GGGGGGGTCGTTGCTCTGGGGGGGAGGCGGACATGTCAGCGCGTCGTATGGAGGTACATGTATATGGGCGCGTGTGTAGAGTTGCCGTGAAGCTTATCGTGTTGCCGGTATGATTTATTATAGGGAATATGGTATTGATATAGAATGCTCGGATCCACATGATGTGGTTGTTTTTATATGCGAGATGAGATAAGTGATTGGGGAAAACTCACCGACGATGTCTTTATGAGTGTAGTAACTCTTCACCTTGTCCAGAAGTTTCGAACTGCCCTTCCACAGCTCGATGGGATGAGGAGGCATGGTTACGATATGTGCTTGTGGTCGAGATGTTGTTGGACTTTTCTAATAACACCGACCAGACATGACATTGATTTTATGAGGTTTTGACGCCACCAAGCCGAATTCCAACGCGCCGATACTGTAAGGGAAAACAACAAACATCACGCGAAGACTTCCATTCCTTCGACGTCTCCTTACTTGTCTGACGGGCCGATATGAGGTGTGCAAACAATCCTCTACAGCTGTACTCATCACTTCATCTATAAGGTACTCTGTCCTCGGCCGAGTGGCTCGCGGCTAGCGTCGACGCGTTTGAGATCTCATCTCCGCGCGCGTCCTCGCTTCCTCTTCGCAGCCAATCAATGCCACCGAGTATATTGGCGTCGAGGCCACAAACACGGCTGCCGTGCGCATCTGAGATGATGGATGTGATGATGAAGGGTATAAGGATGGTGATGAGAAGGAGGAGAAGGAGGAGAAGGAGAGAGAGAGGTCGGTGTAAGTGAGTTTCTCTCATCTCCCTGCACCAATCTTCGCGCCATGATTATTTGGAAGACATTTCACGACGAAAACCACGACAGCTGCAGTGGAAGAAGGCTTCGATAATACTCGCTGCCCCTGCATGATCCAGCGCGACTCCTGAGACGTCGACCGAGAAGAAGTCGAGCGACGGCAGCAAGTCCATTCTTTACCCAAGCCGCCTCGCGACACACCTAGGACAGCGACTCGCTTCCTTCTCACTCGTTTGAGCATGCCCTGAGCGCTACGTCCCTCTTCAATCCACTGTTCCTTTCCTTGACCTTCTTTAATACCACCATGTTCCTCGATCCGGAGCCGAGACGACAGGTCGCGGCGCCCCAAGAGAAGCGCACCATGTCGGGCTCGCCACTCCTGCTTTCGGCGCGGTCGCCTGTCGAACCAACGCGAGACCGAAAACAACACATACCACGCAAACCATTGACGACGAACGATCACCAAGTGTCGCAGACGCAAAACGACCAGCAACAGCATCGCAAACCCCAGACGTTCTCCGGCAAACACACCATTCGCTTAGTCACCCACTCGCCATCGCCTCCCACATCGGCACACAGCAATAACAGTCACATGACGGTCGACAACAGCCAACAACACGCGGAAAAGGAAAACCAAGTGCACGAGCTTCCTCATCATGCACCGCCACCACCTTCATCTTATCACTCGCGGTCCGATCTGGTGCAGGGAGCTAGCGCGAACAGACAGGGATTGCCCGCTCTAAGCGAAGGCGAACCGGTTTCACATTCACCCCCGTCCACGAATGAGCCGCAGACCCTCCGTTTACCTCCCAGCATCACCCTCCTGCCCACCACATCCGAACATCCCGTACCCAACACGGCATGGCATCGTCGCAGCGGCTCTTCCGGGAATTACTCAAACTCCTCAACACTCATCAGGGACGGAGACGGCAGTCTTGCGCTCAGCAGCAGCAGCAGGAGGAGTGAAACGTTCAGTCTCAATACGACATTGAGAGGCACACCGACCCCGTACGAGCAGGAGCATGAGCAACGGGAGTGCGCCGAAGCAGCTGAAGAGGACGTGAAGTGCGGCGTTGCACACGCGCTCCAGACCCTCGAGGAAACTTCTCCCGAACGCCCCACGATCAGCTCCGTGCCGCCTCGGCCAATCTCTCCAGTACCCTCGTCATCTACCGACGATCATCTCGATTCTGGGTCGGACTCATCACTTCCACGTCGCTCAGCAGCCGACACTGAACAATCTCCATCAATTCCGCATAGAAACCCGAGAAGGTCTTCCACCAGTTTGATACCCGCTTCACTGCACGTTCGCAAGGAGAGTGCCTCGTCCACCCCGCAGGAGCAGTCTAGTCCGAAGTCAACCGCCCGGCCCGAAACTACCGTTGCTCGTCCATCCTCGCCATTCACCGTACGTGACCGCCAGGATATATCGCGCCCACGGTCACGAAGCCAACCACCACGCTTTACCCCCTCCATCGAATCGATCCAGTCGTACCTTCACCACCCACTGATTGTCCATCCGGACACCGACCGCGTTCGTACAGCCAGTGCCTCTTTGGTTTTGTTCCCACCTTCCTCGTCCGACGAAACTCTGCCGCCTTTGCGGAACCCAAAGAAGAGACTGAGATATAGACCGGCGTCGAGGTCCTTAGATCTGGACTTGGGGTCGCGCCACGCTCCGAACAGCAGAATGGCGTCCGAAGACTTCGACCCCTTGCCGTACCCACGGCAGCAGTTCAACAGTCATCTCAGCACCATTGCCAGTGAGAGCGACTGGCAAAGCAGGGCCACTAGTGGTCGCTTCAGCTACTTCTCCCTCGGCAGTGGAGTCATGACGCCCGATGATTCGAGCGGAACGCCGTTGTCTGGGCCGAGAGGGCGGCGGCGCGAGAACGCACCTGTCGAACCCACCCGCCTGGGACCGTCACGCTCGGCGCTCGCTTCCAGTAGCGACGATGAGCCTGGCGACATGACGCTTGGGGTTTTCCGGGAAGAAAGCGCGAAACCGCAACCGCTCTTCAACCCCAGGTCCCCCAGCGCACCGGGGGAAGGGAGGAAATATGACGGCCCGTTACCGCCACTTCCGCCCATACCGAAGAGTCGCGACAGCGACGAAGACTTCGACACCGTGTCGGAACTGCAATATCCGGCTTTGCGTCCATGTCGTTCGGGTTACTCCCTCCGGCGGAGAAGCAACAGCACACCCAGTCAAGGCAATAGCCACTCGCGGCATCAGAGCCAGATCAGCTACGTGGATAGCGAACGAGGAAGCCACGGGAGCAGCCTTTTCCCTACGTGGGCGAAGCACTTCTATTCCGGCACTGGCGCTCTGATATCCTCGAGCAAGATCTCCTTAGGTTCGAACAGTGCGCCTATGCAACAGGCGAGGCAGCCGCACGTCCGAAACGACAGCCAGCGGACCGAACGCAGCATCACGAGTCGACTAGGGACGGGTTACAGCGAGATCGACACGGGCAGTCCGACCAGCAGTCACTTCCTCCCGAGCATCTTCCGACCACGAACGCGACCCCGAGCCAACACCATCGAAGGTCACAGCCGAATCCCGCGCAGCAAACGAAGTCGTCCCTCGGGCGAGACCGACAGCCGACCCGACTCCCTCGCAATCTACAACGACCCCCTCCCCGAACCCGACACCCTCCCGTCCGGCCAGCCCAAATGGGGCATCCTGAAAGACACCCCGGACCACCCTCCTCTCCCGCGCAAGTACTCCAAACAGCGCCAATGGGACACGATGGAATTCCCGCGCCCCATGACCAAAGACCGCCTCAGCAGCAGCCACTTCACGATCCAAGACCCGCACCTCGCGCCCTCCAAACGCACCTCCTACCGCCTCTCAGCCTGGCAAGCGCCCTCGTTCGTCGAAAGCCTCGACACCCTCGTCCGCTCCCGCTGCAACCGCCAAATCCTCCTCTTCGCCCTGGGGTTCGTGTGTCCCTTGCTCTGGATGCTCGGCGCCATTCTGCCGTTGCCGAAACGACCGTTGACGCGGGATGATGTGGAAAAGGGTCGTCTGACAGCGAAGGGCGGTGGGAGTGGGAGCGAGGAGGACCTGCAGACGGCGATGATGAAGCATGAAGCCGGGGACGCGGAGCGGAGGTGGCGGGAGGAGCGGTCGTGGGTGAAGGCGCGGTGGTGGAGGCGGTTGAACCGGGGGATGAGCGTGCTGGGGGTTTTGATTGTTGGGGCGGTGGTGAGTTCTCCTTTCTTCCTCCCTGCGAACGACACCAATGTTGGGCAGAGCATGAGCTGACTATTGACTGCAAGATCGCACTCGTCGTCGTGGCGACACGATGATTTTCGAGCCCTTTCTTTCTCTCTCCTATTTCATCTCATCCACCCTACTTGAAATGTTCACGATTTTCAATCTAGCGTTCTGGCGATGTCTAAAACTACGAAAAGGTGGCTACTTACGATACCCATGTGTCTTTGCGAAAATGATTCAGTTCGATTCTATCCTTGATCTATTTCCTTTTGACAACGAAGGCTTTGACTCGCAAATAATGCCGAATACAGTACCCAATACCTCGCTTGAGCTTTATTTGACCTGCCTTTCCAACTCACTTTATCGATCGGTCTGGTTTTGGCTATATCTGGTGAAACTCGGTCGGCAACACTTGCTATCACAGCTATATATCATAGCCGAGGATGTGGTTCGTGTGCGTTCTCAGTCGAGCAAGCCTGTGAGATGCCGATGTGAGTCCCTGGCCAGTTTTCTGCGAGGTGTCCAATAGCATGTTATCTATGTAGATGTATGCACATGTAGGTAGGCGAGAAGAGACGAGATCTATCGGTTTCGGTGACGTCGGAGAAGCTGTACCGTGAACTGAGGTGGCCCCTGGGCGATTGGGTGTGGAGCAGGACCAACGCCAAGGCCCGCAGTCCGGGCAGCTTCGCTTCTCAGGAACAAGCTCCCTCTTCTCTTTTCCCCGAGAAGCCATCGACACACGGATACATCACGGTCTACCACACCAGCACCGGCCTGGCCCACTTCGAGACCAGCCTACGGTGCCTGTCCTCCGATCCCAACTCTTCCCGATACTCCTCTCCGCTCCGCCGGCACCGCCAGCCATGATGCTCCGCACCGTTCTCCGCTCCACCACCACCTCGCGCATCTCCTCCACCCGCAGCCTGGCCGCTCGTCTCTCGCCTCTCGCACAGCACCAGCACCACAATGCCCAGCAGACGCGCCGAGCACACGCCATCTCCAACCCGACGCTCGCCAACATTGAGAAGCGATGGGAGGAGATGCCGCCGCAGGAGCAGGCCAACTTGTGGATGGCCCTGCGGGATCGCATGAAGGTGGACTGGAACCAGATGACGCTTCAGGAGAAGAAGGCCGGTATGTTTCACGTCGAAAAAGTTTGATGTGCTAGAGTCAACGCGGCGTGTGCGACGCGGGTTCCGGGTATCAGGGCCTACGATGCGAGATGATAGACGACAGCTGTCACGCGACACGCAGCTCATATCCCAGATTAGCCTATGCCGATGTCCGCCAAGGATGGAGTGCTGACGAGAGACTGCTTCACAGCCTACTGGATCGCGTTCGGCCCACATGGCCCGCGCTCCTTGCCTCCACCGGGTGAGAACTGGACGATCTTCTACTACACCATGATCGGCGTCGCCGTGTCCGGTGTCATTTTCGGCATCATCAAATACTTCGCTCGCGGCCCCGCATCAACGATGACCAAGGAGCACCAGGAGGCCAGCAACGAGCGCATGAAGGTGCGTATAATCCGCGGATTTGACCCGCCGAGTAGTGGGCGGAGAAAGTCGGATATCCACCAACGTATATCTGTACTGACCACGATATTCGCACACACAGGAACAAAAGATCGAGCCCATCACCGGTATCAGCAGCGCAAACTACGTTGGCTTGGGAATGGTGCAGAGCGCATCTGGTCCCAGCAAGAAAGAGTAAAAACCCTGTCGGACGGTAGTAGAAGTGAACAAGTGGTTGCATACAGTCTCCGGGGGCCCATCGCCGATTTTCCTCCTTTCTGTGTTGATTGCCAAAGCCAGGCGTGAGAAAGACGTGGACCTGTACCTTACACAATCGGTTTAGCACCTCATTTGCGCCAGCTGTACAAAGAACACTCTCTGGCAACAATTCACTCATCGCTTGTACGATGCACGATACGCCGTCGGCCGTTACGAGGAATACTCGAATCGTAAGACTATGTACTTGTCTGCCTTGCTTCGTAGTCTTTCTTTCCTTCTCTTTCCTTACCCTGGCCTGCCAAAAACTTCCTTTCTTACCGATGCGCCGCCTTGCAAGATTCGACAAGGAGCTTCACGTCAGCTTGCGTTTCGTTGTAGGACGGCGAAAGCGCAACGCAACATTGCCGGACACCTTGTCGCAGAAAACCGAAGACATAGCAAGGGCCGGCGAACAGTTCGGCTACCCCCTCTGGCAAATTTGCGGAGACTTCCTCCTCCTCCCACCAGGTCAAATACTCGATGGACACAACCCGCTTGCTCTCCATGACCGGTTACCGTGTCTCACATGTGCATGCCGGCGTCAGACGGCTATAGACTTTCACCCGAGCACGACGAGCGTCACGGGCACGGCCGATTGAGTCAGGGGCGTTCGGTAGGTTAGTCGACATCTTGTCCAGTCGTGGTAAGGCCTTACGGAAACGCCTCATCTCTGACGGAAGGAGAGAGAGCATATGCCGCTGTAATCCTCGCTGCTTGTCTCTCTGAGCGACACACGTTGCGAATAGAGGGTCACTATATTTGCGAACAGCACAGAGGCTTGTCATTTGCATGTACACGCATAATAGGTTCCCGTCTCATCGTGGCTCATTCACTTTTCCGTCATTTCTCGTTTGGCAGCAGTACGATCCATTACGCCATCATCCTCTTTCCTCGTCGTCCTCTTCGCCTACCAACAGCTCATCTGATAGCACCACTTGCGACCCGGGCCTCTGGAGAAACCTCTTCAGCAGGGACCGGGCCTCAGCTCTGGGGTAACCGGCGTTCATGTAATGCTGCAGATGATGGTCGAAAGCCTCCTGTTGGGTCAGGCCTCGTCCGACGGCCGCAACGAAACTCTGTTCCGTCTGAGCGGCGTAAGCGTCGTGCGAAGAAGTGGTGGGTGAGGCTGGCGGTCGGGCGTCGACGCCCGTTTCCGTCTTGGATCGCTTCGGACGGCTACTACTGGTGAAGTCGATAGTGGGATCGTCTCTTGACGGGACGGCGGGTACCGTCTTATTCGCCTGATCGATCAAATCGTTCCTGACTTGTGACATCAGGTCACGTGCATTGCGTGCCTCGGTCATGCCTTGGATCATCGCTTCTTTGTTGGTCAGCATGAACGTGCCGGCCACTTGGGAGGTGTGGTAGGTCGTCTTGGAACCTAAACCGGTCGGAGGATTGGCATGCGTGGTGAACGTTCTCAACAATCCGTCGAGGTAAGTCTGGGTGATGGCGCGAGCTTGACGATCATGGACGGGGGCGGAATTGGGGTATGTGTGCAAAGCGTTCATGCCTCGAGCCGTAGCCGCGCCATTGTACATGGCTTGGTTTACGAGCACACTCGATGTTCCTGCACTTGGGCCCTTGGCCTCCAGACTGTAGTTGGGGCAATTGATACCTCCAGAACTGTACGGCTGGATCAGGGTGTTTAAGCAGGCCCGCACGGCAGGGTCGAGTTGTTGACTGTCTGCGCCATCCCAGAAATCCGGTTTCGGGGGAGGCAAGGCATTGCCTACTGTAAGTGGCTTGGAGTTCGTGAACAGTTTATTGGCCCCGCCCTTGTAGGTATCACGTCCTTTCGTGATGAACGGAATGATTGTCGTCATAACGTCTTCTTCGTTGTCAGCCTCGCCATTGAGGTCCATCAGCTTGTTGTAGTGGGCTTCGGCGTCAAAGCGCGTAGGCGACAGCGACGGACGTGGCTGTCGGAGTTTGTTCTGTATGTCTTCGTAGTTTGCTGCTCGCTCGCTCCTGTGAGGCGGCAGTATTCCATTGTCCAGAAGGATCTGGCGGCACTGCGGTTTCCAGATACTGGACACGGAATCGAACGCGGAAGTCGAAGTTCGGCCGCTACTAGTATTGCTCGTCCTGCGAGTGGAAATGGAGCTGCCGTGTGCGGACCGGCGGCGAGAGGAGGGGCGGGAAGACTGTGGAGGCATCGCCGCGTGTTGAGACTGCTTCGGAACGGTTAACATTCGTTCCATGTCGCCATTTGCCAGATAAGCCTTCGTTGGGGGCTATAGCGTACTAAGAGAGGGCATCCGGGGCGGAGGTACAGGGTAAGAGCACTACATGTACATCATCGAGCGCAAAACTTACCGAGTCTAGAGAGAGTTGAGCTGTCGTAGAGGATGACCAGGCCCGGATACGGTCTTCCAAGTCCACTCCACCGTCTGCGCCGCGAGTGCCTTGCGCTCGGTTCAGGCGTTCGAGGGCGTTGCGCGTGAGGGTCTTGCTGTCGGGAGCGTGAGCTGACACGAAACGCTTGCTCGGCTTGGGCGACGGTTCGGGACAGTCGAACAAGCTTCGTTTCCTCTTGTGAAGAGGAGAGTGATCAAGGCGAGACATAGTATGACGGGCGGCGGAGGGGCTTTTATGACATGGAGATACCTCCCACAGACGGTGGAGGCGGTGCTGTAACTGTGCCGCTCTCGAGGCAGAGCTGTACGTGCAGCGTGCAGGGGAAGTAGGCACAATATGCTTGCAGTAGAGCAGTGATTGATGCCGGACGATCTAAAAGCTGAAGCATAGAAGAAAGACGTTAGGTGGGTAACCTTGGGTTGGGCGCGAACCTGAAACTGCAGGTGTACATATGTCCTCGCCGAGCGCCAAGCTCCAGAGGGATGAAGCAACCGCCTACTATTATGATAATGATAAAACACGAACATGGCTGGCTGTAGACGCTCATTATATGCATCATGCTGGCTGGATTTACTGAGCTCCTACACACGCACCATGAGCGGCAAAACAAAGGCGAGAACATAGAGCAGCGGAAATTTGCACGTGATCATCCACTGCACTAACAATAATCCGCCGATCCGCAGCTTAAGTACATTACAGCGAACGGGATGGTTCATCGTCTTCGACCTGAGACAGTATAGCAGGAGGAGATGTCAGATCAGCTCACTGAATTACTCTTCGACTCGGACCCGACTGAGCACCCTAGGAAGCAACAAGCCACTTCCACGCGAACCGCTAAGCAAAACCGGCACGCGTGACGCGAAGCGTGAGAGTATAGCGAACACCCATCAAACGCGTCTCGGGTGCTCAATGGGGTGTCGGTACACCGGCTTCCACGATGGCTGCACGAGCATCCGCTGCAAGACAGGCTGCGAGATTGTATGCTGGCCATAGGTTGTGTGATATGTCTTGCTACGGAAGCCAACGTACAGTGAAAGGACTCCATAGCGCTGGTTTCAGATACTGCGATCCACAATGACGAGGGTATACTCTGGTCCGTTCGGCGGGCTGATGCCTTGCGAGTGGAGAAGGAGAGACATCTCATTCAAACAGGGTGGAATCGGAAGTCGCTGACAGTCTGCGACACCGGGTCCCGTGTCTGGCCTTGTGACGGGAAGCTGCAGGTGGTGCCTTTCCACGTTCTTTGTGTCGATGTACTCGGTTGTTGATTGAATCAAAGATGGCTGAGATCGGTGGTCTTGTTGCTGATTTAAGTCAGTCAATCCTCGCTGGCGAGACACTCACTTCACTTGATGGGCACTTTTCGCTTCATGCGCCAGTTTGGTATTTATAATGGCGCCTTGTTCAACTTGTCTCCTCCAGCCCAAGCAGCGAACAGGTCTTCCATCGGTTTTCCAATCGGCGGAAAACGCATCGTCTCTCTTACAGTCCTACATCTGGAGTCCTATACGTTGCGTCGTCTTGGGAAGCCAACGATGGAAACGGGTGGGTTTGTCAACGGTCCGTCAGCAGCAGTAATCGACCAAGTCAAGGGTCTCTTCAACGACATGGACGCGGTGACCCATGAGGGCTGGAAACGTCAAATGCGCGACAAACTGTCGGTTTATCTGCACGTCTACAGACAGGATTTGCGTATCGCGGAGCTCGAGAGGAATGTTCAGAGATTGATGTTGGAGACACAAGGGCAAGTGCCGGGTCCAGACCTTATGTGTCGTTAATTGAACCGTACTGACGTGTGGTATAGCAAGCCGCTGTCCTCTCACATTTTCTGGTTGGTGCGGCTCGGTGATCGATCACTGTTGCTGACTTCCTCACAGTGCGGCAGCATTCGCCGCCGGAGCGGTCCCGAGAACCAACAAGAGACTGCTATGACCAGAGGTCACCAACAATCGCCCGTACCAGCTCAGCCATCGAGGGAAATGGGTACGCTGCGCGCGCGTGACCTGTTTCGGAGGCTCCGGAGCATACTGCGCGAATCTCTGCCACTCGCGGCGACTGTCGTGCTTTCCAGCCGATAGAGCAAGGAAACCAAAACTTGACGCTTGTCTCGAGGAACGATATCCATCGTTCGGACTCGACTCACGGAACACGTACCGACAGCCCTCCCTGCGAGCCTGTCACAGGTCAGAAACGCAAACTGCCGACGAACTTCTCAGACGGCGAAGGCTTCCGCCGCAAGCCGGTCTGCCTACACTGCCGATCGACGCGGAAGTTCTGCGACTTCAACGCGCAGTGTGGGACGTGTCGTAACGCCAGAATCACGTGCGTCCGGCTGTCATGCAGTCTAGGCCGCAGCTGTCGCAACCCGCGGTGTCCATGTCTTCATCCGGGCGAGTGGGACGAGGAGGATCCAGAGTGGTGAGTAGCCTGATGCGAAGAGCGTTTCATTGCAGAGGCGGTCGTTTACTGACTGTTGTGTTGCAGGGTTGTGGAAAGCGAGGGAAGAACTGTTCGCGGCGATCGGTATCGTCCATAGAGAGGCAGACGACGTTAGATGACGGGAGTACGGGGTGTCTCGGCGCATTGTATAGAAGAAGAAGTGGTGGGTTGTACAGTATACTGTCTTGCAATCTCTGACTTATCACATCTTATCTCCACTCTGTAAAGACACCCCCGGAGCTCGCGACTGGCATGTTCATGTTAACGCGGCGGTATGACAGTCTGGCTTGGATGTTGTGGCAACCTACAATACGTTAATTAATGCTCCGAACCCGAGTGGTAACTCGAATGGGACGAGCAAGGGGAAGCTTTGGAGGGTGGGAAAGGGCGGAGAAGTAAGAGGTTGTTTAAGCCTGTTCTGTACGAGCGTGGCGTGTGAGGGTGGTGAACTCGTGCGGTGATCACGGAGGGATCTGATGATAGTAATGTGTCTGTCGTGATAGCACTCCATCTGTCTCAAGTCCAATCGACACTGCCGATCACGTGCCCGCACGGAGCAGACGGCTCGGTTCCGCGCTGCCCGTGCTCAAAATACATCGTACGAAGAATTGCCGAGGACAACACATGTGGGGGCGTCCAAACACATGCAGCTTGGAGCTGCTTCTGACGATGGAGAAGAAAATAGTTCGGCAGTTCGCAAACCCAGACGGAGCGCCAAATGGGTATGCCGGTGTGTAAGACCCTCACTTCCTGTAGCTCCACATATGTAAGCACGAAAGGTACAAGTATCGTTTCCTTCTACCTCCTCGAAACCCTACAGTTTGATAAACTACTCCTCTATCCACTACCGTCTCCTTCCACCTCACCCACTCCCAGCACATAACAATCATGGCGATCACCAAACTCCCCTTCCACGCCGACCACATCGGCTCGTTCATCCGGCCCGAGTCCGTCTCCCGAGCGCAAGACGCCTTCGACGCCGGCACCATCGACGCGACCGAGCTGCGCTCCACCCAGCAACAAGCCATCCAAGCCGTCGTCGCCGCGCAACGAGCCCACAACGTCCACGCCATCTGCTCCGGCGAGTTCGACCGGAAATACTACTTCTCCGGCTTCTTCGAGAAGCTGGGCGGGTTCAAGGAGGTGAGCCCGGTGCCGTGGGAGCTGGCGCGGCTGAGCGCGGCGCCCATCGCCGCGCTCAAGAAAGCGGGCAAACAGTACCCCATGGCGGCCATCTGCGAGGGGAAGATCGAGTACCGCGAGTCGCCGTACCTCGACAACTGGAAACTGCTCCGCGAGTGCGTCCCCCGCGAGCAGTGGGCCGCGTGTAAGTTCACCATGCCTCCGCCGTGTTACTTCCACCTGCGTCTGGCCAAGGGCAAGTGCTACGATCCCGCCGTGTACGCGGACGACGGGGCCTTCTTCGCGGATCTGGCGCAAGCGTACCGGAAGGAGATCCGGACGTTGTACGACGAAGGGTTGCGGAACGTGCAGATCGACGACCCGACGTTGGCGTATTTCTGCTCGGATGATATGTTGGCCGGGTTGAGGGAGGACGGGGAAGATACGGAGAAGATGTTTGAGATGTATTTGAAGGCGCATAATGATTGTATCGCCGAGAGGCCGGCGGAGATGCATGTTGGGTTGCATATATGTCGAGGTGAGGAGACTTACTTCACCAAACCGCCTGTTAATGCTTATTGGTTATTTAGGCAACTTTTCGAAATCGATGCATTTCTCCGAAGGCTCCTACGAAACCATCGCCTCGCGCTTCTTCGAGACGCTCAACTACGACACCTTCTACCTCGAATACGACAACCCGCGCTCCGGCGGCTTCGAGCCCTTGCGCTTCCTGCCGAAGCACAAGAACGTCGTGCTCGGCGTCGTGACGACCAAGGACCCGCAGTTGGAGGACGCGGAGTTGATCAAGACGCGGGTGCGCGAGGCGGCGCGGATCATCGCCCGGGGCCAGGGGCGGAGCGTGGAGGAGGCGATGGAGAACATCGGGATTTCGCCGCAGTGTGGGTTCGCGAGTGTGGCGGTGGGCGCGGAGGGGATGACGGAGGAGAGGATGTTTGCCAAGTTGAAGCTCGTGCAGGAGGTGGCGAGGGAGTTGTGGCCGGATCGGGCGTGAGGGAGAGTCGTGGAGTCCGTTGACTTTTTTGTCTTGTGGTCACTCCGAGGCTCAGTACGTGCACTCCCTCCCCGACGGACCCCGGAAAGGGGCTGGAACGTGTGCGAGGGTGTAGGGTGTATGTATCTACTGAAACGCAGGATCCGCATCACACGTGACACACTGCTTGGTAGTTTGTATGACCTACCCGCAAGCATGCTCTCGGCTGGGACGACTGAAATCTCATCATTCGCTTCACATGCTTCAAGTCTTTTCACATGCTTCTGCCGCTCGCCCGCCCACGTACAATCACATGCGACATGCGAGCCTGCCGTTGAGGCGTGCTGTGTGTCGAAGTCCATGCATCAATCCCGTATCATTCGTCGTACCGTTCGACCATCACCATCGCGAGGTGACTTTTGGGCATTCCCGAGGATGTTTCCACCCGGTCACAGCCTTTGTATCTCTTAATATTTCCCGTACATGGACTGTCGAACGATACTTATCTTTTACCGGAGTCACAGAGGGGACGTAAGTTCAAAGGTGAGAAGAAAGCCAGCAAAGCGGTGCTACACTGTTCTGCTTCACCTCGCGTCTCGCACCAAGCTCAACCATGCTTTGAACATTATTAACCTGCGCTGGTCAGACGTGGATTGTATGGCCTTCTTAGCTGTTGCGTTCGTTCTGCCGTTGTGGTTGGACACTGCAGACAGTATCCCTCCGGCAGCGGCGCGCTTCTTTTTTCGTCGGACGAACGCTTGTTTGGACACAGGGTTCGCCGTTGAGACGCCATTCCCGGCCGCCACATCGCTTGCTCCCGCCCCGGCTTGGCCACGTCGGGGACCGCCGCATCAATTTTCCATGTTGGCAATCAACATCAAATAAAGCCAACAACATTGGAAAGATGCACCTGCAGTTGTTGATCAAAGTCGGGGAAAATAGCCAATCACCTGCAGGATCAGCTGTATTCCATCAGCATTCGAGGCGATACATAATCACCATTGACATTCCCGGCTGTCGCGGGCGGCGGTGTCCACAAGAGCACAGCAAAGCCCAGAACTTGATCTTCTCATCAGTGATGATGAGAGTTCTGGAAGCATGAAAAAGACTCTTTCCGTCAGGGTCTCGTCCATACCCTGGTCCCTACATATGCGCGACAATTGTTTTGTTGATGATCGTTCCCCTGGGGTCCACCTCGGTGCCCGCCCCATTGATGATTGAATGAGATGAGACGGTTGGAAAACAAAAACCCCTTCGCCTCTTCGCCCTTCCTCCCATCTCTTATCTCATCAGAGCCTTCCACTCATTCCACAGCCGTCCTGTCCGGTTGACCACCCACAACTCCCTCGTTCGGTGAACACATACCATACCTGACCACCGCCTGCTCGCACAC
>Ga0268244_10000623_pt1 | contig 14099 bp, 14 predicted proteins | sample AgamicMgSfe_FD_200258 | JGI IMG/M metagenome (GOLD analysis project Ga0268244, IMG submission 200258) | Agave microbial communities from Guanajuato, Mexico - Mg.Sf.e (v2) (version 2) | ecosystem: Host-associated > Plants > Phyllosphere > Phylloplane/Leaf | place: Guanajuato, Mexico | collected... | reverse complement strand
GAGCAACTACAGATCCCGCTTGGCTCAGCGCCTGGCGGTAAGCCAGCGGTGGGCTACAATGTGGTGCGAGCTGCGGCTGCAGACTACATTGAACAGCACCAGGATGACTTCGTGCCTTTCTTGGAGGAGCCATTGCCGGAGTACTTGCATAAGATTAGGGATACGGGTGAGTGGGGTGGGCAGCTGGAGCTCATGGCGCTGGCGAAGACGTATGGGACGGATATCAATGTGCTGCAGGACTTTGGCAGGGTCGAGAAGATTGAATCTGGTGATGGTGGTGAGGAGAAGGTGATGTGGTTGGGCTATTACAAGCATGGCTTTGGGCTGGGCGAGCATTACAACAGCTTGAGGAAGGCGTGGTGAAGTGCATTGTGACTAGTCTCTACATCTCACGCAGCCTCGATATGTGCGCACATGCCATAGCTGGAATACCGAAGCAACAGAGCTTCTGAATGCAAATGCATCTCAAAACCAACGACCAGCCGGCTGTGCCTGTTAGACCTTCTTGACCAGCGCCCCACGGACCTTGACCTGCCTCGCCACAACCAGCAACGCGCTACCACAGCATAGGCACAGCCCGGCGAAGAGTTGCGCGTGAAGGTAACCTCCGCCGTAGGCAGTAATGAGCGCACCACCAATAGGCGGGCCTGTTAGCGTCGCCAAGCCGTAGACGGTGAAGACCATACCCACTCTGGTGCCCATCTTGCGCAAGTCGGTCGTTAGGCTCGACAGAGTGGATGGGAACAGGCTTTGAACACCCGCGGCGAAGTAACCGAGCACAACCAAGAAGCCGATGAGGCCGCCGTATGAGTGGATTGCGATCCAGCAGAGGAGCAGCAGGCCGGACAGAAGCGCGGTGGGAATCAGCATGTTCATAGGTCCGAAAACGCGGTCGGCCAGGAGCGCCGGTATGATGCGGCCGGGAATGCCCATGCCGTTCAAGATGAGCAGGATGTCGAGGGACGCGCGGTCCGAGGTGTGCAGGATGTCGGAGGCATACGGTGCCACCTACAATTCGATCAGTATGTGATGTTTGCTGCAAATGTTAGGGCAGTGGACGCACGTAGTAGTAGGCAAAGTAGATGCCCCAGCCATTAAAGAACATCCCAACGCTGAACAGCAAGTACGACAGCTCTTTGAATGCGGCCCACTCCACCAACGGGCCTGCCTTCCTCGGCGGCACTCTGGTCTTCACCAGCGCCAAGACGAAGATGAAGTTGAAGATCATGACGAAGCCCATGATGCGCACCGTCCAGCCAATACCCATGCGTGGCAGCAGCTGTCTCGCAATGGCTGGGTAGATCATCCCGCCCACCGCTCCGCCAGCAGCGGCAGTCGAAAGCGCCAGCGACCGCTTCGTGGTGAAGTAGGTGCCAACAATGGAGACCGTTGGGCAGAACAGCAGGCCCAAGCCCAGGCCGGTGCAGAAGCCTTGCGCTAGAAGCAACTGCCAGTACGTCCGGGCAACGCTAGTCATGAATACGCCCACCAACTGTAGCACTGCGCCCGCCGTTAACACCAGCCTCGAGTGGCCAGCATCGGCGAAACGGCCGGAGAAGACACCGACAAGGAAGACGAGGCAAATGTCGATGGACCCGATCCAAGCAATGTCGGAAGGCGAGCGGTGCAGGAGGTCGACGTAGTAGTCTTGGAAGAGGCCGTAGGAGGTCATGTAGCCGAAGCCATTGACATTGACGAGCGCACCGACCAAGACCTGAGCCCATGCTGTCCAGCCACCGTCTGGCGGTGGGCCGGGGTCGTTGATTGTCTCTGACGGTGGACTGGGTAGTGAGCCGTACTCAACGTCGTCGACTTCGCATGTTGTCTTCGGTTCGTGAGACTCGTTTGGCGGCGTTGTGTTTGTTGAGAGATGCCTTGTGTTACTTGTACTGGGCGCCTTCTCATGGTCCATGGCGTGGGTGTCATGGGCAGTGGCGCAAATTGCCGGGTGGAATTCTCTCGAGTACCGCATCAAGTCCACGAACATGGTGCTTTCAAGTCTTAAGTGATCAGAACCAGACAGAATATGCAGAATTCAGAAATCAGTCAATCTTTCGCTCTCGGAGGGTCGGATACGGAGGGTCGGAGGGTCGAACAGCCAGTCAGCCAGATTAGGCGGGAACTCTCCGAGGCTGAACAAGGCCATCCTTTACGCCGACTGGTCATAAAGTACAACTGGTCAAGATTTCACTGAAGTGATGGCCCATTCATAACACGCCCGAACTGCCTGTAAGCTGTTCGACGACTCAACGATGGCTGTAAACGAGCTTGGGAAACGGCCTCACATTGCTATCGTTGGGTATGGCCGACGAAACTGAGTTATACTGGCAACCAATGCTAACGATCCTGTGGCGCTGGTGTCATCGGGTTGCAGACCGCGTTGCTGCTCCTCGAGGATGGACGATTTGATGTGACGATTGCTGCGAAAGCATGGCCGGGCGAGGATGATGCCGAATTCACGTCTATGTGGTCTGGAGCGGTACGTAAGAGGTCATCGTCCTTGCGGTGGGCTGTAACTAACTTGTCGATGCGTTCTGTAGCAATGGCGCTCCAACCCGGCCATGGATGACTTGCGGCAACAAGATTCGGACAGACAGACTTGGCACCACTTCAGGAGGCTGACCAAGACGCTCTCGCCTTCCGAGTCCGGCATTGAGGTAGATTCGATCTGTTATTCCGTTGCAGGAACGACGTCTGACCTGTTGTGTCCTATACAGGAAGTCCCGGCTGCCTTTCTCTGGGACCACCTAACGCCCGACGCCGTTGCACCGGACGAACAAATCTGGTGGACGAGTCTACTCCTATCCTACGGCGTCATTGCGGACCAAGATGCGCTCAGAAAGAGATATCACGATCCCGTTGATCCTGCACAACAGTACTTTGCGGCCGGCATACGGTACGTGACCTTTGCCATAAATCCACCTCTCTACATCAGGTACCTTCTCTACCGCTGCGAGAAGCTCGGCGCGCACAGACTAGTCGCCGACTTCGAATCGCCAACCGTAGCGCGCGACACTCTACGCCAGTACAGCTCAGCCGCTTGTCTCCTCCCACCCATGGCTCTGATCAACTGCACGGGGCTCGGAGCGCGGGCTTTTGTCGACGACGTAGCTGTGTTTCCAACCATGGGCCAACTGGTGGTGGTGAGGGGCAGAGCGGACCGGGTTGTGACGAGAGCAAGGGATGGCTGGGAGGCACTTGTCATCCCCAGACCAGGGGCCGGAGAGGGCAGCGAGGGTGAAACGGTCCCTGGGGGTTGCAAATTGGCTCAACATTGGTATACACCAACTCGAGATTGTGCAGGCAGGCACTCGCGCTAACGGCGATTACAACTAGGAGTACCACCGCGGACGACGACATTACCAAAACTATACTGGATCGGGCGAAGTGCCTTGCGTCCGAACTTCTCGACGAGCATGGTGAGTTTGAGATTTTGCGGGTTCTGGTGGGGCTTAGGCCTTCTAGACAAGGGGGCCCGCGCTTAGAGGTTGAGAGACTGCAGGCGAGTGAGGTTCTGGGCGGCGAGGAGACCGTGATCTGCCACAGCTATGGCCATCACAGTGCTGGTTTCGAGGGTTCTGTTGGGGCGGCAAAGGCCACTGTCGGCTTGGTCTTGCGGGCACTCGGTAGACAGCGAGCAGGTGCAGTAAGTGATACCCTACTTTGAAGAAAGATTACCTAGTCACTAGTGCTTCACAGGTCCAATGTTGCGTCTACGCGCCTTGCCATGCTAAGTTGTGGTGTTCGGAAGACAGTAGCAAATCCCTTACACTATTGTAATGTTGCTTTAGAGAGGGCGCGCCAAGATCAGAGTAGGAGGTCGAAGGTTGTGCCGGAAAGACGAATGCTGCATAACCGACTCGAGATAGCACTAAAAGACAACAGCCTCTTGATAACAGTCAAGACCAGAGTCCGAGAACGATAATGCTCGTACGCCGATTCTCCGAGTTCTTACTTATCCGAAACTAGCCACTAGCTCGCCATAAACCTTGTCTAGAGACGTAGTCCGACTTGGCGTGCTGCTTACATCGAGGCTCGTGCCAGGTGCTAGTCCTCCTTTGAGACTGTATGCCTGAAAGCCTCGTCCCCGCAGCATGCTGCAGGCCATTCTTGATGTCTCGCCGCTGTAGCAAATAGTCACCACCGGTCTGCAGAGCGGTAAGCCATTGGCAAGATAGCCCGACTTCAGCAACAGGTGAAGAGCATGCCATTGCTGCTCAAGCACAGCGATGTCGTCGAATGGACTGGGAGTTTCGGGGGTCAAACCGAGCAACGGAATACGACAGGTATCGTGTTTGCTTGAAGGTACGTCCGCGGAGGAGCGGAGATCTAGAACTGGGCTCGCGGAATGCATAGTGTTGTCCTCTCGGACTCGCCCGCCGAGAAGCTGCAACGCCCCGGCTCGGTCCAACTCCCAACGAGGGTCATAAACGTCTTGATCAACGGAGCGGAGCCGCTCGTTGGCGATGGGGTGGAACTCGGATCCGTTCAACTTCTCGAAGTACTTGTCGAGGTACTGGTACGGCAAGTCGCAGCATGTAAATACGCACTTGATGACTCCAGAGGAGCATGGGTCCGCTTAATCATGGAGCCTGCCGTTCTTCTGTTGCTTCTCGAGGAACTGGAAGAGGCCCTGGAGACACATCCCGGACGATGGGCCGCAGATAAGACCTTCCCGAGATAGCTTCAGCGACAGCTGGTATGAGATGCCCGAAGGTATCTCTTCAATCGCATTACAGACAGGTTTCCATGGGAAGTCGATCTTGTAGAACAGAGGGTATGGACGAGGACGTGGTATGGAATCACCGGTGCGGTTGCAGACGCCCAGTGTCTTTACCGATGGCTTCATATGCTTGAGGTACGTTGCGGCCCCTGTAAGACAACCAGCACTGCCCATTCCCGTAGCGAAGACATTGATATCTGGTAGCTGCTGCAACAACTGTGGACCGGTCCAACGAACGTGTGACTCGTAGTTGGCTGGGTTGGAGTATTGCGCTGGATTGTACACTGATGTGTCTGCCTTTGCAGCCCTGCGCGTCTTCTCGACTATTCCTCGAGGGTCGGCTATCTCTGGTTGAGCAGGACCGCCGTACAATCCGACCTTGAGACCAAAGAATCGAAGTTGATTCAGCCTGGAAAGCTTTGTTTTGTTGCTCACCAGTGCAGTAACGTCGTCGTTGTCGCTCAGAACTCGCGAGATCATAGCCAGAGAAGTCACTGTCGAACCAGAACTGGGTTCGACACTGGGTCTTCTCGCCTTCGGTTCCGCTTCCTGGATCATGTTGAGTGCCGGCAGCGCTTTGACGTTCTGGCAGGGCAAGGCTGTCATCATCTTGGCATAGATTCGGACGCCATCTTTTCGGAATGGATTGAGCTTCTCCGGCAACTCAACGAGCGGTAGAGGCGGTTGGCAGCTAGGATTGAAGTAGTCCTTCAAGGAATCAGCCCCAGAGTAGACATTAAGGTGACTCGATGGAGACATGTTGCTCAATGGTGGGCCACTTTTGCGCTTGTCAAACTGCTGTCCTAGGGGCCTCACACCTTTAAGTACACACGATATAAGACGGCTAACCACTCAAAGCGGCTCAACAATCTTAACGGTGTCGGAGTAGTTTACGACCTGCTCTCGTCATAGAGAGCCGACAATGTGGTCTTGGAACTGAGCTGAGGTCATGCCCACCTTCCTGACCATCGGAGTAAGTCTTCTGCTTTATTCCGACTTATCCGAAGAGCGGTTTTGAACGCTCCGAAGATGCCAAGTTCGGAAGCCTGAACAGAACCACATGTGCTACCAGCTACCTACTAGCATGGATTCGGAGGAGCTCTCGAGACAGACGTTGCGCCTCACATGGATCAAATCACACCTCGCTCTGCCTTTCTAAAGAATCTTGTATAGTGGAGATACCGTGCTGAGCGTTCGGCAGCTCACATCGTACGGTATTGCTCCGACCACAACGTCACGGCGTCAGAGGAGTCCCCACATGATAAAAGGTAAATACAGCCGCCGAGTCTGCTTGCTCCGAAGCTGTAGAGACTGCTATAATCCGATCGTGGTAGACTCTTTAAAAGTAGGGTGTCTTGTATAAGAGTACCGTTTCGTCGCAGGTTGTTCTCTTGCTAGAGCTATCGCAACTGACAATCTCCGACCTAGTTTGGTACTCTTTACTATCAGCAATCCTTCGACACGGGGTCTATTGTGCTTGACGTCGCCGTGATTGGGGCAGGTTTTGGCGGTATGCATGTCATCAAGAAGTAAGCCAAGCTGAGCAACGTGGCATTTACAACTTTCGCTGAGACCATACCGTCACTACGCTTCGCGAACAAGATCTCAAACTCAAGTGCTATGAAAAAGCCGCCGGCCTCGGTGGCGTCTGGTACTGGAACTGTTACCCTGGTGCCCGCACTGACAGTGATTACATGGTCTACCAGTACTCAGACCCAAAGCTATGGAGTGACTGGTCATTCTCGGAACGCTTCCCGGACTGGAAAGAGTTGCGCCGGTACTACGAACACGTCGACAGCAAATGGAATATTAGCAGCGACATTGAGTTCAACACGGCAATGACGGGTGCCAGCTTCAACGAAGACACCCATCTGTGGAACATCGACTTGTCACCTGGTAAGCAAGTGCAAGCTCGTTGGATGATTAGCGCCACGGGGTTTGCAGCCAAACAGTACGTCCCGGAGATTGAGGGGTTGGAGTCTTTCAAAGGCGTGGCTATTCACACCTCGCAGTGGCCGCAGACGGGGCTCGATCTGAGCGACAAGAGGGTGGCGGTCATCGGCACAGGCGCTTCTGGGGTTCGGACTATCCAGGAGCATGCTCCAGTCGTCAAGCACATGACGGTATATCAGCGCACACCGAATCTCGCACTGCCAATGCGGCAAACCAAGCTCAACAAGCACAATGAAGCACTACGCAAGCAGAATGGAACTTACGCCAGCATCTTCGGCGAGTTGCGTCAGTTGTCGACTGGGTACGAGTTCGGTATCCTGGACAAGAACGCAGCAGAGACCGATTCTGAGGAGCGGCGTCAGACGTTCGAGAGTCTATGGGCAAGTGGCGGTCACCGCTTCTAACTCGCCAACTATAAGGATGTCTACACGAATCAAGAGATGAACGATCTTGCATACGATTTCTGGGTGGAGAAGACTAGGTCACGTATCGTCGACCCGGTACGTAAAGAGCTGCTTGCGCCAACGAAGCAGCCTCATCCTTTCGGGGTCAAGCGCCCTAGTCTCGAACAGACCTATTACGAGTGCTTTAACAAAGCTAACCTTGACCTCGTCGAGCTGAACACAACGCCGATCGAGGAGATTACCGCGGATGGCATTCGGACCACTGCGGGTGAGACCAAGGTCGACATTATTGTGCTTGCTACTGGCTTTGACCACATGACCGGCAGTTTCACGCAGCTCGACCTGATTGGTACAGATGGTCGCAGCATCAAAGAGCACTGGAAGGCCGGTGTGCACACGTACCTTGGCATGAGCGTGCGCCACTTCCCGAACATGCTGATCATCTACGGGCCTCAATCATTGGCTGCATCTGTCAACGGCCCGACAGCGGTCGAGCTGCAAAGCGAGTTCGTCTCTGATCTTATACGACATGCCGAGAGCAACGGCGTGACTCGTCTTGAACCTTCCCAAAAGGCCGAGGCAGAGTGGCACAAGGAAATTAACGACGCTTGGTGCTCGACTCTCTACCCGAAGGCGAAGAGTCGGTACCAAGGAGCTAACATTCCCGGCAAGAAGATAGAGGCGCTCAACTGGTAAGCATACAATGGATAATGCCTCCCAACCTCATACGACCGACCGACCAACGCTGTCTATCAGGGCCAAAGGGCTACCGGCGTATATCGAGGTCGTCGAGAAGGTACAGGCAGAGGGCTACCGCGGCTTCGAGATGTCTTCCAGCACGGCGGTTCCCAAGGTGGAGCCTCCGGCGGTCAAGAAGCAGCTCTACAACGACGTGGGCGTGGAGGGGCGCGTATATGCAGTTTGTAGCTCACCCTGCTGAGCCAAACCCGGGAGGAGGCAGCAATCCTATCAGCCTAGCAGTAGACGGGTTGTAGATTGTGTTATCTAGAGGCTCGCCAGACAAATGGATACTTGTGGCATGTCTGTGTTGGAATTGCTGTGTTTTGTTAAGCTGTGATAACTGATTAATCAATACGGCTGTTACTCACAGTCAGCCTTAGATAATGGACTAGCATTTCCGAGGTCCTGAACTTTCATCGGCTCGGAACTTAATACAGAACAACCTCAAACGTCCGAGGAGATTCTGGATTGTTCAAGCCCGTAGAGCTTAGTGTATCTATACCCAAGGTATCAAGGGATAATATGATACTTATACTAGGCTAGTGTTATATTTGGAGTAATATAACGTTTTGCAACCTACTTATCTACTTAGCACTATTGAGGAGGCTGACGACCTTCATCTCGGACCATCCGGCGACATCTCCGTTTGCAAATCTCTATGCCCAGATGCATTTCACTCGCATGGGACAGTCACGAACTCCTGCAGAACTTCCTCCTAGACCTACGCCATCTCTTCTCTCCGCTGTAGCGTCTCGCAATCCTCACGCCATGTCGGCGACTCAGCATACACCGCCGGGGGCCCATGACGGAAATGTTACTGTTGCTCAATCACGGCCGCGCCCCAGTACGAGTCGGCGTCGCGACAAAGCTCAGCTCTCCTGCAATCTTTGCCGGCGTCGCAAGTGAGTATGGCAGCCGCAATCCCGTGAGCTCCCGAACCCACTGACACCCCTTTCTGCTGTATAGGCTGCGCTGCAACCGCCTGCAGCCTTGTTCGACTTGCGCGTCACGTGGCCAGACCTGTGTCTACGCCGAGAATCAGGGGTTTGCTCTTCTCCGACAAGAGCCGTCGTCTTCCGTTGAAACCAACATGCACAATCGCCTTGTCCAGCTTGAACGGCTGGTGTCGTCTCTGATGCCAGGCTCAATGGAAGAGCAGCTTCCTGGTGCCGCCCATGAAGTGAGCGCTAGCCCTCGAATGGGTGCTAGTGTATCTGCGCCAGACGTCTCGAAGTCGGGCACACCTCAGGACGAGCGCTCGGAAGCCGGGAGCATGCGCATCAGCCACTCGGAGCTCCGCTACGTCAGTGGCGAACATTGGGCTGCCATTATGGAAAGCATCGCGGACCTCAAGCAACATTTCGATGGCGAGGATCAGCTTCGGCTTCTTAGTAGTCCTGACCAGTCTAATGAAGATGATAGCCACGCGGATAGCGATTTCAAAGCAGGGTCGCATGCCATGCTACTCTATGGCTGCGAGCCGCCATCTTCACGAACAGAAATCTTTGATGCGCTGCCGCCCAAGAACGCCATCGACCGCTACATGGCCCGCTATTTTAATCTGCAGGACTTGGTCTCTTGCTCTGTCCATGGACCGACGTTCCTTACCGAGTATGAAAGATTTTGGGACAATCCCTCCAGCGTGTCGATAGTGTGGGTCGGCCTGCTTTTCAGCATGATCTGCCTCGCCGTGTTAACTCTGGAGTCAGCTGGCGCAGAGCAGCAATCGCTCCAGATTGGTCTGTATCGCAAGAAGATCGTGCAATGCCTCCTTTTGGGCGAGTACACCAAAGCGGGCCCGTACGCATTAGAGGCACTAATCCACTACGTGTACGTCGAATTTGCGATACGAGCCGATGCAGACAAGGACATATGGTTCTTGCTTGGTCTTGAAGTCAACTTGGCTATGCGGATGGGTTACCACCGCGATCCGAGCCATTTCCCTGACATCAGCCCTTTGCAAGGCGAGATGCGACGGAGGGTGTGGGCCACAGTCCTAACGAGCGACACTTTGATTTCGAGTCAGATGGGTATGCCACGGATCATCTCGGACTGGAAATGCGACACCGCTGAGCCACGGAATCTGAATGATTCAGACTTGAACGAGGCCATAGCTGTGTTACCTCCGTCACGTCCCGAGACCGAACACACGACAGCTCTTGGTCTTATTGCTCGCCGAAGACTCCTGGTTGCCTTGGGCACTGTCTCAGACATCACTGTCAGCGTCAGAGCCGGCAAGTTCGCTGAAATCATGCAAGTTGACAGAGTTTTGCACGCGGCGGCGGCGAACATTCCACAGCCGTTGATGGCTAAGCCAATGGCCGCCAGTCTGACGGATGCACCGCAGATCATCATGGCTCGTCTCTTCCTCAGCCATCTGTTTTACAAAGGTCAGGTTCTACTTCACCGACGATTCCTATACGTGAAGTCACCGTCTCGGGAAAGGGACGCCTTCGCGTACTCGCGCGAGGCGTGCCTAGATGCAGCGCTCAACCTACTACGCATCCAGCAGATACTAGACGAAGAAACATGCCCCGGCGGTCAACTACACACGATGCGCTGGCGTGTATCTTCCATCCTCAACAGTCAGTTCCTCTCAGGCACCATGATCTTGTGCTCAGTCTTGCATCACGACCAGGCGTTGAACCGGAAAGAAGAGATCAAAACTTCTTTACGAGTTACGAGAACGATCTGGCTTAGGCACAGTGCTATGTCTGTAGAAGCAAGGCAGGCCGCTGAGGCAATTGGTATCGTGCTTGCACACGCTGAAGAAACCTGCGGATCTACTGGCTCTAGCACCGGAAACACAAACGAGATACCAGGCGGCCAGGACGTTCACACTGGTTTTACCTCAGTCACGGGAGGCGAGGGGTTCGAAGTGGCGCCGAACTCGCCACAGCTGATCTTGCAGGACACTGAGGACCAACTTGACTGGAAGTGTATTCGTTCTGCTCGAAGGTCACGTATGAGAACTGACGATGGTCTAGCTGATCAACTTGAACTTCCGGCATTCATGGGCAATTTCACACCAATCGATCAGCAAGGGCAACTGCACTATGCCTTCGGTATGAACACTCTTGAGAATGACGCAGCCTTGAACGAGTGGATGCAGATGGATGGTCAGCGAGATGGCATGGGCTGGTGGTAGTCTCACTCTCGCCCGTCGAAAGAGAACGCCACAATCAAACACACCCACTGCCCTGTGCATCCAGATAGAAATATCCGATTACCGATTCGTTAAGAATCGCTCCGGCGCTATGACACCTTGCGTCGGCGGATTGCCGGAAACGTATCGAACCTTCCGAACCTCGCATGCTCGCCGTGACACATCCTCCGAGTGAGTCCGGTCGCAGTGACTGACTCAACGGGGCGTTGCGGAACCTCCGGCCACACGTACCGATGTACGTCTTCTTGCGCCGCATTTCTGAAGTAAAGTCACGTGCTACTCTTGGCAACACGTGGTTCTAGATTGCCGTCGCCGGGGGTAGCGCTTGGCCCATTCGTGGTTTCGGGATACCCAAGCGTTGGTGGACACCCTTCTCAGGTTCGAAACTTTGTGTGCTCGCTGTCAGCGCGGCAGCTAATAGCTCAGGTACGGCGGGTGAAGAAGGAAAGGAATGGCAATGCATGAGCCCGCCTCTTCGGGTTTCTGGGGCGAGATACCGCTTTCGACGCCGAACTGTCGCATCGTTCGCGTCCCTATCCCTTCGCTTTGTACCGACGTGGGAACGGAGATTCGAACGTCCTCTGCTTCAAAAGCATGGCCCAAAAAGACGAGCAAGGAGGACTACTACCAGGGATCGGCAACCTGTTGCTTTGTTATAGTCTGCGTAGACTCCAAACCAGCAAGCGCTTCGAATGGATATCCGTGACTGTTGAGACCAAAGCTCTGCCGTGGACCGGAGATTGATGATCTGTACAGGCTTAGCGTAGAATCTGAGGCTCAGGTCGAACTGGACCGGACCAACGACAGGCCTAGCATTTGCTCCATTGGCCAATGGTACCGTCTCGTATGCTCCGATGGTCTCTGAACCGAAGTCCTAGCCTGCTTTGTTCCGACACCTCCGTTATCAGCTTCTCTCGTCAAGCATATAACGCTCGCAGTGGTGTCACAGATTCGCCTTTTGATCGAACACACGTCAGCTCGTTACAGCTCCCAAGGGGCTCATCTCCTTACAGCACTCTCAAGCTGAAGCGCACTCATCAGGAACAGTCGTAGCCGTTCCAGCTGCTCCAAAGATCCTATTCTAGGTTCCGCGCACTGTACACGGAAGTCAGCGCCATCGAGGACCATGGTGGAGCCCATCGCCATTATCGGCTCAGGCTGTCGCTTCCCGGGCGGCGCCGATACGCCTTCCAAGCTCTGGTCTGTCATCCACCACCCAAAAGATCTAAGCCGCAAGCCTCTGGCTTCTCGCTTCAACGTCGATGCCTTCTATCATCCAGTGGGTACTCACCACGGCACTACTAACGCCACCAAGTCGTATTGGTTAGAAGATGACAATAGGAGCAACGTCACGCATTTCGACAATGGTTTCTTCAACATTCAGCCGGGCGAGGTCGATGCCATGGATCCGCAGCAGAGTCTACTTATGGAGGTGGTCTATGACAGCCTTTGCGCTGCAGGTCAGCCGATGGAGAAGCTGCGTGGCTCTGATACTTCTGTATACGTCGGATCGATGTGTGATGACTACAACACGATGCTGACGCGGGACTGGGAGACTTTGCCTCGTTACACGGCTACGGGGTTAGAGCGAGGCATCTTAGCCAATCGCATATCCTACTTCTTCGATTGGCATGGTCCTAGTGTCAGCATCAACACGGCATGTTCCAGTAGCCTGGTCGCGCTGGACCAAGCTGTACAGAACATTCGAAGCGGAAGATCCAAGGTTGCAGTAGCGGCCGGGACGAGCTTGATCCTCAGTCCAGGTAAGTTCAATATAAGCAGTGATGCATGCGCTCAAACCGACTCAGTGCTTGACAGCCATGTACATCTCTGAGAGCAACCTCGGTATGCTTTCACCCAACGGTCGCTGCGCTATGTGGGACATCGCTGCCGACGGTTATGCCCGCGGAGAAGGCGTTGCTGCCGTTGTGGTCAAGAGTTTGGCACAAGCTCTTGCCGATAGTGACCCAATTGAATACGTCATCCGTGCAACGAGCGTCAATCAAGATGGTCGCTCCGCTGGCTTGACCGTTCCCAGCAATACTGCGCAGACCGCTCTCATCCGCGAGACCTATGCGAGCGCAGGCCTTGATCCTGTCAACCACCTGCAGGATCGTCCGCAGGTCTTTCATGCACACGGTACCGGTACCCAGGCCGGTGACCCTCAGGAGGCAGAAGCAATTTCTGATGCGCTACTCTCAGTTGGCTCCCCGGCCGCCAATGCGTCTGTCAAGCTGCTGGTTGGCTCAATCAAGACCGTCATCGGCCATAGTGAAGGCACGGCTGGGCTTGCGAGTGTTATTGGCACGTCTCTAGCACTCAAACATGGGATTGTCCCGCCGAACCTTCACTTCCAGACCTTGAGTCCGAAAGTTGGTCCCTTTTTCAAGCACTTGACCATCCCCACCACTCCGATCCCATGGCCGGTGCAAGAAGGTCAGACGAGGAGAGCGAGTGTGAACAGTTTCGGTTTCGGTGGGGTAAGCACGCTTGTACGTGACTTATATTCGACGTTTTGCTAATCGGTTCACGAATCAAAGAGACCAATGCCCATGCAGTTCTAGAGGCGTACATTCCGGAGCCGAAAGCCAAGACGCCGTCGACACGGCTGTTCACCCCGCTTGTGTTTTCTGCCGCTTCTGAGAAAACTCTCCGGACGATGCTGTCGCAACACCTCGAGTATCTCAAAGTCACTCCTGACGTTGACCTACCGGACTATGCGTACACACTGCAACACCGGCGGTCGACACTCCCTTACCGCAAGGCTATTTCTGCAACAACGAAGTCGGATGCTATCAATGCTCTTGCCACTGTTCTCAACCCGGCGCCCAACAGCAGGGCTGACATCGAGCTTAGTACCCGCTACGGCGCACTATCTCGAGTTATAAAAGTGCTTGGTATTTTCACAGGCCAGGGTGCCCGGTGGCCGCGAATGGCGGCCGACCTCATTGAATGCTCTTCCTTTGCAACTTCCCGCATTAACGACCTCGATGCGGCTCTTCAGACCCTGCCAAACGCATCGGAACGACGTGCCTGGATGCTCAAAGATCAGCTCCTGGCCCCGAAGGAGACCTTCCGGATAGCTGAAGCTGTTTTGTCATAGCCATTATGT
>Ga0268244_10000622_pt1 | contig 14133 bp, 13 predicted proteins | sample AgamicMgSfe_FD_200258 | JGI IMG/M metagenome (GOLD analysis project Ga0268244, IMG submission 200258) | Agave microbial communities from Guanajuato, Mexico - Mg.Sf.e (v2) (version 2) | ecosystem: Host-associated > Plants > Phyllosphere > Phylloplane/Leaf | place: Guanajuato, Mexico | collected... | reverse complement strand
GCGCGGGCACGGGCGGGTCGTTGCATTTGGCGTGAGCGGCGTCCCTTTTGGGTTGTTGGACTTCGGATCTCTCTCTTAATATTGTGCAGTGAAGCGAAGCGAAGCGAAGCGTGCGGCGTTCAGGATCAGCCTTTCTTCCAGGCTAGGGGAAACTTCCACCAAATCTGTGTGGCGAGGGTTATCTTTCCGTGGATGGGCCAAAAAATGTGAGACCTGGCATTGGTCTTCGTCTTTGGGAAGGGGCGTATCGTACTAGATGTCGGCTGGTACTCGAAGGTCGGATTTCTGTTGGGTTTCACGATGATCTTCAATCGGTGTATATTAGTCCCGCGAGTGCTTTTGGCAGCTCGTCTGCGTCGCGGTGATACCATCAAAGCAAGAAGGTGTTTTTTATTCTCATGTTCCTACGACTGCAGCCTTATCTTAAGCCAAATGACGGTTGCATTTGGCCGTTGGTAATAGTACGCGGATGGCCGTGCTGAACGGGTTCTCGCCTATTGCAATCAGTATACGGTTCAGTCGCCAAGTGCAGACTATAGCCTTGTGTGATCGATGTGAGGACGTGTAAACCCATGATGAGCGGCATAGTCCAGCGTCCTCGGACCAGTCTCCCAGAGCTAGACGCTGAGCATGATGTGCCTGTGGCATAGAAGATAAGTCGTGCCGCTGCCCGCTTATGTCCTCTGAACGAACATCTCTGGTGCAGAGTGGTCGAGTCGAGAGACCTGGAAAGATGACGGTCGGCAGTGCCGGTCGGTGGGTCAGACGCCTGTCGATGCCAGTCCTTGCTATGTGATCCCTGGGTCTCGGCCGTTGTTGAGGGCTGTTGTTGGCGAGAGTGGATGCTATAATGGTGAAGGTATGGAGTCGTGTTGCGAATAGCTTTGGTAGATGAGAGACTGAGGAAAGGGAATGACACAAGTACCGGTCGACGCGATCGGGCAAAGAACTGGAGTACCACATTAAGAGAGTGACCGGAGCAAGGGCGTAGAAGCTTTTGGCAGAGTTGGAGGTGCGAAAATCTTTTGTGGCCTTAACGTACCTGATTGAGATGATTGCCGACTCAATGCTACGGCCGTGTTGTCAACGACGATGAGGCCGAGCATGATCAGTGTTTAGATTAGGCACCACATGAGGACAGGGGTCAAGTCACGAGACGCGTGCAATGTCGTGTGCAATCCGCGACAATGAACATATATACACAAGACCCTACTCTACAGCACCAGCACCAAGGCCAGACTATATGACTGACAAGTCACCGAACTTCTCCTTGTAGCCCGGAACCTGCCAGCGACCCTTCGAGACGAGCTGGGCGACACGCTCGTCAATCTCCGGGCGTGCAGCGACAACCTCATCCTGTGCGTCTTCGTCAGCCCCGGCAATATCACGTGATGTTGTGCTTGCATTGGCGGGGAAGCATTGCAAGTCGACCAATACGTACCACAGTCAGGTCCTCGAACGGCCTGGCAGTCTCGATGTTCTTGAGAGTCTTCTCCAAATCCTGCAGCTCCGCATCGACCTTGGTCTTGGTCTCCTCGGCGTTCTTCACCGCCTGCGCCTCGAAAGCGTCGATGGCCTTGAGCTGGCGGTTGACATCGTACTTCTTGGTCTGGAAGCCATTGAACTGCTTCTCGAGGTCGTCGACGACGGCCTGGTTCTTCAGGATGGAGCGGTAGTGGGCGAAGTCGACGGTTTGCGGCTGGGCGGACAGGACTTGCACCCGGCGGCGCGCGTCGTCGTTGCGCTTCTTGAACGAGGCGAGGGCGTTAGCGGTGGAGCCGCGGAGGCCGAGTTTCTGGCCGAGGTTCGCCCAGTCGATCTTGAGGGCAGCGGAGCGCTGGGTCGGAGGAAGTTAGCTGTCTGGGTGCAAGCCGGAGGAGTCTGCTGCCCCGGTAGACTGCGCGGTCCGGACGGCACTTCGGAGGTACAGTGCAATTTCCCATACACCGAGACCATGATCGTGGAGGGTATACGTACTGTGGCCGCCATTGTGAATGCTTGTCGAGGTGTGGTAGAGCCTTATGAGACTTGTCGCAAGGAGCTGTCGTTGAGCATGCTCCGAACTTCGAAGCTAACGGAGAATCGGCTTGGCACGAACATGTCACGTGATGAGGAGCTTCTGCCGTATCAGTTGGTGCTCCAATCATGATGCACGCGTTTCTGAAAGTACAATTCGAGGTTTTAGGTCGGGACAGGATAATTTTTGGAATCTACAGATGGTGGGAACAACGCATGCTTCGAACTGCAAGATGTAGACCGACTTGAAGACGGGGAATCGTTCCGAGAGAAGTCTTTACACCTCAATCGCTTGACGAGAGTAGCTACGAGCCTCTTCATGCCGCTCTCTCAGCCATGAGAGGCGCATTGACCCAACACGAGCCGGGCGGTGGTACACCGTCAGACTATATACTTAGCGCCATGATGCTGTTGACGATGTCGTTGTCGTTCTCCTTGAGCGCCTTGACCGCCTTCTTTCTGCTCACGCTCGCTTGCGCCATGACGAGCTCAATGTCCTTGGCCTCGAGCCCGGTGTCATCCACCTCCTCGCCGTCGTCCTCTTCCTCCTCAGCCGGCTTCTTGTCGCCCTCAACCGCCTTGCCCTTGTCTGCACCCTCCGCGGCATGGTCGTGACCAGCGTGGTCGTTCGAGGACTGCGCAGCGAGCTGTTGAGCAGCAGAGGCCTGGGCTTGAGAGTTGAGGTCTTCGATCTTGGCCTCGCCGAAGATGCTGTAGTACCAATAGTCAGTCCCGTTCGCCTTCAAACAAACAACCCTCACGTCCATGCCGCTTTCCATGCTTTCATACTCACATCCAAGTGTTGCTGTTCGGGCTCTTGTAAACATCTGGCTGGCTGATGACGAACAAGATGTTCTTTGGCCGCCTCAATGTCACCCTCGTGATACCCTCGACGTGCTTCAGGCCCAGCTTGGCAATCGCCTTGCGCGCCTTCTTCTCGTTGCGGCTGTGCACCGCAACAGATGCGCCGGCGGGGATGTTGGCCTCGCCGCCCGCCTCGTCCGAGTCGGAGCTGTCATCGTCCTCGACCTCCGGACCCTCCTTCTTCTCCGGGTCATCGGGGAGCTCTTCGACGCGTGGGTTGGCCATGATGAATGGAATCGAATGGGAGGAGGACTGTGGGGGTGCTTAGTTGCTGCAAGCTGCTACTCACACTCCACGGGAGTTGTGCTGTGGGCGAGGCTGGGTCACGGCGGCTTGACGAGGTTGATGACTTACAATCAGGAGTCAATGCAGAGGCTTGAAACTGTATATCCGGCGAGTCCTTCTACTCAATAGCTGCTCGTCGCGAAAGGTTGTCGTGCTGGAACAACTTACGCTTGGCAGCACTTACGGTCACGCACAAACGGCCCGGCTAGCGATTTTCAGGGTGAACCGTGCACATACGGGACGTCACCTCCAGAACTTCAGATGAGCGCACTATTGGGAATAGCATACATCTGTGGCTGCCGCAAGGAATATCATATGAGTTGTAGCGTTGATACACCAGCACATTAAATGCACATGAATTTGCGCTTGCAGATCATGTTTGTAGTGGCTACGGAAGGCTCAAGCCTGCAATCCCATCCGCCGTTTCGCCAGCCATTGCTCGTAGAAGACCGAGCATCAAAGCGCTTCTCAAATGCAGGAGTGGTAGTGTGCCGTGAGCTCGAAGGGGTGTGCACCGTCACAGTCGTGCGACATCCGGCAAAACTGTCGCCTATGCCTTCGCACTAGCCTTTGCGCTCGCCTGAGCCTTGCGCACCTCGAACCTCGCCTGCTTCCTCAACACCATGACCTTGAAGCGCTCGAAGTCGCCGAGCTGCTTCCTCCGCGCAAGCTTCGCCTGGTTCTTGGCGTATGCGCCGTTCTTCCACTTGCCCTCCACGTCCTGCTCGTCCCACTTCTTCTTCAACCCCACGGTGCCGCAACCGAATGGCAACTTCTCGATGACGATGTTGGCGAGAGAGAGGTGTGAGAGCGGAGCGGCGTGCCTAGGGACGTGTAATTTCGGGTCGGAAGATGGGCCCTCGACAAGGACCTGGTTGTACGAATTAGTATCGAGTGTCGGACTCCACTGGTTACTCGAGGTAGTCGATGTGACGTACGCGCTTGTGGTCGATGATCTGAACGATGGCGACCAGCTTGCCTTGGTTTGGGCCTCTCGCGAAGATCGCGACACGTCCAACCTCGACCAATCTCCAGTTGCTTGCGGTAACCTCTGCGTCGCCCATTGTGCCGGTAGTTGTGGTGACTTCAGTACTTGGTTAGTATAGTCGTCTGGTATGATCGTACTTTGTGGGTGTACCTACGTCCGGAGGGTCGTGAGGGGGTGGTCGTCGATTGTTGCAATCAGCCAACTGGTAGAAGTTGATTGCGGCTTTGCCTGGTGCGCTCCGCACGCACTAAACGCCAAGGAATTTTGGCCGAACGCGGACGGCAATTTCTCGAGTGTGCCGCTGGGCTTGGCGCCGGCTTGCCCACTACGACCGAGCGCAACCTCACATCGAAAGGCGTGTACACGACAAACTCAGGCGACGAAGCCGCAACACTGCACAACGATATCGCAGTAACCACGTCGCCAACATGAGGACCTACGACGACACTTTCTCCGGCCAGAAGATCTACCCTGGAAAGGTACGCTCCCATCACCACTCCGTGACATTGCAGAGCCGATAGAGAATGAGCGCAACCCATGCGCGGAAGTAGTGGGGAGGAATACATGCTTGAAGACAAAGGGTCACGGCGTGTGGAATAAGTGGGCAACATGTTGCAAGATTGGCATTGGAAATACGGTTCATGCTGCTCATGCAGCACCTGGGAAACCGCAGCTCCTATAAAGCTCGAAGCCCGCAGCAATGTCACGATGGCGACCGAACGAACGCTGACGGTACTTGCAACAGGGCAAGCTCTTCGTCCGCTCCGACAGCAAGATCTTCCGCTTTCAAAACGGCAAAACCGAGTCTCTCTTCCTCCAGCGCAAGAACCCCCGCCGCATCGCCTGGACTGTCCTGTGCCGCAGGCAAAGGAGAAAGGGTATCTCTGAGGTACGCGGCACATATTTACCTCTGAGCTCGATATCGGGGTGCTAAGACATCATATAGGAGCAAGCCAAGACCCGCCGTCGCCGTCAGGTGAAGGCCCAGCGTGCCGTTGTCGGTGCTTCCCTCGATGTGATCAAGGAGCGCCGCTCGCAGCGTCCAGAGGCCCGCACAGCCGCCCGCTCGCAGGCGATCAAGGAGGGCAAGGAGAAGCGTGCCGAAGCGCAGAGCGCGAAGAAGGCGGAGAAGGCCAAATCTGCGGCCAAGTCTGCAGCAGGACAAGTCAAGCAACCGTGAGTATATGTGGGGTGTATGTTCGCAGCTGTATGAGTGCTGATCATGTTTCAGGACCGTCAGCAAGCAAGCTGCCAGGGGTGCCGCACCGAAGCCAAAGCCTACTTCTCGTTAAGCTGTTGGCGGAGCGATGTTACTCTTCGTTGCATGGCATTAACGCCCGAGCTGGCTTGCTTCTCTGTGCTTGTCAAGCGACCGGGAATGATACGGAGTTACAGAGCTGGTAGGTAGTCATCAATGAAGCCTCGGTCTGATTGCTGTTACTTCATGGATTCCGTTCACTTGAGGGAATGTTCTGCGCTCTACATCAGGTCTGGCACGGCGACTTCACGACAGCTTACGACGGGCGCTGTCGCGGTTGATCATCATGGATGGTGAGACGCCAGTCCTGCAGATGGGCGCTGGATGGCACGTTCAACTGATCCCGCCTAACTTCGTAGCCGACCATTGCGTATTAATGAGCAGCTTTTTCTTGCAATTGGTCAGGTTCTGTGCACGCTGCCTTTGTATCGCCCATCGCACCACACACACCATGCGCCCCCAACAGCCTTTCTTAGCCTTTGCTGTGCATCGAAAGCTCGTGTATCGTCTTGACCTGCGCCGTAGGCGTCGATACTGGATGTGCAAGAAATTACCTACGTAGTCACGACCTTGCGGTCTGTTCTAGTCAAGTGATGCGAGATACATGTCCTCGAATTGCCTTCAGCAGCCTTCGTCAGTGCGTGGACCGAGGAAGGAAGTGATCAGAAAAGAATGTACACAAATGAACAACAACACAGGTCAATCCGGCCTATACAAACTATAAGCACATCAATTCGCGGGTAGGTAGAGGATCTGACGAAGCTGTGATAAGAGGCAGACGCATAGGCAGCAAGTAAAAGCTCCACCATTTCCCTATATACACATTCACAGCTCCTCACTTCTTGCCCTCTGCAGCCTTCAACACGCTCGACGGGTGCTCAATGACCTGTTCGATCTCCCTCACCTGCTCTTTCGCCGCATCCTTGATTTCCTGGCCCATGCTGTCACCCTTGAGGCTCTGCTGGTACATCAACACCCTCGTGACTTGCGTCGCGCCCACACACGCCAGAAGGGCGTTGACAGAGGCGAGGAAGAGGTTGCGAGGCTTGATGACGAAGCACCAGCGGGTCCAGATGGTGCCGGTTGCGGTCAGAGCGGCGTTCTGAGTGAGGGATAGATGGGAGGCAGGGCGCGCGAAGTCGGCGGCGCCGGCAAGGACCAATCCCCACTGTGGTGTCCAATGTCAGCACGTCCTTCTTCTTGATTGATCCGTAAAGGAGAATAAGGCCACCCTCGCGCCGTGCTCTACCCATTGAAGCTCCGGCTTATGTTGTAGGACCGTATTGCGCACATACCTTCATGATCGGTGCCCAGAAGTGAACAGTCTTCGGCCCTACGGGACTGTTCCAAAACTTAGTGAGTCCGCCTTCGGCTGGCGCAGCAGCGGCATCGCTCTGCCATCTTCTCTGCGCGATACGGCTGAGGTTGTTGTTGCGGGCTGCGGGCTGACGGAAGGCCTGGAGGGCGCGCATACCGAGGCGGGAAGACATGCTGGACAGCTAGCTACAATAGGTGATGTTGCTGGGGTGTCCTGTCGTGCTCGGTAGAGGTCGGATGAGTAGAGAGTGAAGGGAGGTTGTTTCGGTAGACGGGCTGTATTGGGGACGGTCGTCGTCGGCGGAGTGAGGAGTACTTGCCAAGAGTGATGTTCGGACTTAAGCTCCTCCAGTACTGCAAAAGTGGTGTTCCCATGTCGACGACTTTTGACCTCGAGTCTGCGGACTCAACTTCACGAGTACCATGTCGGTACCGGCTGTTCTACATACATCGCATAATTTGCGACCAGTCTGGGTAGTGCAAGATGTCGGGCAGATACGTCTTCACCAAAGGCCTGAAGGAGTTGCGCTTCTTGCATTGCCAGACCAGCGAGCACTCCAACGTCGTGCGGTACGCAAGGTCCCATCGAAACCAAAAACCCCGTGCATGACCATTGGGCCTCGTACACGCCGGAGACGGTGCGCTGACTTGTTCTTGTGTGTGACAGGTCCTTCCTCACACGCGCCTACCCGACCATGAAGCATCACAACCCGCACACTCCTATCATGATCCGAGAAGCAATGGGCGTCGAGCCGCGAGTCTATGCGCGGTATGAGTTTGGGAGGGAGAAGATGGCGGACTTGAACGGTATGCACTTTCGAAACGAGCGTTAAGATCAGTACCGCATACATATTGGCGAAACGGCTGTGGTTGGGAATGTACGGAGCTAACAGAAGTCCAGGTCTGGACGACAAGGGTATCGAGGAGAAGGTCACAGGATTGGTCAAGGATGGGCAATAGCCAGAATAGGCAGGCTTTTATGACAGATCTCCAAAGTTCTCCTATCCACGGGGCGGCGAATGGGGTACCCGTGTACATATCTGTCCCATATCGAAGCGGACACAGTGATACCCAACGCCGACACACAAGTCATACATACTACAGTGCATCCAAAGCAACATCGCTGAGGCCCAAGACGCAAGTTGGCAAGTCATCGGGTATAAGACTACTTCGCTTACCTCTCGACAATGCAGTTGCTGGGAGTGAGGCACTGAGGGGCGCGAATGCCTGCCCACACAGAGGTACGATTGACGGAGTCGAAGTTCAACGGTCATTGTAAGCTCGGCGATTCTTTCATGGCATCGATGGGTAATGGACCCAATCATATGCAACATGCCGCTTGGATGGAACAGCCACCGCAGACGAACGTGATGGTAGATGGCCATAGTATAGTTCTACTGCCATCGAGTATCACGCTCCTGTGCCAGAGGAGTGCAAGTGGCGAACGCCATTACCAGTCTAGACTGAAGTTCGATACCCGTACGTGAGGGTGACACTTCTTGTGTACCTTTAGCGTTGATATCTCCAGCGTCTTACGGCGCCTAACGTCACAACCCAAATCATGCCCAGCAATGCTACCGCAAGCACTAGTCTAATCTCCCCAACATCATACGGCTCCCTGACCTCACCCAGTCACGTCGTCGAGCCGCCCGCTGCACCATCTCCTAAAGGAGGGATCCTCGCGTTAAGATACTTCTCCAGATCATCGATTTCTTCCGGCGCCGCACTATGCGGCAATCCTCTATAGGTCTTAAAGTCCACCTGCCAGCCCCACTCCTGCAACTTACTGGCCGTCAACTGTCCCCACTGATATCTCACAACAGGGTCACTGTCCCCGTGACCCATGAAGATAGGTGTGCGCTTATTCGGGCTCTCAGCGGGCACGAGACTCTGCACCTTGTCCTTCAACAGCAGGTAGCAGCTCAATCCGAAGATCCCGCCCAGTTTCGTCGGCGACGTGATGCCCGCCATCAAGCTCATCGCCCCTCCCTGGCTGAACCCGCCTAGGACGATCCGCTCCGTGGGGATGCCGCCACTGATCTCATCTTGGATCAGCGTGTGGAAGACCTTCTGGCTGCGCAGGATGCCGGCCTCGTCTTCGCTGCGGTTGGCCAGGTCGCCGAAGTCGGCAATGTCGTACCATCCCGGCATGCGCATTCCCATGTTGACGGTGATTGGGATCTGGGGTGCGTTGGGGAAAACAAATTTGGTTTCCGGGAACTTGTTTCGCATGCGCCAGTTCTCGGCGAGGAAAGACCTAGGGAGATCAGTAAGAGGTCCACGGTCGAATATCAGTTCGAGGGGTTCGCAATGTTGGGCTCACCATCCGGCGCCGCTATGATCTCGTCAGCTTCACCGTTTCGTAGCCGAGCCCTGGAGAGCTTCACCTATCTCCCAGCCCGTGTGCCACAATGACCGTCGAGGTATGCCGCTTGATCGCTGGCACGACCAACGCCGCTGGACCGGACATGGCTGAGCGCGTGGACCAAGTGTTCCGGAAGCGCTTTGGGAAGAAAGCTACGGTGTCCGAAGTTTGTTAAGGGCGCAAAACATTCAAGTCTCCAAGCATTCAATGTACATACAGTACACATGCATGCATGGATGTAACTGGACTGGCGATGACGTGCATACGTACCGCGGAACGTCTTCCGCTATATGCGCCCTCCCGGCCTTGGGGAAAGGCAGACTGACAAAGCAGCTTAATAAAACAAACGGATTGGTGGTAGGATTACCATCAACCTGCGGGCACAATGTGATAAGTACATACATAGCCATACGATCTTTCTCCTTCTCCTATGCCTCAAGCGACTACTTGGGTGAGTATCCTGATCATCGCCCTCGCATCGGCCTTCATACCTGCTTTCATCCCACCTACGCAAGAGTCAAACGTAACGTCTGCTTCCCATTTCATGCGAGGGCTCGAGAGTGTCGGTGCGACCCTGCGCTCCTTCAGCGCAAGTTCTAGCAGCACCTCCGCTCAATAGCGTCGCATCGTCGACACGTCCAAGAACAGCACCACTGCCATGCCGTCCGAGCGAACCCCAGTGTGGTTCATCTCGCACGGCGGGCCCAACATCATCGAGGACGTGCACCACCCCGCCTACTCCCAACTCCAAGCGATCGGGCACGAGATCACGCACGTCGTCCAACCCAAAGCCGTCGTCGTCTTCTCCGCCCACTGGCAAGCCGACCGCGACGCCGTCGAGGTCAACACCGCCGAGTCCCAGGGGCTGATCTACGACTTCTACGGGTTTCCAGCCCACTACTACGAAATCCAATACCCTCACCTCGGGTCCCCCGCGCTCGCCGACCAAGTGCTGAGCCTGCTTCAGGACGCTGGGATCAAAGCTGAGGGCGTCCGACGGGGGCTCGACCACGGCGTCTTCGCCCCGTTCACCGTCGCCTTCGACCCGAAAGAAAACCCCCTGAACGTCCCTCTCGTGCAAGTCAGCCTGTTCGACACCGATAGCGGCGACCAGCACTACGCCCTCGGCCGCGCCCTCGCCTCGCTCCGCGACCAAGGCGTCCAAATCATCGTGTCCGGCATGGCTGTGCACAACCTGCGGGACATGCGGCGCGCCATGCAGTCGCCCGTGCCGCAGCCGTACACCGTCTCCTTCGACGCCGCGCTGCGGGAAGCGGTCGAGCAGCCGCCGGAGCGGAGACGGCGGGCGATGGCGGATCTGCTGGAGAGGAGCGATGCCCGCAAGGCGCATCCGAGTCTCGAGCACTTGCTGCCGATTTTCGTGGGGGCGGGTGCGGCGCATGAGGAGCGCGGGGAGCGGGTTTGGACGTTGGCGGAGGGTAGCATGTCGTGGGCGCAGTTTCGGTTTGGAGAAGTTGGCGCGTGAGGTCGGCGTAGCGGAATACACTGTTCGATCGGATTTGCAAGGCTGCTTTCCTCAGCTACGGTGGTATTGGATTCCAGTCGGGTTCGGTAGTATAGCTAGGTAAGAAGTTCGTCCAGGCCAATGATGCATCGTTGGGGCTACGTTTGCTCGGTAGATCAAAGAGCATGACCAAAATCTTTCAAGCTTCTCAGGGACTCACTGTACAATGGAAAGGGAGCATGAGGTTGTAAAGAAAGCGGAACGTGAGAATGGGCTTCGTGTCCTGAAAACCATTCGCCTACTCCATATAGGAACCCCACGCCGCCATTAGTTGATAGGCTAACAATAGAATCAAACCATCTCAGTGGAAACCCGTGTACAGCCACTTGACCTCATTCACCGCGCAAAGTTCTTGGGCGGCTGGGTCGCTGGGCCTTCGGGCGTGACGTACGCCTTCGTCATCCCGCCATCCACCACAAAGTCGGTCCCATTCACGAAGCTCGACTCGTCGCTCGCGAGGAAAAGCACCGCCTGCGCCTGCTCAATCGCTTCCCCGAACCGACCTGACGGGAAGTGCACTTCGCGACGATGCCTCTTGGCCTGGTCGTCGCCGAGCCAATCCTGCAGCAGCGCGGTGTTGAGGGGCGCGGGGCAGAGGGCGTTGAAGCGGAAGCCTTCGCGGGCGTGCACGATGGCGAGCTCGCGCGTCATGGCCAGGACGGCGCCTTTGGAGGCGGTGTAGGCGAGTTGGGGCGTGGCAGAGCCGACGAGCGCGACGACGGAGGCGGTGTTGATGATGCTGCCGCGTGACTTCTTGTGCTTGCGGAGCGCGAGGACGGCGTGCTTGCTACCGTACCACACGCCTTTGACGTTGATAGCGTGGGTGAGGTCCCAGATCTTCTCGGAGGTGTCGACGGCATCTGGACTTGGTCGTTACTCAAAGCCCAGTACAGCATGCCAGAACGCAATTGGGAGTTCTGCTCACCTGCGTCATCACCGTGCATGATTCCAGCGTTGTTGAACATGACATCCAGACCGCCCCACGCGTCAATATGCTCGACAGCGGCTTGAATGTCGGACTCCTTGGTAACGTCACACTTCATGGTCTCGACGGTGCCGGCCATGTGCGGGACTATCTCCTTTGTCTTGGTGATGGCTTTGGCAAGCGCGGGCTCGGAAACGTCGCACATCAGGACTGACGCGCCTTCGCGAAGAAAGAGGATGGTGGTCTCGAGACCGATGCCCCTAGCGGATGTGAGCGCGTATCGAAGTAGGACTGGATGTGCAGTCTTTGTTCAGGCGACAGGGGGCGAGTCGAGATATGCCAAGAGAGATGGCGAATTCCGTTCGCACATACCCAGCTGCACCTGTGATAACGGCATTCTTGCCGGCGAGGCGGCCACCCGGACCAGATCCATGGACACCGTTCATGATTGCCTTGTTTTCATGTTAGCCTAGTCTGGTGCGATGTCCTTGCTGAAGCCTACCGCTCTGTTGAAGAAAGGCTTCCGAAACGCGTTTGTTTTCCTGGCCTTAGCTTTGAGCGGGCGAAGGAATGCCTTGCTGGGCGGTCGGACTCGGGAGGGTTGATGGATGATATGAGAGACAGGTGAATTGATAGGTATAGGATGGAGAAGTTGGGGGGCAAAAGATTTATTCACTACCTAAGGGCTGATACCTTATTATTGCTTCTCGTGGACCGTGGTCTCTTACTCATCATATGTACTGTACATGTACTTTCCATTCCACCTGCATTTCTTCGGCGCCACTGGCTGCGATAACCTACATTGTCGGCCCGCTACCCGCCGGTGAATACTGTACTGTACGGCTACATCCGCCCGAGATAAGGCTTGGCGGTGACATCGGGTCCCGGTGTTTTCCAAGTTGGCAGTTTCGGAGGGCTAGCAACGCGCGCATGCGGCATCAGCCATGCACGGTCGACGAGCTGCGATCCCGTGAGCAGGCGAGCGGACGACGATACGCGCAGACGATGTGCGCGTGGAAGGTCTGCAACGCATCACGACGCTGCTCGGTGCCGTGAATGGGAGTCGCATGTGGGATCGTATACGAGTGACGAGAAAGAGTCGCGTAGGGAGAGGGCAGCTTTGCTTCGTGGTCGCTTGGGGTTTGTTGGAGACTGGAGCTCATGACAAAGGATTGTCATCTGATGTGAGTGAAGGGAGTGAAGGGAGTGAAGGGAGAAAGGGGTAGAAACTTGCAATGATGAGATGAGCGGCTCATCCCGGCGGGAGACACGTGCCCTGCCGAGCGATCAGCTCAAGCTCCTCGGTACGGCGATACCTCGGACAGTACTGGGCATACAGGTTCCCATACTCTTTGTTTGTCTTGACAACACATCCCCCTAACAAGGCTGCACCTCAAGCGCCCCGGGTCTTCCCCAGCTTGGCTCCGATCTCATCCCACCGGTCTCGCTCCGGATCCCGTTGTACATCAGTCCCATCACAACACCGCCGGTGAGGTCACGCGACCACGCACCCAATCCACCCATGGCGATCACCGACGACCCATCCGAGCTCACCCACCACGACCTGCCCGCCTTGCTCAAAGACGATGTCAGCGTCAAGGTCGGCGGCAGCGACATAGACGGCATCATCCGCGGCAAGCTCATGTCGAAGAAGAAGTTCCTGTCCATCGCGCAAACGGGCTTCGGCTTCTGCAGCGTCATCTTCGGATGGGACATGCACGACCGTACCTACTTCCGCGAGCTCACGATCAGTAACGCGGAGAACGGGTACCGAGACATCTTGGCCGAAGTGGACCTGAGCAGTTTCCGGCGGATACCGTGGGAGGACAACGTGCCCTTTTTCCTGTGCAGCTTCCGAGAACCCGACGAAGGCAAGAGCCTGAGCGCATGTCCTCGTAGCCTGCTCGAGCGACAGTGTGAGAAGATCGCCGCCAAAGGCATGGCAGCATTGGCAGGAGGTGGGTCGCATCTTCCCCCGTGCTCTGTTGCGCTTCCGAAAAGCTGGCCTGACCCATAAGCGACCTCAATCAGTGCCCTGTTCCGTCCATTGAAAAACCAAGAAAGCGCCACAAAGAGCTGGCTGACCAAGGCGCGATGTCATTTCGTGATTCACAGCCGAATACGAATTCTACACCTTCCGCGCCCCGCAGACCCACCCTCCCTCCTCCGGCTCCGACGAGCGCAACTCGAGCGCCACCGCAACGTTTTTACGCGACCATCCACCCCACCACCTGCCCAGCCTGGAAGAAGGCATGTTCGGCTACTCGCTCACGCGACCCACCCACAACCAAGACTGGTACTACGGCATCTTCGACGCGTGCCGGAAGTTCCGGTGCGACATCGAGGGCTGGCATACGGAGAGCGGGCCGGGGGTGTACGAGGCGGCGTTGGAATACGGCGAGGTGAAGGCGATGGCGGACAAGGCCGCGCTCTTCAAACTGGTCGTGAAGAACACGAGCTCGAAATTCGGCATCACGCCCTGCTTCATGGCCAAACCACGGGAGAACCTGCCCGGCAACTCCGGCCACGTCCACCTCTCCCTCATCGACCCCCAAACCAAAACCAACCTCTTCGCCCGCACCGAACCCGA
>Ga0268244_10000621_pt1 | contig 14155 bp, 16 predicted proteins | sample AgamicMgSfe_FD_200258 | JGI IMG/M metagenome (GOLD analysis project Ga0268244, IMG submission 200258) | Agave microbial communities from Guanajuato, Mexico - Mg.Sf.e (v2) (version 2) | ecosystem: Host-associated > Plants > Phyllosphere > Phylloplane/Leaf | place: Guanajuato, Mexico | collected... | reverse complement strand
CTCTTAAGTCGCTTCCAGATCTCGGCCCACCATCAATACCACCTACAACGTTCTCGAAGCTAGCGACGTTGAGAATGCAGAAGAGGAAGAGTCGTTTGAGGTGTGATGTACCTCATTTCATATAGCTGAGGCATTGGGCCGCTCGGCGGCGGCCAGGTCGCCGAAAAGCACAAACAAAGCCGCGGATCTAGCCGACAATTGCATTAGCGCATCAGCCGACGGCCCTGCATGTGCTCCGCATCCCATGATCCCGGCCGGAACTTGAGTAACTTGGACAGCAACGGCATCGACGAGCACAGCTATTGTTTGTAGGCTCGTGAGCGCAATAGGAGCAGCATTACACGCTTGAGGCTTCGGGAGGCTGTCACCGCAAGCATGGCGAGCCGTGCAGTCATGCCGCTCTTGGTAGGCCTACCAATCTCGCCATCAGACCTCAATACAGGTACAGATGAAGCTGACCACACGGCTCTGTACAGGTGGGCATGATGCTCCTGACGGGTGTCTGTAACACCCTCCTCACCAAATACCAAGACATGCAATGCGTAGCCGACTGCGACACCAAGCGCCCTAAGAACTTCGAGCAACCCGTCCTCCAAACCCTGCAGATGTTCGTTGGAGAGTCGGGGTGCTGGCTTGTTGTGTTTCTTACATATCTCATTTGTCGAGCCCGGGGAGTCTCAAGTACCACACCAATAGACGATATAGCATACCAGCCAGTGGGTACGCGCGATAGCGAGGAAGGCGTGCGGCCTCAGGACGGAGATGAAGAGGCAGAGGGCAATCTGTCCTCGTCGCAGACACTTGTAGACCCTACGAACGCTATCGCTAAGCCGTTCATCGATGCAGAAGGGGTGTTGACTGAAAGGAAGCCATTGAAGGGTTGGAAGGTGACACTGCTGGCTTTACCAGCGATCTGCGACATCTGCGGAACTACCCTGATGAACGCTGGGTTGCTGTTGACCGCGGCGTCGATATACCAGATGACGCGAGGAGCACTCGTGCTCTTCGTTGGGCTGTTTAGCGTGGTATTCTTGAAGCGGCACCTCAGTGGCTGGAAGTGGGCGAGCTTGTTCGTAGTTGTGCTTGGTGTGGCTGTTGTTGGTTTGGCCGGTGCACTGGAGAAGAAAGGCGGCTTGTCCGGCGAGCTACCCGGCGATACACGACCACCGAAAGACGAGAAGTTGGACCTCATGTACAGCGCCATGCACCTGGCTAGAGACGCAGTATCGACTCTAGAAGCACACACAGCAGCCGAGACCATTCTAGGCATCTTCATGATTGCTGGCGCGCAGATCTTCACCGCATCTCAATTCGTACTTGAAGAAAGCATAATGGAGAGGTACAGCATGGACCCTATCCAAGTGGTAGGCTGGGAAGGTGTTTTCGGCTTCACCGTCACGCTTATTGGTATGGGCATACTGCACGCCGTTGTCGGGCGAACACCTGCCGGCCGAGGCGGCTACTTTGACGCCGAAGAAGGCTTTCGAGAAGTGTTCCATAATCGGGCGATTGCTGTCACTTCTGTGCTTATTATGATCAGTATTGGGTAAGTCTACATACGACCATGTTCACACTAGTACCTGCTGACAGTACATGCAGCGGCTTCAACTTCTTCGGCCTAAGCGTCACGCGCTCAATCTCCGCGACATCACGCAGCACTATCGACACTTGCCGCACCCTCTTCATCTGGATCGTCAGTCTCGGCTTAGGCTGGGAAAGCTTCAAATGGCTGCAAGTCGTTGGTTTCGCGCTGCTCGTCTGGGGTACAGGTGTCTTCAACGAGATCATACAACCCCCCACCGCTACCCTGTTACGTGGCAGACGGCGACGAAGTAGTGTGGCTGTAGGCGGCGAAGAGGGCTAATGTCTCTCCTTCCCTAGCATTGCGTGATTCTTTGGATACCCTAGCTTAGCATTGTTATATACATACCGCAAACACCTATCGATTGTATGCCCTAGAGCCCATGAGCCTTACAGTATTCTCTATGCGCCAAGTCTGTCAATGCACCTCCCATTACCACTTCAATAGGGGTCCAGTACGCTCTGCCCCATCGCAGGCCATAGATTCTGATGAACCAGATCGCCACACCAGCATACATCCCAAAGTCAACGTGCGTGCGGACTTCTTCCTCATCTCGCCTTCGCTCTCTGTCGTGACACCACCGCGGTATAGGATACCTATACTCCAAACCGACGGCCTGACATGCCAGAATAAGTGGCGTCAGGAAGAGCGTTGTTCGATGCATTGCAGTCAATGTCCGGGCATTCCGGAATATGGAAGCGTGAGCTTCCAGCGGAAAGTTGTTGAGTTGCCGCAAATGCGCAAGCCCACCTGCTCCGGCGACGAAAGGCGCAACGTCCACGCATGTGGCTTGTAGGTCTGTTTGCTTGAGCCATTGTGGTAGATTGTCGATACGCTTCACCGAATCGTCTCCGGGGCTGGGACGCCACTCGTTGTCCTGACGTGTCTTGAAGTTCCAGAAGAAGATGTTGCTGAGCGCCGCCATAGTTCGCGGTAGAGCGAGATACGTGGATTGCGAGATGAGATGATCTGCTGTCGGAAGAGGTATGCTCTCCAACAGTTCTCAGCCGAGCTGTGGCGTTTCAAGTGTGGCTTGTCGAATGGCCTTCTGTCGCACTCATCTTGTCTCGAAGTACGTTCGCCTTCACAAGTTCTTTCTGTCTAATGTTTCCAGATGCGTGTATGCCATAGTAGAAGATCTCCAGCAGTTACAGCAAACGCTTTGACGACTCGGAGACTTCGAACCTCACTCACTTTCCGCTGGTCAACTTCCCAAATTGACTAGCTCCCGGCTCGGCATCGTCATCACTTTTTCTACCCTAGAGCCAGATGGCTAGATAGCGAGGATAGCTTCTTCGCCCATAACACCGACTTTCTAAGATTGGAGGCCCCGCTCCAGCTGCTTGAAACATCGTCCACGAGAGCGCTTCCCGGAACGGTGAAGGCACAGCTCGGTATAAAAGGCAGAATCATGTCGCAGAACATAGTTCCATCACACACAAGGTTAAGTTTTCAATTGAGCACGATCAACAAGTCGTGTGGAGACGATCACAACGGACGTAGAAGGATTGATGCTATGACTGCAGACAGAGAAGCGGTTCAAAGGACGAAATGACCCTGGTAGGAGGCAGTAAGCCATCGAGGTCCAGACAAAGCTTGCTGCACGTCAATGCGATCTTTACGGTCGTTCATCTCCCAATCATGTCGAAAACATCGGTACCCTCTTCCCGCCCGTAGCGACGTACGAGCACCCAGTGCCAACTCTCCTACCTCGCCCTTACTAGCTAACGCATCTCCCAGCCAACCCGACGTCTCGTCTAGGATCTCAAGCTTGTCGATATCGCCCACTACGTAAGGTGGCAGATGTTCCGCCACGGTAGCACCGACTTGCATTATTGTGAACGAATCAAGTCGACCAGTCCAGTGCGGGTCCCAATTACTATATACGGTCATGCTGAGAAGGGCCGTGAGGTATACAGCAAGTAGAGTAGAGATTAGAACGATACCGGCGGGCGAGATCCGTGGTGCCTGGATACCTGCACCTGCATCGTAGCTCACGGTAAAAGTCGCATCAGGATCCGAGGTCAACCACAATCCATTGGCAAGAAACGCAGCGGCTTCTAAAGCGTTCATGATGCAGTCGTCGTACGTTGGACCAGAGAGCGGATTGCTGCTGACATCGAGGTAAATAAAAGTCTGTACGTAATCGAGCAATGTTGACTGCAGGAAGCCGAAATTCCAATTATCGTTCGACACGCAGTTAACGAAGTTATCGGTGGTGGTTAGTGAGTATGAAGCATTGTCCATACTGGAAAGCAAGCTCACGAATGGCATTTGCTCGACACTTGTAAGATCACTATCCTCGCCGGTGCTGTTGATATAGGCATTGGGGTGGGCCACCCTTTCAGCACCGAAGGACTCGGGGCCAAAGAGTGCCCGGGCGATGGTGAGTAGTGGGCCATTGTTCTTTATCCAGTTCAGACCGTAAGGGAGTTCGGATACAGTCATAGTACCGTTCCACTCCTCCTGGACGTCACACGTATCGATACGGACGGTGTTGTTATGGTCGCTATTTGATTTTAGCGAGATCTTCTAACTTCGGAGGTAGACTGCCACATACAGAATTCCACCATCCACCCTACCCTGCAGAATGCGGTCCCGGCCACAGTAGTTGTTCGGGTCATCATCAAGCAGCGGTCCCGGTAGCTGCTCGTTCATAAGGTCGGAAGCTCGAAGTACCTTGCGGTTGTGTTTACCGTTATCCTGAAGTAGCCACTCCACTGATTCGGTGCCTCATTGTCGGTCGTGGGTGGGTTTTAAGCGGAGAGAGGTTGAGGTATAGATTCTCAGTAAAGTCTTGCCGCTGTCGAGTATAATTCCACGGCCACACCTTCTGATCTGAGGGCATACAGGCGATCAGACTCCACGCAGGGCCAACCTGTGTACCATTTTCCCATCTTGTCAACACAGAGGTCGAGTAGTTCACATAGAACGATCCGTTACCAGCCTCGCAGTTGGTGGGAAATGCAGCTTCGGTGACACGGTCTCTGGTCATGGTTGAGTTGATGCAAGGGAGAGATTGGCTGACAATTCGGGCGCTGTAACCGGCAGGAAGTTGGGCCAGGAAAGGGTCTTCAACTTGCGACATATCACCCAAAGAGACCTTGCCGAAAGTGCAAGCGGCGCTGTCCGGGTTGGTGGTGTTGCTACAATTCAATGCATCTATGTTACTCCACAAATGAGCTTGGGGATTAGTGCTGGCAGTCGAGGTCAGGACGGAGCGCAGGCGTGCTGCAAGCATGGTTTCGGTACTGACTGTAGAGTCAGCGTTCAGCCGGTCCGTGATGTCGGTCAACTTCTGCACTTGGCCTAGGGATGCGGGCGTCTGCAGGGTTGTCGTTGTCAAGAGCAGAGACTGTAGAGGTGAGATCGTAGCACCTTGCGTCAGTGGTGAGAAAAAAAAGTCCGGCAAATCACATTCGGCCTGGGAGTTTGACAAACCCATTATATTGAGAGCAATCGCGAGATAGAGAAAAAACCAATCCAAACTATTTCCAGTACCCACGCATTAGCCGAGTATATACTTCATACTCCGTCCAGCCCTTGTCTGCCATTTCGATCGTCTGACGTAAGGAGATCCTGCCTGTCTTACACTACCGCTGCATAAAGATGACAGCGGCACTCGAGCAGACTGCGGAGGTCAACGGTATCATCGACACCGTCTCGATAGTCTGGATGACTCTGGCGACTTGCAATCAGCGTTCATGCTGCACGATAATCCACGGCTTTCGGGTAAGCATTCCCATACACATTACCTTCTTCGAGCCACAGACCAGCAAGTACCAGTCAACTCATAACCCATGGTTTGTAAACGCTAGAAACGGGGTCATCAAACACCTTACCATAATGCCAGGCCATGATGGGTCGATAGACCAAGATACACGTAATGACCCACGCGAAAGTGGCGATTATAGCGTATACAAAAGCGAGACGCATGATCATCGGGAAATGTTGCAAGCGTCTAGACGACGGCGATGTAGCCGACAACTCTCACTTTCCATGGCTCTGGTGTACGACCTAGAGATCTGAATCCGCTCGCTTGGAAGGCTCACTCAGCTGTAAAGCATCGTCAACAGGCAGAAGAGCATCGTGCGAAGGCGCAGAAACATCGTCGTGAGCATAGCGCGACTCTGACTGTGAATCGTGAGAGCGAGAGCGACCTGGCAAGGTAGCACCGCTCACTGGCTTGGAGACATCATCCTCGTTCGAGCCAGGTGGAATCAAAGATACCGAGTCCATTATCTTGGGCTGAACCTTACATAAGAGGAAAGTCAGTGTGTTAAACGCAAGGGAGCAGCCCCTCTTGTATGGCCATAGCTGCATACTGTACATTTCGATTATGCCCAAGCGCGGAAGATGAAGAGGCTGTGCAATGCATCCTTGGCGCGGGGCTCAAAGTGGATAATGTACAGCAGCAACCACAGCCCAACTTCGCAGTCAGTCAGTGGCGCTCTCGCAAGGCTGCTACATAGTAAAGTTCCTTTAAGGCAACGCACGAAACGTGCCATCAAAAGCACGTGCGTATCAAGCTACGGATGCGACTATTGACGCCTATCACCTTAAGCCAACGAGCAACGATGGTTTTCCCTTCCATGTGATCAGTACTTACAGACGCTGACAAGCATTATGGATTAAGCACCCATTTTATACTTATGATGTTGGCAAGTAGTACCCGTGAACCAGTGCTTCCCCCCTCTGAACGAGTTCTCGGAAGTAGCCAGGGTCAATATGCAGGGTTTGGCATGCGATCTGGAGGAGGAGTTATCCACGACCGGAAGTGAAGATACATACATGCCCTCACTGAGAGCGTGGTTGGAAATGCAGACTGGAGGAGGGAGGAGTACCGCTATGCGTGGAGTACAGTTCGATTCGATCGGTGTGCGATTGAGATTAGCTCACAGTAAACCAAGATAGGGGATGGTGAAGGTATGCATGTGACGGGTTGCATCAATTGTTCGGTATATTCGTAGCCTCGACGCGTTCTATAGCGTCTGAAGCCATGTTACCGCTCCCTGAGCATTCCTCAAGCGCCATCGAAACAAGGTACTGCAACGCAAGCACTCAACGTAAGCGCCTAGTAACCGTACTGCTCCAGCTGAGTCTTGGTCTCCTCCGGAATGCTCGCGCTCGACTTGGCATCCGCCAGCATCTTCCTCGCCGACTTCTTGCGCTCATAGTAAGCCTGGCCCTTGACTTTTCTCCTCTCCTCGAGCCTGCAGCACAACCATTAGCAACCACCCTTGCACACCCACCACAACCCACCCAAGCTGTGAGATTGGCCAAACATACCTCTCAACAACATCCTTGTACTTCCACCCGAACTCGTGGCCCAGACGCCCAACCGTGCAGTACTTCCTGCCCGGCTTCAACCTCAGCACGCGCAGCGCCTGCGGCACCACCATCCTCTTCTTGCGGTCGTACGGCGGTGGCACACCCTCGAAGGTCTTCAGACGCTCCATGCCCTTGGCGCCGCGCTCGGTCTTGTGTGGCATCATGCCGCGGACGGTGCGCCAGAACATCTTAGCGGGTGCGCGATAGTGCCATGGGCCACCGCGGGTCGCGTTGAAACGGGTCTGCTTGCGGAGGAAGGCCTGGTACTTCACTAAAGTACCAATAGGACGTTAGCTTATGATGGAGAGGTGTATGCGGTTCGCGTCGGTCGGGTGATTGATGGTGGGTGGACGTACGCTTGGCCCTGAAGAACTCGCCAGAGATGTTGAGCTGTTCGCAGCGGACGACGACGATCTTCTGGCCATTGAGGAGCTGCTTGGCGACTGTGGAAGCGAGACGGCCGAGAAGGTGGCCTAATGGCATGTGTATTAGTGTCCCGTCCTCATTCTTCAATGTCCATGCTCTTGATGCGTACCCTTCGCGTCAATGACAATGACCGGCTCGAAGCTACGCTACAGTCAGCGCAGATTCCATATTGATTGAGTGGCCGGAGTACGCACGTAGACATGGTGCCGGTTGCTGTGATGTTAGTATTGACCTTGTCGTCGCCGTAGAAAGTGCCCGCTTGATGTCGCAGCTGGATTCTCTGGACGAAGCCCGGCGTGTGGGCATCGCCAAGCCCCGACATTGAGCGGCATCATCCGCTTGCCGTGCCCACGACTTCGCAATGAGGCTGACGACTTCGCAGAGAGCGGGATTCGGAAGACCCTGCGGCTCGAAGTTTCGCTCGGTTTGGTGGGAGGAGGGAGGTTGCGCAGGCTGACACGGCTTCTGCAGCATGACATCGCCGCTGTAAAAATACCATCACGCGCTACACCAGCAACCCTCCGGCAGCACTACCACCATCCTCGCAACCGTGGCGTCCTCCAGCATCCTCGAGTCTGTCTCCACCGGCCTGAGCAACCTCAGCAGCCTTATCTCACCGACGACAAACTTCAGCGGGGCAGTCGCGCATGCCAGTAGAGCAATCGAGCAACTCTTCTCGGGCAAACCTTCTTCTTCTCGAGCACCGGCGGACTCCGCAAACAGCTCGCAGGACACAGTCAACCATTACATAGCAAATATCACCGACTTCCTCGCCGGCCGCACCGCGCTCGAGAACACATCGATCCTCCTCGCCTGCTGCACCTTCTTCGTCCTCGCCATGTCCTGGACCTCGCGCTTCGGCAATCTAGGCCGCTTCTCACCCTTCACGCGCTCACCACCACAAGGCTCGACGCGAGTCAGTGATGCGGACTTCAGCTACATCACCGCTGAAGATTTGCGAAAACATGGCGCTGATGGTGCGTCGCAGTCGCATCACCACCAGCCGGCTGAATCGCCTATCGATTATGGCCCACCACGAGACACAGATGTATTGATCATGAAGAACAAGAGGCAGCAGTACCCGGTACACTTTCCAGCATACAGTATCGCCAAAGGCGAGCTCACAGTGGGCCAAGTGCGCGATCATGCGGCGAAGAAGACGGGCACGGCAGATCCACGGAGAGTAAAGCTTCTATACCGCGGCAAGAACCTCAAGGACGACACTCGGACATGCAAGTCGGAGGGTCTCAGAGACGGCGCAGAGCTCATGCTGACCATCGCCGACCTCGTGCCTTCTGCCTCTGCCAGCGAAGATGAAGATGAAGACGACGAGTCCGCATATCTCGACGGCTGTGTACAGTCACAAGGCGACGACGAGCCGAGGCGGAGAAGGAACAGGGGCAAGAAGAGCAAGCGGAAGAACAAGCGGGATCAAGTATCAGGCACATCCACGCCATCCGAGCAACCACCAGGAGGAGCGAATCTAGGTGTCCCTCAATCACAAGCGTCGGCCCGCGCTCCCTCACCCAAACCTGCGTCCGTACCTGCGACACCCGTGGATAAGATCAATGCTCTGCGCGACACGCTGGGAACGTATCTGCCGGCAGTCGATAGCTTTCTGAAGTCGCCGCCGTTAGAGCCGGCGAAGAGGGATTTCGAGTACAAGCGCTTGTCCGAGACGATCCTGGCGCAAGTGCTGCTGAAGCTTGATGGAGTCGAGACGGAGGGTGACCCGGATGCGAGGTCACGCAGGAAAGAGCTGGTGAGGGAGACGCAGAATGTTCTGTCGAGTCTCGACGCTGCGATGAAGTTATGAAATATACGACGGGATGATCGGCATGGATAGAGCGACTGCTATAGCTGGCTAGCAACTTTGGCTGCGAGATCTGCGGTGTTGTGAGCGTTCATGGCGTGGTGGTCTCTGCATGGCGTGGCATGGCGTTCTGGAGCGAGTTGCGGTTGCTTCCCAAGACGTAGCGGAGCATAATACAAGGCGAGGGTGAAGGCCCATATATGAGACTCAGAGGGCACTATTCTCTTTCACCGTCGTCTTTACTACTGTCCTCTACTTCGCATCCGTCTCTGCTGACTGGCACGTAGAATATGAGCCGACTCACGTGCATACGGACCTCGGCAATGACGGATGACGATCATCAACCCCCACACCCAACTGGGAGCTCTCTTCCGCAGACGAACACACCCATGTCTTCGCATCATTCTGCATGGGAGAGCCGCATAATAGCACATATTTCGTAGTGTTTCGGTATACTATCGTTACAAGAGTTATGTCCATCTAGTGTTACGAACCTCCATCTACCGCCCTCAACAAGAGCAGTCATCGATGACCTTGCCATAGCGACTCGAGCTCACTACCACGCGAGACCACCGGCTTGTCCACCATGTCCTCCGCACTGAAACGTCTCTCCTCCTTCGCCGCCCACTTCTCGCCCTTATCCTCCTCACCGCCAGCCGCCGAATCACCTTTGACATCACAAGATGTGTATAATTACAAACATCACATCCACCAACTCTCGCCCACCTTCTGGTTATGGCGAGCAGCTCAGATAGAACCAGACGCCCAAGCCGTGTACCACAAGACGGCCAACAACCAGATCCTCCGACGCACATACGCTGAAACAGCCGAACGAGCAAAAGGCCTGGCGTACTTTTTGCGAAAGAAAGGGTATAAGAGGGTAGGCATACTATGTACCAATACGCCTGCTTTCTTGGAAAGTATCTTCGGCATCGGAGCAGCGGGAGGGGTGAACGTGGCCATCAACTACCGGTTGAAGAAGGAGGATATCAGTTATATCTTTGAGCATGCGGAGGTGGATAGTATTATTGTGGACGCGGAGTTTGTGAACCTGCTTGATGGGTTTCGGGAACGCCATCCGGATGTGCCTTTCATCGTAGATGCGGATACGGATAAAGATGATGGCGAGTACGATAAAGCGGTCCTAGAAGGTCTGGAATACGATCGCGAAACAGGCAGCCAAGGATGGAGCGAGCTGGAGACCGAGGCGCCGGAGGAGGATTCAATGATTGCGTTAGCGTATACATCCGGCACGACGGCGAAACCCAAGGGTGTCGAGTATACACATCGAGGAGCCTATCTTGCGGCGATGGCTAACGTCGTAGAGAGTGGGCTGAACACACATATCTCCACGGCGGATCGATGCCATTACCTCTGGACTCTACCAATGTTCCACGCCATGGGTTGGACCTTCCCCTGGGCCGTAACGGCTGTGAGAGGGACACACTACTGTCTGCGCAAAATCGATTACCCGGAAATCTGGCGGTTATTGAAGACGGAGGCCATCAGCCACTATAACTCAGCACCTACAGTAAACACCCTACTATGCGCTGACCCTAACGCTGAGAAACTGCCAGAGCCCGTCCGAGTAACAGTCGCCGCGAGTCCGCCGACCGCACACCTCTTCGAGACGATGGAGAATCTCAACTTACGTCCAGTCCATGTATACGGGTTGACGGAAACGTATGGTCCGATAACAAAGGGGTACCAAATGCCAGGTTGGCGATCATTGCCGACTAAGGAGAAGTATGCCAAAATGGCCCGACAAGGCCACGGCCACGTCACTTCCTTACCAGCCCGCGTGATCAAGACTCAACAAGACGAAGCCGGTAAGTGGGAGTCCGAAGGCCCTGTCGTCGACGTCGTCAAAGACGGCAAGGAAATCGGCGAAATCGTCTTCGTGGGCAATATATGCGCTAGGGGTTACTACAAGGACCCCGAAGCCACGCGCAAACTATACGCAGGTGGTGTGCAACATAGCGGTGACCTAGCTGTCTGGCACCCGGACGGCGCGATCCAGATCTTGGATCGGGCGAAGGATATCATTATCTCTGGCGGCGAGAATATCAGTTCCTTGGCTTTGGAAAGTATGTTAGTCACACATCCGGATATCATGGAAGTAGCCTGTGTCGGCATCGCGGACGAGAAGTGGGGGGAGGCTCCTAAGGCGTTTATTACGTTGAAGGAGGGGAAAAGGCGAGTGACGGGAGAGGAGGTTATTCAGTGGGCGAAGGAGAAGAGTGATATTTCGAGGTTTATGGTGCCCAAGGAGATTGAGGTGTTGGAGGAGCTGCCGAAGACTAGTACAGGGAAGTTGAGGAAGAATGTTTTGAGGGATTGGGCGAGGGGGGCGAAGAGGGAGAAGGAGTGATGGGGATGTATGAATATATAACTTGCGGCGCTCTTGTACCTATATCCTGCGCAATGGAGTCTCTCCATCTTCTTAATCTTTGCCCGGGTGATCTCAACCAGCTGCCTGGAAGGTCCTGAACATGACCATCTGCGCTGGATAAGAGATCCGGTATCCTCGCGATATGTGTGGACCACGCGGAAAGGTAGCTTGGTCCAGTGATTGCTGCAAGGGTCGATACCCGACATCCATCGCCTCGCGAATATTACAGAATGGAGCTTTCTGCTGCCTGTGAGGCAACACAGCTGCGCAGAACGTTACAGCCCTCACAGTAGATCGCGTTTTATAGCCTCTCCGAGACCGCGGTAAGGGCCGCCTTTTTCGTTAGGCACACAAAACGGAGCGTGTATCGCGCTTTATACGTTGCACATCTGAGCGCGAGTCTCTTGTTGCTCCTGGTGGATATCAACCCGATGGAATCTTGGTTTGGCTGCTTCAAGGCTCCGTGAGGCTGCAGAGATACCTCCTACTGATAGGCGTTCCCAGGGGTTATGCTTGGCGAGTGTTTTCTGGTGTTCTGACTTCCCGCATGTGAGAAACGGTTGTCAACCTCACAACGCCGTAATGAAGACGTCATACTCCTGAAATCGTTTGACCCGGCCCATCGTACTTGCCCGTGCAACTTGTGCGCTGAGAATTTCTGATTGTTTGCAACTTCGAATTTCAAGATGCCAGCTTGCTGTCGCAATTCGACATGCGGGCCGACAGCTAAGACGCATCCGGCTTAGGGCTCCATTCGCGGTTTGGCTACCGATGATCCCTGCACACTTCGACCGCTCGTCGGTCTAGATAAAGGGCCAGCTTCTCGCCAGCGGAACCCGCTTCGGTGACTCTCGAAGCAAAGCCCGCCCGTATCACTTGTTGGGCGCCCCGCGTTCTGATTGGCTGTGCAACTTTCTGCTACATTCACTTCGTCCACGCCAAACACGATTGTTTTCTTCTCCATGATGAGGTTTTATTACATTTACTGATGGAAGTACGGTAATATCTCAGACAATCGCTGGATTGAATAGATCATAACTTCTTGACTCGTTGTTGATGCATTCGCTTCATCAACAATGACAACTTCACGGTAAGCTTATGCACGTTACAAACGCAGAAAGCAGCCTCACTGACTCACGTGATCTAGACTTGACCGTTTGGTCACTTTACTCGAAACAGGCAGTACACAACTAATCCGTAATACTGCTGCACAACAACTTGCGGATGTGCAGAAGAACCATCCCGACGAACTCTTCAACCTTCTTACCAGAGTGGTACCGTATCTTCGGTCGCCATCATGGGATACCAGGACGGCTGCGGCGAAAGCGATTGGCGGCATCGTCGAACATGCTGAGAAGTACGATCCAAATGCGACGCTTGACCCAGCCAAGGATGAGGTCAAAGATGAATCTAATGGGCATGGAAATGCTGCTATCAAGGAGGAAGGCGAGGTGAAGCCTTCTTCATCGCCCGAGCAGTTGCAACTCGCCACACTTGACGTTGAAGCTATCTTGACTTACGGCAAGGAGCTACTTGGTAGCGCTGGAAAGCAGTATGACTTCAAGTTAGCTGGATTGAACCCTTCGGAGCGTCTCGCACACCAGAAGAAGACGTTGACTTCTCGCCTTGGCCTCGGTGGTGAGTACATCGAAGAAGATCTAGTGACGGAGAAGGACATCGCGATCAGACCATCGTCTTTCTCCCAACCGAGCCTGCCGAAACTTGATACGGCACCGTCCCACAATGGAGATGATGCAGTGGTGAGGTCGCCGGATGAGATGCCGCCACAGACTCCCGCAGGTGGTGAGATGAGCAAGCGACAACTGAACATGCTAAAGCGAAGGCGGAAGGAGGAGCTGAAGCGCGACAACAAGAAGTTCAAGTATGATTTCGATATACGCAGGGGTAGTTCTATTGTCGGACAGACGCCTGTCGAAGATGTCAAGCCAGAGATCAAGCGGGAGCCCACCGAGAACGGCAATGCTGACTATCTCTCGCTTGAGCGCAAAGGCGGAGATGATGTATCTCAGCTCGTCTCAGAGTTCAAGGGTATGCCTGCGCAAGAAAAGTCTAGTCTACTCACTGAAGGAGAGGAAGAAGGCAATGAGTGGCCCTTCGAGCGGCTCTGCGAGTTTCTTACGGTCGACCTCTTCGATCCACAGTGGGAGATACGACATGGTGCAGCAATGGGCTTGCGCGAGATTGTCCGCGTGCACGGCGCAGGCGCTGGTCGTCGCGCAGGGAAAACATGGGCGGAGAACAATGAGCTCAACAGAGCGTGGCTCGACGACCTAGCTTGTCGAATATGCTGCGTCTTCATGCTGGACCGCTTCGCCGACTATGTTTCCGACAACGCCGTCGCACCTATCCGGGAGACGGTCGGTCAGGTGGTTGGTGCAGTGCTCCAGTATCTGCCTGCTACTTCAGTCCACGATATCAACCGTATCCTCTATAGGCTGGTCATGCAAAAAGACCTCAAGGTCTCCAAGCGCATTTGGCACGCCTGTCATGGTGGCATGATCGGCATGCGGTATCTGGTCGCTGTCCGTACGGACCTTCTTTTCCAAGACCGCTCGCTCATGGACGGCGTACTCGAGTGTGTGATCAAGGG
>Ga0268244_10000619_pt1 | contig 14206 bp, 15 predicted proteins | sample AgamicMgSfe_FD_200258 | JGI IMG/M metagenome (GOLD analysis project Ga0268244, IMG submission 200258) | Agave microbial communities from Guanajuato, Mexico - Mg.Sf.e (v2) (version 2) | ecosystem: Host-associated > Plants > Phyllosphere > Phylloplane/Leaf | place: Guanajuato, Mexico | collected... | reverse complement strand
GCGCATACCACAGCAGCTCTAGTACCTAGGTAACGTCGAGCATTGGGAGCTGTGATCACGTTCCTGTGCCAAAACACTCGCAACATAAAGTGTTCATGGATGGCAAAGTGTGCCAGTACGTAGCGAAGCGATCGTTTCCGATATCTGACGAACGCTCTGGTGCTGGTAGGTAAGCCCTACAAGTACGCGGCCACTTATGCCTGCACCAAGAAAGCATGATCAGAAATGTCAACGCTCCAATTGGTTCCTCACGAGCTCACATTTTTGGACAAGGCTTACTCGTTTCTTTAGTATAGTGAATTCGCCTCGTGCGCCTGGTATTTACATCTTCTTGCAATGATACATAAACAGACCTAGTTCAGCGCTTGACCATGGTCATCTTATCACAAACACTCAGTATACAGGAACTCGCACGTCAAACGCCTCGCTTCCCTCCCAGAACTCGCACCAACCCAAGCATCCGTATTCCGATCGACGGCAACCCCAGTAAAACACAAGCAATATACTTTGACGCTCTCGCTCCAACCCCTTATCCCATCCACCCCAGATCAGTCATCCTCGACCACTCATCCCGTAACCCGCCTCACCCACAACCCGGTAGTCCCCTCCTCCTCCCCTTCCTTCCTTCGCGCGCGAGTGATTGCGATCCCCACATCCCTCTCCTCCAGCAACACCTCCTCCAACCGCCGTCGATACTCCTTCAGCTTCTCTTTCGCGTCTCGGACCGTCGTGTACGGCACCTCCAGCGGGCTCGCCTTCTCCACTTTAACCAGCTCCGCGATGACTCTCTCCACGTTCTTGCGCTGGTGCATCAGGTCTTTCTCGCGCACGAGCAGGCTTTCGAGGTGGGAGAGTTGGGTTGTCATGGTGGTGAGTTCGGGCGGCGGTGGGAGTTGCTTTGTGGCTGGTGAGGATGCGGATCGTTTGGTCATGCTTGCGCCGACGGGGCTGTGCGTGCGCAAAGCAGGGTGGATGTGTTTCTGCGTCGTCGTGGAGTTCGGGGTCGCCGAGCGTGGTGTAAGCGCTGTCGAGCTTTTCCGCAATGGCGGCGCCCATTCTTCTTGCTCCATGCGCTGGACTGGTCGGCGGCGGGACAGGATGGATTGGACGGGTGGGCCGCGGGGAGGTTGGTAGCGTGACGGCGCGTTGTAGTGCTCAGGAATCGGAGGCGGTGGACCGGGTGGTGGAGAAGCCGGCGGTGGAAGATGGCTGACGTTGGTGCCGATCGTGCTCCAGCTGAAGTGACTGCTCGCCTGTGCTTGCTTTTGCGCGTACTTGGGTAGCGAATGTCGGCTTGGGTCAGCTGACGGGCGGCTTGGTGCGACCGAAGGCGCGTAGGTGGTCCAAGTGGATTGAGTCTGCTGGTCGTCGTCGTCAAGTGACTCGGTCCAGTCACTGTTGACGGACGAACTTCGTCGGGGCTGGACGTTTTCCGCGTGAGAGATCGATGCGGTGGAAGGCGTGGGTTTGCGCTTGATCGACTTGTTGCTGGGTGTCATTGCTGGTTGCCGACGCTCGTTGGTCGAAAGTGGGGTGGGTGCTCGATTGTCGTACTTGGTTGAGACAGGGGTGACAGGCGATGCTTGTGAGACTGCCAGAGGACTGTAGCCGCCGGCGATCAAGGGCGGCGTGGGTCTCACGGCTTCCTCTTGAGGAAAGGCGGTAGCCGACGTGGGTTGGTGTAGCATGTTCTGCCGCTCTGGTGACCGCCGCTTAGTCTTGAACGCGGCTTCGTAGGGCGAGACATAGGCGGTGGGGGTCGGCTTGTGCAGCATTGAGCGGACCTGCTCAAAGATTGGAGGTCGGGAAGACTTGGCTTGCGGTGCCGAGCTGGTGAGGTAGTGCTGAGGGTGGGAGTGATCGAGAGAAGCACGTGATGGGAGGTACGTGGTGGCGTAGGGCTCGTCGTCTTCGCCGTCGCTGTACACCGAGGATGCGGTTAGTGCCTGCGAAGTGCGATTTGACATCCACGGCGGATCTTCCTGGATGGTGTACGTGGGCATGGCGACTCCGATTCGTAAAGCCTGGGATACGGATCGCTTGTGCTTGAAGTGAACGGGGCGGGAAGGGAGGGTTGAGGTGCTGTCTTCGGCAAGCAAGACCATGGCGGACAACGTCTAACCCAGATGTTTTGATTTGTCGTATTAGTATGGCAGAGTGGCCGCTTCAGGTTGCCCCCGGACACGCGCTTTCGGCGTCTCAGCGTCGTCGAGTGTTTCGTGAATGAGTGGAGTATGTGATTAACCCTGGTCACTGGTAAACGTCGGATCAATACACACCAGCAACGAGCGCCTTCGCATCACGTGGGTAGGGTAGTGGGGATTTGTTGACGGCGCAGAGCAGAAGTTGTACGACGTGACGGTGGAGTGAGAGTGGTGAGACGATTACAACCTTGGGAGTTCGCTACCAGCCACGACCGCGTTCGTCTTTACAGATCACGATACCGTGAAGCAGCTTCACAACATGATGCCGAGCAATCTCGTCGGCGTCGCGGGTAAGGAGATGGCGAGGTATGTGACAGGACAGTGATTGATCTGGTTTCAGAGTGACGATTGGTCCATGTGAGGTTTCCGGACCCTTGCATCCCGGCGGGACGAAACCGTTACTCCCGTTACCCGTACGCGCCGTCGGCTGTCGGTCTCATTCCCGAATGACTGTCACGTGGCTGTGGCGGGACGTTGCAGTGTGGCTGTCGACAGGTCACAGGACACGACGTCGGTTGATCTCTTCAAAGTGACGGGATCACGATCGAGGTGAAACGAGGCCTTCGACCAGAACATACTATCAGTCGTCGACTCAGTAAGCGCCTCAGTACACGTACCCTTCCCACTGATGGCTAATGGTGAGTTGGGCGACGCAGTTGAGAACGAACCGTCAGGGCTCCCCTCACTGACACCCATTCAGCCAACATGGATAGCTCGACCAGCGAACCGGCGGCGCAAGTGTATGCTTTCCATAACACACCCATATCCTTGCTCCGTCCCTCGTACCTGACAGCATTTCACAGCGCCACCATCGCTACTCCCATCAATCTCATCTTGCTCTCCCTCTTCGTCGTCCTCGTCTACATGCGTCTGCGTCCCACCAAGGCCACCGCACCAACCCTTCCTTCCGCCCCACCGCCAACCGTCTTCAAAGTCTTTACTCCTCCCCAACTCCGACCCTATGACGGCACGAACAGTATGCCCGTCTACCTCGCCGTCCGCGGGAACGTCTTCGACGTCACGTCCGGCCGCAACTTCTACGGTCCCGGCGGTCCGTACGCCAACTTCGCCGGCCGTGACGCGAGCCGAGGTCTGGCGTGCGGCAGCTTCGGCGAGGACATGTTGACGGAGGATTTGCATGGTCCGTTGGACAAGCTGGAGGATCTCGGTGGAGAGGAGATGGATGCGTTGAGAGGATGGGAAGAGCGGTTCAACGAGAAATATTTGACAGTCGGAAAACTCGTTCCTATGGGACATTCAGAGGCCGAGTTGGATGAGAAGAAGGCGTAGGGCACGACGCTGCTGGGACAATTTCAGGACAACCTGAGGTATCACCGTGAGAGAAGGAGCGGGCCTACTGGAGTAGGGGTCAACGTCTGGTAGAGCGTTCTCGCAGGAGCAACGATGAGGTACTAATGTCTTGCACTCGGTCATCATTTGACAGGCTATCGTTCCACTCTGGTCGCTGCCTTGGACCGCCGGTAACCCTTAGCATGCGACCGAAGTAGGTCTTGTTGAGGTCCGTTCGTTCATGTCGCTTGCTCGTATATTGGCACATGCATCTCCTTACTCTTACGTCACGTGCAACAAGCTATTCGTTGTACCGCCGATTGCCTCCTAGATCACCTGATCGTCAAGAATTCGCTGATGAGTCATTTCCGAGCAGCTTCGAATCTTGAGCTACATCTACCTACATACACAGTACATACCCTCATCCCACCCACCGTCGCCAACACATCAATCCACCCTTTCGCCACTCCGGCACCCCTCACCAGCACCATGGTCTTTCACGCCAAGTCTAAACGGCGTGCACCAACCAAGAAAAGTACCACAATTCTCGACATTCCCCCTGAGCTGCTAGGCAACATCATCAACACATACCTGTCTCGATCCGAGATCCTCAACGCTCGGCTGGCTCATCCTCACTTCACTTCAGAATGTTCACGCGCCCTGCAGATACAACTCAAACGCATCTACATTCATCCGTCGCCTAGAGCTCTCAAAGCTACACTCGGCATCTGTGCCCACCCTGTCTTCAGTCGAGAGATTGAAGAAGTGGTATTACTTGGCAAGGTCGACTGGACTGAAGTCCGGATGCGATATTCATCGACTGTTCGTAGTGTGTACAATACCTGGGATTGCGATGTGGGATCTCCAAGCTCTCGGGACTTCTGCGCATGGCCCAGTGAGTTTCCGTGCGCTATCATGGGAACGCAAGAAGATGCCGAGTCTGTTCGTCCAGCGGCCGAGTCCAGAGCTGAAGGTGGGAAGACTTCCCCATACGGACCCCTGCTCGATGCTCTCGCGAGCCTGCCGAAGCTGCAGAGGTTGACCTTCGCTGGGGAGGTCGCAAAACCGGGATTCAACCAAGTATCAAAAACAACCATCGAGTCCGTCGCCAAGAAGGCTGCTGTTGGCAAGAAGCCCCGTACAGCATTGGCAGATTCCCAAATCCTGATGAGGATACTATGCTACGCAAACGTGCATATTCGTCACTTGCGCCTGGATACGGAGATGCCATACATATACGACTATTTGTATGCTCCATATACCACGACTGCACAGCCGCTACTTTCTGTGATCTCGGCGTCTGAATGTTTGACAAGCGTTGAGCTCATTCTCGATCAGGGCTGGGCTCACACGAAATGGCAACGTTTCTGCAACCGAATACTTGCTCATGCGCGCGCTCTCCAACACCTCCGAATTGGATGGAGGAGCAACTCGACGTGCAAGCAGTCGTTGTGCGAGGAGACGGCACTGACCTTGTTCGATAAGCACACATGGCCTAATCTTCAGTCAATTGAACTGCTGCTGGAGACTGCTCAACCAGAAGGCAAACGAACATCAAGGCCGACGTGCCAATGGTTCGACTTTGTCGGCTTCCTGGCCCGACAAAAGTCGAGTCTCAAGCGCGTTGTCTTGTCCAATGTCCTTTTCACAACCTTCTATCGTCAAGACTACCTCCTGTACTCATTGCCTATAGCCTACTCCGATCCCTACCCCGATTTGGGTGTCAGTGGCTTGATACAAGAAGAAAGTGCACATGCCACGACTCGGAACATCCTTACCTCACTAGCCGAAATGCCTTTGCTCGAGCACACGTCATTCTTCATCAACTGCTATCACCATGACAAGCGCTGCAAACCGGACGATCTGCCGTGGCCCTACGTTTTGGGTGATTGTCCACGGGAGTGTGGGCTGTACTGTCTGCCTGAGAGGTACGCATGCCTGAACGTCCCAAAGACGTTGGTGGATGACTTTGAGCAGTTGGCGGAGGACATGGACGTCAGGCTTGATGAGGAGAGGAGGGGGTGGGAATTTGGGGAATGGGTCCGGAAGAAGCAGCAGCAGGCTTTGGAGGAAGACCAGTGATGTAGCAGCGTCGAGGACACGGTGGGCTTATCACGGTCGTGCGAGATGGGGGTGAGCAGCGAAATGCACGATCGGACTAGATACCTAAAGACTCAGAGGTGCGAGAGGGCATAACATGCCAATTGGTCTCGATAGGACTGACCCACGGGAGCATGTGCCTGTAATGCTGACATGTATACTATGAGTTTGTACAATGAGAGTGAAATACGTGTTCTCGAAAGCGGGCACATTCAAAATGTAGCCAAAGGGGGATACACAGGCCTTAGCACACACTGTGGATTATGAGCAGTCTAGCATTTGGCTAAGACACCATGGCCAGCTGGTGTAGGATCACTGTGGTCATTCAGTGTAGCTCTGCTTGCTGCTTCCTATCACCCAATCCACTACCATTACAAAGCAGCGATAAACACGCCCATCATTCAACATCTCCGTCAGCTTGGCTTAGCTTTTCGCTTCCCTCTTGAACTTGACTTCACCAGCCCACCAACCGTGGCACCCGTCCTGCGTCTTTTCCGTAAGGATGAGCGTTTACGGTCGGTGAAACCCGCGGTATGACCCTTTGCCACGGACTCTTGCCTTCTCGTGTCTGCCGTCTTGAATCTTGGCGAAGGTCGCGTTTTTCCTGCGCGCGCAGGTGACGCGAACTCAACCGTCCAAAGTTCCCCATGATTGACAGCCCTTTTCATCGTCTCGATCCGGTCATGCGCTGTGAGCTTTGCCAGTATGCGACAGCACTGCGGAATCAACTCGAGACATGACAGGTACATGATTCTGAGAAAGCTCGAGTTCGTCGTCTTTGGTGGAGTGATGATCAACCTCTGTATGCTCGGCAGTGCCGTGAGAGCGCGCTTCATCTTTTGCAGGTCTTGTTGATACAGGTCCCATGCGCTTTTCCGAGGATGTCCAGTGCCGCCGTCCATGCCAAACACCGGCGAGAGGTCTACATCTCGCAGCGTTAGGTCCAGACTTGTAACCTGCCTCATGTCCGAAGACCGGCCTTGCTTGATCCAGTCGAAAAGAGCGGTCTGCGATGCGAACTTGACGGCCCGTGGGTAGAGCTGCGCCCGCACCTCCATGTCTGTAGGGCAAGATCGGCTGAGTCGTGAAGCAAGGCGGCAAGACGGATTTCCGATGGCGGCAATGTATGGGATTGCACAATGCGTCGGAAAGGTAGAGTCGGATTGTTGAGTGATTGGGCTGCAAGGTTCGCAGTCAAGGCGGCGAAATCCAGAGTAAACCGCCTCGTCTCGGCGCGATGAAGCGGTCAAACGTGCGCGCAACTTGATTGTCAAGTTGGCAATCAAGGATGGTTGGGTTCGAAAGAGATCGGCTCCAACGACAAGACCCAATCTTCAAGCATGGTGGAAGATGGGAACGTGTTCTATAAAAGCGGTCCGCTGGCTGACGTTCGACTGTCCGGCCATGGCCGGCTCGCTTGCAACCATTGCTGAAGCGCGATGTCGGCACGTCCACTGAGAAGAGAGAATATTCCATGCAGGATTCTGGTTCGGTAGTTGGATGCCCATAGATATTGGACAGGGGATCTTGCGCAAAGCATGCTTGCCCGCCATGTGGCCGCCCGCCGACTGTCTACGCGCGCTTTTCAATCGGGTGCCGTTCGTCAGATACGTACGTTTGATGGAAAAGATCAATAGTGAGACCCACTGGTATCATCAGGCCAACCTTCCCTTTCCGGTCAGCAGATTGATACGGTACACACACGTTGGATAGGTGTGTAACGAACTAGGATGACCATAGGATGCTCACCAGTGGCATACGAGATACAGATACTGTACTTCCAATCGATGTTCTATACTGCACCCCCTCGATCTGTACTGGGCCATGATGCGGAAGGGTGAAAGCACCGAACATCTCCGGACCGCTCTGCATGGACTTCGGTACTGCATGCGGCATCTCCGTCTTGTTCGCCTAACCGAGCCGTGTCTTGGAAGGTATAAAACGGTCGATTACATGACGATAGGTTGTATGGTGGTATGAAGTCAAACAAGTCACAGGTCCGACGTTGCTTGTCGTCGCTGTTGTGTATAACAGCCGAAACCCGCCGATCCCGCCGCAAGCCACAAATGAACCTCACCTACATAGTGACCGTAGACCTGGGGTGTGGCATTCGTGGGTCTCATCTGATGAGGATGGTCATGTATGTACCTTGCGAAAGAGTGTTGGAACTGAACAAGGTGAGCCCTGCCACGCCAGCGAACGGTGGTACCGTTCAGGGGCAAGCGAAGTCGCGGATGTGTTGACGGTGGTCAGAACCAAATGCGGTCGCTCACATCTCAAAGTGGCAGTGAGCTTATTACATACTGTCGCCCGGGTGTCATGCAAGTCCGGATGCTTCGGTCTGCGCATGGCCGTCGCGTGCACACCACGTGCCGACCGGGTAGGCACCGCGACAGCGACACCGAGCAAAAAGGTCGCGAGTACATATGCGTCTGTCGCCGATTCTGGAGGAGCTCGACACTAGACTCGGCTTCAATCCCAGTGATGATGTGTGCAATGGTGAGCCGCGACTCGGACATGTTGTTCGGCATCAGGGTCAGTATCCTGGCAATATCGGGATCTCAAGCTCGACCGACTGTGCCGGAAGCACCAGAGCGTCAGTCCGCAGGTCTTGGTGGTCCTCATCCCCGGTTGGCGTGCTGTGAAGGGCATTGTTGTGTGAAGTCATTGTAGCCTAGCCATGCTTACATTATTGTCCACCTTTCGCAAAGCCTCTCACGGTTTATTATTGGATGTTTCGGCCGAACACTGCAGACTGCAGGCGACACAGGCAAAGCCTGTAACTTTGAGCATGTCGACTCGCACATCTGCGCCAACAGAATACAGATTGCTTGGTGCAATAGTGAAACAAAAGAGGTGTTGCGCCAATAGAATATACGCTATGCCCACAGACCCCTAGATACATACACAAGACCAATGCGGCGACCGAAGCACGCATGAGCATGCATTAGAAAATGTCTGGTAGGCTTACACGCCCGTTTCCGTTTTTTGAGAGAGCATTGACGAGTGCAGGGCAGCGAAACCACCCAACAAAGCAAACATTCGCAATGTGGTTCACTCATGACCCTCCTCATCCTCCTCCTCCTCCTCCGTCATCGCCGTGCAAGTACCTACACCCGTAGGAGTTTCGCGGCGTAGTCGGCAATGAGTTGTTCGGTCGGGAAGCTCATCTCCTCAAGCTTCTGCGCGTACGGCGTGGGCACCTCTGCGCCAGTGACGCGGACCGGAGGCGCGTCAAGGTAATCGAATGCATACTCCGCAGTCAGTGCGAGAAGCTCGGCGCCCACACCGAAACTCGGGAAGCCCGACTCTACTGCCATCATGTGGCCGGTCTTCTTCACGGACTTGACAATGGCCTCGACGTCCAACGGCTTGATGGATCGAAGGTTGATCACCTCGGCCTCCACCCCGTACTTGCTCTTCAGCTGCTCAGCGGCAACCAGACACTGACCAACGCAGCGGGAGAGAGTGACCATGGTCAAGTCCTTGCCAGGGCGCTCGATCTTGGCTTTGCCGAACTACGGACCTGATTAGCCATCACCTCCGCATCACGCAAAAACCGAGGGTAGCTTACCGGAAGTACAAAGTCGTCCGATTGAGCCTCCTGACTCATTTGGAATGAGAGACCGTACAACAACTCATTCTCGAGCACGACGACGGGATTCGGGTCGCGGATAGCAGCCTTCAGGAGACCCTTGGCGTCTTCGGCGGAGTAGGGCGCGACTACCTTCAGACCCGGGATCGAGCCGTACCACGCGGAATAATCTTGCGAGTGTTGGGCAGCCACACCTGCGGCGAAGCCGTTCGGGCCTCGGAACGTGATGTTACAAGGCTGAATACCGCCGGACATGTAGTGAGTCTTGGCGGCCGAGTTGATGATCTGGTCGATGGCTTGCATGGCGAAGTTGAAGGTCATGAATTCGCAAATAGGGTGTAGGCCGGCCAGCGCAGCACCGACGGTAAGACCGCAGAAGCCGGACTCGGTAATGGGACTGTCGATGACTCGCTTGTCGCCGAAGCGGTCGAGAAGACCTTTCGTGACCTTGTATCTATCATCATGCACCTGTCAGCTTAGGTACCTCTCCGCCTTGTAGACCTGTAAAGTGGAATGGCCAAGCCTGCAGAGCATCGGTAGTCCTCGCATGCGCGGTGCATGCACAACAGTCCACGTCGCAGACACCGGCCTCCGCTCAACATCCCAGTGAAGACTCACGCGCCGTTGTATTGAGCAACCTCTTCACCCAGTACAAACACCTTCGGGTTCTTCTCCATCTCCTCAGCCATTGCCTCGTTCAGCGCGTCTCTGACCGTCATCTCCTTGCTGCCGGCCGGGGTCGCGTACGTCCTCCATCGCGACGCTGCGGGTGCGGACACTCGTGGGAAGGTCGGGCGCGGGTGAGCTGAAGGGGAGGAGCGAAGGAGCTGTGCTGCTGGACGAAGGAGACGTGACCCAACCATGACGGGCGGACCGACGAGATGGGGCGGAGAGGACGGAGAGGGTGGTGCAGGCGCGTGAAGGAGTGTCAAAGAAGACGAGGAGTGGTGGAGGGAAGACAAGTCACAAAGGTCACGCGCTGGGGGAGATGATCTTGAGCTCAACCAATGTTCAAACTTCCCTCCGTGACTTCTTCGTGTACTCTACGAGGTAACCTTGCGGCCCGGTCGGGGGCCTGAGCTTCTTCGGACCCCCGACATTTTAAAAATAATGTCCGACCAGGAAAACCACCTCGACCACCATTTGTTATCATTCATCAACTGTCTTTTCCAGGCCTACAGAGTACTCCTCGTGACAATGGTATTGGAAGACTACGTTGCATCCGGTTGAACTCTTCTACTTCCAAAACCACGCTCAACCCAAAGCTTTCAACGCAAATCCAAACAATGAATCCATACTAACCCAACCCCATCCGCTCTTGTCCAAGTGTGCTCCGACTACATTCCAGCACACGCCGAATCTCTCGCGGTTGATACCTGCTAGCACTTTGACTTTCTCATTCTCTTCCATCTTCACGCCTGCAACGCCCGGCTTGCCCATCTTCTCAAGGCTTTTGCCCACGTCGAAGAGACCCTGCAAGTACAGCAGCTGATTGTACAATGCTTTCTCGGAGTACTCAAATGTCATGCGTCCGGAACAGCCGTACGCGAGGCCTTTCGGTCCCAGGCAGCGGTGACCATAAACACTCATCTGGTGCGTGCGAGCGCCGCATGCTGGATCGTCACAGATCAGGCAGGCGGAGTAGTAGCGGGACGTGTGGCGGCGAATCTGGGTCTCGAGCTGCGTACAAATCGTAAGGGTGGACATGCTTTTCTTACAACCTGCCCGCGGGCATGCCAGCCCTTTGTTCGTCAACTCGCCGACTGGTGTGATGGGCACTTCATCAGACGACTGCTGGTAGTTCAAGCCATGGTACTCGAAATGCTGCTTGCAGCCCAGGCACAACAGGTCGAGTGGCTCGCAATCTTTGAAGCGAATGTGGTCCGGAATCTGGCTCTCAAGTGTGGTGATCTCGTTGCTCTGTTCTGCAGCCTTGCTCGAACCGCTTACGCGATATTTGCTCGTATCCAAACCTAAGCACTCCGCCAAGAGCGAGACATTCGTACCATCGATGGACGCGCAGAGACGTTCGACAGGCGGCAGAATCTGCTTGTGCAGGTAGTAGTCCACGTCGGGTACGAGACCAGAGTCTTTGCCCAGGACCTCGTCGAGAGGGTGAGCGTTCTTCGCTGCTTGCTCGGCAGAACCGGAATTGCTGCCGCAGATGACGAAGCTCATCACGTCCTTCGCCTTGACTTGCTTTCCTTTGGCCATGAGCTTAAGCGCGACCTGGACTGAGGGCATGGAGTTGGCATTCGGGTACTCTTTGGGATGCTTGCCGAGCTGCGTGTGAATCGTGTACTTGTGCACCGGGATGCTGTTGCTGCGCATTTCTTCGCCAAGCGAACGGAGGCGATCGTGGACCTGACTGACAACCTTCTCCGTGTCTTCGCCTGAGAGAAGGTATTGCAGCAGCTCGCTGTTCACGTGGTCAGTTTCCCTCCCGTCTCGTTTAATCGAAAACGTGGCTTACCTAGATGTATCCTTCGATAGCTGACAATACTCTCTCCTCCTCATATCCAAGCCCTTCACCTCCATCTCCTCTTTCCACACCCCGTCAATTTCGGTCATCTTGATGGCAGCATACTTCTTCTTCGCGTGTAACAGTAGCCGCCGGAAGACATTGTCTCTCTCGATTTCGAGCAGCTCATACCGCTCGTTGACAGTCTTCTTGAACTCGTCTCCCATCTTGATGGCCTCGAGCAGGTTGTCTTGATTGGTGTTGACCATCACGGAGTCAGTATCGCCATAGATGACCCGAAGAGCATGCGCGGACTCTGCAAGCTCCTTGGTAGATTGGAGGACCTCACGACCTTTGCTCGTGATAAGTGCTGCGAGGGGACGAGCATAGAAACGCGACTTGGTATATCCAAGGCATCCGTACATGGAATTTGCGGTCAATTTCAGAGCCAGTTGCTTGACATCCCACGTCTGCCTCTGATCTTCTGTAGCGCTGCGGTCTTTCATGAGCTTCTTCACTTCGCGTCTTCGGCTGACGAGCGTGCGGATGAGCCTAGGCAAAATGCCCTTGTTGCCAGTATCTTCCGGTACCTCTGGCACCTCGTCGTCGTTTTCGCCAAGACCCGATCGGTCCACGGTTGTGAAGCAGATGTTGTACTCCTGGATGAGCGACGGATACAGCGAGTTGAAGTCCATGACGACAATGAACTTATCGTACAAGCCTTTCTCGGGCTCGAAAACCAGACCACCCTTGTATTTGTCTTTCTTCTTGCCGTCTGCACTATCTGCAAGATCCGCATGTTCGTTGTCGTCGAGCATCTTATTTAAACCAGCTTTGCCGTATGCCTTGTCCGGGCAGATGTACTTATTGCGGTAGAATTCGTGTAGCAGGACATACTCGCTTCGCTCCGCACGAGTACCAGTAAGTGTCCGCGCCCAAGAATTGCCTGCCAGGTTTGTGAGAACCTTCGACAGAGGCAGCAGTTGCTGTTTCAAGGCAAGCGCAGCAATGAAGTAAGTATCGGCTTCACAGAGGCGAACGTAGTTCATCAAACCTGCTCGAGACGTTGCCATGGCCAGTGCTTTGTCAACGTCAATATCGCGCCGCAGGTTCTTGCCTCCAAGGTATAATTTGACCATCTCGTCCAAGGTCCAACTTTGGCAAGCGGTCATGGTGCTCTTACCCATGTCATTGGACAGATCGCAAAGCAGACGGCCAGCAGCGAGGTGACGCTCAGCGAAGAAACTGCCGCCTCCTTTGCCGACGTTCTTGGGCCAGTCCTTGCGCTTCAGCCTGCCGATGCGGTGCCAGCCTGGAGTTTTTCGATCGCGCATGCGTGTAAGCAGGACATTGTAGTCCACGTCGTCCAATCGGTGTCCAAGGAGAGCGTCGGGATCATACCGCTGGACGATACCCAGCATCATGCTCAACAGACCACCCTCAGTCTTCTCCATCCGGATCTGGCCTCTGTGCTTCTCGGCCTCGGACCTGAAGCCAACAGGATAGTCACCGTTTGGCCGCATGATGGTGAACGTACGACAAGGCAGCTTTTCTGCTGGCGTATTATCTATGAGGGACACATTTTCGTAGAAACGCAGACTTGCGACAAAGATTTCGTTCTTGTTCTCTTTGACGTTCATCGTGGTGCGCAAAGCCATGGACATCAGAGTGAGTGGCGGTGCTTCCAAATTGTCCGAGTCGCCCAGGGGTGTGATACCGTTGGGCCTGTCCACCTGCAACTCGAGCTTGCACCAGGATGCGTTGTTGACAGCTTGGAAATTGCCACCCTCAATCCGCAACCAGCACGGGCCCATGATGTTTTTCCACATAACAAACTGCTCGAAGAGGGCGGTGTTGGTACCGAATACATGCGCGAATGTCTCGCCCTTGATGTCCGTCGGCAGCGCAGGCTTGTCATACGGATAGAGCAGCTTCAAGTAGTCCGCTTCCTTCGGTATGCCCGGCAGCTCAAACGCATACCTTCTTGAGCATGGCTTGATCTTGTGCATGTTGACCTTGAACTTGGTCATGAGTGTGTCCACTTCCTCGTAAACGTCGCTCATCCCGACCTCCTCGCTCGTGTCACGACCGTGACGCTGACGATGCTCCCGAGGTAAGAAATAGAGCTTGCGAAGAACGTTATCCACCTTGACGAAACAAGACACGTAGCTCTGGTCTGTACGGTTCTTGACCTTGCCAAAGAGGCACAAGCTGCCGTTGACCTCGGTATAGTCAGTCCAGAAAAAGCGAAGAGTGCCGTCGTCTTCAAGGGCATTTTTGGCGCCGATCTTGCCCGCTGTTGCCGACTCTGCTGGTGGGCTGCTGAGGATGTTGAGACTTTCCGTGACGTCGTTGATGGCGGTCATGTCGATGCCTTCTTCAGGTGCCGTAGTTGGCGAGGAACTTCCTGGGGTTGGGTATGCTGGTTTCGGCACTTTGGGACAAGGACGGCTGCCTTTCATGTTGACATTGACCGTCCTGACGGCAGCATGGCCTTGCACTTCCGCCACTTCAAGCAAGTCATCATCCATATAGTCCTCCTGCTTCGTCGTTACC
>Ga0268244_10000616_pt1 | contig 14233 bp, 19 predicted proteins | sample AgamicMgSfe_FD_200258 | JGI IMG/M metagenome (GOLD analysis project Ga0268244, IMG submission 200258) | Agave microbial communities from Guanajuato, Mexico - Mg.Sf.e (v2) (version 2) | ecosystem: Host-associated > Plants > Phyllosphere > Phylloplane/Leaf | place: Guanajuato, Mexico | collected... | reverse complement strand
ACTCCATCCCGTCGCATTCTCCCAGTCCCGCCACACAAACGCACTGCTCGCATGCTGTGCCGGCATCACTGCGACCACAATGATCGTCACCAGCCCGCCCCCCAGTATCAGAAACAATCCGGCCTGCTGCATCCGCGGGATGATATGATTTCCAAACACGCACACGCCCGCCCCCGCCCACGTAATGCCCAGGAATGCCACATAGGTATGCCACGGCCTGACCTCAAACCCCGGATTGAACACAACGTAGAACTGCACGGCAATATTCGCTGGAATGCTGACGATCGAGGCCAAGTCGAAGATCCAGCCGAAGAAGTTGAGCCAGCCAGTAAAAAAGCCGAGTGTGCGGCCCCAGCGGGCGGAGCCGGGGGTTAGGGAGGCCCAGTGGTAGACGCCGCCGGCGGAGGGGACGGCGGAGGCGAGTTCGGCGATGGAGGCGGCGATGAGGGCGTAGTAGAAGCAGGCAGTGAGGAATTCGTAGAGAACGCCGGGGGGGCCGCCGTTTACTGGGAGATGCGGTGAGGTGTTAGTGGGTGTGAATTCGGGCATAGTCATGACAGGATAGTGTGGAGGGCTTGGTTGGCAGGATGAACCAAGGAGGAGTGATCTTACGTATAGAGACAGTAAGTGAGCCGCCCAGCGCAACCCAGGCATTGTCGATGGTCAAGGCAAGACCGCATATTGAAAGAAGACCGTACTGTCTTTGGAGCTGATCACGATGACCAGATGCGTTGACATCGAGACCGTCGGAGGTCACTATCGAGGTCAGGTTTTGCGTCTTCTCGGTTTCGAGCTCTGTTGGACGTGGATCATTTTCAAGTAGCTTCTTCTCTTGCGTCGTGCTTTGTGAGAACGACATGACGTCGAGAGTGGTCCAGCAAGGCTCTGGATGGCCAATTTATTTGCAATGGTGTTGCAGCGGTTGGACAGCACTCTGGGTTGATCCGTCGTGTTTATTCGAGTATGCACGGCCAGGTGAGAGGCGCAAGTGAGAAAGCAGAGAAAACAATCTTTCTCCCAACATCGAAAGATGCTTCGATTGGACGACGTGCAGCAAAACTGCATGAGCATATCGATAGCATACATAATCACAAAGTGACGTCCTACATATTGACCGCGGTAGCGTTATCTCTCGCAAGGAATTGATCCTGCCGGACGACGGGCGATGGGCTGTTTCACCTCCAGCTTGCCAGCCTCACTAGGCTTATCTTTCCTCTGAGGAGATCCGGCCAAGATACCGTGTAGTCCTGTCAGCACAATTATACTTCGTCACGCATCATTGGTCGATATCAGCAAGGTGCTGAGTAGGCAAGGCTCGCCAGATCATGCCTGTAAGCCCACTTTCGCATCGAGTGTCATTGGAGCTAGCTTATCGATCTTCTGATTGATAGAATGGAACTCGGGAGCAAGCCAGTCTTGACTATCAGCTTAGTGTGGACTCTGCGAAGATGTCACGTCCACACTGCATTTGGAGACTGATGACTGATCACGCCCACACACACAGCGGTTCTTTTGCCGGCTTGATAGCCGCAGACGACAGATGACTGAACATGATAGGACGTCAGGGAAGAGACTAGCTCAGCTTCCCGTCGGGTATGATTGCAGTTGCAAGGGTGTAGGATATGGAAAAGATAAGAGAAGTACAGTCGAGGTTGTACCCTGTGGAACATGACTCGTGCAGACCTCATATCTTCACTACTAACCCCCTTCACCCGACAATCATGCAACTCATCCTTGGATCATGCCATGCACGCCTGCACATCTCATGCTTCATGGTGGGCTGAGCGTGTGGGACGCCTGCCTACTGATGTCCGCATGATGAAGGAGAAGCGAAACTATGACGAGCCTCTTGCTGTGGAATGACCGAGATATTTCCTGTGATCCTTGCTGACCTGGCCATGGAGACCGTCATCATGCCCAGGAACGGACTTATCTGTGACTTTGTTTGCCCGTCAGAAAAAGCGTTCTCTCGTGACTTTGATCGTGGAAAAAGTCTGCCATTTTCAGTCCAACATGTCCAACCCTCAAGACGATACATCGGGCACTCAATCATGGCTTCCAACCTTCTTGAGCAAGCCCAACGAGAGCAAGAGCTCGAAGTCACAACCACCGCACGAACGATCCTCGCTCCTGCGTAAGCCCTCATCCGACCAGGAAGCAGGCAGCGTCGAAACCATCCACAATGGCAAGTCCACTCCCACCCAGCTCGTCCTCGCCGAATTCTGGGTCCTGCTCAAGAGCTCCATCCCAGTCATCCTCGCCTACACGCTCCAGAACTCTCTTCAAACAGTCTCCGTCCTCGTAGTAGGCCGCCTATCACCCGAAGCCCTCGCCACAGCAGCATTTTCCTACATGTTCGCCATGGCGACAGCCTGGCTCATTGCATTGGGAGGCACGACTGCTATCGATACTCTTGCAAGTGCGAGTTTCACGGGAAGCAAGAATAAGCACGATCTCGGCGTTATTCTGCAGAGAGCGTTTGTGGTGCTGGGGCTGTTGTATGTGCCATTTGCGATCTTGTGGCTGTGCTCGGAGCCGGTGTTTCTTGCACTGGGGCAGGAGGCGTATCTTGCGCACGATGCAAGTCGCTTTCTTAGTATCCTCATTCCGGGCGGACTTGGCTATATTCTGTTTGAATGCATGAAGAAATACCTGCAAGCGCAAGGGATCATGCGGCCGGGCACCTACGTCCTGCTCATCACATCACCGCTGAATGCAGCATTAAACTACCTCTTCGTATACACCTTCGACTTCGGTCTTCTCGGCGCGCCCGCCGCCACAGGAATATCGTATTGGCTCTCCTTCCTCCTCCTCGTCGCCTACACCCGCTTCGTAGCTGGCTCTGAATGCTGGGGCGGCTGGTCCCGAGTATGTCTTTCCAACATCTGGACATTCGCACGTCTCGCACTCCTGGGCTTCGTGCACGTCGGCACCGAATGGTGGGCCTTTGAGATCGTTGCCCTCGCAGCCGGGAAGCTGGGCACGATCCCTCTTGCTGCACAGAGTGTCATCATGACGACTGATCAGGTGATGAACACGATTCCGTTTGGCGTCGGTGTGGCTACATCTGCACGCCTGGGCAATCTCCTCGGGTCGAAAGATGCAAAAGGTGCGGCGAGGGCGGCGAATACGGCGGCGGTGCTGAGTATGTTGCTTGGTGCGCTGGTGTTGGCGGTCTTGATGGGCGTGAAAGATGTGTATGCGAAGATATTCAATGACGATGTGCAGGTCATTCGGCTTACTGCAGAAGTGATGCCATATGTCGCGCTATTTCAGATTGCGGACGGTCTGAATGGGTCATGCGGTGGTGCGCTGAGGGGGATGGGCAGACAGTGGGTGGGTGCTGTTGTCAACATCGTGAGCTATTATTGCGGAGCTCTTCCATTGGGCATATATCTGGCATTTCACGGCTGGGGGCTTGCGGGATTGTGGCTGGGTCAATGCATTGCGCTCTACTTGGTAGGAGTGATTGAGTGGGCTATTGTTGCTTGGAGTGATTGGGAGAAGGAGGTGGAAAGAGCGTTTGGACGTATGGATGATGGTAATGGACACTGAACATGCGTTGATATAGCACTAGCTGGTGAGCAGTACGTATCACTTCAGCAACATGTTAGTAAAGCAGAAGACTACCAGGTAGTAAGCAGTGGGCAGCGGTGGAGTTGTCCTTTTCCAGGTATAAATTAGTAATCAGCTTGTGAAAGTAGTCACAGGCTTCTCACTTCCACAGAGGCTGTGTTAGCTTCTCCCACTAGATTGTCTGGGTCTCGTAGCATGTTATTATGACCTAAGCGCGAGCACGATCGATTATGCAGCAAGACTAGGCTCGCCGGGCTGAGGGCGGCCCGGGTATCTGAAACGCTGATAAGGAAACCAAGTACCTCTATACACAGGATGATTACCCGACTTCGACCACGCATCTGCCATGCAGCCATATCAGTCCCTACTGCGTACACACTCGGAAGTGCCCGTTTCAGCCTGGGGCTTGCTAGAGTGGTCGTCAGTAATGATTTCTTGTATCTCTCGCCGAGTGTCATCCGAACTCAAACTCAAACGATCAGATTAACCTGCATGTTGACAACCATGGACACAATTCCAGGCCTGCCTGTTCGAGCTTGGCTCTTGGTAGATTGTTCGTCAATAGCTTCCCGTAATCTCTCGGCGAGGTCCATCCGGACTTGATCTTGTGTCTGCCACGCAACGACATCAGCCTGCATGCTGACACCCATGAGCACGCTTTGGAACTGCCTGTTCAAGCCTGGCTCTTGTTAGTTCGGTCGTTAATGGCTCGATATATCCCTCGATGATGGTCATGCTGAAAGCAGCGATCCTGATCATTAGGTAACAGCTTGTTGAGTCTCGATCTCACTACGTAGTAGGATGAGCGATCAGGCAGCTAGCCAACCTGATGCTCGTGAGGAGGGGCACGAGGGGCAGGCAGAAGGCTCAACGTCATGCGGGGCATGTATTGTTGCTGTCTGCTTATCTAGCTCGACCTCCCATAAGCATAAGGGCACGACTACCTCTTATCATCTTTCGCAACCAATCAGCATTCGACTCTTTCAGACTGTCTCAAGATGTCAAAGCTACTCGCTCTTGCTGCGTTGCTCGTGGCAACATTCGCCCATGAAGGGCATGATCATGACCAGAGTCCCATCTCTGGACCTCATCCAGGCTTGTGGTTCAATGGCATGAGCCTGCCAGGAGACGGTGAAACGCAGGTAAGCAGCATTAGTTCCCAGATCACAAGGCAACGAGCTGACAAACACTCCAGGCTGACTCCGTCTTCTCCGGCATCTCGACTTTCGGTCGTCTGCAGTACCATCCATGTCTTACCAGCGATGCTGTAAAGTACGACATCGCATTCATCGGTGAGTGAAAGAATTCAGGTGCATCACGAGCCTCAGCTTAGTACATCACAGGCGCACCCTTCGACACAGGCACTTCCTACCGTCCCGGCGCTCGCTTTGGTCCCTCTGGAATCAGGCAAGGAAGTCGCCGACTCAATTTGTACGGAGGGTACAACGTCCCACTAGCCGCGAACCCTTTCAACAGCTGGGCGACAGTTTTGGACTGTGGAGACATTCCCGTGACGTCCTACGACAACGCCTTCGCCATCAAGCAAATCGAGAACGGCCACAATAGCATCCTCATGCGCGAACCAGCCACGGATGCTAAGGTGAAGGGCATGAGCAAGCACGGAAAGACACTTCCGCGCGTGATCACGCTCGGTGGCGATCATACCATCACGTTGCCGCTGTTGAGAAGCATGAACAAGGCATACGGTCCCATCACCGTCATTCGTGAGCCATGACCATGTGTACCCATCAGCATAATTGATAAGAGTTCAACTAACAGCTATCCCAGACTTCGACTCCCACCTCGACACCTGGAAGCCCAAAGTGTTCGGTGGCTCTCCCTCCCTCCAAGCCTCCATCAACCACGGCACCTACTTCTACCACGCCTCCCACGAAGGCCTGCTCCGCAACGACACCAACATCCACGCCGGCATTCGCACCACCCTGTCCGGCCTGTCAGACTACGACAATGACGGCTACGTCGGCTTTTCCATCATTGAAGCCCGTGAAATCGATACGCTTGGCACGGAAGGCATCATAAAGCGGATCCATGACCGCGTGGGACACGAGAATCCGGTGTATCTCAGCATTGATATTGATACGCTCGATCCGGCGTATGCTCCTGCTACAGGTACGCCGGAGACTGGAGGTTGGACGACAAGGGAACTGAGAACGATTATGAGGGGATTGGAGGGCATTAATCTCGTTGCTGCGGATATTGTGGAGGTCGCGCCTGCGTATGATACTAATGCGGAGTTGACGACTATGGCGGCCGCGGATGTGCTGTATGAAGTTATGACGCTGATGGTCAAGAATGGTAAGTCATGCGGAGAATCTGTGAGAGAACTCAGCTGATCATCTGCAGGACCATTGAGTGAGAACGGCCTTTTCAAACTCAGGAACGAGACAGAGTCGTCATGATAGAGGCGAAGACATCGTGCATTGCTCTTCACAACGCGATGAACGTGCGTCTTGTAGAAGGACTCCAGAGGAAGTCTTTTGTATCTTGTCGTATTTCATTGCAAGCATGAAGTTGATACGTAGCATAACAAGAATAACGCGGAAAAGATACCTTAGTATGATGATAATAATATAGGTAGTAGTACGTCTTTTCGGCAAAGAGGCAGTCGTCATGGTGGGCACGTGACTTGTGTTCCGCTCCCTGCCTCAATGACATAAACCTCAAACAATAGATGCCATAAACCACCACAGATACCTTGCCAGGAGAACATACGTCCGAGTGTTGATCAGTCTTGAGGCCCATCGAGCCACTGCTGTTCGGATACTATGTAATGTCTCCTTCAGCGAATGCAGCTACGAACTGCTTGACCTATATGATGAGGTTCTTTCCATCAGTTCGGTATCTCTAGTTCCCGCGTCTGAATATCTATCTGCACCGGCCAAGACATTGTAAATTGTCACAATTATGACACTGATTTGAATGGCTGCGACAGACACGAGCGCCCAAGCTAGCCATTCAAGTGCTACTGCTATTGGGCTCACATGAGTCGTGAGAGCTGGACTTGTAAAACGAGGCATCATGGCTGCTACTATGACTGCAGCAGAGTGCTGCCATAATGTGGCAACAAACAAAACGAAGGATGATCCAATGAGAAGGACACAAACAAGCTGAGATATAGGCTTGCTCGGAAACGGCTTGACGTCGACATCAGATCCAGAACTATTGACTTCAACATGCCAGCCTGGAAATGTGGCCAGTAGTAGACTTGCGAGGATCATTAGGACTATCGCAATAACGCTGCGGTTTGTTAGTCCAAGAAGTTGTGCCGTCATCATTCCACACCACGAACAGGCTAGCAATGGCGAAAACTTACATGAACTCAGGCACGATTATCCGCGTCCTGAAGCTCACCAGGAGATCGATGATTCCAAGCGGGTCAGAGTGCATCCCCACATATTCCAACAAGGTGAGCTTTCTGTTGCTGCAGAGCCAAGGGAGTTCTTGAGTACGGACGCAAATGCCAAAATAGCCGACCCTGCCTTCGAAGTATGAACCTGAAGCTGCCACTTCTCGAAGGCAGCTTGTTACATTCGATGTAGCGTCTACTATTACTGCGCTCGGCTCATAGATGGTTCGCAACAAGTATATGTTCTCGAAGACTGTCGTGGTTGTGCATCCACCGAGTACAAGGGCTAAGCAGATATCAGTCTTGAGACTGATCAATCATAAACAATGCAAACTTGACCTAGGGCTACTATAGCAGCACAATTGATGAAGATGAGGAAATGTTCAGTCGTGAGAGGTAGGTGGCGAAGAGTCCAGCGCATACGCATAGTATTGTTCTACACTACAGAAGTAGGTGAGATTGTCACAACATGGAAGATAAGCTGCAAGTGCGCCAAGGTACCTATGCTGACGAGTTGCGGCCTAACCTCGGTCGCCGTACGCCCATCTATTTGTGGGACCATCAAAGGCCTGGTACTTCGAAGTACGAGGCATATGGCTCTAATCAGCAACAGTGTGAAGTGGAAGAGTATGGCATTGGCATCATGACACAAAAAAAGCATCATCGTAAAGCTGAAGTCGTGAAAATCTACCGGACTAGAATGAAGCATCATTTCTGCGCCGAATGAACGATCCAGAAACCTTCATCTTCATCATCCTCTGGTGTTTCCCTCCCCGACTCCGCATCTTGTTGACTCAGCCACATCTCGGGGGCGGAGACATTACTAGTAACATCGCGCTTCCACCAGAGCCTCCTATTTTCCCATCTCATGGTAATCCTGACGCTGAACACAAGGAAGATCAGCGCGAACGCCATATACAAGAAGCCCATTATGCCCTTTAGCCCTTCGATTGTGGACGACAGCCATAAAAGAATGGCCGGAACTATTAAAGCGGAGCAGACAACAAATAGCACAAGAACTTGAATCGAGAATCCAAGATAGGTTAGCTCCTGTAATGTCCATTTGAGCAACATGAAGGTCGTGTGAAGCATCCAGGATATGAATTGAGCTGTACTCAACTTCTTCATAGGCTCTACTCCAGCAAGCTTCCGGGCATCCGCTAGACTCCATGACTTGAACTTGATGAGACTGTTGCTGCGGACAGAAAGCCGAGCACCATAGGCTACCGAAAGTGTGATGACGCAGGTAATCACAAAGGATGAAAGTGGGACACCGCCCTGAAGCTGGTCGACCTGAATGCTGAAAAGGCTTGCAGCGAAAGTCAGGGGAATGAAGATAAAGGCGAGTTCTGTCAATTTCGACACTGATTCGGCTTCTGCAATACTCCGTCGACTGTCGAGAAGTGAGATTTCGGTTCGTAAAGACGTCTCAGTTCTTTCGCATCGCTGAATCATCTCCTGGAGCTGCCCCAATAAGCTACCGATAGCGCGATCAGCATAATCTGGCAGAGATACCCTGGAAGATGCATGAATGCCAGTATCTCCCCCATCCTTGGCAGGGTCAAAGTACAAGGTATTTGCAAAGTCCTGCAATTGCTGATGAATCCGAGGTAAGTGAGTCTTACACTGCTTGACGAACATACGCCAGTCTTGAAGAGAGTCCCGAAGACGATGTTCGATTATAGACTCCCATTCGATTTCTGCTAGTTTCGTTTCGATGTCTTCCATAAACAGCACTAGATCTGCTTGCAGCATTTCTAGTATTGCATATAATGGGTCCGGTCGATGGAGATGTACGATGGGTCTGGTCGACCATTCTAGAATACTCTCAAGCATTGAGTAGGTCGGTATATCGAACGCGTTTGCCACCGCCGGCTCCTTGGTCAGTAGTATAGTATCGATGTCTACTGGCCCAGGCGACCTAGTAGACCGTGTCTGGTAAAGTAGACCATCATCTACTGTTTCTTTAGAAGATGTCATCCCACTCTTCAATCTAGACGAAGTCGTTCTTTTCCTACGTACGATTGGCAAAGGATCTGTCAACAGAATAACTATATCAGACTATCAGTACTGCTAAACGACATCGGAAACAGTAAAGAACAACGCACCGATCTCATAGCCATTGTGACGGGTGACATACACTGTCATTCTTTCTTCCCAGTTTGCGGCCATGGAGCCCTTCTTCGTTTCCGACTGATCATTTTTCATCAATGACGACCACCAGTCGAATCGCCATTCGGATCTGAAAATATGGCTCAACATGTCCAATTTGTCGACGATACTCGTACGAACGAGGCGATTCTGGGACCCTTTAACATTCTTCGACGTTTGCGAAGTAGCTGTGCCATTAGAGACAAATTCATCGCGTTGCTCTACATCTACCAGCATCCTGTTCGAGCGCCAAACTGGTCGAAACCAGCTCACAGATGTAAAACTGCTTTGCGTGACTCGTAAGTACCGTGGTAAGGAGCTAGCAGCTGAGGCAGTAACTGGTGATTCCTCAAGGTGCTTGGTGAAAACAGTCAACGGAAGCCAGAACACCGACCCAAGAAGTCGGATCACATCATCACTAAGACCTTCTACAACAACAAGGCGTAGATACGTATCGTCAGAAGGTTGTTTTTTGAGGATATTGTTGAAATCATTCCAATCAATTCTATTTGTGTCGGCCGTATCAACGCCCAGATGGTCCACAGGAGACGTACTGTCGCGAAAGTCGAGACAGGTACCGCGTGGCTGGATCCCCAGTGGCGTGCATACTTTGCGGTACAAGCTGCGATTCTGGCGTACTATAGCATCGTACTGTCTTTCCCTTTTATCGAAGTCGATAGGTAGGGTTTGGCTAACCCAGCGCTGACCATCAGGTCCTCCGTAGAAACTTAAGCAAGTGGCAGCTGTCTTGCCACTGGGTAGTGCTTGGCTTGTCTTTCGATCGATGCGGGGTTTATTGAGGTTGTCGTCCGACATTATACCCTTTCGTGGTTGTCAGGGACAAAATGTTACAAAGAAGTGTATGAAATGGTAGTGCCGGATTCGGAACATCAGCTCCATACGTAGTCTCGAATTGCTTATATCATGCAGACGTAGCAACGATCGGATCATGTATGATCGTACTTCTTATCATCTGGCCGTAGATGGGCGCTAATGTCAGCAGGTGGGCACGTGCTTACCTTAGGATATGATGTAGGTATCGATGTACCTGGTACATACATGAAGCGTGGTGAAACGCCACACTCCGTCACACTCAAGTGCATGTATATGTAATAATGGTGCTGGGGATTCAATCGATGTGGAGACCGCCGACTTTATTAGTATACGAACCAGTCTACTAAAACTAAGTATGTCACAATACTCTCACTTCAAGGAGTTTCTCTGATGACTTTATACAAGAGCCATGATGTAATCGAGAGTCCTTTCGTGAACCACTAAGTAACACGAATAAATAGCTCGCTCGACCCCAACATTAAGTGTTCCTACGGCGTCACGAAACGATCCTCGCGGACAGGACCGATGTCTACCTCCATTGTATAACATTCCGGCGATCCTCTTCTTGCTCCCGGTGATTGCCAGGATCGTAGCTTTCCCATCGCACAGCTCTCACGAGGTGACCCAGCACCTCCTCGATTGTAACGCCATCTAACGTACTGCAGATACACGTTTTGTTGTGCCGCTCCGCCGGCTTTGAGTCGACTTCGGCGGCGTCCCTGTTGCTCGGAACAGGGATGATAAAATAACACTTTGTGCTGCGCAACAGACCCTTTGTGCAGGTAAGAGGCTTGGCACATCCATCGATGTACCTGCGGAACGTCACTCGGCCTGTTCGGGCAAGAGCCACAGTAGAAGGGCTTCCGACGGTCTTAAGTGGCGCCACCATACGTCTCCTCCAACCTCATCATCAAGTGTTCCTTCGCCGTCAACACCCGCTCCCTCGAATCCACCTCTCCGTCGAACCCGTTCTTGTCGCGGGCCCCGCGTTTATCAGCCGCCTCCCGCACGATCGAGCTAGGCACCGCTTCCAATTTCGCCTCGTCCAGTGGATGGCAGAAATATGCTATGCTATATCTCTCCTTCGACGTTGAGCCAGCTCCTGCTGCGTCACTGCTCGGGACAGGGAAGATGACTCGATGTTTCGTGCTGCGCAGGAGGCCATTCGTCCAGTAGGAGAGGAGGTCGCCTATGTTGACGAGTATCGGCAGGTGAGGCTTTGGTGGCTTCGAATCTGAGCCAGACAGAGGTGAGGGTGAAGTGCTGGCTTCCGGATCGACAGGCACTGCTACCCAGTCGCCGTTGGGAGCCTCAACTTCGAGGCCAGGCTGCCCTGGGAGACGAAAGAGGAGGGTTATGCTGCCGTAGTCTGTGTGTGCGCCGGCGCGGATGTCGGTGGTTGGTAAGTGAGACTTGGATGTGGAGGCGGGGAGTGCGGGATACTGGTAATTTGTAAGTTGAAGACTTATGTGTATTCCCCACGGAGAGTGGGATTGCGTAGAAGAGCATACATAGAGGAGGCGTAAAGTGCTGCCAGATGAGCCTTTTGTGCGGTCATGGCGGGTGGCGAACCATTCCGTTCCAGACTCCGAGGCAGCATTCTCAATCTAACGCACATGTTAAGATTCAAAGTAGTGAGAGCCCAGAGGGGTCTGGGACAAGGACCACCTACGTGCATCGCATCTGCAAGCAATCGTAGGATAGTGTTGCAGAGCCCACGACAATGCTCATCGAAAGTTGCCACTCGTGCTTCATTCTTCTCGAGGAGTGCTGGCAGAGGCTGCTGTGCTTTGCCGTCTAGTGTGAACTCCCCAAAATTGAAGGCTCTGTATGGGCAACCCTGATCAGCATGCTGAAGACCGACATAGTAGACGACATTGTGTACTCTTTGAAGTCACCATTCTTGTGTTTTTTTGGGTCCAGTGCTTCGCGGTGCATTGAGACGAAACCACGATTCTGGGTGATCGGTGTTTGTGCTTTGATGTCTGGCGGCAGGGAGAAGAGCTCACGTGACTATTGTGAGACGTGTTAGTTGGCCAGGGGTGGTTGTCTGCCGTTGTAACATGGCATGAATAGTGTCAAGTCACAGGCATCCTGAGAGTGAGCTACTGTAAGACACGTCATATCACATAACAACGTACAAGAGAGAACATATCATCCACATCTTGCGGCTTCAACGACATGTCATCGGTGTGCTTCACAAAGATGAAGCCCAGTGTCACCGCAGCATTCAGGAGATCTTCTGCAGCCGTAGGTGAGCTGAGGTCCACGACTGGGATAGACTGTGATGTGGCGTCGAACATCCTTTCGTCGTTGTGTTGCGAGATACTGTGTGGCGCAAGTGTGATGGAAATCGTGATCGTGATGTGAGATGTAGATAAGCATGATCTGCCGGCTCCACAGTATTCAAGCCTTAGCCTGGCGGGATCGTGCATATGCTGCAGGGGGCGGGGTCCTTCACAGGGCTGAAACATGAGAAATGCGCGTGACACCATCTGGTCTCGTTGTTTGCGACCCGTCCTGTCTTGACCATCATCATCATCATCGCCAAGCGTCGCTCAGCGTAAGAATCATCACCAGCGCTGCTGACAATAGACATCCGAACTTCATTCATTTCAAGTGGCCTCGCACAAGGCACCAACGTTCACTCATCGCTCACCGCATTTTCCGCAAATAATGCGACACACTTGAACAGTATACACAGCACCTCAGTCTTGACAAGAAAAAACCTAAGAGATGTCGTTCTTTAACAGTTTCGGTGGCGCGAAAGGAGTCCAGGCGAAGAAGCAAGAGATCCGCAAAGTGCAGCACATCATCACAAAGCCCAAAGCCCTGCCACTGCCAGCAAGAGCCGCAAGGCCAGAACGGCCTTCTCCCGCAACCAATTCATCCACATCTACTCCTCGCACAATAGGATCGAACAGCGCGCGATCATCTCCAGCCACATCAACCTCGACTACGAAACGAAAAGCACAAACGCAAGATCCAGATCGAGCGAGCGCAATGAGGCGGCACAATAAGAGGAAACTTGCGACACCACCAGCTACTCCTCTCTTTGGAAGTAGCAGCGAGAGCGAGAGCGAGCATGAAGATGCTATTGCACTACCGAACGTCAAAAGGATAAAAAGTCGAGACAAAGTGGTAGATCTCAACCCGAGAAAGCTGAGAGATGTTGCGCAGTGGGAGGCGACGGAGGCTGCACAAGAGACACAACATCTACTGGTGCACAGTGCTGATCTGACAACTGGAGCTCACGCAATCAAGCATACACCACTATTTCAACGATCTGAAGACGATATCGCCGTGGCGGAGCTACACTATCCTGGCTCTTCACAACCAGAACGATTCGCACTTGTGGCACCAAAGGACCAAACGAATCACAAGCCTGCCGGCGACCTCATCGATGCAATCGAGATGATACTGAAGCATTTTTTTGCCCAAGAGACTTCATCCCCATTACTGAACGAAAGCACTGGCATTCCCTATCTCATGCGCCGAGCCCACAGAACAGGCGAACTTGACTCATTCCAAGAAGCTCTCTCCACCTTTAACAACCTCATCACCACATCCCGTGCAGACGGCAGTCTCGCCAAATTCATCGACACATCCCTCCCCGCTCAGCCCCTGCCCCTCGACCTCACGAAATACATCCTCGACCAATGCTTTTCTCGCACTGTCTCCCCGCACGTCGACCTCCTCCGCTCCTACGCCTCCTTCTCCGACTCCGTCTACGGCGAGATCCTCCCACCCTTCGCCTCCCAAATCTTCGCCGCCACCGGCCTCACCCACACATCCGTCTTTCTCGACCTCGGCTCCGGCGTCGGCAATGTCGTTCTTCAAGCAGCACTTGAAACAGGCTGCGCAGCCCACGGTATCGAGTTCGAGGCTAACCCCGCCACCCTTGCTGCGGCACAAGCAGAGGAATTCCGCGCCCGCACAGCCCGGTATGGTATCAAGCCTGGGCCAGTCAACATCATGCAAGGCGACTTCCTCGAGGACGCTCGTTTACGCTCCTTGATTCCCATCGCCGACGTCATACTCACAAACAACTACGCCTTCAGTTCCGCAACAAACGATCGCCTGCGGGGCCTCATGCTCGACACGAAAGAGGGCGCGAGGATCGTGAGCCTAAAGAGCTTCGTCCCGAGTAAGTGGCGATTGGAAGAGCGGACGAGCGGGGATATTGCGGCGGTGTTGAAGGTGGAGAGGAGGGAGTTTTGGAGGGGAAGCGTGAGTTGGACGGATAGAGAGGGGGAGTGGTTTCTACAGGAGAGAGATTCGGGTGCGTTGAAGACATTTTTGGAG
>Ga0268244_10000615_pt1 | contig 14245 bp, 12 predicted proteins | sample AgamicMgSfe_FD_200258 | JGI IMG/M metagenome (GOLD analysis project Ga0268244, IMG submission 200258) | Agave microbial communities from Guanajuato, Mexico - Mg.Sf.e (v2) (version 2) | ecosystem: Host-associated > Plants > Phyllosphere > Phylloplane/Leaf | place: Guanajuato, Mexico | collected... | reverse complement strand
GGGATATCTAGGTGACGATTGCTGACTGGACCATCGGCGGCAAACGCGAGCGCCACGCGAACACAACACCCGGCCAGCAGCGTGTTACCGCATCGGGACCAAGCTTGAACTCCACCCGAGGACAACACACAAACAATCAACATCCGGTCATGCGCAACGTCACAGACATATCCAGCAGCACATCCGACTATCCCTCAGCATGTCGCACCGTCATCTGCTGAACGCGGTCCGAAGAGATGAACCGTCGCTCGCTTTCAAGGTCGGCGGGCCAGATGTGCTGGCGGCCATCGACAAGGTGCAAGCACACGATGATCCGACACAGGGCTCCGGGTCTTCCGGGTACTCGGATCTAAGTGCGCTGGAGAACGAGACTGACGAGTTCGGGCGAAGACTGCTGCAGTATGAGAAAGATCAGCGCCGTGTTAGAAGTGCGGTGGATGGCAATCTCCAGGCATTCGGGAGAGCAAGACCAGGAACGCGAGCCACCGGGTTCTTCGGACGTGATGAAGAGGGGACGTCGGCGGGACAGGATCCGGAGAGGGTCGGCAGCTCCGGAAGCAATGAGTCGGATCCGCCGTTGAACATACCGCGTCTCTGGGGAAGGAAAGGCAGGGTACGGGACGAGTGGCTGCGGAAGCGTCACGCGTCGGTGGAGGCTGAGGTGCCGGTGCTCGAAGGACCTCAGGACGCCTACAGACATGATGCAGATGCTATCATTCCTCATAGGACGGTGTACACGGGCGATGAAGACTGGACAAACGTCGGGAATGAGCCTTTGCAGTCCATCGAAACGACGCCGCCTTCGATGCGACGCCAACGAATGGATTCAAGGTCTTCGTCCATGCAGCACATGAATACTACGCTGCAGGAAATCATGGAGTCGGAGGAGCAGGACTTTACAGCAGCGTCTCTACTTGCCTCTACTCCCGCCGTGAACCGTCGTGATCGCAGGATCGACGAGCTGACCAGGCGTGAGCTTGAGACTGTTGAGAGCCAACGCATTACGAAGCGCTCTCTACAGGACCTTTTCAAATCCGCCACCGTCAAGAGCAACGAATCACGTCCCGCCACCGCGCCTTCTGGTGAAGTCAGACAGCGACCCAGACGCCGTCGCAGTCTCATCAGCAATAAGGAGAATGTGGCGCCTAGTGGCGACGTCAACTCTAATTATAAGGGCTCGGGCACGGTCAGCATCGTGAATCGTAATGCACAAGCTGTGACATTTAAGAGTGCACAGCGGCCTGCGAACAAGCGCCATGACTCGATCGACTACCTTCGAGCGCTCTCCAGAGTTTCTAGCATGTCGCCGAGCCCGAACAAGAACAGGACCGAGCACGACGTACTGGAGAAGAGACCTCGGAGCCAGCCAGAGGCTGATGTTGGGCGCACAGTGAAGAGCACCAGTGATGAAGAAATGTTCAGTCGTCGAACCTCAGACATCAGTCGGGACTACGAACAGAATCTCGAGGACGTGCCTGTAGACGATGTACACCCTGTTGAGACTGATGGCAACGGTGATGTTGATGTCCAGCGAGAATTGCAAGGGGCAGCAGATGAAATGGACACTACTCCCGCACCCAGAGAAGGCCCTACTGACACGAAGACACCTGTCGTGACTGGCGCCTGGGTAGAGACACCGAGTCGTGGATTGGACGTTCGACCTCTACTGCAAACCACCGACTCTACAATTGTTCGTGCTTTCGGCTCGCCATCAGGGAACGCAACTCTTGAGCCAATATCTAATGTGCTTGATAACGACACGCGCCGCATACAGAGTGAGCCAATGCTTGCCAAATCGGCCCTAGCCGATATCCTCACAGAGGCGAAGAATGCGCCTGACGCACAATTTGGTGATACGACGCTACAGTCGCTTGAGGATATCGTGAATCCGGATCACGACCAGAACGACCCCACGCTGACTGTTGACATCGACGACATGGCCGAGAAGGATGACGCGAGTGCTCCACAGGAGGACGAAGCACTCACGCAAGCTGAGAACGACCGTCGACAGGAGCGTCTAGCGATGGAAGCCATGAACAAGCATCTCCGCGCCGCTCGGACCAGTCTCAAAGACGCCAACCGAGGCATGCGCCGTGTCGAGAATAGGATCGAGACCGCCCAGCAGCGTAAACCACCTCAGGCACCGTCGTCTCAGTCTTCGCTCAAACCTTCAGCGCCAGCAGTCGTCCGCCGGGGAGGCCGCACAGTCTGCGAAGCCTGCGGCGGCACGTATAACGGCTCCGTGTGGTACGCCCTATGGTCCGAACTACGCAGTTGCTTCTACACCTACGACCGCCGTTCCAACTTCCCTCCCAGCATCCGCCTCACCATCCTCGGACTCCTCTGCCTATCGTGGCTCGCGTGGTACATTATCGAATCCACGCTCTGCTCGTACTACTGCCATCCACTCTACGCCTACGAAATGGAGGGCTTCGGCGTCGATCCCGATGCGCCTATGTTCCCGTTCGTGATCCCGACGCTGGTGTTCCGGCCCTTCCGGTTCGTCTGGGTACCAGCCGTTGAGTACCTGGCGTGGGCTGGGGGTGTGATGGGGAATGCGGTTTGGGGGGATAACGCGGCGAGTGCGGATCCGCCTGTCGCGAGGCCGGTGTATGGGATGGGCGTGGAGAGCGTATTGGCGGATGCGGTCAAGGAAGGGGGTTGGGTGGCGACTGCGACTCAGGCGAGTGTCAGGGTCACGCAGAGCCTGGTCCAGGCGTTGGATGACGCGGGGAGTATGTGGGATGATGAATACTTGTCTTAGGCACGTGGCGACGGAGCGCGAAGGGTTGGGATATGGACTGCTTGGGAATGGGACGCGGACAGTCTTCGCTTGTCGCGATGCCATCACTACGTGTATCAATGCATGACGATATATGTCGCTGTACAGAAACCTTTGGATGCTACATGACTTTGGTTCTCGCGAGATGAAGTCAGCAGCAGAAAGAAGCAGCCACTGTTCACGAGAATGTCGAAGTCTAGGCCGCCGCGTCGCGCCTTCTTACCCCTAGTTTAGCTGCCACTTCGGTATGCCTTGGGAGGAAGGCGAACAGTTTGTACTTGACGTGCCGATGTCTTTGCACCACGCACTTCGCGGCACGCACTTACCCTCGATGCTCGATTCTCAGGCCGTCGTTGAACTGAATCGCAGCCGGCCGTGGAACATTCGCACAAGTACCCCTTGTCGCCTCACTTCTACTCTAGCATCCAAATACATGGTCGGCACATACAGTCACCGCTCGTCATGTCATGAGACAGCTATCGATGCTACAGACGCACTCAGCACGCTCGAAGACCTCCACAACGGTTGATGCGATCTAGATGCGATCCAATTCCACCGAGTGATGCCCCCTACGATGGGTCACGGTGCACATCACGCTGGAGGCGCGTCCGGCAGTTTCGTCCCAACCGTCTGCCTCCCTCGATGGAACCAACGTCCACAGACCGGCTACTTCGACAACTGGGGTCGACCGATCCCACCGAGCGCGCCGTCGCCGGCGCAATGCAACCACCAAAACCCCGTACTACCCTACGGTCTCGCGGAAGCGATGGGTCAACACACCCACCACCCTCTGAGCCATCAGTCCGACTACGCCTGCCTGGGCCCGGGGTATCGGCCACCGAGGCTGTACGCGCTGCATTACTGCGGGTGGGATAGGTGCTGCTACAAGTTGAGTGGAGAAGGGGACCTGCACGCCCACTCGATCGAGCACCTTCCCGTCTGCCATCCCGAGTGCTGGAAGTCGGAGCTGCGGAGGTTGGGTAGGGAGGGCGAGGGGTGGCGCAACGGAGCGTTGCCGACGTGTCATCGGGTGTGCTTCATGAAAGGGCTGTATAGGCTTCGGTATCCTGGCTTGCCGGAGAAGGAGTCGGTGCCGAAGAATCGGACTATGGGTGAGTGGGTTCGTGTGCCGAAGTTGAGGCATTGGATGGAGAAGCGGGCTGGGAGGATGTGATTACGGAGTTGACTTGAGGAGGATGGGCAATCCTATGTTGGTTAAGGAATGGTTCAATTCGGTAATGAATTTTGATCAGTACCTAGGTACATACATGTATTGTTCAATGTTGTCACACGACGGCACGGAAGTTGCATGTGCTCCGTGCGCTACAGAATGACGACAGTGCAAGGTCAAAGCTTCCAGAGCTCAAGCGTCACCATTGATGAGCGGAGCACAATCCCCGAAAGCGACACTCCTCATCCATCAATCACTCAACCGACCCCGAATCCTCGACATCCTCGCTATCTCTCGATACCCACCATCATGTCTCTCATCCGCAACATGACCCGGCAGTCCGCCTTCCTCCGCCCTCTCACCCGCCGAACCCCTCAGATTACCTATGTAAACACGCGGCTCGCCCACCAGGACTACGGCGGGAGTGGCATCGCGGGCGAGAAGCCAGAGACCCAGGGCAAGAACCCTTCCGAGCACCTCGAGCACCCGGGCCCGCCATCGCCGGCTACAGGCAACAACAGCGGCTCGAGCGGCCAGCAGCAAGGCGGCAGCAGCAGCAGCAGCAGCAGCAACCAGAGCTCGCAGGATAGCTCCAAGCAACCGCAACAATCACAACCAAGCAAAGGTACGCAAGGCGCCCAACCCAAGATTTTGAACGAAAGCCCGCCGAAAGAGGGCAGCGCGTCTGCGGATGTGGAGCAACACAACCGGGAGTTGGACCAGAGGGCTGAGCAAGCGCACGAGAAGGTTCGGGATGAAGATATCGAGAAGGATAAGGTCGGCAAAGGCTTCTGGAGTGGTAAGTTCATGAAACATTGTGCTGATAGGAGGTCGCTACGATGCTGATCCAATGGTGTGCACATAGGTCATGGAGGTGCGGATAGGAACCCGTGAGCATGTTGCTGGCGTGTTCCGCGTCTGGATTGCTTGACCCTCCGCTTTTGTTGCTTGCTGCTTTGGCTCGGATAGCTCTTCTAGCTTACTGTACTGTATTCATATGGCTTATGAAGCAGGCCACAACGTATATCCCTACCGCCTTGCAAAGGAATCCGCATTGCACCAGCTCGTTTCGAGGCCGGCTCAAGTCCGACAAATGTTATATATGAATTCAAACGCACACACAGGCGAGTGGCTTGCCGGTCAAGGCCACCGACTCTAGGCTCATCACGTTGGAGTCAGAGATTATAGAACATAGGTGAGTGCCACTGTCACCCTCAGGCGACTGAGTCCGAAGGTGACTCCGTTCCTAATCTCTGAGGTGGTTGGTATAAATCTTGGATAGTTTTTGCGAGACTACCGGAAAGGGAGCTTCGTTTCTTATTACTTGGACATGTTATTCTTACCAGCCCATGCTCGCCATGACCTCCTCTTCGTCTGCGAAACTGTTCGAGCCACCACCATCCATGCGTTCGTCATCACGACTGTCGCTCCCAGTCGCTGACGGTTGAGTGGGCTTTGCAGGCCCTCCGTTCAACAAGGCGTCAAGCTCATCTCCATCGCTTTCTGCATCATCGTCCTCGAATGGCCCTTTGTGCCTCTGAGGTTGTGTCGGAGGTTGTTGCGGAATGTTCGCGGATTGCTCGGCCATAAGCGCGTCCAACTCATCGTCTTCAGGCATGTCGGTGTCATCCTGCTGCACAGCCTGCGCTCGTGCAGTCTCGGCGTATATAGCGTCATCGTGGTTCATCTCGTCTTCTCCTTGCGGATGCTCTCCAGCAGTATCGCCGCCTAGTGCACCGCTCATCTCCACATCTCCGACTCGCTCCACGCTCATCGCCCTTGGCCTCGCCTTCGTCTCATCCATCCAATTTCTGCGCGTGATCTGCATCCGCTTGCTGTGTCCGACCTTTTCCACCATGCCAAGGGCATCTCGGAATTTCGCCCTGGGGTACAGATCGTCGAGCCACAGCTGGTACAGGTTCAACATCCCCGCAATGTCTGAGAACTCGTGCCCTTTGCCCTTGAATTTGAGCTTGCGCTTGGCCACACGGCGGAGCTTGGGTACTCCTTCGTCGGATAACAGGCGCGCTTCGTCGAGTTTGGGGACGGGTTTTCGTTGCTTGCGGACTTTGATCTCCGCGTCGGGGTCTTCGTTAGCTTGCGCGGTCGACGTGTTGTTGTTGTTGCTTGTGTCACCGCCTTTGTTGATGGGGATGTCGCGGAGGAAGTCGTCAACTGCTTGGTCGTAGTCGAGCATGTCATCCAGGTCATCCTTGGGTGCCGAATCAACCCGTGAATTAGGAGATACTGCGGCAGGCATTTTGGTTCGAGGGCGATCAAGTTGTGACTATATTAGTTGTGTCAATGTCTTGATGCAATGTGGGATTTTCAATGTTGTTGGTATCGCTGCCAGTTCAAGCATGAACGCGTCGTTCGCTGGAAGACGCGCCGCAAAGCTCGGACCGCACTCGAAACGCTTAGCGCGAATCTGGACATCGCGAGAATGGACTACATGTATGATGAGCAGAGTATCGGTCGACATGAGACTACGACGACAACGTGTGACATCGCACTATCCCACAGCACCTGGTTCTCGGACATATTCTACATTCAGGCTTACGTCTTCTACGGCGAACACGCTTGGGTGGGCGTTCCGCCTGGATAAATCCCTCCGTTTGCACTGACTTCCTGCGTGCGGCGACTGCGGCCACACCATTCGAGCCGACAGTGTAAAAGCACGCACTGTCGAGATGGCGGCAAGCTCGGCTGCTGACTTACAGCCTGTGACGTCGATCACCGCGAAACTGCGATCTCTCCTGGAGCGAGCCAAGAGTGTGAAGCCTGACACCAGCATTGAGCCGCCACTACCTTTTGCGGAATTGACGTCCGAGGTCGACCGCCTACACGATGGGCTGGGTGAGGATGTCAATCAGCTGCTCAGGTTCAGTATGACGGACTATGCTGCACGGGAGATCTTTTATACCGCAGTCAACGCCACCAATATTCAAGATCCAGAGTTTGTGCAAGTCTGGAATCTACTCGACATTCTAGCGTTGTGTGGCGAGAGAGAGCTATGCGGACCAGAACTTCCTGTCTACCTCGTCGAGGAACTGCTCGAGAGCCAGACGACGGACGACTGCCGCACAGTCTTCGACTTCCTGGAGTCAAGGCGGGAGCGTCTGTTCGCCAAGGACTTTCACAAGAAGAATCTCATACTCTTGAGATCTTGTAATGAGCTCTTGAAGCGCTTAAGCAGAGCCGAGGATGCAATCTTCTGCGGCAGAGTGTTCTTCTTCCTCTTTCAGACCTTCCCTCTAGGCGACAAAAGCTCTGTCAACTTGAGAGGAGAGTTCCACGTGGAGAATACAACGAAGTTCGAGGTCTCTGCAGCAATCGATGGTGAAATTGGTGGAGAGATGGATGTCGATGCTGAGGTTGCGAAGAATCAAGAACAAGCGCACAATGTCAAAGCGGAAACTCCACAACCGCCGACGAAGCCAGGCGGTAAAGCGGTACCCGCGAAGCCTGTGAAGAAGGTGCCCGAGGAAGAAATCTTGTCCACCAGCGACCTTTATCCAATCTTCTGGCGTTTGCAGCAGGACTTCTCTGACCCTACTCGGCTCTTCGCCAGCGAGAATTTCGCCACGTTCAAGAAAGGGCTGGCGAGTACGCTCACCACATTCGAGAAGACACCCACTGTGGTGCAGACAAAGGCCGCCGAGGACAGCAAACGTGGTGTGAAGCGTAAGCTGGGCGCACAGGGGACGAATGGCGACGTTACGGATCACTTTGTCGACAAGTATAACCCGAAATATCTCACCAGCAGGGATCTGTTCGACCTTGAACTCAGCGACCTGGCGTTCCAGCGACATATCATGGTTCAAGCGTTGATACTCATTGACTTCCTGCTGTCGTTGACGGAGAAGGTGAAGCAGAAGGATGACGCTCACTACGCTCCAACCACTCAGGGAGGTAAAGACACACGAAATAAGTCCGTGGTGTATAGCTATACTCTGAAAGATGAGGATGCACAGTGGGCGATATCGACAAGAACGACCATCACAAGCTACCTCCAGTCAACAACTGACGGCCGCTTCTACCATCGAATGGTAGAGACTGTGCTGGCGCGGGACAAGAACTGGGTTCGCTGGAAAGTTGAAGCCTGCCCTTCCATCCTCCGCGACCCTGTCTCTGCGAAGCAAGAGATGGAGGCTCGCGCCGGAGCTCGCGGCGCTACGAGGGTCCGCCGCGTTCCTGACCGGCCCACGGGCGCTATGGATTTGAGTTTCTTAGCAGAAGGCCAGGGAGGCGGCCTGGCAGCGTTAAAGGATCCAGCGCGCTTCACTGCTCCTACCCTCGACGCCTTGGTTGACGGAGTGAGAACCGACAAACTAGACCTGGAGTTCGCGAATGACGCAGACGAGAAAACGGGGTTCGAAAACACGATAGCGAACAAAACTTGGCGGGCGTTGAGACATGTCCGGGCGACTGAATTGGATAAGCTCAACAGGGTGGAGCCAGGCAAAGATCTGGAGGAGGTCTTCCGCGCTCAGGTAGCGGCGGACCCGGAGCCGGAGCTGGAGCAGGAGGGTAGAGTCGATGGTGAACCGGTTGAGAGATCGCCCGATGCCAACGAGGCTCTGGCAGAGGTTTCAGGCATCCTCAATGAAGGAATCAAAAACGATGGCGCAGACGGGGACGCTCAAAAAGAGACGGAGAACGTGGAGACGAGTGCTGCAAGTGTCGCGGGCGTCACGTAGTATCTCACAGAACAGTGCCGTTCGGCTAGTCGCCCGTCTGTTGTCAACCCTTGGGTTCAGTCACATGGCCGCTACTACTGAGCCGTTACGAACGAGATTCGTGTAAGTAATCTTCTCGCATTGGTGCCCAGCTGCAGGCAAGTCGGGTTGCAGTGCCCAATGGATCACGCCTTACCAGCACCTTCGTCGCTCAGGCGGTCGATATCACGGCTGTACCGAGCTGATGACTTCGGTTGAACCATGACCTGTCAGTCCCAACCGAGGGATTGCATACTGGTTGGAGGTCGTTGCAATGAGATGTCAAGTCCACTTTCTTGCCCGTTATGGGTCTTTGCTAATGGAACACGTCCTTTTCGCAGCTCTGTGAACCGCACATCATGCTCCTTTAGAACCGCGCTTGCAAAATGGGAGCCGGTCAATGGACGTTGGTAGACTTGAGTTCTTCCGGATACTGCCCTCTGTCTTCGGGTATGACGGTCGACTCACCTCTCACGACAACTGTAAGACCTGGATTCATGTGCCACGAACCACGCCGGCCACCACGCGTGCCCTCTACATGTAGGAGTTACCTCCGATCGCTCACGTTGAACCGTAGACGCTCTACGGGCCGTGTCCGACTAGGAGATATTCAGAAGCCAATTGCGCGTTTTCTTTCGAATCTCCTCATTATTAGCCTTTGTCGCGATTGAGTTTAACGGGAAGCTGTCGGTATCGTCAACAAGCCTTTTCATATCGTTCTCCGGGGTATCCGTCCCGCTCGTACACCACCCGCCGGCGGATACACAAAGTACAGGATCCTGCGGCCCTGCCGTCTACCGCAGACAGTAGACCAACAGTGTTCTTTCTTTTGTTAAGTCGTGGCGCAGGGGACGATCGGCGAGGCACCCGCGCGGTGTGACAGGAGACAGGTCCAGTCATTAATCTCGGCTGGACTGTTCGTGCACGTGTTTGGTCACAATTTGGTGGATGAGGAAGAGGGAGTAGGACGGTGGATAGATGCATTGATGAAGTGTCCAGATCTATTTCTCCTCTTCTCCGTGCCGTGAATCCGGGATACACGCTCCCGTCTACCTTGGTCCTTGATCACTCGAGTCTTGTGACTAATCAGAACGGGGCTGGGTCGGTACAGGCCGATGCGGATGAGTGCGGACTAAGAAGCCCGGCAGCGCTGCGGATCGTTTGCAGAAGACGGCTTTTCCAGCCCTGCTCGATGGCTCCACGAGACTGATCGTCGTTTGATTGCGTGGGCTTTGGTGGTTTGGGCGATGAAAAGACGACCACGTGAATCCAGCTGATCGTCGCTCACAACTTCGCGATGTCTTCGAGAGCGGTCCACTGTGGGCCGTGGGCCGTGGGCCGTGGTGCAGTTGGGGTTTCCGTCAAGACTCAAGGTACGCCTGTCCGGCGATTTGAACTGTGTTTCACCTGCAAGCGAGGTGCCGGGCTAGGGGGAGTACCAAAGGCGACCTTCATTATACACGAGGTAATTTCCGCCTTCCACAATGCTTGTTGGTGAGGAACCAGGATGATGAACGAAGCAGGGCAAAACTTGTGCACTGTGCACCTCGCGTGCTCTCCATCTACTGCATTCTGTTGGCAGGGGGTTTTGTCGTCGTTGGTTTGTTCGTAGTCCGGGTGTGCTGTCCGAATACGGAATATACGAAGTACACGGTAACCTGTAACGTGTCGCTGTTCGTGATCCGCGGTTTAGCCGGAAGATGCCCTCTGGGTTTTTCCTACACGCCGAGCGGGAGCCAACAACGCTACAGCATCCTCATCGACTCCGTCTTGCCTCAAGGATCTGGATGTCTAACAGCCACACTCTGTCGACGTTCACTCGCCTTGAAGCGATGGAGAACGCGGCAGTCAACGGCACGGTACACGGCATGGCGATTACTGCGGTACTGTGGACCGTGGTAGACCGGTGCAGCAGTCTGCACGCATTTCGGAAGATCAGCACACGCGGCCGGCACGCTGGCCACGTGCTGGCCATACCGCAGTTCGTTTCCGCGTGGGAACTTCACGGATCCCGCTCGGAAGTGGTGGACGTCCCGACTCCTGAGGCCTGCCGCCTGCCATGGCCCATGATGAAGCCCTCGACTCTTGCGATCATCCTCGGAACTCCTCCTATGAGATGGTGATCATCACGAGTACGTGGAGACGGACTTGCAACATCCACGGGCGCACGCACAATGCACCGCGCCGTCTGCATGCGCCAACTGCATCGCGATCGTTTTCCACAATGCCCCTCCAAGTCTGCAGGGGCATGCTTCACATGAATCACACCTCTCACAATCGGGGCTCATCACAGAACGCCGAAGCCGCCGCCGAACACGCACGGTGGAGAGTCAACTATCCCACTATTCGTACTTACCACCGTAGACCCTGCACCACACCATCTATTGTGATAGGGTATGTGGGTACCTCTGTACTCACGACACTACCTACAGTAGGTAGTTGCACAAGACAGTGTCGAAGTGGCCGTTTGGCGGCTCGGTCCGACTACTCGAGGAACCTCCTACTGTGCGCTTGAGACTGCTCCCACCCGAAACAAAACGCGTCCTTCCCAGAATGTCACCACTTACCCAAGACAGGGTACGCATCCATCTGGCCTTTACCAAACGGCCGTGCGAGCGCCGTTGACAGGGGTCTTGGGCGGCAGTTTCTCTACAATACTAGGCTCGATCGACTTTAGTGACCTCGACGTCTCCGTGCGAGATTGGGATGGGACGACGATGGAAGTTGTCGGTTCGTCTCAAGAGTCAAGACTCACGCGCTAGAAGAACGCGCAACTCGGAAATCCCACGAATTGCACGGCACATCACCGATAGCCGCATGCTGGATGGTCTTTCCAAGTCGTTCGACTGGGTGAGCCGATTCTTGTCTAGTCAGGGCGAGGGTCGGCAGGATGCTGCCTTGATAATGCTGCGTATGCAGATGGAAGTAGTGCCGCATGTGACATGCAGCAGGAGTGCACTCTGTCAGTCCGGACTCCGTGGTGACATGCCCCCGCACGCCCGAGCTCGCTAGATCGCATCGTCGCTAGAACAACCTGTGACCCGGCTTCAACGGCGCCCTCCGCCAGCCAACCACACGGATGCGAGCGTGCTTTCGAGACCGGGCACCTTTTGTGGCCGCTATCACTGGTCCCCATCGGCGGCTACTGCATGTCTAGCCTTGTGGAGGGGGACCGGTACCGCTCCGTGAGATAATCATCACCTCGTCAAGGTCATTTCAACATCTCTAGTTCAGGCTTTGTCCATGAATGCTTGCGCTGATGAACGGTGGACATTCCCTGTTATCGTCTGCGGTTGCAGATGACAATGCTAGCCTTGAATTCGCACGGTGCTCCCCGAACAATTACCCGGTACAGGCCAGCCTGTGATTCGACCGTCGGCCCATTGAGGGGAGCAGTCTTTGCTCATACCTCCTCCTGCTGCTAGGAGGTAGAGTGGTGGATACTGTCGATTAACGGGGCAGAGCAAACGTGCCACGAGGTGGCTTTCATCCCGCGAACCGCGTACTAATATCACTGCAATCAATCCGCCATTTATCTGCTTCAACGCCTTCCATTTACCTTTGATGACAATCAACGAGCGTTGGCTTGATCCAGGTGCATCTAGAATCTTAGACGCTGTGACGGCATAGATCCGAAGACACTCACCATCTCGAGTGGTGCTCTCTGGCCGTACCATCTTCGACACAAGCTTACCTTGCGGAAAGTGGTACCGCAAGCTTCATCTCGTCACCGGGTCAACTCACTGTCTGCCAGTTCCTGCCAACAACGCCCACTGCAAGTCGGCGTAGGGATTGGTGACTGCTCGGACCGGCAGCAGCGGAGCCACAGCCTTCACGGGAATAGGCTGCAAAAACCCTCCCACGGTCTACCACCTCATCATCTCGGCACCTTCTCTCTTCGAGAGGGCTTCGAAGGATTATCCATCCTTTGCACTATTCAGCAATCTTTCGGTGTGAGGGCTCGGTGGCCCGTCCGCTCATTGCACATCTTCCAGCACGACCCTCGTCGAACGACCCACGCTGTGGTGTCATACAGTCATACCCACCGGAAGCAGGGTTCCGATTTCTTGAGCTTGCAGACCATAGCGCAAATTGACGCGCCCAGGGGCCTTGTCTGGTGGCAGTGAGGTTCAGGCGGACCTTGTCGTCTTGAGATTCTGGGTAGCTTGCTGCTTGACCAGCGGCACACCTGTGTCACTCTTGCTGGACCATTTGAACACGCATCGCTTCAGAGACCTGTCCTGGACGTACTCCGCTGGTCGCGAGAGCCGACGCTTTTGAAAGACGCATCGGATCCTTCAGGGTGCATAAACACGCTGTTGAACCCCGGAGTAAGCTTGACGTTACCATCTGAGGTCGCAAGAAGCTGACCGCTCGGATCTAGCGCACTCGCGCACGACTTGTGTTAAATGCAAATGATTGACGACAAGCCCACGGTGCCCCTTTCACCACCAAATTCCCCGCGTATGTCGGACGCGACCGCAAAGTCAAACCCATACACATGGCACCTTCCACCCACAACTTCGCTCGGTGCGCCCCCGGTTGCGCCGAGTCGACTGCAGCCTGCGCTTCCAGACACACGGGCATATGGCCTCAGCCAGGAATCCAGGTTTCAACAGGATGATGCAGCGCGACCGCAATTGCGATCACATAAGAGCTTCCCGTACTCGATGGGTCCCTCGAGCCGCCTTCAGCGTGAAATAGGCAATGATCCATCCGCTGGGCCTGTATCAACAGAGTACAGCGATCGTCTAATGTCCCAAGGGCCTCAGCCTGTGGGCACCTCGGCCCTCGTGCCGGCGACCTTTGGTGGATCTGCTCCTACGAGCCCCTCCGATCGGCTTACGCCGCGTTCTCCCGCAGCAGCACACCATGACGAACAGATGGACGATGAAGACCTCGAGGGCGAGGTGGGAGAGCAGGACGATGAGGAGGATAAGCCTCCCATGACCGCTGCTGAACTGCGAGCGCACAAGCGCAAAATGAAGCGATTCAGGTGAGCCAGTGGTTTGCGCCGTTGTTCATCTAAGCATAAGCGCTCATTCCTGTCCAGGTTAACGCACAATCAAACAAGGTTCTTGATGAGCGAGTTTGCCAGGCAAGCGCATCCAGACGCAGCGCACCGTGAGCGGTTGTCGCGCGAGATTCCAGGTCTCAGCCCGAGACAGGTTCAAGTGTGGTTCCAAAACAGGTTTGTGTCTGAAAGGTCGAAGTACTTGCGCCTGATCTAACAGCGTTCGTAGGAGAGCGAAACTGAAAAGGCTCACCACCGATGACAGGGAACGCATGATGCGATCGAGAGCTCTACCCGCAGATTTCGACATGACACAGACACTCCACTCACCGTTCGGGGCGCAACCGCCTACGATGGGCTCGCAAATACCGTCTCCCGGCAGCTACGGGTCGTACGGCGATGATGGCGGGGCCAGACCGTTATCGCTTGATACCCTTCGACGCGTTCCCGAGTACGAAACATATGGACAACAATACAGCAGTCCGACCGGCATCACGCCTGCGCTAGGATCCTTTGCCTTCACCCCACCGCAATCCGCCACCGAGACAATGTCCCCAGCG